>ENA-ORXT01000271-ORXT01000271.1-marine-metagenome-genome-assembly--contig:-NODE-271-length-86558-cov-8.838519_pt1 | contig 86558 bp, 73 predicted proteins | sample MGYA00237868_ERZ511482 | MGnify/ENA metagenome assembly ERZ511482 | reverse complement strand
AAAATAAAATTTGACTATCCGCTTTTGAGTACCAAGCTATAATTAGACCTATAAATATGATATCAACCATCTCAATTCGTGTCTTAGAGTCAAAAGTTAGTATTCACGTAACATAAACCAAAATACTTGTAAGTCTAGGCAGTCCTCCTTATCCACGTTTGTAGCCTAGGTATTTACTCCATAGAAACACAAAAAGCCACTCTCCATCTCTGGAAAGCAGCCTTTACTATATCAAAAAAATTGTATTAATTTGCATCATACAACCTACCGATCCCATCAATATCTTTGCTGATCGTAGGGTCTCCTTTATAGTACACATTTCCTATACCATCTATTTCCACTTCCAGCTCTTCAGAAGCTTGGACCTCTGTCTTACCAAGACCATCAACATGAACTTCTACTTTTTTGCATTCCAGTGCGAATGCGGACACATCACCCATACCATCAATGTTGACTTCCAGACTAGTAGCCTTGCCTCGAAGTGTAATATCCCCGTTACCGTCAACATGCACGATGGCATTATCAGCCATCAGTTCCTGAATATAGGTGTCACCAGCACCATCAATATCTATTCTAAAATCCTCCGTAACAGTAAGCGTAGATTTAAATTCAAGATCTCCTGCGCCATCAATATGACAACGGATTTCTTCCACTACAAATGCATCTACCTTAAATTTACCAGACCCATCAATACTTAGATAATTTAGTTCAGGCATAGTGACATAAAGCGTCAACTCAAAATCTTTGTAATTACCATTTTCAAGTTTGATATTTACTTTATCGCTTTTTACATCGGTACGCAGACGATCAATGATGTTTTGATGACCTTTTGCGAGTATTGATATTTCATCTCCTTGCGTAAGCTCTACGGTAAATGGTGCATCCAAAGCAATCCCTGTAAAGTTATCAACTTCTATTGTAGATTCTACGATAGGTCCCATGCCTTCAATACGATCAAGATTATCGATATCATCACAGGAGAACACTGTCAGAACTGCTAAGCAAATAAATAGTACGTTTTTCATTTTCATTATTTTAGTGTTATTCAATACTCCAAATACAAGCAGGTAGTGGAGGGGTTGCATATCAAGTCAATGTTTTATATACTTCAAGCGATGACTAAGATAATTATATAAAAAATTGCCCCAAAAAAATTAAAACGATTCGAATACGCTGCCATCAAAACGGCTGAGAGCCTATCGGTTATGTTAGAAAGTTTCCTTGAATAGTATTTAGTGTGACAGTCAAAAAATAGATAAATATCCAATTCGTTGATTTGTATGCTAATACAAATTAAATAATTGTATCATATTTTAATCCGCCGATCTAAGCGTCTAGAATTTTTTTTCAAGACTTGCTATATTGTCTATATCAATCTAATTTTGAGTTAAAGCTAAATAAACTAATATGAAAAAAATTAACTTCTTTATTCTTGTATTTTCTCTAACCTTCTTCAGCACTACATTTGCCAATTCTGGCTATGAGGAGAAATCTATTTGTGCCACAGCGCAAACAGAATCTTTAGGCGCAAACAATATTGCACATCAGTGGAGCAAAATGGTTATTACCGCCACCGCGAACGATACCGATAGATTTAAACCGCGCCCAACAATAACTTCTAGATATATAGGATTGATATTCGTTAGCATATTTGATGCTTGGTCTAGATATGATGCTAAGGCCATACCGGTATATCTGGAGGGTGTGGATAGAGCGAAGGCTGTAGCGCAGACACTCAAGAATAAGGAGATAGCTATAAGCTATGCCGCCTACGGCACTTTGTGTGAGTACTACTACACGGATAAGCAGCTTTTTTCAGATATGATGGTGAAGCTAGGTCTTGATCCAAATAATAAATCGATGGATCCAAATACACCTATAGGTGTAGGAAACTTAGCTGCTAAAGCGGTCATTGAAGCCAGGAGAGGAGATGGTTCTAATATGTACGGTGAAGAAATAGGGTCTAACAATGAGCCATATTTTAATTATGTAGGGTATGAGCCAATAAATTCTGTAGACAACAATACAGATCCCAATAGATGGCAACCAAAATATTTTGCTGATGGAAAAGGCGGGCGATTTGCACCTTCTTGTTTGACTCCTTATTGGGATAAAGTAAAGCCTGTAGCATTGAAGTCAGGTGATCAGTTTCGTCCAGGGCCACCACCTTTGATTGGTTCTGAGCAATTAGAAAGAGAGGTGAAAGAGGTAATCCAGATGCAAGCGAATCTTACAGATTATCAAATTGCCTTGGTAGAGTTTATGCGTGACGGTCCGCAATCTGTTCAGCAGGCTGGACACTGGCTAAAGTTTGCTCAAGAAGTTTCTATCAGAGACCAGCATACTTTAGATCAAGATGTAAAAATGATGTTCTACAATCAGGTAGTAGCGATGGATGCATTTATTGCCTCATGGGATTCCAAGATGTTTTATGACTACGCCAGACCTTTCGCATTAGTACACGAATATTATGAAGATCAGAAAATCAAAGCATGGGGTGGGGCAGGAAAAGGTATGATAGAGATGGATGGTCAAATGTGGCAGCCCTATTCTCCAGAGACATTTCTATGTCCTCCATTTCCTAGTTATACTTCTGGGCATAGTACCATTAGTGGTGGTTGTGCGGAGGCGCTAACCTTATGGACGGGCAGTGATATTTTTGGTTCAGAAACAACTCTAGTAGCAGGTGCCATGACGGAGCCTGATCATTTGGGAAAAGAAGTTACGCTGAGTTTTCCAACCTTCACCATCGCTGCGGAGCTCGCAGGTATCTCAAGAGTGCTAGGAGGATATCATATCCAAGCAGATAACGTAGCAGGTCTAGAGCTAGGACGCAATGTTGCCAACGAAGTCTGGGTGTTTTATAATAAGCACATTGGCGAAGAGATAAAAAAATAATACTTTATATAAGTTCCATATAGCGGTAAGCTTAGAGTGATCTCTGAGCTTACCGCTTTTTTTATATCGATAGGCATATTCAGAATTTACATAATATTCAAATTATCAAGTTTAGAAACTATCAAGATTATTACCACCTTAAACACAATGATTTAAGATTCAACAAAATTATAGAAATCAAGTTATCAGTTTGAGAAGCCCTTTCGTACCCTAAGGGGAACAAATCAAGAATTCGTACTCCTGTGGATCCTAAAACAGTTTCTCAAAAAGAAGTGCTGAAAATACGCAAGATTAAAGCGATGGGTGTAACCCATAGAAAAGCTCACCTAGCATCAACGGCTGAAACCATTGACGAACAGGGAGGCTTTCCATTTGATAATATTTTTGTTATTGGTGGGTGTAAAATATGCGGATAGTCAAATAATTTTATTCTCTTAAATACATTTCACAAAGAATAGGTTTAGAAAATAACGTCGTCTAATTAAAAACCATAACCTTCTTTGTAGAAATTACATTATCAGCATTAATTTTAAATATATACATTCCATTAGGAAGTGAAGATACATCATATATTTTCTCTGACGATGTTGGTAACAAACCTAAGAAGTCATTGCCAACTATTTCACCTAAACTATTTAAGACTAGCAAGCTTACTTTAGAAGGCGATTTTAGAGTGATATCGATATGCGCTAATTGACTAACAGGGTTAGGGTATATGTCTACAATGGAATTATCGATTTTTTCGCGCGTAGAAGAAGTAATTCCAGAAACATCAGACTTTGCTGCATTTATTATTGCACCAGTGCTGTTATCTATCAATAGTGCGATAGCATGCATCTTACTCATAACCATTTCAGAAGATACAGTCCACGAGAATTCTTGTGTAGAAATATCACCAGATGAATGATTAGCAGCTATTGAGCCAGCTAATCCTTCAAAACCACCAAGTACTGCTCTGGCTACATGGTCATACACGATATCACTTGCCAAAATAGGATTGGGCAGGGTAGTCCAATCTAATCCATCGACCCCTACCAATAGTCCTGCTTCAAGTCCAGAATAGAAATTTGTTTGATTGTACCCTGCACTAGTGCCTTTTACATTATCTTCTGTAATAATAACTGATAATCTATAATCTTTGTCTACAAGTTGAGTAACGGATTCCGTATTTACTTCTACAGTTATCGTTCCATTGCTTTCATTACCTATTGCTGATACTTCGATTGACATTGGAGATACAGAAACGCTCGCTATTGCCAATCCATCTCTAAATTCAGTTGGCTCCATAGTGGATATCCTGTTGACTATTCCATTAGGAAAAGCTTCGAAGCCTAGTCCTTCACTATACGCTGGGACTTCCATAGGGTCGTTTGTATGCACTGCAATACCTATAAATTGTTCCGCATAAAAAGCCTCCATAGAATCTACCGCTACTGTTCCTCTAGGACACCAGCCACACCATGTTCCAGTACCTTCTTCTCCGACCACTTTCTTAGTTGGGATATAGGAAATACCTGAAACATCAACAGAAATAGTATTATCTGAAATATTCAAATCATCTTCTCCATTCGGATTAGAAATTGAAATTTCTAGTGGATAAGCTATGTCATCTTTGGCAATAAATGAAGTGCTGCTAGTTATCACCGCTGATTCTCCAGTTTTTATATTAAGTCCTGTGATGGTTTCTTCGTACTCATCTGTGCCATCAGACCATTTTAAGTCCAGGGAATTTAGCGCATTTCCACCATTGTTGAATACATTAATTGCAATCGCTATGTCCTGATTTTTCAATTGATAAGGTTCGGTAGCAAAGGAAGTTATGCTCACATCCCTAAGATTTACTGGTTTTACTTCTATATCATCCACGATCAAAAGATATTTGTCTGTTGAGTTATTTATAAATGCAATATAGATTTGCTCCCCTATGTAATCATTGAGAGAAGCGGCTCTTTGCGTCATCTCCGCTGATTCTCCCGTTGAAGAGTAAATAATATCAGTAAATGAGGCAAGATTATTATCCGTAGTAGAGACACGCACTTCCATGCCATCTCGACTATTATTGCTAAGTGCTCTAGCGCTCCATAATACTGCAGTTCCGATTTCCTCTATAGTGATTTGAGGAGAAATCAACCAATCATCAGCTGTGCCAGCAGGCATATATCTAGAATTGCTTATGACCCCTGTAGATGTAATGTCAAATTGATTTTCAAAAAATGAATTAGAAATTGTCCAAGCGTCGGAAAAAAGTGAAACTCCTGAAGCGGTGACAAGCCCATCGTTATCTACTATCGTCATACCGCCAAGCGTTCCATCTTCAAAATCAGCTGAGAAGATTGATTGTGCATAATTAGTATTGACCGCAAAAAGTACTGCTAAAAGGGATAAAAGTATTTTCATAATAATTTTTCGATTTATAATAATGTAACTGAGCTGAAGTTTCCATGAATCATCATACATCAATACAGGCTCAGCTCAACAGAGTCGCTGTATATTGCATAATTCGCAAAAGTCCACCTAAACGTTGCACAAGTGCACATTTTTTAAATATAAATTTCTTTCTTTGAATCTAAGCAATGTGAAAACGAGATTCTTTACTGCTTTGCAACCATCTGAAAGTAGCATTCATGCTTACTAAGAACTTTAATGCCCAGACCAAAGCAGCTTTTCCTCATGATATTAGTTGGGATTCCTACTATTCCTATGCCGCAAACGCTGCCTAATGTAGATTTTAGTTTGCAATGGCAAGCTCAGTTGGATTCAGTGACCAGCAGAGTTTGACGTTTCTTATTTTGTATTATATTACTTTGGGGCCATCTCGACTCCTCGATTTCGCTGCGCTGCACTCGGTGCGAGCACGCGCTATCTGCTATATCACCTAGTTTTGCGAAAAAGCAAAACTAGGTAATGCCGCGTCTATCACTTGTCTCTCCGTCCCGTGGTACCACGGGACTTGCCGTGCTCTGGCGCAAGCGCCGCCGCGAAAGGTGTTCTCATGTTTAATCTTATTGTTGATAGGCACATTCAGAAGTAAGCGAAGCTAACCCTGAAAGGATTTAATATTATAGCACAGGGTTTCCAAGCCTGTGTACATGTGGAGCTTGGAGCCAATTTGGCGACAAATTGTCATCAAGAATTACCCTCGTTTTCAGCTCAAAGTCTAGAAAGACGCAGCAACCCAAACCTTTAAAATTAGATTATCTACTTCATAGTTGTAGACCTTATCCTTCTTATGAATATCCCTTGATAATTCCTACCTTGTCAATATTTAGCTGGTGACCTTCGATAAAAACAACCAAACAAATAATCATGTTTCTAGAGGATTTAGAACATATAAGTATTGACGATCAGAAAATAGCTTTTCCAAAACATTATCACGAAACATTTTGCATTTCATTAATCAAAAATGGAATTGAACAAATTGATTTTGAACACCATAGCCTTTTCAGCGAGAAGGGGAGTATCTCCATCACGAATCCTTATGAGATACATTCCAATCCATTATTCGACAAAAATACGAAGTTGCAATTCGATACCCTATACATCTCAGTCGACTTGATGAAACAACTCTTAGACGGAAAAAATATTACATTCCTCAACAGAAAAATTAAAAGTGAGGCAGTTAACCAATCTTTCATCAGACTAATAAATGCGATGGATGCCAAAAATATTAGTACCATCGAAATTTTTCTAAAAGAATTTATAGATATATTAAAATCCCACTCTCAGGAAAATGAGGAGGAATATGTCGCACATAATCTTAGTCATTTTACCGAAATCAATAATTATATTGAAAATCATATTCAAGAAAAATTTAACCTTGACGAGTTGGCAAAAATTGCCAATATTAATAAATATGGATTTGTAAAAAAATTCAAAGCTTCCACTGGAATGACCCCCATGAATTACATCTTGATGAAGAAGATATTTTCCAGTAAAAATTTAATCGATATCACTTCGGAATTGACTGAAATAGCCTATCAATACAGTTTTACCGATTTGGCTCATTTCTCTAAAACCTTCAAACGATTTATCGGAATTTCTCCAAAAATGTATCAAAAAAATATAATTGATTTTTCGTAATTGTCAATATTGTACAAGCATCAAGCTGGTAGTAGGGCTAAATTTGTTCGGAAGTTCTTAGACAACTTCATTAATCACAAATTTAGGTTAAGATGAGAAAATTACTGTTCTGTCAGATATTGTTACGTTTACTTTCCCTTCCTTTATTCGCGCAGTCGATTGATGATACGTTTGCTAAAAAGACTATGCAATCAGATTTGAAAATCTTCAAGAAAATACGCGCGGCTGCCAATTCAGGGCTTTATAAATATCGGACTAAAACTCAAATTGACAGTATATACCAGTGGGCCGAACAAGCAGTTGAAGAATCCAGCACCTACCTCGATTTCTACAATATTATTTGTCAACTCACTGATTTTGAAGGCAGTGCACATAATGCTACGCGTCTTCCAGCGAAGTATAAGGAAAACCTCCGACGAGAAGAAAGTGGTTACTTTCCTTATCCAATTAAATGGATAGCTGGTAAATGGATTGTCAATTTTGAAAATGAAGCGATCCCTGTAGGGGCCGAAATTTTAAAAATTAACGGCGTACCCATTGAAGAAATAATACTCAATCTTTATAAATATCATACTACTGACGGAGTGAATAGCACTGGAAAAAGAACTGGAATCAGAAGTGGATTTTCCATAAATTACCGGTTCCATTACGGTCGACATGAAGAATTTGTGGTAACCTATAAAACGAGCGAGGACGATTCGGTGAAAGATAAAACCCTAAATAGTGTTAGTTATGCGTCCTACTGGAAAAATTTCCATAAGCGTTTTTCAAAATCTTTTGACCAAATATATTATGCTGATCTAAAGGAGAATGAAAAATATAAATATGAACAGATCAATGCTTCCACGGGCCATCTGACGATTTATACTTTTAGCATGGGAAATGAAAAATCCGCTACCCACAAAAGGTATCTTGCGTTTCTGGACAGTACTTTTAATAGTATTAAGCTTGCTAATATTGAAAACTTGATCGTAGATGTTCGGAATAACAGTGGCGGGACAGATCCCAATGACTTGGTTACGTATTCTTACTTAACGAATCGAACATTTCAGGAAAACACGCAGGCCTGGATTAGTTTTAAAAAAATTCCTTACCTGAAATATGCCTACACGAAGATCCCAAGGTTTTTAAGACCAATTGGTGTTGTGTTCACTGGTTATAATAGGAAATTTAAGAAACAATTTCCAGTAGAAATAGATGGAAATTACTTTCAAGATGAAACAAGTGACGATCGCCAAATTAGAAAACCGAGAGACAATGCTTTTACTGGTAATATCTATCTGCTGATTAATCCTGAAGTGGCTTCCGCAGCGAGTTTATTTGCTGCAATGGTCGCCGGAAATGAGAATACAACTGTCATAGGCGAGGAGACGGTCGGGGGGTATTTTGGGCACAATGGTCATACACCCTTAGGTTATATTTTACCAGAATCCAAGATGGAGACCTTCTTTTCTGTCGTAAATTTAGAACAAGATGTACCTAGAAAATCTAATCAAAAATACAATCGGGGCATTATTCCAGATTTTAAAGTGTCACAATCTCACGAAGATTATTTGCAGCATGAGGATACACAGCTGGAGTTTGTGTTGGAGAAGTTAAAAGAAAAATTATAGTACACCCTATTAGTTTTTAAAAGTCGATCTATAAATTTTACGAAGTCCCAGCATCAATTAAATTTTTCCAAGAAAAAATTAAAAGGAATAAATCATTGTATAAGCGATTAACTTGATTTATCAGATAGGTATTGGTCTCCGTCTAGTTCATTTTTTTCTTAGAGATTGGGTGCATTTTTATATGCGTTACCAACCACGGTTACAAAGATTTAATTTCTGAAGTTCTAGACGTGCTGCTCGTGGCGAGCACGCGCTATCTGCTATATCACCTAGTTTTGCAAAAAAAAGCAAAACTGGATGTTGCCGCGTCTATCACTTGTCTCTGCGTCCCGTGGTGTCACGGGAATTGCCGTGCTCTGGCGCATGCGCCGCCGCGACAGATATTTACCTCTAAAGCAAGTATTCACTTTTTCTTAGTAAACATTTGTAAACGTTTGCGCCGGATACAAACGGGTACATACGTCTTGTAGTATACTGCGCCATAAAATACATCCATCAGTTCTAAAGTAATTTTTTTGTATCTTAGACTTACAAAAATACTTTCATTTATCTGATACTTAATGCATGTAACATGCCGATAGCGCATATTACCAAGCCTTCTGGCTGTTTAAGTAATAAAGATTTGATATTAATTCTAAAATGAACGTGGTGGCTAAGTTTCCGTTTTATAAAGAAAATAACGACAATTGTCGTTGCTGGAATGTTATCAGCAGTTAAAAAACAATACTAAGCTAAATAATTGATTATCAGGTAGTTAATATTTAATCCCTGATAAACTAAGAAATTAAAATTTGACTTTGAAGTAAAAAATACGCAATTTGCGTACAGTTAAGTTATTTTGATTATCTTTATGATATGAAAGTCAAAATATTTAAATGGGCAAATGTGATTGAGCATTGTGGTCAAAATGTAATCATGTTAAAAGCATTTCAAGATTTCTATAACCAGTTGAGCTATTGCGATTGGGAAATAACAAGTGATATAATAAGAAGTTTTAGAATGGCTGATATTGTGAGTTGTGAAGGGAAACCTTTCAACAGAGTTATCTTCAATATTGGGGGTAATAAATATAGACTTATTTGTGGATATAAATTTGGATCAAACAATGTAGTCCTTTATGTAAGATTTGTTGGAACTCATAAAGAATATGATAAGATTAATGTATGCGAAATAAATATGTTTTAATATGAAAAATAAAATTAAATATAAAATTATAAAAACTTTGTCCCAGTATACTGAATACTGTGATAGACATGAATCATTGATAATTAAAGATGATGAGAAATATTCAGACGAATTAGAATTGTTAGAATTATTGATTGAAGACTATGACCAAAGATTGATGAAAGAGAAGAGTGAAGAATTAAATCCAGTAGAATTAATGAGAAGTCTATTAAAAGATTCTGAAATTACACAGACTGAATTATCAAAATCAATAAACGTATCAAGACAATTGATAAGTGATGTTTTAGGATACAGACGAAATATTAGCAAGGAAATGATGATTAAATTATCAAAATATTTTTTGATGTCTCAAGAAGCATTCAGCAGAGAATATAATTTGAAGACGAGTAAAAAATTGAAGAAAGGAACAACAGCTAGTAATCGCTAGTAGAATGAATTGACAGAAAGAATTAAAATTGCTACTAACAATGAGTACCTGTCAATGGTGGCAATAAAGGAACTATTCAAGTTTAAGGTGAGTATTCAGTATTGAGATCCTATTCAAGTTTAGAGTAGCCGCCACTACAGGTACTCCCGTTATCTGCAAGGAAAAAATATTGAAAAACATCGACTTCATAGCTGAATTAAATTTTCTAACAATTGAACAAGGAGGAAGAAAAACTGCTGCAAGTTCAGGTTATCGTCCACATATTGAATTTGACAATTATCCTGAATATTTAATTTCTGGAATTCAAACATATATTGGAAAGAAAACTGTTATCCCAGTAGAGTCAGTCAAAGCTGAAATAGCGATTTTGGGAACGGAATATTTTGCAAGACGTCTTTATGAAAATATGGAATTCAAATTTTGTGACGGCAGCAGGACGGTTGGGCATGGAGCTATAACTGAAATAATAAATCTGGACTTAAAATCTGAACCGAATATTATTCAGAAATCGATTAACTTAAATCTATTTCCACTTGACATTAAAAATGGAATTCAATCTGATTTTGGCAAAAACAACCATAAAGCAATCATTAGAATTCAGGAGTTGATAATTTCAAATGAATCTATAAGAAACCATCGTATAAATCGTATAATAAGAGCAATAATACATTTAGCCAACAAAGATTCTGACCATTTGAAAAAGGTAATTGGACAAGCAAAAACGGATTGGAGGGACATTCTGTTATGGGCAGAGTACAAAGATGAAAATGGTAAAACAACCCAAATAAAGGATTTTAATAAAGAGTTCGGAAATGAAACTCTGTAAAAAGCCAGCAGACTTAGATGCATCTTTGCGAAAGAAAATAGCCTTCCAATTTATAATCTACCTTAAACACTTTCAATTATGAATGTAACAATAAATATAGGACAAAGATAAAAATGTGCCTAAGGATTTTTTTCAACTGTTCAAAATAAACTTCATTTGGCAATCTCAGGAAAGACAGCTGCTGAAACACATCATCGCTTAACGAATTTCACAGCTTTATATAATTCAGCATTATTGCTTAGTTGCAAAAAGTAAATGCCAGAAGGTAGCTGACTGACTTCAATATATTCCTGATACCTGCCTTGCAGTATTTCCTTACCTTGAAGATTAATGATTTTGTATTCCCAGTTTTGATCCGTTTTTTCTAAATAAAGCTTGTCTTCTACAGGGTTAGGGTAGATGTGGAAATCAGGATCTCCAAGTATCTGCTTTGTCGAGGTTATAAACACGGTATCACATGGGTAATCCACAAACTGGATATTGCAATCGGTAGATTCAAAGCAACGGATATTTCCAACACATTCTCCAAAACAATCAATAATAAGAGCTATGGGTAATCTAAGGCCTTGACTTCTTTTTCCAACTCCCTTAATTACTTCAAAGAGATTGATTGACGGGCTAAAACCAAACTCAGATTTGCAATATTGTACTTGGACGTCTTGCCCATTATATTGGATAGTCTTAACGGAATCTATGAAGACAGCCGTAGAATCAGGTCCGTTCGTATTGGAGTTAAAAAATCTTACGTAATATACACTATCATTATTAAATTCATAATTGAGTTGGTATTCTCCAAGTGAGTAATCCCAAAAATAAACACGATCATCTTCTTGGATCATATAATCTTTACTATTTAAAAACCCCGGCTCTATTACCATTGCTTGTTCCCCCTGCCATTCTGTTTCCTCTACGATACTGTATTCTATAAAACCTGCTGGCTGAAAATTTTTGAATCTTTCATAGATCCATTTATCACCTACGCTAAACTCCCTATCCAAGCATCCTAAAATTTCTTGACAACCTTCATCCTCCAGACTGTAAACGGAATTGCCTGAGGCATCACGAACACAGAGAATCCGCGAGTGAGGAATGTCCAATCCACAAGAATTGTCATTATTCAATTCACCGATGCCTTCCACCCAAATTATAGGGTCTGTTTGTGACTGTTCGGAAAGGCATTTAAGAAAAATTCTTTTTCGTGGTATTGCATCTTCATACACAATCGTATCAGCCATAATCGCAATCAACTCCATGAAGCCATTTTCTCTTTCCACCTCGATTACTTCACCTGGCTGAAGGTGTATGTCAAAAATAAGCCTTTCTTTGTAACTGTTTTCTTTTTGCTGATATATCCTACCTCCTAGCTCTCTAAAATGTCCAGTAGTCATTGTCGATGAGGTTTGTACTGATTCTTCAATTCTTTGTAGATAATTATTAAATAGAAAAAAGATAGTCGTATCCTTGAAGTAGGTGGCTGAAACTATTTCTGATACTCCATTCTCATCAGTCTGTTCGGTCATCCAAGTTTGTCCAGAATTAATGACAGGCAGATAATTATCTCTAGGCTTATTTTCTCCATCAAGAATGATTACTTCATCACATTCCTCCTCATCAATACATCCTGTCTCTCCATTGACACATACAATAAGAAATTCAGACCACGGATCAGTCGTGCCACTTACTATACTCTCTTGCCGTGGGGTCACTCTTGAGGTGCCAGCGGCTACGATACGTCCATCTTCCAGTTCTGCCAATCTAGCTAACCAACTATGATGATATTTTCCAAATTCCTCTGTGGGCATTAGTTTATTTTTATTTGGAGATTTATATAAGTGTAGCCACTTTATCGCACCCGCTTTAGATATTCTGGCAATAAATGCGTTTACACTAAAATTTGCAGTACCTGTACCTCCATCTAAACTATTATCGAATACACCACCACAAGCTAAGACGTCTCCGTTTTTAGCTAATTTAAAATCAAATATGGTATATTCTCTAGAATTTATAAGCCCATTGTACGGCAGCTTTAGGGACCATAATAAGGTATCTAGGTTACTAGAGTACTTATTGATTCTTCCGTATGATGCTTCAAGGATTGAGTTTTCTATAGTCGGATGTTTAATAGTATAAGTATATACTATGCCTGAGGTATCGCTGAGCAGCGCCACAACTGGACCCGCATCCTCAATTTCAAGTGAATCTATTTTTATTCCATCGGAATTCAACTTTACTATTTGTATTCCATCATTTCTATCTGGCCCTGCTCCTGCATCAGCATACTCATGTACAAATACAAGATTCCCATCATTGGTCTCTTGCAATTTATCACAGCCATTGCTAAACAAACCATGCACATATTGTTTATCCCAAAGTAAATTAAAATCAAGGTCTAGTTTTTGAATGAATCCTTTCGTAGGTCCTGATTGGTAAACAAAACTTGAATACACATAATAGTTGCCCCCTATGAATTTTAGACCATCGGTATTTGGTATTCCATCTGATCGGTTTGGAATTTTTATTTGATTAACTAATTCTAAATATGGATCATATTCCTGTATATATAGACTTCTACCCAAAAATGAATCTCCTTGTTTAAAGTTTGCCGTAAAAATTCGTTTATCTACAGCTAGTAAACCCCCTGGCAATGCATTAAAAAAGGAATCTATCAAAATCGAATTATTAAACTTTCCGTCCAAATCAAAACTACTTAAAGAGGCGCAGAAATTTAAATTGCCAGATTCTAAGGATTGATCACAGCTATGTTGACCTGATACAATTACTTTATCATCCGCCACCACTAGATCAACAATATAATTATTGTGAAATATGGTTTCGTCCCCTTCGACAGGATCTAGGATCAGACTGAAGGTCTGTGCTGATAGGCTTATCGATAAGAGCGTTAAAGTAAATAAAACTGTGGTTCGTAACATATATTTTTTGTTTAGTCTTGAATGCAATTTACACAATGCAGACTCTTAATAGAAGAGCTTTTCTTTATATCCAACTTAGGTCTAGAAATAAGCTGGATATAATAAATAGCAACTACATAGAGAGGTATGAATGTGTAGTTGCGGCGAAGCGATGGTTAGTGTCAGAAATGTTGTATGTATTAGGTGGTTATAAAATCGTTTTGTAAAATAGGTATATGATAGTTTAATTAAATTGTTTAGGTAAAAATAAGCATCTATTATTTGCTTTCCATAATTTAAATATAGGAAAAATTGAGATCTTTCTATAATTGGTATTGGTGTTTCGCACCAAATGCGAGGACCACGTCATAATGTAGAGAGATGCCTATAAGAAATTTAGGATCGGTTAGATAGATTTGGCGCTTAGGTAAGTAAACATTTGTATTAAATTAGATTAATAAAAAAAGGCGGAGGCGCCAGCCGAAGCACAGAGCACGGAGTGCGTCAGGACAAGCGGTGGTAGCGGCATCGCGTTTTTTACCTCTTGGTAAAACAACGGGGTACAGCGGACGACGCGGTCACGCCCAGACGAAGCGCAGGCCTGCTAGTTTAGCCTTGTCTGGGTCGTGATGGCCCCAAATAAACTAAAAACAGTGTAAAATGCTCCGAAATGGGGTGAAAATGGCTTGGGTATATCGTGAAATCGCCGTATTTTTGCAGGCTCTTATCAAAAACATTATTATATGGGACGTGCTTTCGAATTTAGAAAAGAAAGAAAAATGAAGCGCTGGGGCAAGATGGCTCGGGTGTTTACGCGTATCGGGAAGGATATCGTGATCGCTGTGAAGGAAGGTGGTCCAGATCCAGATTCGAATGCGAAGTTGAGGGCGGTAATACAGAATGCCAAGGCGGCGAATATGCCGAAGGATAACGTGGAGCGTGCCATCAAGAAGGCGTCGGATAAGGATACCTCGGGCTATAAGGAGGTGACTTTTGAGGGGTATGCGCCGCACGGTATAGCGGTGATGATAGAGACGGCGACGGATAATAATCAACGGACGGTAGCAAATGTGCGGTCGTACTTTAATAAGACGGATGGGAGTCTGGCGACGACTGGATCGGTTGGATTTATGTTTGATCATCTTTCGTTTTTTAAGATTGCAGATACGGATCAGGATCTGGAAGAGTTGGAATTTGGACTGATCGATCATGGTGCAGAGGATGTTTTTAAGGATGACGAAGGGATTATGATCTATGGTGCTTTTGAGGCTTTCGGGACATTGCAAAATGCGATGGAAGAAAATAAATATGAAATATTGTCTTCGGGTTTTGAGCGGATACCAACTACGATGAAGGAGATATCGGAGGAGCAAATGGCGGATGTGGATAAGCTGCTCGCTAAGCTAGAGGAGGATGATGATGTGATGAATGTGTTCCACAATATGACGGATAACAGAGAGCAGGTGGAAGAGTAGGATCTAAGCAGGCCGGAAAAATAAATAGAGCTACCATTTAAATAATACCATAAAATAAAATGAATGTTAACTGTAGATAATTTAAGATTTCAATACTCGAAGAAGCCATTATTTGATGATGTGAACCTGAGATTTACGAAGGGGAACTGCTATGGGGTGATCGGTGCGAATGGTGCGGGTAAATCTACCTTCATGAAATTGCTATCGGGTGAGCTCGATCCTACTAATGGCTCTATCTCACTTGAGCCTGGAAATAGAATGGCAACGCTGAAGCAAAATCACAATGAGTTTGAAGAACATACGGTGCTCGATACGGTGATCATGGGCTACAAAGAGCTGTATGATATAAATGTGGAGAAGAATGCGATCTACATGAATCCAGATGCGACAGAGGCAGAAAGTGTACGTGCGGGGGAACTAGAAAATACGTACGGTGAAATGGGTGGCTGGACTGCAGAAAGTGATGCTGCGGAACTGCTCAGCAATATGGGGATTAAAGAGAATCTACATACCAAATTGATGAAGGATTTGGATAGTTCGCAGAAGGTAAAAGTGTTGCTCGGACAGGCGCTATTTGGTAATCCAGATTTATTGCTACTCGATGAGCCTACCAACGATCTGGATCCTAGGACAGTGCAATGGTTGTCTGACTTCTTGGCGGATTTCAAAAATACGGTGATCGTAATTTCGCACGATAGATACTTTCTAGATATGGTGTGTACGCACATCGTGGACATTGACTTTACGCGTATCAAATCCTATACAGGTAACTATTCTTTCTGGTATCAGTCTAGTCAGTTGATGGCCCAGCAGGTAGCGAATAAGAATAAAAAGAATGAGCAGAAGCGTAAGGAGATGATGGAATTTATCCAACGTTTCTCCGCCAATGCATCGAAGTCTCGTCAGGCCACTTCTAGAAAAAAGGCACTCGATAAACTAGACATTACAGAAATCAAACCTTCTACGAGAAAGTATCCATTCATCAACTTTAAGCCTGAGCGTGAAGTAGGGGATCAGATATTGAAAGTGGATAAATTGACGGCAGTAAATGAAGAGGGCGAAACACTTTTTGCTGACGTGTCTTTTATCATGAATAAGGGGGAGAAAATTGCTTTGTTGGGTCAAGACTCGACGGCGGTTGCTGCCTTTTATGAGTTGCTAGCTGGGGAGAGAGATCTGGGTGATGGCACTATAGAATGGGGACAAACAATCACTTGGCAATATCTGCCGAGTGTGAATGATGAGTTCTTTACAGCAGAGAATGACCTTGAACTGGTGGATTGGTTGAGGCAATTTAGTGATGAAAAAGAGGAGCAATTTATCCGTGGATTTTTGGGTCGTATGTTTTTTGCGGGAGATGATATATATAAGAAGTCATCTGTATTGAGTGGGGGAGAAAAGGTGCGGTGTATGTTGAGTAAGATCATGCTGGCGCATCCAAACTTTTTGTTGCTGAATGAACCTACGGGTCACCTAGATCTGGAATCAATCACGGCCTTGAACAATGCAGTTAAAGATTTTCCAGGCAACTTGATTATGTCTTCTCATGATCATGAGTTGATTGACTCTACTGTAAATCGTATTATCGAGCTTACGCCAAATGGAATCATAGATCAGCTGATGAGCTATGATGATTATGTGAAGTCGAATAAGGTGGAGAAGTTGAGGGAAGAGTTGATGGGGGAGAAAGTTTGATCGAATAGTGAATGTACAATGAAATAATGTGCAAATATCGATGAGGCGGAGCAGGTAGAGAATCAGATTTAAAATATATAAAATGGTCGTTCTAGAAATAGGGCGGCCATTTTTAATTGAGAATGCTGCGATATACTTTTAAGCATTCAGCTTATGATCATCTTAGGTACAAAAATTGTATGCTTATTTATTATAATATATCAAACCAATAAATCTAAATTAATGAAGAACGTAAAATGGATGTTATCGCTAGTATTTGCACTAGGTGTATTTTCGATGATGGCGCAAACCTTTTCGCCTCCTTTTCAAGGCTTTAGTAGAAAGAAGACAGCTTTTATTACATTGAAAAATGGAAACGAAGTATCTGTCACCGTTAAAAAATTAAAATTTAAAAAAGGCTTAATTGATGAGTTGAAAGTAGAGCCGGCGAATGGTGGCAAGAAAGTCAAAATTAATCCTGAGGATATTGATCATATGTATATTGCACCATCTGCTATGGCTAAGCTTGGTCAAGCATTGGATGCTGCAACTGATCTTACAAAATTAGAAGACGGGGACCTCAATGCTGGTCATCTTGATGATGGATACTTGTATATGGAATCTTCCAATGTACAGGTGAAAAAGAAGAAAACGCAGTACTGTATGCTACAGCTTATGAATCCAAAATTCAGTAGTGAAATCAAAGTTTATAACGATCCTTATGCTGGTGAGTCTGTAAGTGTGGGTGTAGGAGGGATGACTATGGCAGGAGGATTAGCAAAGTCATACTATATCAAAAAGAAAGGGGAAGATACGGCAAGGCGAATCAAGAAGAAGGAATACAAGCAGGACATGCAAGCGCTATTTGGGGAGTGTAAAGATGTCGTTAAGAAATATGGTGATTCTCCAAAGTGGGATGAGTTCGAACAATTTATTTATGATTATTCGTTGATGTGTAAATAATCGATAAATTTAACAGAAAGAAAAAAATGGCTGCAAATTTATTTGCAGCCATTTTTTTTTGCAGAAATTTGAAATAGTATTTATGATGTAGAAAAGGCATGCATTTAGAGCAATGCAAGACGCCCAGAAAGACGTAACATGGATGTAAAAGATCCCCATTTTTCCAGAAAATCAATCGCAGCTTTCCATTTTAGCAAGATTAAATTATACTGATTTCTAATAATTTTGTAATTTGTAAAATCTTGATTATCATTTATTTAGTGTTTTAATATATTAAATATATTATATATTTACTACAAGAAAAATGACCACTTATTTACTTTCTTTGAAACGTACATTTGTCGAACTTGTGTCAATCTAAACAGATAAACACAAAATCAATTAAAGGTACGGTATGAAGAAATTAAAAATAATCACCATTGTCTTTTTGGTGCAACTCGTCTTTTTAGCCGTTTTTAAGTTTGCTTATTTAAGGATATTGGAGCCTAATGGAACGCTTGCACTTAATATGTTTTTTGATGTGTTCATCGTTGCTATTTTAGTAACGGCTGTGCTTAGGTTGACGAATTCTTTTCCAGGGGAGGATCGCTCATAAGTTTTATCCAATTTCATATCGATAACTTATTATTCTCACCTACTCAAGGGCAAAAATTTTAACTTTTACTGTGCGGTGAAAATGGCTCGTTTATTTTTATCAATTTATTTTTATCAATTTGATTTTATCATCATTATTTGATTATAAAGATCACAAGTAGTCTTAAATTTGTGTGTACGGAAATATTTATGAATAATGAATTACGGACTCTTAATTAAGCGATTTGAAGCAGCATTACGTTCTTATTTTAAGAAAATAATTAGAACTAGAGGTAGGGAATTGTCCAAGGTAGGAGATATACGGATCAAGAAATTATCGTTTGAACAGGAGCTGATTGAGGCGCTGGTGCAAGGATCAGCACGTTCCCCATATCACGTAGAGATAGATTTTTGTGGGGAGGAAAACGGGTATAATGAATTCGGGGACATTTTGGATATGGATTGCGACTGCCTCTATGATGACTATTGCAAACATCAAGCGGCTGTATTATATAGCCTCATAAAGCAATTTAAGCTAAAAGATAAGCAAAAAGTAAAACTAGAACAAGAAGCAGAAAAAGACGCTTTTAAAAAGTTGAAACTTCATGATTCTGATGTGTATTTTCAAATACCAGATGTAATTACAAGTCAATCTATACTCGATAAATATACTATTAGATCTAATAGGAAAGCGCTACCTGGCTATACGGATACTATTTTATCATTCGAGAGTCCAGACATTGTAAAAATAAATACCGTAAAATCCAAATATAGCTACGGGATGACAGGCCCCGATCTAACTATGTGGATTAAAAATGAGAACAACACCTTCTACTATAAATGTGGTAGCTGCGATAAAAGGGTACGTGGATTCTGCCAGCACCAATATATACTTCTTGACAATGCTTTACCATTTATTACCAGTTCCAAGTTTGTTTCATGGAATATGGACTTAGAAGGTATCTATTCTGAATTAGCTACTAAATTAGGAATTAGTTCATCTGCTATTAAAAAGTACTATTCTATATATTTTGACAATCGTGGGAATCTCTACTACGAAACAAGCCAGAATGTACTCAGCAAAGCGAATTGGAAAGACCTGTATGCTGATATGCTGAACCCAACGTCTAATTATGGAAATATCTCGGAGCAAGAAATCATCAAGGCTGCGCTCCTAACTGCTCAAGGTGAAGAAGCCATTCTTTGGAATATCTCTCATGATTCTGCTTTACCACTCGCCAGTGTACTTATCGGTCCTAGACTCAAGACAAAGGAAGGAATCAACATTACGAATTCTAATTTAGAAAAAGATATAACAGAAAATTATACCTCCAAACATAGTGTGATAAATAAAATTAATGAACTGTTTTATAGTGATGAAGGATTTGATATGTTTGAAGAACTGTTAAACGAAAATGAAGCCTGGTTCACAGAAAAATATCATTATGTTAATCTTAATTATCATGGATTTTCAAAACTTAGAAAAAGCGATGTTAAGAAAGTTAAATTTGTAAACAAAAGATTGAATGTTTCTTTTGAGATTAGATTGGACGAGGGTACTTGTGCTATCCAGCGAAAAATGAAACTAGAAGATCAAACTTTAAAGTCTTCAGATATTGAGTTTAGTAATCTGTTTATGTCAAATTCAAAAGACAAAATATTTATTAATCCCTCGGTAGAATTTGCCATGTACAGCAGTTTATTTCAATTAGGAGATTCATTATTATTGCCCGATGTGCCTCCCGTAGAGTTGAAAAAACTAATTACGGAGCTTGAAAAAATTGGTTCAGTGAGCATAGAAAAAGACTTACTGCCGTCAGAAGAATTTATCCAAAATCCACAATATGTTATTAAGCTTAGGGAAGTAACAGATGCAGTCATTTTTGAGCCATACTTGGAAGATATGGGAGAGGAGATTGATATCTATAGGCTCGTGCCAATCCAAAAGGGAAATAAAATCATTGTCCCCCATCAAGAGGATATAGATTTTTTACACAGTTACCTTTATAATGCACATCGAAACTTTTCAGATTTTGGGAACAATAATTTCTTCTTCTTGACGGTAAAGGATTTGTTGAAAAACAATTGGTTTCTAAGTTTTTGTGAAGGTTGCGAGGCAGCAGGTATAGACCTGCAAGGCGTAAAAGACTTGAAGGGGTTTAAGTACTCTACCAAAAGAGCAAAGTTTGCGACGAGTATCAAGTCGGGAATTGATTGGTTCGATGTAGAGATGTCTTTGAGTTTTGGAGCAGAGCAGATTGCCACTAAAACATGGATAGCTGCGCTTAAGAATGGAGAGAATTTCGTATCCCTTAAGGACGGCTCTCTTGGATTATTGCCAGAAGAGTGGCTTGCTAGAGCAAGGCAACTCATGACAGTAGCCGAAGTAAAAAAAGGAGAATTAAAGATATCTCATTATAAGTATAATGTGATTGATTCGCTTTTTGATTCCTTGGAGAGCCCAGATGTTATTTCATTTATTGAAGAGCGAAAGGAAAAATTAGAAAAGTGTAAATTCAATCAAAGCTATAAGATTCCAAAGAAAGTTAAAGCTACCCTAAGAGATTATCAATATCATGGATACAATTGGCTGAGATTCCTAAACGATTCAGGTTTTGGCGGAATTCTAGCGGATGATATGGGACTGGGTAAGACTATTCAAGTGATATCAATGCTTGCTAATCTGAAGAAAACGAGCTGTTCCTTAATAATTGTTCCGAAAAGTTTACTGTTTAACTGGTGCAACGAGATAGATAAGTTTTGCCCACAACTTTCTTATTATGTACATCATGGCACCAAAAGGGAAAAAGAGCTAGAGCCTATTTTGAATTACCAAATCGTGCTTACTACGTATGATACAGCTGCATCAGATATAGAACTACTGAGCTTGTACACCTTTGAGTATATAGTACTAGATGAGTCGCAGGCGATCAAAAATATACAATCTAAAAGGTATAAGGCTATGCGCCTGCTCCAGTCCAATAATAAGTTGGCTATGACAGGAACACCTATCGAAAATAATACTTTTGATCTTTATGCTCAACTTAGTTTTACCAACCCAGGCTTACTTAATTCTGCATCGCATTTTAAGTCTAACTTTTCTGACCCCATTGATGGACGTGGAGATGCAGAGGCTGGAGCACTGCTTAGAAAGATTGTTCACCCCTTTATTCTGCGTAGAACTAAAGAACAGGTTGCCAAAGATCTACCTCCCAAAACAGTGTCTACCTTGTATTGCGAAATGGAACCTACCCAAAGAAAGCTTTATGAGAATCTAAAAAAACAGATCAAAGAAGATATCTATGCTAAAATAGAAGAGGATGGTTTGGCAAAGTCAAGGTTCAAAATTTTAGATGGCCTGTTACGACTTAGACAGATGTGCAATTCACCGCTTTTGGTAAACCCGAATTTTAAAGGTGCAAATACGAACAGCGTGAAAATACAACTGCTCTTAGATAATTTAGAAGATACGCTTGGTAATCACAATGCACTCGTGTTTTCTCAGTTTACTTCATTGCTATCAATAGTAAGAAAAGAGCTAGATGCTAAGAAAATAAAGTACGCCTACTTAGATGGTAAAACGAGAGATCGAGAGGCAGAGGTAAATCGATTTATGGAAAATGATGATGTAAAGCTTTTCCTTATCAGTATCAAAGCAGGTAACACTGGTCTAAATCTTACCAAGGCGGACTATGTATACATTATTGATCCATGGTGGAACCCTGCGGTAGAGGCGCAAGCGATTGATCGTACCCATCGTATTGGTCAAAAGAAAAATATATTTGCTTATAAATTAATCTGCAAAGACACCATTGAGGAAAAAATACTCAAACTCCAAGAAAAGAAAAAACGGATTGCTGAAGATATTATTCAGACCGATGAAAATGTAGTAAAAAAATTGAAGAAAAATGAGTTAATGGCTTTGTTTGATTAATAAGAATAGAAGTCAATTATGAGTCCACTCCGTAAACTGGGACTCAATTATCTATTATCAAATTTGCAATAATGAAATTTTAATCTCTAATTCAAAAATTTCCTTGTTCCAGAAACCTGATTTATTGAAATGATTAGGTTAATACAGTATCTATAATTTCATACTTTTATAAAAAAAGATATGAAAGCAATTAAACTGATATTCGTTCTAAGTATTTTTATAGTCATTCAATTAGGGGTTTATGGGCAAGATGAACATCTAGCACAAGATGAATTAATTTTACAAGAGATCTTTTCTAGTATAGCCGATGAAGGTGACTTTCCACCAAATTTAGAAATGCTTTTCATGCCCAATCGATTGAATGAATACAATACTAAAAGTAGTAAGCTAAAAAGCAATGGACTTGAATTACAATTTTTAGATAGCATTGTCGGTCCAGGAATGCGGAATACGTATCATTTTCAATATGATGATACTGAAAGGTTATCTACTTATCGATGGATTACGGACAGTAATTGGCAGGTTTCAGCAGGAGAGTATAAATACAATATGAATACAGGCCTGCTAGACTCTATTCTGATTTATGAATTTAATGAAAGTGGATCAGCTAATAATAATCACTTCTTTAACTATAAATACAATGCAAATTCATCAGTGGTTGAGTTAATTCATAAGTCATTTGATAATAAAGGCGATTTGATAGTTTCTACATTTGGAAGCTACGACTACAATAGTCTTGGATTACTCGAATCTAGGACGTTCTCCATTATTCGATCAGATGATGTGGAAAATCATAATAAATACGATTACACGTATGACACGTTATTGAATATCATAAGGATTGACGAATTTATAATTCTACCTGAGTCTTCAGAATTTAGCTTATTTTCTGTGACAGATTTATTATACAATTCAAATGGAAAAGTTATTAGATCTACCTTGAATGGTGTTTTAAATAAGGGTGTCTCTGGATCGAACTACGAATATGATGAAAATGAAAATTTAATTTCAGAATCCGGTTTTTTAGATGATTTTGAAAATGAGCCTACTAGTGTTAATGAGTATATCTATAATACGAAAGTCACTAAAGAAAATTTGGTCTACCCACTGGATTGGTTTATTAGTCCATCTATTGTTGATATTTATAACAGCCAACTTATAGCCTCATATAGTTCTACGGATGGGGTAGAATTAGCAGATACCAGGACTCAATATTTTTGGTCTAAAAATGAAATCAACACAGGTGTTCTAGCAAATCAAATTAAAACAATGCAGGTGTTTCCAAATCCAGTGACTGATAGATTGAACTTCATGGGATTAGAGTCTACAATGAAACTGGACGTATTTGATATTTTAGGACGATCAATAAGTAGCACCGAGATAAAAGGCGGAGTGAAATCAGCAGATGTAACTTCACTTATAGGTGGGAATTATTTTTTCACCTTGAGTCAAGATGGTATAGTACGATTTTCTGGAAAATTTATAAAACAATGAACAAGATGGTTAAGGGACAATTTTGAAACTAGGTGTAATGCAATCTGTTTCATCCAATAAATGTCTGAACCAATTTGCCCAGCTACACAGACGGGGATTAGGCGTATTCAAGCTAACCCATGATAACATTCATGGTAAGCAGCTCTAAATTGGCTAACCGCCTAAGAAAGCCCTATGCAAACCTCAATCGAAACAAGACACCATGGTACAGAGCCAAAGTGAGATGAGTTTGAGATGTTCATTTATGACTATTCAACGATGTGTAAGTAATAAGATTTAATGTTTTAAAATAAAAAAATTGCTCATCGCAAGAATTGCGATGAGCCTTTTTTCATATTTATTCATAATTCATAACTCATAATTCTCTCACGTGTTCCACCAATAAAAATTATGATCATCATTCAAGGTCATTCCCACGGCAGGGTAGAGATTATTTCCTTCGACATTATCTACACCCGTCTCTAAGAAAAATCCGTGCGCGCCTGTTTCGCGAGCATGCTCTTTGGCACGCTCCAGCAACAACTTAGCTACCCCCATGCGCCTTGCGCTGGGATCAACATACAGATCATTTAGCAGCCAAAGCCTTTGCATGCGAGTGGAAGAAAATAGGGGATAGAGCTGAATAAAACCAAGCGCAGTTTCATGCTCATCGACAGTTAAGTAAATCACCGACTCTTCATTTTCGAGCCGCTCTTTTAAGAAAGCAGTAGCGCCCAACAGGTCACTTTCCTTTTCATAAAATACGCGATAAGCATCGAATAATGGAGCTATCAGTGAAAGGTTGAGGAGTTTTCCTTTTTTTATGGAGATCATTTTTTCATGATGGGTTTTGGATTTGGTTCGAGTAAGTAGATATTTACTAGCTTGAAAAATACAGTTGGCTTAACAAACGAAGAGCCTTTTAACATTTAGAAAACGTTAGAAGGCTCCTTGATCACCAAAAAATATATAACCATATATCAACTTCTAAGAAAGCCTACAGCCTGCTTATGATAGCGGAAATTCATTATTCAAAGCGCTACTTTCTCTTAAACTGTTCCTTCTTCCTAGCCTTGCTGCTCTTCTTCTTATGTATTCGTCTATCCGCTTTATCTGGAAACGGATTGGAAGGTTCGACAACAACGCTAACGCCATCGAAGTCTGCACCCTTAAAACCTTTCGGTAATTTACTAGCGTGACGTTCCTCCACTTCAAAGAAAGAAAATGACTTTTGAATATCTATTTTACCAACCTCGACGCTATCGTTAGGCATATTTTTATTGATCAGACTGAGCAAGCTCGAAGGATTGAACTTATGCTTTGACCCAAGATTGATAAAGAATCTAGACATTGGCTCACTAGATCTGCGATCGCGGTCACCACCTCTATCCCTATCACCACCTCTATCTCTGTCGCGGCCTCTATCTTCACTTCTACCTCTATCTCTATCACGACTACGATCTCTATCGCGTCCACCTCTATCTCTGTCACGTCCACGGTCTCTATCGCGTCCTCTACGATCTCTGTCTCTTCCACGACCTCCTCTGTCATCACGGTCTCGACTATCGCCTCTACCGTTGTCAGATATATTAATGTCCCTGGCGCCACTATAATCTTTCAGAACGCGCTCAAATTCTGTAGCTACAAATCGCTTGATCAATTCCTCTTTAGTAAGCTCTGCTAACTGCTCTTCGATAGCAGGCAGATATTGCGCCAACTGCTTTTCGTTAAATTTCGCATTTTGCAATCGCTCTACCAATGTGAACAACTGAGACTTAGTAATGTCCTCGCCACTGGGAACTTTCTTTAGTCCAATATCTTTTTTGATAAACTTCTCTAGACGACGAAGTTTACCTTTTTCTCTACTGTGGATAATAATAAATGAAGACCCCGAATTACCCGCACGACCTGTACGACCAGAACGGTGTACATAAGTCTCATCGTCATCCGGCAAATTATAGTTTATTACGTGCGTCAAGTCATTGACATCAATACCCCTGGCAGCCACATCGGTAGCTACGAGCAACTGCAATGATCTATTGCGAAACTTACGCATCACATGGTCACGTTGCGCTTGCGACAAATCACCGTGCAACGCATCTACATTGTAGCCATCTTGACCCAGTTTGTCAGCGACCTCTTTTGTTTCTCTACGCGTACGACAAAACACAATCGCATATATATTCGGAACCGAATCCGCAATCCGACGCACCGCCATATAGCGATCACGCGCACTTACCATGAAATAGGAATGCGTTACATTAGTAGCCGTTGCATTTTTGCTGATGACAGAAATTTCTGCAGCATCGTTCATATATTTTTTAGCGATAGACTTTATTCCTCTCGGCATAGTCGCAGAGAATAGAACCGTCTGCTTCTGATCAGGAGAAGAAGAGAGTATCTCCGTCAGATCTTCCTGAAAACCCATCGACAACATTTCATCCGCCTCATCCAGCACTACAAATCTTATCTGATTCAACTTCAGTTTACCCCTATTGATGAGATCGAGAGTACGACCTGGCGTACCCACTATGATCTGACTTCCTTTTCTCAACGACTTTATTTGATCGCTGATCGCCGCCCCTCCATATACAGCAGTGATACGGATATTATCCATATACTTCGCATAAGATTGCATATCCTTTGCTATCTGTAGACAGAGTTCCCGCGTAGGACTCAGTATGATCATCTGCGGAAATTCATCCCTTTGTTCGATCTTTTGCAGTATCGGCAGACCAAAAGTTGCCGTCTTTCCCGTTCCCGTTTGCGCCACTGCGATCAGATCCTGATCTGACTCCATCAAGTGTGCTATACCCAGATCCTGGATAGGTGTTGGCTCGACGAAACCAAGATCCCCAATAGCCTTGAGTATCTCCTTTCGTAGCCCTAATGCTTCAAATTTCTCCATATGGGCGCAAAGATACTATATTATAGCATAGCACGTTGATTTTTTTGGCGCTTGTTGGACGTTTTGGGGCCTCCTCGATGCAGTCTCCGGCGCTGCCTACGACTGCACGAGTCGCGTGATCCGTTCCTACTCCCTCAGCATCTGCACCTATCCTCCCACACCGGGAGTACCACTTCTCCCGCTAGTCCTGCTCGCTCCGCTCGACTTGCTTAGGCTGTACGCCACGCCTGTTGGCGCTCCGTCTGACCAAACCCAATCCCAATAAATATAAGTATCCAGTGCATTTCCTAAGTGGACTCACCAGTAGTTTCCAATCATTTGCAACTTCGTAGCTTGTAACTTTGGAAGATGAAACTAGAAGGTATCTGGTGGTATGTTACTTATTCCTAAAATAAAAGGAACCAAAATTCAAATAATTATGTTAATTTAGTACAAATATTAAATCCATGGCTAAACGATCAAATCATGTTGTTCCCTCAAAGGAAAGAGGAGGATGGGTAGTGAAAAAATCCGGATCCACCAAAGCTTCAAGGTCCTTCGGCCGCAAAGAAGACGCTGTTAAATATGGTAGAAAACTAAGCCGAAAAGAAAGTACTGAATTGTATATACACAAAAAGGATGGAAGAATTCAAGATAGAAATTCCTACGGAAGAGATCCTTTTCCACCTCGCGGTTAGATTAATTTATGGCCAAGCATAAAAACTATTCAAAAAACATATTCATCAATTGTCCATTTGACGATAAGTACTTTGACCTACTACAAACATTAGTTTTTACAATTTTATACTACGGATTTATTCCAAGAATAAGCCTAGAAAATTCTGATTCTGGACAATCAAGATTAGAAAAAATAGTAGACTTGATAGAAGAGTCCCAATATTCAATTCATGACTTGTCTAGACTTCAGGCCAAATCTATTGATGAATTCTATAGGTTAAACATGCCCTTTGAATTAGGTATTGATTATGGCTTAAGAAGGTTTAATATAAAATATAGAGATAAAAGATCCTTAATCCTTGAAACCGAAAGATATGACTACATGAAAGCAATTTCTGATATCAATGGTTTTGATATTAAAAGTCATGAAGACAATCCGGTTAAGCTTATTGAATGTTTACGAGCATGGTTTTCTGAAACTGTCAAATCAACAGGATTAAATAGCTCTGCTAAAGTGTACTCTGATTTCATAGAATTTAATACAAAGTTATTTCAATCAAGAATGATCAAATATCAATCAGATCATAATACCACTCAATCAGAACTTTTTGCGAAAAAAGAAATTGAAGAGATGACGATTCCTGAATATATCCACGAAATTAACAATTGGAAAAGCAGTGAGTAACACTAGGTGATCACCTCTTATTCTTCCTACGGTCGGAGACCATGGATACCATCATCCAGCATAAACAAAAAAAGGCCCACCAAATTAATGATGAGCCATATGATCTTAGACCATAAATGCTGAATTATGCCATTTCGACATTAACTGCATTCAGTCCTTTCTGTCCTTCCTCTACGTCAAACGAGACTTTGTCTCCTTCGTCGATTCTTAAACCGTTTAAACCATTTGCGTGAACGAACACATCTTTTCCACCATCTTCAGGTGTGATGAATCCAAATCCTTTACTTTCGTTGAAAAACTTTACTGTACCAATACTCATTATAAAAATATAAAAATGTTAAAAAAAGCGAGCTTTCATTATTAAAAACCCTACTACAATCATATAAACAGGAGTTTCCTACATATAGTTCCCGATTTTAATTTATTTTTTTTCATAATGTCTAATTTGATTATTGTATTCGAAAAACTAGAATATGGGAAATTAAATGCTAAAAATTGAACCATTGACCAATAAATGTTTAGTATACTCCATAAAATGGCAAATTCTATAAAATAAATTATTTCTGATATGATCGCCCGATGTACCCTCCCTTACTTCTGAATATGCCTATTTATAGAAAACAACAATTAAATCGCGACATGCCGTAGGCATCAAAGCACGACAGGCGCAGCGCAGCTAGAGACGACGCACTGCAACCTCTCTATGATATACCGTCTTTATCTACAGCAAGCAAAGTCTCTATCTATGCACCGTACAAACAGACGACGCGACCCCAGCGGCAGCGCAGGGTAGACCCCAAATAAAAAAGCATCTACCCCTATAATGAAGTAGATGCTTTGAATAATAATTCAAATAGGTAGGCTATTAAAAACTATTAATCCATTCCGTAACTTGTTCTTTAGTTTTGCCCATTTTCTGCTGTAATTTACCAATTAACTGATCTTCCTGACCCTCTTGGTACACGAGATCATTGTCCGTCATCTCGGCATACTCTTCTTTGAGTTTACCTTTCATCTCATTCCAGTTTCCCTTGATCTTATCTTGTAACGCGCTCATAAATTAGTTTTTTAGTTAAAAAATATTATTGAATCTCAAGCTAAGTACACAGTTTTAGCGTTCACAAATTCTAAAATTCCGTCAGAAGATAACTCTCTTCCGTAGCCACTTTCCTTGATGCCTCCAAATGGAAGCTTAGGATGCGACCGTACATAGTCATTGATAAAACAGGCACCTGCATGTATTTGTTCGGAGGCAATCCTCAAAGCTTCCTTCTTATTTTCAGAAAATATTCCCGAGCCCAATCCGAAGATAGAATCATTCGCAACTCGGATAGCTTCGGCCGTATCCTTCACTTTTATAACAGATGCTACGGGGCCAAATAATTCATCATTATAAGCAGGCATCCCGTCCTTCACATTTATCAAAATAGTGGCAGGGTAGAAGGCACCTTTTCGCTTTGGAATCTTTCCGCCAAGGATTATTTTTGCACCATTATTTACACTTTCCATGACTTGCTCATGCAGCTCATCTCGTAAATCTTTTCGTGCCATTGGGCCTATTTTGGTTTCCTTTTTTCTTGGGTCTCCCATCTTTTGACTAGACATTTCTTTTTTGAATAGTTTCAGAAATTTATCGTAGACCTCTTCTACTACTACAAATCTTTTTGCGCCGATACAGCTTTGCCCAGAGTTGGTCAACCGACTTTCTGCACACAGCTTAGCAGCCTTTTTTACATTTGCATCTGCGAGTATCAGGTAGGCATCATTCCCGCCCAATTCCAAGACAGATTTTTTGATGTGCTTACTTGCTAGGGATGCTACTGCGCTACCAGCAGGGCCGCTACCCGTAAGCGTTACAGCTTTCACTCTTCTATCTGCGAGCATAGGTTTTACAAGCTTTGAGGAGACCAATAGGGTCTTGAATAATCCTTCTGGAAAACCAGCTTCTATCAAAACTTCCTGTATAGCAAGCGCACTGCCAGGCACATTAGAAGCATGCTTTAGTAGCGCAGCATTTCCTGCCATGAGGGTGGGGGCAGCGAATCTCCACACCTGCCAAAATGGATAATTCCAAGGCATTACAGCAAGTACTACACCCAAGGGTTGGTAAGTAACAAAACTTTTTTCAGCCGCTGTCTTTATCGTTTTGTTCTTCAAAAATCTAGCTGCATTGTCCGCATAAAAATCACAGACTTTAGCGCACTTTTCAACTTCAGCGATGGCTTGGCTAATAGGTTTTCCCATTTCCATAGTCATCATTTCAGCGTATTTTTTCTTATTTTTTAATAGTATTCTTCCCGCTTTTTTCATCAATTTACTTCGATGGTTAAAACTCGTTTTGCGCCATTCCTCAAAAGCTTGATTCGCATTCTCGATGGCGGACACGACTTCTTTTTTAGTATGTTCTTCAAAAGTTTTTACGGTCTTTTCTGAATATGGATTATGGATTTTTATGGACATGTTATTTTCTTTATGGTTTGCTATTAGGCAAAATATTTTTTAAGTTTTTTGACGAGTTCTTGATTGACGGCAGTTTTAATATTTACTTGGATTAAAGTCATCTCTTTCTGGGGTAATCTTTTACGCAGGAGTTCATCTAACTCGCCTGCTGTATTTGGCTTGAAGGAGTCTATACCAAAACTTTTTCCAAGCTGTACGAAGTCTGGGTTGCCTAGTTTTGTTCCTGCCGTTTTACCAGCATTGCGATCTTGTTTCCAGCTTATCAGTCCATAGTCGTTGTCATTCAATACGACGATCGTATACCCCACGCCAAGTCTCTTTGCAGTTTCTAACTCCTGCATATTCATCATGAATCCACCATCACCCATCACCGAGACAATATTTTTATTTGGATGAAGTAAACTGGCTGCAATACCCCCAGGAAGTGAGATTCCCATACTGGCAAGTCCGTTGCTAATGATGCATCCTTTAGAGGAATAGGTAGGGTAGTTTCGAGCAATCCACATCTTGTGAGAACCTACATCACTAATCAGGATGTCATTGTCATCCAAATTTTCTCGCAGTATATTCAGCACGCCTGGTACATTAAATTGATCGTCTTCAGAGAGATCATACGAGGCTATATCCTCCTCTATGCGGGCTCTCACATCAGCATACCATTCCCCATTTTTGGCTTGAGCATCTATAGAACGATTCAGCTCATTTAGACCTTGCAATATTTTAGCAATATCGCCAATCAGTTCCATTTGAGGGATATAATTTTTATACACTTCGGCAGGTTCATAATCTATATGAATGATGTTTCTATTTCCTTGAGGATTCCAGTTATCGGGAGCATATTCAGCGATATCATATCCTATCGTAATGATTAGATCTGATTTGTCTACAGCCTCCATTACATAATCTTTAAATCCTAAACCCAAAGAAAGTAAAGACTGAGGCAACTTGTCGGATACTACTCCTTTACCCATAAAAGTAGAGGCTGTTGCAATGTTAAGTGCCGAGACAAATTCTGTTAAACTGTCGCAAATTTTATCTCTTACTCCGCCATTTCCAACTAAGATCATAGGTCGTTCTGCAAGGTGTATTTGACTCAAAAGTTTTTTGAGTAAACCTGTCTCTGGATTTGGTCTCTGGAAATTACTTTTGGCAAGCGGTGTTGCGGCTGCAGGAACAGACATTTTCGCAACGTCTTCTGATAGTTCAATATGGGTGGTTCCTGGCTTTTCTATCTGCGCTACTTTGAATGCTTTTCGCACGATTTCGGGAACCACTTCAGGAGTGGTTATTGCCGCATTCCATTTAGTAAAGTGACTAAACATGTCCACTATATTCAGCATCTGATGACTCTCATGATGCATGCGTGTAAGATTTCCTTGACCCGTGATAGCTACCACGGGCGCTTTGTCTAAGAAGGCATCTGCCAGACCAGTTATGAGGTTTGTAGCACCTGGCCCTAAAGTTGCTAAGCACACCCCAGCATTGCCTGAAAGCCTGCCCCATACATTTGCAATAAATGCCGCACCTTGCTCATGCCTGCAAGGAATAAATTCTATTTTACTATCCTCGATGGCAAATTGTAAATCCTCCGTTTCTTCTCCAGGCACTCCGAAGATTTTTGTTACGCCTTCAGATTCGAGGCACTTGATAAATAATTGGGCAACGTTCATCTATGAATTTTTTCGATGTTGATTTATTTGCTTGTAGAGACGAATTGCAACGCATCTCTGTTGACCCTATTATAAACACCCACGGCATCAATTGTTCTAAAAACTACTTTTAATACAGAGGATTTATTGGTTGGTTCTCAGTGCATAATATTTTGGGAGTATCCCATAGTTCCGCTGAAAAAGGAGGCACCATGGGTCGGGCTGTTCAATACTTCATTTCACTTCGGTCTTTGCTTGGCTCCAAACCTGGCCACAGACTGCTCGTACCGTCGCCTACTTACCATCCCTTACTCGGAATATTACTGCGTAGGGTCAGTAAGGAAATGCTTGGGATATAAAAAATGACGAGTTGGCTTACATGATAGAAAAGTTATAGTGGCAGTTTTTTACTAGTGAGTAATAGCAGACAGATAATTACTTTTCTATATTCACCTTTAACAATACTGGAAAATGATCGCTGCCTATTTTTTTGAGTTTTTTTATGCTGTAAATTTTAAAGTGCTCGCTTACAAATACATGATCTATTGGTACTCTAAATACAGGATAAAGCGCATTATAAGTATTATAAAGACCACGACCGATCCGGGGATCTAGCAATCCACTTATGCTTTTAAATTGCTTGGTTATCGTTGACCAGCCTACATCGTTTAAATCCCCACTCACTATGGAAGGATATGCATTGTAGTTACTCATAGAGGCAACTTTAAGAATTTCTAAATCTTTATTTACTACTTTATTCCATGGCGCAGGTGGCTTTGGATGAAGACCTATAAATTGTATTTTACCTCCTTGGAACTGTATGTTTGTAGATATGCAAGGAATATCTTGCTCCACTAAAAACTTAATCTCACTGTCCATCAGTTCATATTTTGAAAATAAAGCCATCCCATAAGTGTTTTCTTGAGGCTGAAGTATTCGGTATGGAAATTCGTCAAGTCGAGGGAGGATATTTTCGATCCATTCATGGTCAACTTCAGTCAGTAGGAGAAGGTCTGGCTGTTGCTCTTTGACCAATGAGACAAGGTTGTTATATTTTTTATTTTTTTTTCGTACGTTGATGGTCACCAGCGATATTAAACTACTCCCGTTGCTTGTGTCAGGTATTTCTTTAGGATAGAATGCGAAAAAAAATCTGATGATATAAAGATGGTAAATAAGACAAACAGAATTTATTGCCATTAAAGCAATTGTTTTACTATTGTAAATGTCTTCTATAAAAAAACAGAGAAGCAGGCTCACTAGAGCTAGACCAGCGATATTTACTCTGCTTATATCCCAAACCTTGCACCACCACTTCCTGTAATTAAGTACAGATAGGGTGGTAGTCAAAATACATAGAAGACTTAAGGTATTAAAAAGTGTATCCAAGATTTTTACAGGTATTTGATAAACATCAAATATGCGATAAATATGACAGATTGTTGTATTTATAGTTTTTCTATTTCTATATTTTCGACTTTTACAGCGTAGTCAGAAGCTTTTATTTGATCACCACGATGTTTTTTGATAATAAAGGTGAGTACAGCTCCATACATAACAATGATAGATGCATAGAATACCCAGACCATGATTACCATTATGCTCCCAGCAGCATCGTAGAGGCCCGCCACATCGCTTGTTCCAATGTAAAAGCTAATCAGGTACTTCCCAATTACAAACAGCACACTAGTAATACCAGCGCCAATCCAAGTATCTTTCCATTTTAACTTTGCGTCAGGTAATAGTTTAAACATCATGGCAAATAAAAAGGTGGTCACTAGAAATGGAAGTGCTATTGAAATAAGTATGGAGAATATTTGAGAAGCACTCCCTATAGCTTCCTTCAAAAAATTACTGAAAGTTTCTACAAATGCATTTATCGCAAGAGATACAAGAAGTATAAAAGCAATTCCTATTACTAATGCAAAAGACAAAGCTCTATCCTTAATCATCAACATAATCGCCGTACCTTGAGGTTTAGCTTTTACTTCAAATATCTTGTTGAGGGCATCCTGTAGAGTTATGAAAACTGTTGTGGCTGTGAAAATAAGAATTCCTCCACCTAATACAGTTGCCCATATGGTTGGCTCAAAAATATTCATTTTCTCAATAGTAATAAGCAACTGAGCAGCGCCATCTTGACCTACCAAGGATCCGATTTGGGTGAATAATGCATTCTTTACCACCTCCTCATCGTAAAAGTAAGTTGTGGTGAAAAGTATGATTAGTAGCATCGGAGGCAATGAAAAAATAGTATAATAACTTAACGCAGCTGCATGCGTAAATATGTCGTCTTTACTAAACTTGCTCAAGCTATCTTTAAAGACTTTAAAATATTTTTTCATTAGATACTGTTATTGAGAGCTATTTTCTTTTATTATTTCTTTTGACTTTATTAGACCTAGTATGATAGGAAGGAGTTTGAGGATGGATCCTATAAAACCTTGGGTCTTACTTTGTGAGGAAACGCTATTCTCATCATTTCTATTACTAAACTGGTCTACAGCAAGTTTTCCTATTCCTAAAATTCCTAGTGGAATACCGACACTCTTTAAAGCAAATCCTTTGAGTTCTTTTTTGTTAGTACCTATCGACCTAGAAAATTCTTGAGCGGTAACTTTCATCAAGACTTGTAGTTTTTCTTGCTGCTGTTCCAGATCTTTGAGTGTTTTTATTTTTTGTTTCATTGTAGTAATTTAATATTTCACGCAAATGTACCGCTGAAAGTTGAATTGTTCGCATGGTGCTAACAGACCAATAAGTATAATCAATGAGATCTTTAGATCTTAAAGTGTAAATTTGGTGTCCACACTAATTAATAATATTATCAATTAAAAATTCAATGGTAGGATTTGTGATAAGTGTGTTTCTCATCAAATAGAATACTATGGCCACTACTAGGTATATGCAAGACACTAGCAGAAACGCCATCGCGTACGATCCCCATAATTGACCCAGAAAAAATCCAAGTGTAATCGATAAAAAGATTAATACCAAAGAGGCAAAAAATGTAAGAGCAATTAACGTTATTATTCCAGAAGTAGTTTTAGCTACTTTTTTGGTAACTTCTAATTGAAGGTACTCTTTGTTTTGGGCAATATACATTTTAGTATACTCTGTTGCCTCACCAGCTGATCTTAAGATTTTTTCCGTGGTCATTGTTTATATTTTCGTTTTTTAATAATATGACTTATTTTATGCATTAATCATATCGTCTATCTTATCCGCCTTGTCAGCAATTCGGTTTTTTGCATACTCAGCGCCACTCTTAAATGAACCTTCTACGTCTTCGATTTTGTCTTCAGCGATTTCTGAGGTATTGTCAATCTTAGCTTCGGTCGTTTGTATGAGATTGTTTTTCATGTCTAAGGCTTTGGCCGATATTTCAGATAGTTTCTGGCTTAGCGCATCAGCATTTTCCGATAGTTTTTGACCTAAAAATTCTGTGTTTTCAGATACTTTAGCAGACATTTCTTTTTCTAGAGCTTTTAGTTGTTTTCTAGTCTTCTTCTTAAATTTCTTTCCTTCATCAGTATTCAAAAAGTAAGTAGCCGATCCAGCTGCTATAAGTCCTAGTCCCAATCCGATTAATAATTTATTATTGTCTTTCATTGTTATATGTATTTGATGTTAAAAAATTGAATTAATTTATTTTAATAGCTCTTCAGCCTCTTGAAATGTACGGATCATCTTTTCTCTATTAGCTATCCATTGGTCATCGTCTAGACTAGGAATTGCTTCGAACATTTCTTTGAGCTTGTATTCATGAAGTTTAAGTTTATTAACCTCGGCAATTTTTGACTCGCTTTTAGAGTGTCCGCCCAAACCAGTTACTTCCTTAGCCAGAGACACAATCAATCCATCTATTGTACCTAACAAAGATTTTAATTCTAAACTGAAATTTTCCTTGCTTATATCACGTGTATTGTCCATGGTTCTGTTAACTTTTTTTATTACTACCGTTCAATGCTTTAGCTGCATAAATATCGTCTATTCTAACCCCGCCAACAACGCCGAAATCTAGGGTTGTGATCGGGAAAGGTATTGTAACATCATTTGAATCAAAAGCCTTTTTTAGCACAATAATTCCCTCGTCTTGAACAGATAAGAAATCTTTTTGAGCAGTCACATTTTTCCAATAGCGCAATTTAAAGTTTATAGAACTATCTCCGAATTCGGTATAAAACATTTCTATCGGCAAACTATTGTTTGCTATGCCTGAATCTTTAATCGCATTTAACGCAATTTTTTTGACTTTATCTAAATCATCGCCGTATGCAACGCCACAGCTTATGTCTATTCGTCTTTTACCATTAAGAGAAAAATTCTTTACTGGATTTTGTATTACATCCTTGTTAGGAATAATTATTGTTTCTCCTTGCGGGCTTGTCATAATGGTAGATCTCAATGTGATCTTGCTTATTTTACCAAAATATCCATTAGTCTCTATGATGTCTCCTATTTTATAGTAATCCCTTACACTCATGAGTACGCCCGAGAAGAGATTTGTTAACGGGTCTTGCAATGCTAAACCTACAGCCAACCCGATGACACCTGCAGTACCTAGTAATGCTGTTACAGCATCGCTCAAGTTTAAAATATTAAGCACTATAAAGAGTGCTATTAGCATAAATACTGAAACAACTATGTTAGTTAATACTCCAATTACTGTTTGATTGTCTGTTGTTCTTATAAGTCCTTTCCGAACTATCTTTTTTAGATACTTCGACATAAATACAGCTAAGACTAAGACTAAACTTGCAAGCACTATATTTGGCAAGGAGAGCACGATTTCATTAACCCAACCTTGGAGTTTTCTAAATAGTGCTTTAAATGATACTTGAAACTGATCGAACATCGTTATTATTTGATAGAGTATACTTAATAGTTACTTCTTAAAACTGGTAATGAGAATTTTTGTTCGAATATGGCAAAAAATTAGAAGTATATCTTTTCCTGCAAGAAAACAAGCATAAAGCATTTGGATTAAAAAAATAAGAATTACTTTGGAACTGATCTATAAAAGTAATTAGAAAAATATGTAATTATAATAGTCAATATTGGCATACGTACGGATACTTACTTGTATTGAGGCCCTGTCGAAGGCAAAAATAGATTCAATCAGCTAATGTTATATATCACAATTGATAAACTTACGAAAGACTAGATAACAACAGATCCTATTTCTTGTTTCCAAAAAGTCTGAATCTGTGTTCGTCAAATTTGTCTTCAAAGACATCTTCTTTGCCGTAGAGTTTGCTGCTAAGTAATAAAGCAAAAGGTTTCAGATAGTCAATTTGGCTGAAAATAACTCTTATAATGGCAATAAAAGGAAGGGATAGGATCATGCCTGCGATGCCCCAAACGGAGCCACCGATGATTAAGGCGAGAATGGCGAAAAGTGGATTGACGTTTACTGATGACCCTACTATTTTAGGAGTAATGAAGTTACCCTCGATAGCTTGAACAAGTGCAAACCAACAGAAAATTAAGAATGGTTGCCATAATTCCCCTGTGCTAGCCGCGGAAAATAGGATGGGTAAGATGCCCCCTAGTCCTGTACCAACGTAAGGTATGACAGCTAAGATGGATGCCAAGAACCCCCAAAAAATGGCGTATTCTAAACCTATAATCGTTAATCCTATACTGTTCAGTATTCCTAGCAATATTATTACGATCACTAGTCCGTACAAGTAGTTCTGTATTATAGATTGGATCTTGGTCAGGACTTTACCAGCCTGATCCTTTACGTCTTTGTCAAATTGCACTAAAATGAACTGTTTAATAGAGCTCCGATATAAAAGTAGTAGGAAAGAATAAATGAAAGTTAAAAAGATATGTAATAGAAAAGTTGAAGAGATGCTTATGGTATCTCCAATGTATTCCATAGGTAAAATATCGGAAGTTTGTTCCTCTAATATTTTCTCGGTTTTATTTGCACTTACGCCGAAAACAGAGTTTGCCTTGCTCAGAATAGAGTTAATACCATCATCAATCACTTCAGTGAAGCTAATATTTTCAACTATATCCATGACTTGTGTTGTGAAAAAGAATATGAGCAGAAGAATTGGAATTATCATTAACATATATGCTATCAGTATAGCGCATATTCTCAGTTTTATCTTTGACTCAATTATGTCGCAAGGCTTCTTTAGTAAAAAAGAAAGTACCGCGGCAAACGCCAACGGCACCAATATATCTTTACCAATCACAAAAACATACGTCAAAATGCATGTTATAATAAGAAAGTAGGCTATCTTACTTAGGCTACTGTCATAGGTTGATTGCATGTTTGTTATTGTTTAATTTGACTTTTACTTTATCCATAAAGGCAAGTACTTTCATACCGTTTAAACCTACGGTCTTTAGATCCAAGATGCCCTTTACTCCATCTTTGCTTTCAAGTGCGAATATAAGCCTCCTTTTGGTTTTATCTTTATCTAATTCTACTTGTCTAAAAAGGTTCATCGTCACTTGATCAGGAGAATACCACTTCTCGGTGGCTTTGCACCAAAGTGCATCTCCTTTTAATTTAAAATTGTATATGTACCCAGATAACCTGAACTTTTTAATGGCGTTTTCGATATTTGTAATCCTTGAGTTCATAATTTTTATATTTGGATGATAAAATTTCAGAGATCGTTGTCAGCTATTAGGCTGGTGTAGCTGCCAAGCTGTACCATGCGTCTAGCATCCAAGATTTTTTCTCAAGATTTGCTAGGAAACTACCAGCCATATCCACCGTACCTTCATCTTTAGCTTTACCCGCATTTGTAATAACATTGCGTAGATTTTTTACCAGTTCCTTGTGATTGTTAAGGACAACATTTACCATTTCTCTATCGTCTGACGTTACGTTAGCTTCTGTTATACTAGCATGTGACATATATTCAGACAGTTTACTTATGGGAGTATGTCTTAAGGTTAAAACTCTTTCTGCGATTTCGTCAATTTTAACTCTTGCATCATCATACAGTAATTCAAATTGTGCATGCAATTCGAAAAAATTTTCTCCTTTAATATTCCAATGAAAATTCCTCAAATTTTGATAATACAGTTGGTAGTTTGAAAGAAGGATGTTCAACGATTCGACTACTTCTTCCAATTCGTCTTTTTTAAATCCAAGATAATTCATCTAATTGTTGTGTTTATGTTTAATAAATATGAGTATTAAAAAAAACCTACTCTAAAAGAGCAGGCTTTTGGTGCTTGTCCTAATTTTAATCTAGGGGATTATTTATCTTTTATACCTTACGGACAAAATGCATGACCAATGATACAATGAAAAGTAATACAAAAATTCCGAATAATATTTGAGCAATTGAAGATGCTCCAGCTGCTATTCCACCGAATCCGAGCACAGCAGAAATAATAGCAATAACAAAGAAAATTAAAGCATAACGTAACATAATTTTGAGTTTTGGCTCCTTAATAAATTAAGGATAATTAAGTAATTTGGTTTCGATGCTAAAACCCGAAATCGCTGATCTTGTTCGACTTAAATGGCTGTTTTATATCATTTTTTTCAAAATAAAAGCCTCGCACTGAATTCAGTACAAGGCTTTCACAATCAGTCTTGCTAATTGATTAATTTAAATTTAGTTTCAGTATTTATCTACCAATTACGATTGAGCCAGGGGGAGATAGCAAGACGTATTTAGTTTATTAAGTTTTCATTACGCCGCTCTTAAAGTAGAAAGGTCATATCTACTCTGCATAGCTTTTTGAATTTTTTTACGAGCGTAGAAAATTCTACTTTTTACTGTTCCCATCGGAGTATCTATCATTTCAGAAATCTCATCATAATGGTATCCATCTAGCAACATTTTAAATGGTACTTTAAAATCTTCGCTTAAAGTTTCTATTATTTCATGAAGTTCTTTCATGAGAATCACAGAATTTGCATCACTGCCATTAGCATCCTTTTCTACCATGTAACTGTGATCATCTAAGGGTCTCATGACTTTATTCTTGGTCTTCTTTCTTCTATAAATATTGATGTAAGAATTGTACATTATAGTTGTCATCCATGCTTTAAAATTAGTTCCCATCGTAAACTTATCTTTATTCTTGTAAGATCTCAATAGGGTTTCTTGCATTAAATCTTTTGCGGAGTCTTTGTTACCAGTTAACTTGATAGAAAATCCAATTAATAATGACTCAATCTTACTCACTTGCTTATTAAATTCCTGCTCTGTCATAATATTCAATTTTTTGGTTAATAATGTTTTGTGGTTTGATTCTGTATTTCTGCTTTTTATTATGCGGCGATGTTTTGCATCGAAATTACTTTAGGTTCAAAATTATTATTGATAAAACTGAAGTACTTTTTGGCTACATTGAATAGCATGTCATTTAATAGCTCCGTTTCGATGATTAGTTGCTCTATATATGTTGTCTGAATGTCTTTGTTAGCAACTATGGATGAGCTTTTCTTAATTTTGATTGCATAGCACTTGATATCTACTGAAAGGTCGAAAGCAATAGCTTTCAATTTTATGATCTTTGCTAATCCATCAACTGCATGTTCTCCTTTTACATGCTGGCTATAATTTTTCGCTATTTGTAAAAGTTTATAGTAATTAATGTCAAGTTGATTTAGACTATGATTAACGGCTCTTTCGAGACCGCATAATATAGTTGTGTTGTAAGTGGTTGTATCTTCAGTTCTTTCCTTTAATGCAAATGTGGGGGATTCCATAATCATTAATTTTAAGTGTTCTTAAATTTAAGTAATAATTTAGAAAATAAATTCTAAAGGATTGTTTCATTCATATATCAAGATGCAAATGACGTGCCAAGTTTGTAACTATCTACTAATCAATGCATTACATTAATTTTACAGAATCAATATTGCTTAAATATCAGAAAATTGATGAAATAACAGAAAATATTTACTTGTTTTTCGTCATTTAGAATCAAATAAAATATCTTTTTTATTTTCTCCATCGTATATTGTTATGTAATAATATGGATCCTGAAATATCAGTATGAGAAATCACAAGTCAAATATAAAAAAGGAAGAAGATCAGATCAAAAGTAAAACCTTGTTGGATTTACTGATAGAGACCAGTCAGATAATGAAAAACGGGGTCATGTGGATAAATGCTGATGGTCATATCTTAGGACTCAATGATCGATTGATAGAGGAGCTAGGCTATAAGAGAGGACAGTATGCACCAAAAACTATTTTCGAAGTTAACCCAAATACTTCCTTCCTCTCCTGGAAAAAGCTATGGCAACAGGCACTACAAAATAAAACGTTTGAAGCTAAAACGGAGCAGCTTACGGCAGACAGCTCTATATATCCCGTCAACATGAAAGGGGTGCTCGTGAATTTGAATGGAGTAGATATTTGTATGGTAATTACGGAGAACCTTATGACATCCAATAGATATAAGAATCTTTTGGATATTACTTCTGAGATTGTAAATATTGGAAGCTGGGAATGGGATTTAGTGCAGGATGAAATACTAGTATCTAATCAAATGTACAATCTATTGGGCGTACCTAGATCAGAGACCATCACGCGAAAAAGTGTTGCTAAGTTATTTCGAAAAATGCTTAGTGAGGATGATTATAAATCCATTGCGGATGACCTGAGAGGTCTTATTGCAGTTGGAGGACAACAAGAAAGAGAGATTTCATTGAATATTAATGGTCTTTACAATACCTATAAGATCTCTGTAAAATCGGACTACTTAGAAGGTGAAACAATTAAGTTGTATGGAACTATTCAGAATTTCGCAAAGATAAATAAAAAAGTCTCTTCTCTATTTTTTACGCAGTACGTGATGGACAACGCTAGAGATATAGTAATAATTTTAGATGAAAACAATGCTATTATTTATGCGAATAAGTCTGCATGTAAAACACTCGGTTATAGCAAAGAAGAAATGATAGGGAAGCTGCCTCATTTTATTAATCCTCATTATGAGGACGATAAAGTAGAGCATTGGGATAATTTAGAGAAGACACTTTCCGTCGAAAGTAAAGCTATTCTTAGAAAGAAAGATGGTACACTCTTCCCTGTATCAGTCATCGCTAATCATCTTGAATACGAAGGTAAATCTTATATCTGTGGATTTTCACGAGATTTGACCAAGGAGCATAAAAGGAATGAAATTATTGCAATCATAGAAAATTCATTAAATCAATCCAGAGATTTGTTCTGTTCTCTTTTGGAAGATGGTTCATTCAATTATTTTAATCAGACTTTTCTGCAATTGACAGGCTATTCTGAGATAGAATTGCACAAAATGACAATATTTGATTTGATCACGGATCAAAGTGTGGAAATGTTCAATGATAGGTGGAAGGAGCTTAGGAAGGGGGAGAAGGTGTTGGATCATAAAAGAGAGTTAACCGTTAAGTCTGGTAAGATTATCCCAGTGGATGTATCTATGGATTTGGTAGAAATTGAAGGGAGTGTTTATTCCACCTTAGTTATGAGAGATGTTACAACAAAGCTTGAAATAGAAAAAGAACGGAAAAATTACCTGATGCAGATAGAAGCGCTACAAAAGAATACTGCGGAGCAAAATATTGAATTAAAAGCAGTAATAGACCGAGAGATTAATTTTAGTAATATTATAACCAGAGATCCGAATTATAAAAAAGTTCTGCAACAAGTAGATCAAGTTTCTGAAACTGATGCAACAGTCCTCATTCTAGGCGAAACAGGAACAGGTAAGGAGTTGCTGGCAAATGCTGTACATACACTTAGTGAAAGGTCAAACTTGCCAATGGTGAAAATTAACTGTGGTGCACTCCCCGAAAATTTAATTGAGAGTGAACTTTTTGGCCATGAAAAAGGATCGTTTACCGGAGCGCATAAGCAAAAAATCGGAAAATTTGAAAGAGCGGATAAGGGTACTATATTTCTAGATGAAATAGGGGAGTTGTCATTGGATTTGCAATCTAAGCTGCTTAGAGTATTGCAAGAGGGCGAAATAGAGAGGGTGGGTGGTACAGAGCTAATAAAACTAGACGTACGCGTGATCGCTGCAACCAATAGAAATCTAGAAAAGAGAGTAAATGAAGGTAAGTTCAGAGAAGATCTGTACTACCGTTTAAACGTTTTTCCTATTTATAATTTGGCACTGAGAGAAAGGCCCGAGGATATTCCTGTACTGGCGCAGCACTTTGTAAAAAAGCATAGTAAAAAATTGGGAAAAAAAATAACGAAGATTTCTACGAGTTCACTGAACAAACTTACGAACTACAGCTTTTTAGGTAACGTTAGAGAGCTAGAGAACATTGTTGAAAGAGCGGTTATACTTTGCAATAGTAATGTCCTTTCTTTTGATAGCCAGCTTTTAAGATCAGAAAACGTTGCCAAAAGTAAACGCTTTCTAACCTTAGAGGAGGCCCAAAAGTACCATATTATTAAAGCGCTCAAGCGAACAAAAGGAAAGGTGAGTGGAGCGAGTGGAGCAGCTAAATTGCTAGAGATAAATGGAAAAACATTAGCATCAAGAATAAGTAAATTAAATATTTCTAAGAAGGATTATTTATAAAAATTACATTGTTCACTATAAGAAAAATCATACTAAATCACCAACAATTATTTATAATCAACCTATATCAAAGTGTCACACAGCTCAAATTATAAGAAACTTGAATATCGGAATTTTCAACAGATAGTTTATGTTGAAAAAAAACCAGTAGTCATCGTATTTGAGGCAGAGTGGTCTGGCAACGCTCGAATAATGCAAAGCATGATCCAGAGAATCAGCGATGATTGTAAAAGAAATTTATATTATTACCATGTAAATATCGATAAAGAAAAAGAATTGGTTGATTTATTTAATGTTACAGAGGTTCCTACCACTATTTTTATAGCTAAAGGTGAAATGGTAGAATTTATTACGGGTATGATACCATCTTCAACTATGAGAATAAAACTGGATGCTTTTTGCGAGTCTTTGGATTAGTTATAATTCGATCGTATTTTTTCCATTAAATATACTACTACTTATCTTTTCCTTACTGATGTGTTTTTTCTGCGACATGCCGATGGCATCAAAGCACGACAAGCCGTAGGTGCGTTAGAGGCTAGGGGTGGAAGAGAAGATGCCCATTTTTGTGGTGTAGAGCCGCATCTTCTGCGGCTGAGGTAGCCTTGGCAAATGGGTATCGTAACGGACGACCCGACCCCAGCGTAGACCCGACTGAAGTGAAACGCAAGGAAGGGGCTTAGCGCAGGGTAGCCCCCAAATTAAAAAGGTATATTCAGAAGTAAGCAAAGATAAGAGAAGAGCAGCCTGTTCCGATCATCGGGGGTAAAATATTTGTAGCCATGGGATGCCACAGCTCGATGTTTTCACTCGTAATAGAGGGAGTGAAAATTATAGAATACGTAAACATCTATATGGTATTACCTCGCCACGAATTTCGCTATGAAAAATTTACCATTCACCATTGAGAGCATTTTACATTCTATCCGGCATTTCCACACCAATCAGATCCATCCCCTTAGCAAGTACATGACCTACCTCTGTAGCCAACGTTATTCTAAATTTCTTGGCATCTTCCGATTCCGCTTTCATGATACTCATGTCATGATAAAAACGGTGAAAAGTTTTGGCCAACGCATAATTAAATGACGCCACAATAGACGGATCATACTTGTCCGCAGCGCTCCTAATCACAGATGGAAAACTAGCCAGTAATACGATTAACTCTTTTTCAGAACTAGATAGGGTAGGGTAGTCAAATGCAAGTGTCTTCCCATCAGGATTCGCCTTACGTAATATAGACTGTATCCGCACAAAAGCATTCTGGATATAAGGTCCCGTATCGCCTTGCATATCTAGTGACTCTTCAGGATTGAAAATCATACGTCGCATCGGTCCTACTTTCAGGATATAATATTTCAATGCACCCAAAGCGATTCTATCGATAATAGTTTCCTTTTCTGCTGTACTTAGCACTTCTAGCTCTCCACGTTCCGTCAGGTTCTTACGCGCAATATCTTTTACTTCTGCCATCAACTCGTCTGCGTCTACCACATTGCCCTCCCGTGACTTCATCTTACCAGATGGCAAATCCACCATTCCGTAAGCCAAATGATAAAGCCCCTTGGCATACGGCTCTTCTAGTCGTTTTAATATCTCAAACAAAGATTGGAAATGAGAAATCTGCTCATCGCCAACTACGTAAATCATTTTCTTTGCGGCATAATCATCCCAGCGAAGTTGCGCCGTCCCCAGATCTTGAGAAGTATAAGTAGAGGTTCCATCACTCTTAATAATCGTCTTCTTAGCAAAACCAATGCTTTCCAAATCTACCAGTACCCGCTTATCATCTTGCTGAAGAATACCCTTGGTAAGGCCCAAGGCAATAATCTCCTTCCCCAGTAAATAAGTGTCCGATTCAAAATACAATTTGTCAAAGTCGACGCCTATAGTAGCATAGGTGTCATCAAAGCCACTCAGCACCCAGCCATTCATTTTCTTCCATAACTCCCGCACTTCAGGATCTTTCGCCTCCCAGGAAATGAGCATCGCGCGTGCCTCAGAACCGAGCTTGCTGTAAGTATTAAAGTAGTCGTTTTTAAACTCCTTAAAGTATGCAGCACGATCTAGATCTTTATACTTATCAGGTCGTGCATCATAGGCAGTAGCAGCCTCCGAAGTAGCTTGCCAATCAGCATACTCGGCTTTAAATTCATCTGAAAACTTCACATAATATTTACCCACTAGATGGTCTCCTTTCATACCCGCTGACTCAGGCGTCTCGCCGTTTCCCCATCGCTTCCAGGCCAGCATCGAGCGACAAATAGCAATCCCTCTATCGTTCACAATCTGCACCTTCTTTACTTCGTATCCATCAGCCGTTAGTATTTTTGACACTGACCACCCGAGCAAAATATTTCGGATATGCCCGAGGTGCAGCGGTTTATTGGTATTAGGAGAAGCAAACTCGACCACGACCCTTTCATTTTTTGAGACACTCGTTCCATAGTCATCAGCCTTTGCCACAGCGTCCAATACGCCCAACCAATATTCATCAGAAACAGACAAATTCAAAAAACCCTTGATGACACTATATTTGCTAATGGAAGGATTCTGAGCCGCAATCTTTGCGCCCAATTCTTCCCCCACTTCCTCTGGCTTTTTGCCCGCTGCTTTCGTGAACGGAAACACAACCACCGTGTAGTCACCCTCCATTCCTTTGCGTGTATCAGCAACATTTATATTAGTGGCATCAAGCTCCATCCCATATAGTTCATTCACCGCCACAGCGGTCGCCCCTTGTATGTCCTCAACTATTGTATTTGCTGTATTGCCCATTTCCATCTTTTAATTTACCAAAAACCTAATCTTTTTTCCGCACCTAATACGGAAAGCTTAAAGCTTTTTTAATTCCGCATAATGCTCATAAAAATATGGAATCGTTTCTATACCCTTATAATAGTTAAACAAACCATAGTGCTCATTCGGAGAGTGAATATCATCACTGTCAAGACCAAATCCCATCAGCACTGTTTTTATTCCCAGTATCTTTTCAAACAAAGAAACGATCGGAATAGAACCACCACTACGCACAGGTATTGGATTCTTTTTATACGTTTGTTTCATCGCTAAATATGCCGCTTTATACTCTGGCGTATCCGTTGGCGTCACGGCGGGTTCTCCACCATGATGCGGAGTCACTTTTACTTTTACTGATTTTGGAGCGATAGATTCAAAATGCTTTTTAAACAACTTAGTCACCTTGTCTGGATCTTGATTTGGGACCAAGCGCATACTTATTTTTGCATACGCTTTAGACGGCAATACCGTTTTCGCACCCTCTCCAATATAGCCACCCCAGATACCATTCACATCTAGAGTCGGTCTGATCGACGCACGCTCAAGCGAAGTATACCCCTTCTCTCCATGCACCTCTTTTATATCCAGTCCACGCTTATAGGCAGCCAGACTGAAAGGCGCTTTGTTCATTTCCGTCCTATCTTTTTTTGACACCCTTTCCACATCATCATAAAATCCTGGTATCGTAATTTTATTATTTTTATCCTGTAGCGAGGCGATCATCTTCGTCAGTATATTGATCGGATTGGCAACCGCGCCACCGTACAAACCAGAGTGCAAATCCTTCTTCGGACCCGTCACTTCCACCTGTACATAACTGAGCCCACGCAGCCCGACCGTGATGGAAGGCTGCTTATTGGAGATCACGCCAGTATCAGAAACGAGCACCACATCACAAGCCAACTTTTTCTTATTCTTCTTACAAAAAGTACCCAAATTATCCGAGCCCACTTCCTCCTCACCCTCTATCATAAACTTCACATTACAAGGCAGCGCATCATTTGCAACCATCGCTTCAAACGCTTTTATATGCATAAACATTTGCCCCTTATCATCACAGGCACCGCGCGCAAATATCGCACCCTCTGGATGTATCTTCGTCTTTTTTATCACTGGCTCAAAAGGTGGAGAATCCCACAATTCTATAGGATCAGCAGGCTGCACATCATAGTGACCATACACCAGTACCGTCGGCAGATCCTTGCCGACAATCTTTTCTCCATATACAATCGGATGTCCAGGTGTTTTACAAATTTCCACTTTTTTTGCACCCGCTTTTTTTAGAAAGTCCGCCACCATTTTTGCAGTCTTCGCCACCTCTTTTTTATACGCCGGATCCGCACTTACCGACGGAACTTTGAGCAGCTCCATCAATTCATCCAACTGTCGTTTCTTATTTTTTTTCAAGTAACCTTGCAATGCTTTCATGTCGTATTATTTTATTGCACAAAAGTACGCAAATCAAGACGGATACCCTTAATATATAGTATGCTTTTTTGGAGGCTACTCGATATCGCCGAAAAAGGCGATACGAGTCGGGCTGTACATGAGTTCGCTGCGCTACCGTCTTTCAGACTACCATATAGGATACCTTGAAAAAAGGTATCCTATATGGTATCATTCCCATCCCTAGCCCATACGCTACGCTCTAAGTTTGGGGCTGCTGCCCCGCTCTATTCAAGAAGTTTAACTATTCTTATTTTTCAAGATGCTCTTTATTTATTATTTTGCAGTACGCTTGCCTACAAAAAACCTAAGCAACATGAATTTAACCAAAGTTCTATTTCAATGATTTGCAACAACATATTTATGACCAACTACACTCTTACCGCTATAATTTTATAGTTGAGTCCACTCTGAAAACTGACGAATTGCATATAATGGAATATTTTGGATGTGATTTTTGGTTTTCGAAATTCAGTGATGCCTGAGCATCAGCTATACCTTTTGTAGTTTAAAATGGCGCATAAGATTTTGAATAGAAATGATTAAGATCGAGGCAAAAAGCACAATGATAGCCTGAGCTATCATAGCCTGCCCCGAATTTTATCGGGGAGCATTTTTAACGAAGAGATTGATTTTTTGTATAAAATTCATGTGTTATTTTAGAATTCAAGAGGTATTTTTTGAGAAAATAAAAATATCGGCAAAAGAAACATTTTTAGTGTTGTAAGTTTTTGGAGTGGACTCCCCTTTGATTAATTCCCAAATGATATCCCCAATGACCTCGCCGTCTTTACGAGATAGTGATCCAAATTTACAACGTTATACGTATCCGTTGCCTCCGCAAGTGTAACAGAAGTCATATCGTTATTTCTGAATGAAACCATGCGGCCGAATTCCTCATTTTTGATCATATCAAATGCCTTGGTTCCCATGGCGCTTGCGAGTATTCTATCAAATGCAATAGGGGTACCTCCTCGTTGAATATGTCCAAGAATAGTCGTTCTGATCTGCGCCTCTATCCCACTACTTTCAAGTTGAGCGCGCAATACATTTCCTACCCCTCCAAGCTTTACGTGTGCATCACCTGCGTCTTTGGCAGCCCGTCCAGTGACAGAACCATTTTTTGGTTTAGCACCTTCCGCAATGACGATATTAACAAAGCCCGTGCCCCCGTTATATCTTCCTTTAATCCGATTCACTACTTCTTCAAAATCATAAGGTACTTCTGGAATCAAACATAACTCTGCGCCACCAGCTATAGCCGTATGTAAGGCAATCCAACCAGCATTTCTACCCATCACTTCCATGATCATGATACGATTATGGGATTCCGCAGTGGTAACTAATTTATCAAAGGAGTCGGTAGTGATTTGGACAGCAGTATTAAATCCAAAAGTATAATCCGTAGCAGAAAGATCGTTGTCAATCGTTTTTGGGACGCCGATGACGTTTAGCCCTTTGTCGAAGAGTGCTTTAGAGATGAGCTGACTACCATCGCCTCCGATGTTAATAACCGAATCAAAACCTAGCCCGTGAATTTTCTCAATTAATTCTTGAGATCTATCTGTAGTTGTCCAAGAGCCATCTTCTTTTTGCGTTGGAAAATCTATCGGATTACCTTTGTTAGTAGTCTTGATAATGGTACCGCCTTTGACGTGGATACCTGCTACTGCTTTGCCATCTAGCTTAACTATCCGATTGGGTTCATGGAGTACACCATTAAACGCTTCGATACTTCCCCACACCTCATAATGCCCTCCGTCATGAATAGCAGATTTCACAATACCTCTGATGACTGCATTGAGACCTGGACAGTCTCCTCCTCCCGTAGTAACTAGAATTTTTTTCATGCTCAAATGTAGTGCTTCTAAGTGAGCCTACAAATTTCTGAACCCATCTACATTTCGTTTATCATAAGGTATTTTAAGAAAGTTGAGCGTGGAGGATGGATTCACTCTCAAATAGAAGCTGTAAGTACCTCTGAAAGGTTGCCAGCTTAGACCTGTTTCCCAACAATGCAAGTTTCTCGAAAAACTCAAATCTGGGTAAGTTAATTTTCTCGTAGTGAAGTCGTATCCTACATTACCAACGCGCACATTCCACTTATTGGTGAGCTGTATACTACCACTGGTACTCAGGGTGTGTGTACCCACAACTAAGGTATCTCTACCATCTATCACGTTTAGATTTAAGTTGAATTGATGCCTAAAATTGAATCCTTCAAAAACTTCCGTTAGACTTCCGTATGTTTCCGTTTTAGAAGTATTGCTTTCTGAGCTTTCACCCTTGATCAAATCTTTTATTTTTTTGATTGAAAAAGTAGTGCTAATGTTAGCTCTGCCACCTACAAAGCGCAGGATTTTTCCTGTTTCTTCGAAATGAAATTTATTGATCACTTTACCAGTTTCCTCTTCTAAAGCATATGGATTCCAGCTAGCCGCAATATTTAAAGTAGTCAGTCCTTTAAGGAATCTTGTCGTACCATTCATGGATAAGGGCGACCACTGCATAGAATCCGCCGCTATATTATAGCTACCACCAAAGCGGAGGTTATCAAATATTTTAATCTTTTGTTCAGTGCTATCTTTTTTAGAAAGTACCTTGGCTTCGAAAATATTATTTAGACCATAAGAAATGTTTGCTTGTGTTCCAGATTGACTAGGTGATCCAAAAATTCCTCCTTCATATGTTCCATACTTGACTTGCTGAGCTTCTCCAAACTCATCTTCGTAGTCTAATGTCTTGAAGTAGCCCCGCTCTTCTTTAAGGTTATCAGGAGAATAACTAAAAGATACAGAAGGTTTCATCAGGTGCCTTATCCCTCTCAGCCATCCTTTTTCCTTTTGCCATATACCGAAAATCTGTGTGTTAATTGAAACTCCACCACTGTAATTGTTCCATCTATTAAAACCGAAATTTTCAATATCTTCAAAGTTCTCCATGAAAGTGGTATCTACATTAATGGTGAAATCTGTGCTGTCTAAATTGAAGATCGTATCCATAGTAATGGAATCAGATGAACTGTATAATTTGTCCAGCGAATAGGGCTGCCAAACTTCACGATACTGAACATTAGGACTTACATTCAGGTACTTAAATAACTTGAAAGAAGTGGCACTAGAGATGCGTTGTTCTATACCAAATTCTAAGTTGTCTAGAGTTTCCTGCGTAAAAATAGTCGTATCTGTTGCAGTTACTTGATTCCTAAACTTAGCAGAGTAAGTAGCTGATATCTTTTCATACCACTGTTCTTTTCCTTTTCTATTTCTACGTTTGAAAGGAAATATATTTTGCGTTTTGAATTCAGCAGTCGGTAGGTTAACCGTAACCTGATTGGATCTAGTATTTTGCGAATGTCCCGCTGTAGCTGTGAACCGATAAGGTTTTCCTGAAAAGGATTTAGAAAAATTGATATTGGAACTTAAAGAGTTTTGAAGCACAGATGTAGCATCGTTATTGTTCAGTGATTGATATCCATTTGTTTGAATATTTACACTACCTGATAATGATCTCGTTGGGTGTGCTCGCTGGTCTTGGGTGTGGCTCCATTGTATAGAAAAAGATTTTTCTATTTCAGGGACGGCTCTAATCTCTCTTTTTCTTTCAGACCAATTGAGGCTCAATCTACCTGAATATTTATAAATCTTTTTGTAATTAGAGTTTAAATGGAGGCCGTATGTGCCGTTAAAGTAAATATCTCCCGTGAAACTAACATCCAAATGCTCATTGATCGGTGTGTAGTACCCTATGTTTTCCAAGCCGAAACCCCAGGCTTCCGAAAAGGTGAAATCTTGTGGAAATATTAACCCTGCTCTGCGAGATTCCGATATCGGAAAAAAGCCGAACGGTAAAACCAAGGGTGTAGGAATACCCATCAGTTCTACATTGGATGGTCCAACTACCACGACTTTATTGGGAATCACTTTTTGCTTTTTAGAGCGGATACCATAGTGCGGCTCAGGATGGTCGCAGGTCGTAAATAAAGCATTGCTGCTGTAGATGTGGTCTTCTTCTCCATCATCTACACCTGCTGCTAAAAATTTAGCGCGCGATCCCAAAATGTACAAATCATTGTATTGTGATTTTGCGTCGTAGATTATTCCTTTTTTAGATTTGAAATTATAGCGCATACTCATTGCATCAAATTCTTGGTCTGCATTTTTGAATGCAGGTATCTCGGCAGGTTTTTGAATACTATCAAGTGTATGTTCTGCAAAGACTTCATTCTTATCCCAATCTACAATGATGTACCCAGCCTTCAGGTCTAAATCCTCATAGACTACCGAGGCTTCTCCATATAGATATATTTTCTTATCCAATATATCATAAACAATGGAATCTCTAGCATCGTACTCTATTTCCGCAGCTATCGCATCGGATGATATAACCACTCCTTCTGGAATATTACTTAGTGAAGTATTTTTTAATGAATCTGAAATAAGTGGTATGCTATCAGATATGCTCAAAGAAAGAGAATCTACATCTATGCCCAGTGTATCCAAAGAACTAACTACTTGAGGCAAAGAATCCTTTACCTGGGCAACCATACTCCATCCACAGAATAATAGGCATATCAATGAAGATATGCGTAAAGTTGAATCTGTTAATTTGTAAGTATAATTTAGCCTCATATTTAGCAGAAGTCTGCGCTTTAATTACGTACGTTTATTGAATTGGGTCTGATACCATTTGATATTTAAAATGACGCATATATTTAGGACAAATTTCCTAATCTCTAGGAACTATTCAAGCATAAATGGTATAAAGAACAAAAGTAGTTTTGATTGTGAGAAAAAGGGTATTTCCTCCTATGAAAAGCTTTGTATTGGACATTAAGGACCTTAATTTTATGTTATTACCTCATCATTGGATAGATTTCAAACAATTTTGCTTGAAATCCCTTAATTTTATAACAAGTATATCCCAAATTTCATTTTTTAGTAATGCACCAAATGAATCTTGCACTTTCAAGATTAATAGAATGAAATATAAACTCATTATAATGTTATCGCTTTGCTTCTTTTGGTTGCATAGCATTGGATGTTCTCACGCCACTTGCATGAAGAATCAGGTAAAAGCTGGTCAATTCATTTACTATTCGGGTTCATCTATAAATATTCTACAGCAATTAAAGGATAAAGTCGAGGCTACTAAGCTTACAAATCCCGTAGATGTAGTAGTAATAGATCCAGGTCATGGTGGCAGAGACAAGGGATGCTCTGGGGCCTCTTCTATAGAAAAGATAATAACTCTACAATTAAGCAAACAACTAAAAACGCTTATTGCTGAACATCTTCCGGGTGTAAAAGTGATTCTAACCCGAGAGAGAGATAAGTTCATCTCTCTTAAAAAGAGAGCGGATATTGCAAATTCTAATAAAGCTGATATATTCATTTCTGTTCACTGCAATTATTTAAGAAATGCATCTAAGTTTAGAGGTTCTGAAACCTTTGTGCTGGGTACTGATCCAGATAATAACTCCACCGAGGCCATCGCTTTGAGGGAAAATAAATCAATCGTGCTGGAGGATGCCTATTTAGAATCTTACGCTGGATACGATCCCTTATCACCCGAAGGATTTATCATGCTCTCTCTTTTCCAAAATTTCTTCCTTGAAAATAGTATCGTGCTCGCACAACTAGTAGATACTGAATTAAACAACAGTCTTGAAGGAAAAAGCAAAGGTGTAAAACAAGGTGCTTTCGTGGTATTGAAAGAGTCCAATATGCCTAGTATATTAGTAGAAGCAGGCTATTTGAGTAATATTCAAGATGAAACTTTGCTTCTAAGTGAAACTGGTCAGCAAAAAATAAGTCAAGCAATACTGAATGCAATCGTGGCTTACAAACACTATATAGAGTAGGAATCCACCCATCAACCCACTTATCACCTATTATCGCTCTTAAAATCAGTTGTTAAACCACTTACTTGGTTATATTCGCATCATTTTAATTATTAATGTGTTAAATACCAAATAAGCTATGAATTGCTGCACATTGAACAAATTTGTACAGATACAGCGTTTATCCCATTGTACTACGGAATGCAATAACTAAGGCTAATGCTGCGCTTTTTGTCTTGTCTCTGAAAAAATATTGATCTATTATGAAGCAATATTATTAACTTATTTGGTATAACTGAAAAAAGTGTTTTATGTTTTCGAACGAAACAAAGATTGGTTTATTAGTCATTATTGCTGCTGCTATGATGATCTGGGGATACAAATTTGTCAAAGGTACAAACCTCCTCAGCAGCTCTACTATGCTATATGTTCAATATGATGAAGTAGATCGTTTAGCAACTTCTACCCCAGTTACCATTCAAGGTTTTCAAGTAGGTATCGTAAGTGATATATACTTCGAAACTCAAAATGGTAAGCAAGTCGTGGAAGTTGAATTAGAGATAGGCAATGATGTTGACATTCCTAAAAATGCCACTGCTAATATCGTTTCTACAGGACTTATGGGAGGTAAAGCATTGGTTATAGACTTTGAAAAACCTTGCAGTGGCGCTGATTGTGCTCAAGCGGGTGCTATGCTCCAGGGAAGATATAAAAATGTACTAGCCTCTATGGTAAGCCCTGATGACCTCGGCGGGTATATGAATGAAATGCAAACTGCCGTTGGCCCCATAGTGGATACCCTAAAAAGTAAAATTACTGGCAGTCCAGAGGGAGCGCAAGCAATGGAAGATGTACAAGTGATTATTGCAAATCTACGAACTGCTACAACTTCTTTAAATCAACTTATGCGTAATAGTTCTGGCAAGATTGATGGTTTATTATCCAATCTTGAATCTATCACCAATACCATTAATTCAAGTCAAACAGATATCAAAGGAATATTAGCGAACGCCAATTCTTTTTCTTCTAAGATGAATTCTCTAGATTTAGATCAAACTCTTGCTAAAGCCAATAAGGCGCTAGACAGTACTCCTGAACTGATGGATAAACTCAAAGGAACACTAAATGAAGCAGATATAGCTGCTCAAGAATTGAGTGGTATAATGAAAAAAGTAGGTAATGGAGAAGGTACACTTGGTAAATTGCTTAATGAAGATGATTTGTATAATAACCTCGATGAGTCTCTTCAAAATCTTGATTTATTATTGCAAGACATCCGTCTACACCCTGAACGTTACAGAAGAATTCTTTCTAAAAAGAAAATGCCTTATGAGGAACCTCCTCAGTAAGCTGTTAGCTGAAAATAAAACCCTGATTCCTAAATCCCATTACCTTCTTACCTTCCTAAATCCTAACTACTGCTTTATTTCCATTCTAAATCTCCTATAGCTAAAAAACTAATACCACCTTCCTTTCTAAAACTCATAGCTAAAAAATACTTCATCAATTATTGGATAGCCTTTACTGTCAGTATTGGCGAGTATGATGGTTATATCGATCTTCTCTGATTTGTCTTTTTCTGAACTATCAAAAGTAGCCTTGATGGTACCTGAATCTCCTTTCTTGTAGATTTTGGTACTAGGTGGGTACTCTAGTGTGGTACAATGACAGGTGGTAACCAGCTCTATTTGCATAGGCACATTGCTGGTATTAGTGAAAGTATATTCTGCTACTCTTGAATCTCCTTTCTGTATTTTACCGAACTCCACCATTTTTGTGTCCCACTTTAAAACAGGGACTTTGGCGTCTTTACCTTCTTTAACAGGAGCAACATTTAATGTCTTTGTTGTTTTGCAGGAACTGCTAACGAGCAATAAACAGACGGCAGCTAAACCAAATAAATATAATCTCATCCTATTACTATAATTTAATATTGAAACCACTCCGTAAACTGACGAATTCTATAAAATGAATTATTTCGGATGAGATTTTGACTTTTAAAAATTCATTGACACCTAAACATCAGCTAATTGAAAAAAAGTAAAAACATCGACGAAAGAAACATTTTTGGTTTTGTTAGTTTTGGGAGTGGACTTTTACTCCTTCTTAAATTGGCGCTTTTCTACTTGTATGGTAGTTGGACCTTCTAAGATTACAAATTCTGTACGTCTGTTGAAACGGTGTTGATCATCGTCGCATTTTACACCATTGGTACATTCATTACGAATTTCTGTTTCCCCTTTTCCGACTGCACGAATACGGCTAACGTCTATTCCGTTTTTGATTAACCAACGCTTGGCAGAAGAAGCCCTTCGCTGAGATAAAGCCTCATTGTATTTATCTTTTCCTTGAGAATCCGTATGAGAATTCAGTTGAATTTTCATTTCTGGATACTTGTTCATCAAGTCCATCAATACCATCAAATCCTTTTCTGCCTCTGGCAAGATTTTATCATCATCAAAATCGTATAGTATATTCTTCAACTCAATTGCCTGATTGATAGTAATTGTTTCGAAATCAGGTTCTTTAGGCTTTACTGGCTCAGGTTTCTTTTTTAGGTACAGTACTTTTGCAAAGTCCTTATTCTCTTCTAGATCTACGGTATTAAATTCGAGTGAATCGGGGAAAAATCCTTCCTTGGTAGCGATAATCATATACGCCTTATCAAGCTCTAATGCATAGTTTACTTTGTTGGACTTGTCAGAATTTTTAGCCTCTGTTTTTCCCATTTTTCCGTTGGTCATTTCTACCAACTGAAAATCTGTGCTATCGATTGGTTTTTTGTCTTCCGTGAAGGCACCACTGACTAAGGCGGCCTCCACTTTAGTAAGCAGAACCTCATAGATATCGTTACAACAAGTAGATGACTCTACAGAAGAAGTACCAGGGCGATTAGATGTTAAAAATCCACTGTAACCATCAGGACTCAGAGAAAAGAAAAGGTCATCTAAGGAAGAGTTATATCCCTTACCCATATTGGTTGGCTTGCTCCAAGTAGTCCCATTCCAAGTGGAGTAAAAGATATCTGCGCCGCCCATACCTGGATGGCCGTTGGAGCTAAAGTAAAGATTTCCGTCTTTATAAAATGGAGTTTCATCATCTCCAACAGTGTTTATTTTTGGACCTAAATTTACAGGGTCACCATAAACTCCGTCCCCTTTATTGGTTGCGTAATAAATATCAAATCCACCCTGTCCGCCTTCCATATCTGAGGAGAAGTACAATACTTCTCTTCCAAAAAGTTCACCAACAGCGGGGTGTTTAGCTAGAAATGGACCATTAACACCTTGTAGAGCCTGCGCTGGACTCCACGTCCCTTCTGAACCATAACTTACAAAAAGTTTACTGCTCGTAACTTCATTAGTAGATGGGTCTATTTCAGCTCTGGTAAAATACATGGCTTGACCGTCAGGAGAAATTTTGACATTTCCCGTATGAAAATCTTCTCGATTTATTTCCGTATCCAAAGCTGATGGCTTTTCCCATTTTCCTTTTTTTCCTTTTTTAGTTTTGTAAATTTTGAGGTGATAGTCCTCTTCATTGGTTCCATCTAAGACAATAAGTTTATTCTCATCAAATGAGGCAAAGTACATAGTTTCTCCGTCGCTTGCATAACTAGGTGAATACTCTGACTGTTTAGAATTTATTTCTGTATTGTCAATTCTGCTCACCGTCAAGCCTAGAGTCTCTAGCATATCAGGCGCTTCTTGGGCACCTGCTAATTCGATCTTAGCGAGGGCTTTTAACTTTTCATCCTCTGTGTAAGCGATGAATTTCTCAAATGCTGCGGAAGCTTCATCAAACTCACCCATCATCTTAAGCGCACGGCCTATCTTAAACATGTCTTTGTCATAGGTTCCCTGTTCTTTATCTTTCTTGAGTAGGATTTTGTAGCGAGCTACAGCATACTTATAATCTTTTATTTCGTAGCTGGCATTTGCTATCATATAAGCTACTTCAAGGTCGTCTCTTTCTTCCTTATAGTATTCTTTCAGCTTTTCTAGGGCATTTACATAGTCTCCATTCTCATAGAGCTCAGTCCCAAATACTCGAAGCTGTTCTGTAGAACTCTTATTGATAGGCTGCGCAATAACTGCAACACTATATAATAAGCAAAACATCAAAATAGATAATACACTTTTCATATCGATCAAATTTGGTATTGGGTCAATTTAGAATTTAGGACATAATATAGTAGGGTCTACATCTGGACGTTTGTAGATTTTGAAAATATAATTGGCTGCTAATTCAAATGCGCCGTTTCCACCATTGGCGTCTGATAAGGTTGATAAAGTAAGGTCATACCCTAAACCTACTCTTAAGTTTCCTACTTCGTATCCAAGCAATACCTGCATAGCATCTCCTAATCTGTATCCTAGTCCAAAACGAATTTTAGGTGCGTCATCATTTTTGATGAGCTTGCCTTTTCTGCCGTCATCTCTTACCTCTCGCTTCATTAACTTATATCCTCCAAGAAACTGTAGAACTGCCTCATTTTGATTGCGAGCTTGCTGAAACAGAAAGGAAGGGCTAAGCGACCATACGTTTGTTAATTCAACATTGTAGGTACCATGGAGTATGAATGTTTTTGGGATTCTGTAGTTTCTATCATTGCTACCTGGAACGTTTAACGAGTAGTTACTAGAAGTTTTTAACGAGTCTCCTAACATAAAATTACCTGTTATATGCTGCAAAGAAAATCCTAGTTCTATGTTAGTAGATCTATTTATCTTTGACTTAAGTAGCATACCTGCTCCAAGATCAAAAAAGTTAGCGGAAGGGTCATCATTATTCATTCCACCAGGGACACCTCCCATTCCACTTCCAGCGTTAGTAAAAGGATTCATTCCGTCCAACTCACTACTTTCGCCTACTCTCGTGGCATCTGCCCATACATCTCCATTGCCGCGGATCTTTCCTACACTTCTGCCTATAGTACCTCCTTGTATTCCTAGTGTAAGCACACTATTGCGGCGGCTATCTAAAGAGAGGTGGTAAGCTACAGAAGCATGAAATGTTTGCCAACCGAGTCCAAAGGTACCTGCCTTGTCAGAATATATATTCACACCTACCCCAACCCAATCTCTCTTACGAACATTGAGCAAAGGGGCATCGCCAAAAATATTCTGAGTGCTATAGACTCTTCTATTTGACGCAGCAATAAAAGGAGATTGCTCTCTAATAAGTCCTCCTACCCTAACCGACCCTTCATACGATCCTGTGTAAGCAGGATTGATAACTAATGGTGCAAGGTTGAATAAGGTAAAGTGTCTGTCTTGAGCCTCCGCATTAATAAAAATAAAGAGTCCAAGCAGTAGAAAAAATATCTTTGTTATTCTCATTGAGTTTATGATTTATAAGAACTCGAAAGATAGCAGTTTTTATTAGAAAAAATGTTAATTTATACCAGTTCCTTTAATCTAGAGTATAGTAACTAACATTACGCAATAAAACTCTTCGCTTTTTTGTGCTTCAGATAACAAAATCGTCCCAGAATGGCCTGGTCAACTCACTAATATAAAGTGGTATTTTTTGGTAGAATAAAAATTCTAAATCGGCTGAGGGGTAGAAGCGATACAAAGTGGACAGGACAACTAATGGACTAGTCGCTAGAGCAGGCTCGGTGAGGTACGAGCAGAGACAAACTCGCGACATAGTCCATAGGCGGCCTGGGTGCTGCGTACAAGCGGATGACCCGGCCCCACTCCTACCCCCTAAATTCCAAATTTTGAAGGCTTCCTTTTTAATTACAATCCTACATAAGAATAAAAAACTGGGGGCAGCTCCAAAAAAACTTTAAAAAATAGGTAATAAGCTTTTGTAATTGCTCCTATATATTTGCAGGTTCGTTGAGTACTGCCAAAATACCTGCGACATCTTGCTTATGCATGCAGTCAAAATGACCTCTCGGGCAAGCATCATATCCGATCTTCGAACACGGTCGGCAAGGGAGATTCTCTACCTCAAAAGAGTGCGCTCGATTGGGCTGGTCGCCATAATAAGGATACATGCCTAGCGCTGGAACGGTGTTGCCCCAGAGGACAATAATTTTCTTATGAAATGCCGCTGCAATGTGCATCATTCCTGTGTCCGCCGTGACGACTTGGCGAGCTTGCTGGATGAGGGAGGCACTCTGCTGAAGATTGGTCGTACCGCAGAAAGTAAGTAACTTTTCGGGATTTTTGCTCGCTAATTTAACACCTTCTGCCCGCTCCGCAGAGCCTCCAAGGAATACCACCATACCATCTATATATGGAATGATCTGATCTAGCAAAGCACTCGGAATGCGTTTGGTAAAATGTGCAGCCCCTAAGACCACTACAGTATAATTATTTGCGGCTAAACCATGGTCCACCACTCCTATTTTATGGACGGGGTCAATAAACATATCCAGTCCCTTGCCATCATTTGCGGCTTTTAGCTGCTGCACCGCCATAAAGTAACGATCAACAATATGGATATCTGGAAGACGGTTGATCTTAAAGTTGACTAGCAACCACTTTTGCACATTTAGCTTAGGAAAAGTGTACGATTTAACGGCTAAAGACCTAACAAGCCTTTTGCTACGTATATTTTTGTGTAGATCTACAACAAAGTCGAAGGACTCCGCCTTTAACTGAGAAAGAATCTCTCTAGGGTCTTTGTCAAATAGATGCTGTTTTGTAAGGTATATATTGTGTAAATTCACCTGAGCATAAGCGCTCTTAGTAATAAAATGAATACTATAAAGCCGACAAGCATGGAGCGCGCGGATGACGGGGGAGATCAAGACTATATCTCCAATGGAGCTAAACCGAAGGACTGCTATTTTTTTAGGAGTAATTTTTGCTTGCATATAAATGACAAAATTAACAATGATCCTCAATAATTACCTTCCAGCGTTGAAAAAGAGATCAGATGGGCTACTTCTTAGATCTTGTCTGGTAGTCATTTTGGCACTATATTGCCATGTCGCTTTGCAAGCACAATCGGCTCATTGTCATGCAGATGAGTTACTTCAAGAGCACCTGCACGAGGCCAATGTCCAAGAAGAATTGAAGGTTTATAAAAAGTTTCTAAAGAAGGTAGTCCCTACTCGAGGACCAGCGAATCAGCTGGATATACCAGTAGTTGTACACGTAATACATGATGGTGAATCTATAGGTTCTGGACCGAATCTACCTACAAGTAAAATATTGGAACAATTGAATATCCTAAATGCGGATTTCAGCCTTAACAATACGGACAGAATGCTGATACCTCCTTCTTTTAGTGGGATAGCAGTAGATACAGAGATTCAATTTTGTTTGGCCAAAGAGGATGAAAATGGTAACCTTACTGATGGAATTATCAGGCATAAGATGCCAAATATTAGTTCTATAAATTATATGGAAAATAACGTAAAACCTCAGACACAGTGGAATCCTAATAAATATATGAATATTTGGATCTTGAGAATGCCTGACCCTTCTATTCTTGGATATGCATATCTGCCGGTACCTAGTATACTGGGCACTGATCTGGATGGAATCGTAATTTCGCATTTGAAAGTAGGGAATGTGGGCAACTCCACTAAAGGAAGAACACTAGTGCATGAAGTGGGTCACTATTTAGGCTTACCGCATATCTGGGGATTTGATGAAAATGAGTGCAATGAGGATGATCAAATATCCGATACGCCTAGCACTTCCGCTCCATATTACGGATGTCCGCTGTTTCCGCAGTTTACTTGTGGAACTAGTGATATGTTCATGAATTATATGGATTATGTAGATGATGGCTGTATGCAGATGTTCACGGGTGGACAAAAGGCAGTAATGCGTAATATTCTGTTTAATCAGCGTTTAAGCTTGAGAAGTGGTGCCAATACAATATGTAACTCTACTGTTAGCGCCAAAACTCCCGAGAAAGACGATAATTTAATGGAAATATTTCCAAATCCATGTCAGGAAGTACTAAATATAAGGGTTCCAGAAAACCAAATTCTAGGATCTTTGCGTATATATAGCAATCAAGGGGATCTGATACGTGATATTTCTACAGCTGCTGGTCTTAAAAGCGAGATTAAAATAGATACAGAATCCTTACAAAATGGGATATATATAGTCCGAATAGAGACAGTTAGTGGCGAAAGCCACTTTAAAAGATTTATTTGCAGCAATTAGGCGCTGAAACGAGCGTTAAATAAAAGATAAAATGATACAAAGCATTGTTTATGCTGAAATATCACATTATATTTGGGTTAACGGTGGTAATAGATACTGTTACTACTTTATTAATTAACGGGTAAAATCATTAAAAAAATAGTTCTATGAAAAAGTTATTTTTCTTCGCTGCCTTTCTTTGTGCGGCTTCGCTTACAACAGTAAATGCTCAATGTACAAAAAGTGCTAAGGCAGGTGCCAAGACAGCATGTTGTGCTAAAACTAAAGCTGCTACAGCTAAAGCAGTATCTGCTGACGCAAGTATCGAAAAGCGTGTATGTGCTACTTCTGGTAAGGAGTCTTACTTCAGAAACGAAACGTGTGCTACTTCTGGCAAAATTACTTCTACGGAGGTAAAGTTTGATGCTGCAACAAGTACGTTTGTAAATGTTTCTCCTGCAAGAGGTGATATGCCAGCTGCTGAAAATGCAAGTACTAAGAAAGCTTGTTCTTCTAGTAAAGCTGCTTGTAAAAAGAAATGTTCAAAGGGTGCTAAGTCTGCTAAAACAACGAAAGTAGCTGCTCCTGCAAAAGCAAAGCTTACAAAAGGAGAAGGTAAATAATCCTTTTTCTTAAGAAATAAAAAAAGCCGTTACTCTATTTTGAGTAGCGGCTTTTTTTTGTTTGAGCATGTTTTAAAACCATCTTTCACGCAGTGGGGATATATCTGTAGAAAATCTACATTGAGTCCACTCAGGAACTTTTCAGAAAAGAAGATTTTATAGTTTCTGCAAGAAAGGTTGAACAGATTTTCAGTTAACAAATTTCGAACTTTTCTATTTGATAATACATACCTACTTTGACTTCAACTCACTATAAGCATCTCCTTGCTTATACCGCTTGAATACGTGACGCACAGTCGGAGACATACTCTCGGGTAATTTATTCAGTGGGAACCATTCTACTTTTTTGAATTTTTTGCGCTCTAGGGCATTTGGTTCTCCTTTCCAGTTTTTGCTTTTGAAGTAAAGCACTACTCTGGTATTTGGGCCCTTCTTTTTATGCAGCATATGCACCAGCTTGAGATTTTCTGGTTTCAAGGTGATGTCTGCTTCTTCCTTACTTTCTCTGATGAGCGATGATTTGGCAAACTCGTCGTTTTCAATAGTGCCTCCAACCAAGGTGTACTTGCCGCCATTTTCAGTAGTCTGTTTCATGAGCAGCACCATGCCGTTGTATTCTAAGATCAGACGTGCTTTAAGTAGTATTCTTTGAGCCATAGTACAGTTGAATGTAAGTGTTTTAACTATTATTAAAATACGCTAATAATTGAAAAGAGATTCTAAATTTAAAACGTAATCACCACTGCGATAAAATTACATCATTTTAATGGAAAAATAAATCTTTAACGGACACAAGCTAAATTTCTTCAAATCTTCGCAGCGATCCATCCCCGTTTAATAACTTTATCAAGATGATGAATATGAGAAAAAACTAGTCTGATATAGATCGTTTTAACATATATTTACTATATTAGTTGATACAAATTAGCACAACAAACATAGGGATACTTCAAAAAAGTAAGTTAATTTTGCATTACGCTAAGAACCACACACTATTAGCATTATAACATACTGAGAATAAGCCTTTTGAGTACAATCTTGTACGGTTAAAAACTACTATGGTATATAATAACATTCTTGAAACCATCGGTAATACTCCTCTGGTAAGGATAAATAAGGCTATTGGAGATTGTAAAGCTACAGTTTATTGTAAGCTTGAATGTTTCAATCCAGGTCAATCCGCCAAGGATAGAGTGGCTCGGTACATGCTACAATCAGCGGAAGAACAAGGGCTCATTCAGCCTGGAGCTACCATTATTGAAGCCACTTCTGGAAATACAGGTTTGTCCTTAGCAATGGCATGTCGTATCAAAGGTTATAAGTGTATGTTGACGATTACGGATAAATCCTCGAATGCTAAGATTGACTTATTAAAGTCGATGGGCGCAGAGGTTATTATCTGTCCTGCTAAAGTGAAACCAGATGATCCTCGGTCATACTACTCTAGAGCTAAGAAATTAGCAGCAGATATACCTAACTCCTACTACGTCAATCAAAATTTCAATCTCGACAATTCTGAGTCGCACTATCGGACGACTGGTCCAGAGATCTGGAAGGATACTGAAGGGAAAGTGACACATCTTATTGTATGTGCAGGTACAGGGGGCACCATTTCTGGTACAGCAAAATACCTCAAGGAGCAAAATCCAGATGTCAATATCATAGGTGTAGATGCGGACGGTTCCGTGCTTATGCACTATCACACTACAGGAGAATTTGATGTCAATCAAATCAAGCCCTACAAAATAGAAGGGCTAGGAAAGACGATTATTCCTAAGAACGTAGATTTTGACTGTATCGATCGATTCATCAAAGTGAATGACAAAGACTCCGCAAATGCAGCAAGAGCATTGGCTGAAAAAGAAGCCATCTTAATTGGGTATTCTAGTGGTGCTGCTTTTCAAGCTCTATTACAAATCAAAGATGAACTTACTGCAGACGATATAGTTGTAGTAATTTGCCCTGACCATGGAAGTCGATATCTCGATAAAATTTACAACGAGTCATGGATGATAGAATATGGCTACAACCAAGAGTCAGAACAAATAATACAAAACAAACAAGAAGACATTCTTGCGCGTAAGCCAGGAAGTCTTTGGAAGGCTAATCATAACGGAAAATTTAAAGTGATCCGATCACAAGAATTAAATAATCATAATCAATACGGAATGGATTTATTTGAAAAAATCAAAAACAACCCAGGGCCATTAGGACAATATGCTGAGCAAGCAGAAGGCTACTTCATTTTCCCAAATCTTGAGGGCGAACTCGAAAGTCGAATGATGTTTAGAGGTAAGGAGGTCATTGTATGGAGTGTAAATAATTACCTAGGTTTAGGTAATCACCCAGAGGTGCGTAGAACCGATGCTGAAGCAGTAAAAAAATGGGGAATGGCATACCCAATGGGTTCTAGAATGATGTCTGGAAACTCTGTGATGCACGACCAGTTGGAAAAAGAATTGGCTGATTTTGTGCAAAAGCCTGCAGCAGTGTTGGTAAACTTTGGATACCAGGGTATTATGTCTGCAATTGATTGCCTGACAGATCGTAGAGATGTGATTGTATACGATGCTGGATGTCATGCTTGTATCATAGATGGTGTGAGGATGAATATGGGTAAGCGTTTTGCCTTTGAGCACAACGATGTAGAAAGTCTAGAAAGATGCCTCAAGCGTGCGGAGAAGATTACACAAAGCACAGGAGGAGCCATCTTGGTTATTTCTGAAGGTGTGTTTGGAATGCGTGGAGAACAAGGTATCCTTAAAGAAATAGTAGCACTTAAGTCTAAGTTTCAATTTAGACTGCTTTGCGATGATGCACATGGATTTGGTACCTTAGGAGAAGGTGGTAGAGGTGCTGGAGTGGAGCAAGGTGTTCAGGACGAAATAGATATTTACTTTTCAACTTTTGCGAAGTCAATGGCTAGTATGGGTGCATTTTTAGCAAGTACACCAAAGGTAACGCAGTTCTTGAAATACAATATGCGTTCACAGATATTCGCCAAATCATTGCCTATGCCTATCGTAGAAGGTGCTTTGAAACGTTTAGATATGCTCAGAAGTGATCCAGGTATGAAAGATAGGTTGTGGGAAAATGTAAATAAACTTCAAGCTGGTCTACGCAAAAATGGTTTCGATTTAGGAAATACCAATAGTTGTGTTACACCTGTTTACATGCATGGTTCAGTAGCAGAGGCTACTCAGTTGGTATATGAATTGAGAGAGACACACCGGATTTTCTGCTCCATAGTAGTCTATCCAGTGATCCCAAAAGGATTAATCTTATTAAGACTAATCCCTACAGCAAATCATACAGATAAAGATATTGAAGAAACTTTGACTGCGTTTACGGCTATCAAATCTAAACTAGATTCAGGCGCATATAAGGTGGAAGAAATAGCACAGGTAGCTAAGTAATTAGCTCTTATAAAATAGTAAAAACGGGTGCTTGATTTAGTTCAGGTGCCCGTTTTTTTTATGCCCTTTTGTAACTCCAAAAGAAATTTTATAGGCAGCATCGTAATCAAATTATATTCATCCCCAACACTCTAGTTGATTGACACTATTGTCTGACTTACTTTTTTTAGCGAAAAAGAATGACGGACTGCCGCAAAGCATTTTTGGTTCAGAGGGCTAAGACAAGGGAAAACTGAGGCTCCCGCCGAGGCATTGACGATTTTCAAATACTGTAGATTTAAAAATTACTTTCTTTAAGTAACAAAAACTAGAGATCAGAATCTTACTTTTGAGTTACAATCAGTAAAATGAAAAAACCTATCATCAGTGGTATTCAACAAATAGGCATTGGCGTTAGCAATGTTCAAGAAGCATTTACTTGGTATCGCAAACACCTAGGGATGGATATACCCATGTTTGACGAAGCTGCCGAAGCAGGCTTGATGTTGCCTTACACAGGAGGCGAGCCACGTAGTCGACATGCAATTTTAGCATTGAACTTACAAAGTGGCGGTGGAATGGAGATCTGGCAATACACCAGCCGTACTCCAGTAGCACCTAGGATAGCGCCGCTATTAGGAGACCTTGGAATATTTATTACCAAGATGAAGAGTCGGGATGTACAAACCACTTTTGAGTTTCTTAAAAGCAAGCGTGTAAATATTTTACAAGATACCGTAAGTAAAACACCAGAGGGTCTACCCCACTTTTACTTTAAAGATCCGTACGATAATATTTTTGAAATTGTCCCTGCCGACGACTGGTTTTCTAAAACTTCATTTTCTACAGGAGGTATATATGGTTGTGCGATAGGTGTCAGTGATATAGAAAAATCGCTAACGCTTTACAGAGATGTTCTGGGCTACGATGTGCAAGTCTATGACGAGCAATCTACATTTGAAGATTGGCATGGCGTGCCTGGCGCGGAGCGCAAATGCAGACGCGTTCTACTCAGACATGAAGCACCCCGTAAAGGTGCATTCAGTCGCATGCTGGGTCGTAGCGAAATAGAACTTGTCCAAGCAGTAGACACTCCAGTAAAAAAAGTTTTTGCTGATCGGATGTGGGGTGACTTAGGCTATATTCATCTCTGCTTTGATATTGCCGATATGCCCGCGCTAGAGAAGGTATGTAATACACATGGTTATCCATTTACTGTAGATAGCAGATCAGATGAAAAGAGCAAAGACAGTTTTGATATGGGTGAAGCAGCTGGACATTTTACATATATCGAAGATCCTGATGGCACTTTAATAGAATTTGTGGAAGCACATAAAATCCCTATCCTCAAAAAAATTGGGTGGTATCTTGATTTGAAAAAGCGAGATCGAAGCAAGGCCTTGCCGAATTGGATGCTGAAAACACTAGGATTTGGAAGAATTAAAGATTAGGTGTCAGAAAAACAGGCATTAAGTTTTAGGTCTGTGCTTACATCTAAAGTTAGGGTGCTTTACGAATTTAAGGTCTGTACTAATGCCTACATCCAAGGTGCTCTTTAGGTTTCAGGAAGTACATTGTCTACCTATATCATGAGGCTATACAATGCCTAACAGCTAAGACTTAACACCTTTATTTAAAAATTCTTCCCCCATTACCTCCAAGGTCTCCATAACACTTGAATAAGGTATACCCAAAGCGGCAAGCGATTTCTTATTGATATACTTTATATCCGTGCTAGAGCTATGCGCAGTTTCTCTGGTCACTTTTGGACTCGATCCTGTTATCCAACTTCTCCACTTTTCAAAACGCCATGAAAGGGCTTTTAATAATGGTGTTACCTTTATACTGGGTTTCGGTTTATTTATTGTCTCAGCAATTTTATTAAAAACCAGTCTATATTTTAAATTTTCACCGTTGAGGATAAAGCGCTCGTTGACAATATTGCTTTCCATCAAACCATGCATATACTTTACTACATCTTGCACTGCTACGAAACCTGTGGAACCTGTTGGATAAAACTGCAACCCTTGATCTACAATCTCAAAAAAGCGGCCTGTGCCTTTGTGCCACTGTCCCGTACCAAATATTACCGAAGGGTTTACGATGACTACATCGAGCCCTTCTACGGAAGCGCGCCACACTTCCATTTCTGACTCCTGCTTGCTGATGGCATAGCGGGTATTCCACTTGCTATCTTGCCACTCTGTTTGCTCATCCGCTTGAGCTACTTCTGCATTTCTACCAATAGCAGCAATAGAACTTACGTGAAGAAATTTTTCAACGCCAAGCAATAGTGCGATGTTTACCATATTGGCAGTTCCTTGAATATTTATTTGATCCATCTGATCGTATTCACGAGGGTCAAAAGAGACGATGGCGGCACAGTGATACACTTTCACGGCATCTTGCATCACCTGCTCTAGTGTCATTACATCTAGCACATCCCCTTCTACCCAATTGATTTTATCCTCAATAGAAGTAACGAGATGTTTGTTGCTAGTAGCTCTGTACAAAGCAAAAATATTTGTGTGGCCTTGTTCGACTAAGTAGTGCAAAAGATGCGATCCAACTAAGCCTGTTCCACCTGTAACGAAAATCTTTTTATGCATGATGCTACTTATGATTTTTCTAGACTATGCCAAATACCATTGATCGTATCCTTGCTCGCACCCGTGGCACTCGCAAAAGAATTGGGCAAGCCTTCCATATAAAGATACCCACAAAGCGCCAACAAGATAGATTCTTTTTGTTGGATAATTTCATCTCTTGGTACAATCAATTGCACATCCCCAATCTTCAAACTTAACAAACGTAAAAGGAATGTGTTGTAAGCTCCCCCACCCGTCACAAAAACTTCTTTTATCTTATGCATGCTTGAAATTCTATTGATTTCCTTACTGATATTGTTCGCAATATAGTGTGTGCAGGTAGCCAACTTATCGGCTGTACTCAAACGACTGCTATGCAGTTTAGAAATAAAGTTGGAGCGGACATAATTGTTATCCAAAGATTTTGGAAACTCAAGCCTATGGTATGCATCTGCTTGCAAAGAAGCCAGTAGCAAATCGTCAACAGAACCATCTTCTGCAATCCTACCACCGTCATCAAATGGTAGATTCAACTGATTTGCCAAGTGATTCAAAAGTTGATTTGCAGGGCACACATCATAGCCTATGATATGCTGCGTAGCGTGCATACTGATGTTACTAATACCGCCTATATTCAAAAACATTTTGTACTCCTCAAATAAATAATGCTCCACTACTGGTGCAATGGGCGCCCCCTGTCCACCATGAATTATATCTTGTGTTCGAAAGTCTGTGATACACGGTAAGCCGCTTGATTTAGCCATCGCATCTCCGGCACCTATCTGTATACTATATCCCTCTGCAGGATTATGCTTTACCGTATGTCCGTGCGAAGCGATGGCAGAAACCTTCAACTGATTAGCATCAAGGTATTCCTTGGCAACTTTGCCAAAAAAGTCTCCCAACTCTCGATGAAATTTTTCTAATACCGCTTCTGGTAAAGTGTGTACCAGGTCTAGATGAGATTTTATATTTTCAGGATAGGTGAGGGTCAGTGGTTTTGCCATTAACTCCCATTGGATCGATGCAGTACTGTCGCCCCAAAATTTAACACAAGCCATGTCCACTCCATCTAAGGAACTGCCAGACATCAAGCCCAAAATGGAACGCTCAGTCATTGCCATAGGCCATGGTAAATTCAGCTACCGCTCTTACTTCCTTTTTTGAAAGTATGCTGCCAAATGGCGCCATCTTACCTTTCCCATCTGTGATGATGGTGATCCTTTCATCGACAGGCATTTCACTTTTGTTAAGTTTAGCTGCGCCACCTATACCGAGATTCCCTTTTTTGCCGTGACAAGATTTACAGTAGGTCATGTATATCTCTTTTCCATCCTCAGGTGCAGACTCGGTAGACAGCATTGTCCAGCTACAAAATAGCAGGCTAGCAATGAAAATAAAAAAAATCTTAATAGATCTCATATTCAAATATAAAAAAAGCGCACGACAAATGTTCTTGTCTTGCGCTTAATATTTTAGAATCCTAGTCTATTGTCGTTTAACGTAGATTATCAATTTGGCTATTTTTTTTAATTGTATAGCGGTATCATATGTAATTCGAGTGAATCAAGTACCCCTTCCGTTACGTGCAAGGAGTCCTCTATTTCACAAGCAAGCTTTGGCTCTTCTTCAGAATTTTCAAGAAACTCGAGTAGTACATCCAATCGTATTTCTAAGCATTTTTTTATGATCAGTAAGCCAGGCAGACTGAAATCAATGTTCAATTGATCTCGTCCTTCTTTAGAGTAACTGTGAATGAAAGGGCTATTAAAAATGGTCTGTTGCTGTTGAAAAAATAGACTGTCTACATCTAATAATGACGCAATGTTATCTTTTAAAATCTCGACGTTTCTCACCTCGTTCTCTGGAAACAAGTTTTTGTTTTCCATGTGTGCATAATACACGGTCGTTATCCCCGTATAAATATGCTTGAGTACAAAGCTATTTATTGTTACTTTCATTGCGGTAGTTTTCTACGTATGCATTACTACCTAATCAAAAGTCTTACCAGTATATATGGAAAAAGAGAAGTATATAAAATTGTTATTCAAGATCAATTTTTTACACATTTCGATTAAATCTTATACGACGTTTTGGAGCCATCAAGGTCCAGATTTCGGCGGGGCCTGCAATCTGAACTTGACCGCGTCGTCCACTATATCCCGTTGTTTTGCGAAACGCAAAAAAAACGGGATGCCGCTACCACCGCTTGTCCCTGGCGCCTATCGTTGCACTGCTTTGCCTGGACGGCACGCCGATATATTTGGCAAGAGAAAACAATAAAATTGACGTTCTATCTAAGTTCTAGAAACTTTTGGACAAGTGCTGCGCAGTAGTGCAGCCTACGGGCTGGGATGCGTATAGGCAGGATGCAGACCGAAGGGCCGAGCTGGCAAGCGAGCTACGTAGCATAACGACCCATACTAGAAAAGGAGCTATTTACAGCTCCTTTTCTAGTATGGGATGGCCCCACAAAATGAAAATTATATGAATTTTAAGCACAGTCTATCTACTAAACGAGCGCGGCACTTTTACCTACTCTAGGCACTTCCGCATCTGGATGACTGAGGTGCTTAAGGATTTGATAATGCTTTTTGAGCGCCTGACCGAAAGTCTCATTTTCTTGATATAATACACCGTGATCCTCGCAGGTCTCTCTCAATATTTCAGTCAATGCTGGATAATGTACATGACAAACTTTAGGAAAAATATGGTGGATCACGTGAATATTGATACCACCCATCAACCATGTACCCAACTTACTAGTGCGGGAAAAATCGGCAGTCGTTTCTAAAACGTGCAAGGCATAATTGTTCCCAATATTACCTTCTTCATCAGGCAAAGGGTAAGTAGTCCCCTCGTATACATGCGTCACTTGAAACATCAAGGCAAACGTCAGGCCTGGAAGCAAGTGCATGAAAACCCATGCTAAAAACACAATCCAAGCTGAAGTCGAAAGGTATATCATGGGCAGTATTAAAGTCAAACCATAGTACAATCCTTTTGTAATGAAAAGGGAGATATACTCTTTTCTAGGATGTTGAATATTCTTTTGATTACCGATGTTGCTCTCGCCAAAAAACCACTTAAAATCTTTGACTGTCACCCAGTGAAGATGCGCTAGCATATATAAACCAAAAGTATAAATATGCTGCCATTTGTGTTTTGGCAACCAAGGCTCGTCGGGAGAAAACCGGAAATTTCCGTGTGTCTCTAGGGTCACATCAATACCGTGAATATTTACATATCCGTGGTGTGCACCGTGCATTCTGCGGAAAAGATAGTTGTTTCCCCCAATAAAATCCATGGAGTAACTCATGATATCATTGACTTTCTTACTAGCAGAATAGGCATCATGCGTGGCATCATGCATAATATTAAAGGCAATGAATATATTTACAAAACCTAACAAGAGATATACGGCAAAAAGCTGTAAGGCACTGTGTGAAAATAGGTCTGACATAATCAGTCCGTAGCTAAAAATCCACATTACGACGGCAAAGACAGTCTTAATGTACATTTCAGCATTCGCATGCCTAGAGATGTTGTTTGACTCAAAATAGTGATCAGCTCGTCGGCGTAAGTCCTTGATAAAGTTATCCTTAGCTGGTGTACTTTTGAATCTTACCCGCTTAGAAGAAGTCATACTTTTTAACATAATCCAAATTGTTTACGTCCGTAAAATTAGAGTATTGAGAGGACTTATTAAAATCTATCCTCCTAAATATTAATAGCACTCCTCAAAAGAGAACACAATTATGGCGATTGGGTTCTATACGCTGATTTTAATTTCTAGGATTGAATATCCTCGATCTGAACGGAATTTTCACAATTCTTTTTCAATCTGGGTGAAAAACTAAACACCAAACATAAAAAACAGTATATTTGCAAAAACTTAGGAAACTTTAAAACCTTTTAAAGTTTCCTCTGTATTATTAATCAATGAAATCGATGACAAAGGCACAATCAGATCAAAAAAAAGTAATCCTAGACGCGACTAGCCAGCTATACATGAAACAGGGTATCAAAAGCGTGAGCATGGATGACTTGGCGAGGCATCTGGGTATTTCTAAAAAGACCATATACCAGTATTACGAAAACAAAGAAGCACTAGTGCAAGACATCGTCTATGCACATATAGCTAAAGAGAATATAGAAGTAGAATCCATAATAGCGTCTTCAAAAAATGCGATAGATCAAATGCAGAAAATCGCTAAAATGGCATTGCGAACACTTGAAGAAGTATCTAGTGGGACAATGTTTGACTTGCAAAAATACTATCGACAGATGTGGATCGCGATTACCAATATTCACAAGGAGCTAATTTTTGGTGTCATCAAGCAAAACATCGAACGCGGTATAGTAGAGGGCATTTATAGAAGCGAGATAAATGCAGCGATCATTGCGAGAATATACGGAGAGATGGCATACAACATCATCAATGAAGATGTCTTCCCGAGTAAAGATTTTGATAAACAAACATTATATAGACAGGCTTTTCATTACCATATCAATGGAATACTTTCTCCTAAAGGAGAGAAAATATTTCAACAATTAAATTCATCTACTGAATGAAAAATATATATTTATCACAATTGATTTGCTGTATTTTATTGGCGGGCTTTTCTTTAAAAGGGCAAACCAGTTTTAGTTTAGAAGAAGCGATAGACTACGCACTAGAAAACAATCTAGAAATCACCAATGCGAAACTTGCATTGGAAGATGCGGATGCTCAAATCTCTGAACGATTGTCCATTGGTCTACCTAAAGTAGAAGGGGCCTTAGAATTTAATCATTACCCGCAAGTACCTATACAGGCATTGCCCGAAGAATTTGCGCAAGCATTCATGCTGCCTCCAGGCGAAGGTCAGGAAGTTTCTTTTCTGTTAAAAAATAACTTTACTGCTGGAATTACCGCTTCTTCACTCGTATTTGACGGCACCTATTTGACTGGTGTAAAAGCTGCCAGGCTACTAAAGGAATACACGGCGATGCAACTTATAAGCAAGGAACAGACTATACATAATAATGTAATGGATGCCTACCTACCCTCCCTATTGATCAAAGAATCGATCAAAACGCTGGAGAAGAATATCGCCAACTTAGAGAAAACGCTTTTTGAAACTACAGAAATATATAAAGCAGGTTTTGCAGAACAGCTAGATGTTGATCGATTAGAATTGTCCTTAGCAAACCTTAAAACTGATCTTGAAAATCTGGAGGAACAAAACACAATCGTGCTCAATGCGCTGAAGTTCACTATGAATTATCCCATGAAGGACGAACTCGCTTTGGATGACAATATTGAAACTTTACTTGTAGAAGCGAATGATGAGCACCTGACAGAACAGATACAATATCTAAACCGTGCAGAATTTAGGGTAGCCGAAATAGGTCTAGCACTGGGAGAACTAAACATTGAACAATATGAAAGAGGTTACTGGCCTTCATTGGGTGCATTTGCCGGGTACCAATATCAATATCAAGGGGATAACTTTACAGATGGATTCTGGGCGCCTACTTTCGTACTTGGCGCAAAGCTGACTGTGCCTATTTTTGATGGATTTGAAAAGCGATCCAAGAAAGAACGTGCTCAAATAGAGCTGACCCAAAATACCAATAGCAAATTGATGTTGGCTAATCTGATTCAGCTGGAAGTAGAAAATTCTCGGAAGGCATATCTACAAGCGCGCAAGAGACTTGCAAGTCAAGAAAAAAATCTAGCGTTGGCAGAAAGGATCTACGACACCACGACGATTAAGTATAAAGAAGGTGTTGGCTCTAGTTTGGAAGTTACGCAATCTGAGCAAGCGCTGTACCAAACACAGCAAAATAAAATTCAAGCTATGTTTGATTTGTTAAACGCTAAGGTGGCACTAGAACAAGCATTAGGTAAATAATTATCGACCAACCACATTTTCCATTTTTGAAAAACAATTAGATGAAATATATATTTTTAAGTTTATCAATAGTCGTCCTGCTAGCAAGTTGCCAGCAAGCTCCCGCCGCCCCAGTGAATCTAGAAGAGCGTAAAGCTTTGCTTGCAGCTCAAAAAAGTAAACTTCGCGAACTTCAGCACAGCATTGATACTTTGCAAATGGCAATCGAAAAGGAAGAACCCCCAAAAGGAGTAGCTAAAAAAGCTGTCACTACATTGCAGCTTGCCAGTGAAGAATTTAAACACTTTTCAGAGATACAAGCAACCGTGCAGAGTGATGATGTGGTGATGGCTAGTAGTGAAACTGGAGGCAGGATTATATACTTAAAAGCACAAGAAGGGCAAGCAGTAAAAAAAGGACAACTTATAGCTAAAGTAGATATGGAGTCCATCAATAAGCAGATAGCTGAAATTAATACTAGCCTTGGGTTAGCAAAGGATACTTACAATCGGCAGAAACGTTTATGGGAGCAAAATATAGGTTCCGAAATGCAATATCTGCAAACTAAGAATAATGTAGATCGGCTAGAGCAAAGTTTGGAGACTTACAATTTCCAACTTACCAAAGCGAATGTATATGCACCGCTCTCAGGTGCTGTAGACATGGTCATGCTGAAGGAAGGTGAAATGGCTGCTCCAGGTCAACCGATCGTGCAGATACTAAATACTTACAAAGTGAAAGTAGTCGCCAATCTTCCAGAAAATTATCTTGGCAAGATAAAGCGAGGGGAAATGGTGGAGATATATTTTCCAGCACTTGACCTTACTAAAAAAGCTAAAGTTACGCTAATGGGAAGATCTATAAATCCTGCCAATAGAACTTTTAAAGTTGAGATCGACTTGCCAAACGGGAATCAACAGCTTAAGCCAAACTTGTTAGCTATTGTCAAAATTAATGACTTCATTGCCAAGGATGCGCTGGTAGTAGATCAAGAACTGGTGCAGCAAGAAATCAGCGGAAAAGAATACGTAATGGTTACTGAAAAATCCGAAGAAGGCATAAAGGTAGCTGCAAAAAAGTACGTAGAAACTGGTGAGTCCTATGATGGTCGGGTACAGATCATGGAAGGACTCACTACGCAGGATGAGATCATCTTGGTGGGCTCTAGAAATGTAAAAGTTGGGGATCCATTAGAAATTGAGCCTTTGGAAAAAGAGCAAAAAGAAATCAGTAAGAAATAATTTAAGTGGTACAAGCCAAAGAATATCTAAATGGAAATGAATACACCAGAAAATAAAAAGAATAGGTCTTTTTCGCTTACCAATTTCGCATTGGATAATTCGACGAGTATCTTTCTGCTCACGCTGATGATACTAGGCTTTGGTCTCACATCGTATAATAGTATGCCGAAGGAACTTTACCCAGAGGCATCTCTTCCTACTATATTTATCAATACCCCCTACCCTGGTAATTCAGCAAAGGACATTGAGAATTTAGTGTCTAGACCAATTGAAAAAGAGCTGCAAGGAATCAATGGAATCAAGTATGTAAAGTCAAATTCCTTGCAAGATTTTTCATCTATCACCGCAGAATTTGAATCAGGTTTTGACATTGATGAAGTAAAGTCTAAGGTGAAGGATGCTGTTGATATCGCCAAGAGTGAATTGCCCAATGACTTGCCAACTGACCCAGTCGTCATGGATGTCAACTTTTCGGAAATTCCTATCATGACTGTAAATGTCAGTGGTGATTTCCCAATGCCTCAGCTTAAAAAGTATGCTGAATTTTTGGAAGATCAACTGGAAGAAGTAAATGAAGTAAATAAGATAGATCTAAAAGGAGCCCTTACCAATGAGATTAAGGTAGACGTTGATCTGCTAAAAATGCAATCTCTAAAAGTGTCTTACACGGACATTGAGAATGCTATTCGTTCAGAAAACATGAATATGTCTGGTGGAGAAATCGTGAAAAATGATTTCAGAAGAGCAGTGCGTGTGGTCGGTGAATTTGAAAGCCCTCAAGAGATAGAGGACATGATTATCTCTAGTGAAAATCAAAGACCAATTTATCTAAGAGATGTTGCCTCCGTCTCATTCGGCCCCAAAGATAGAACTACTATTGCCAGGTCAGGTAGAAATCCTGTAATATCGCTTGACATTATAAAGAGAAAAGGAACCAACTTGATCAGTTGTGCAGACAATGTAAAGCAAATCATTGCCGACAACAGGGTTAACTTTCCAGACGATCTGAAGATCAGTATTTTTAATGATACTTCGCTAAACACAAAAGACCAAGTAGACAACTTAGAAAATAGTATTATCTCGGGGGTAATATTAGTAGTCCTTGTTTTATTGTTTTTTCTAGGTTTGAGAAATGCCTCTTTTGTGGGTATAGCCATCCCACTTTCCATGTTGATGGGTATTATGATACTTGGCATCCTAGGGGTGTCTCTAAATATAGTTGTGCTCTTTGCACTTATCTTGGCGCTGGGAATGCTGGTAGATAATGCCATTGTGGTAGTAGAGAATATATATCGCTATCGGCAAGAGGGCTACACGGATTACAATTCTTCAAAGTTTGGAACAGGAGAAGTAGCATGGCCTATTATTGCCTCTACTGCAACAACTTTGGCTGCATTTATACCACTGGCGTTTTGGCCAGGGATAATGGGTGAATTTATGAAATACATGCCCATTACTTTGATCATTGTACTATCTTCTTCCCTCTTTGTAGCCTTGGTGATCAATCCTGTATTTACCTATTACTTTATGAAGCTGGATGAAAAAGCAGAAAGCAGAAAGGAACGTTGGAGTAAAGTTAGAAACACTTTATTACTAGCATTTTTTGTTTTCTTGGTTGCCATCGCAGCGCACCTACTTGGCAGCAATGCGTGGAGAAATTTATTTGGCATTGCTTTCATTGTGATGTTATTCAATTTCTTTTTGTTACGTCCAGCCACCTTGCTTTTTCAAAACAAATTGATGCCTGCATTTGAAAGAGGCTATAAAGTATTTGTAAAAGGTGTTTTAACTTCTGCTATTCCTTATTTAGTATTTATAGGTTCTTTTGGGATGCTCTTTGGTTCGGTAGCTTTGCTGCAAGTATTTCCTCCACCGATTGAATTTTTTCCATCAGCAGATCCATTGTACGTAAATGCATTTGTCGATCTACCCTTAGGTAAGGATATAGAAGCAACGGACAAAGCAGTAAAAGAAATAGAGAATAAGCTCGAAGATGTACTCGCACCTTATGATAGTATTATAGATGAAGTGCTTGTACAAATTGGTGAGAATACTTCTGATCCAAATGCACCGCCTGAGCCAGGTGTGACTCCACATAAGGCAAGGGTTACGGTATCCTTTGTGGCGTTTCAAAAGCGAGGAGGTATTTCTTCTAATGAAGCGCTCAACGATGTTAGAGATGCACTAAAGGGATACTCTGGTGTGCAAATTATTGTAGACAAGAATGCCGATGGCCCACCCGTAGGTAAACCGATCAACCTAGAGGTGAAAGGCGAAAGCATTGATGAACTCGCCATTCAGAGTGAAGCCATTATCAGCTACTTCAACGGTCTTAATCTAGAAGGAATTGAAGAACTCAAAGCAGATATTGATTTAGGCAAACCAGAATTGATAATTAATGTAGATCGAGAAGCTGCCCGCAGATACGAGATATCCACTTTCGCTATTGCAGATGCAATTCGTACTTCTGTATATGGTAAGGAGGTCTCTAAATTCAAACAAGGAGAAGACGAATATGAGATATTTGTGCGACTTGATCCAAAATACAGAAACAATGTAAACGACTTAATGAATCAGCCAGTAACCTTCCGCAGCCAATCTAGCGGACAGATTATGCAAGTGCCGATTTCGGCGGTGGCAAAGACAGAGTTCACTAGTACATATAATAGTATCAAACGAAAAAATATGGACAGGATGGTTACCATTTCTTCTAACGTAACAGCTGGTGGTAACGCTAATGAAATAGTAGAAAGTCTAAAAATAGCTATGGAGGACTATGAACTTCCGCAGGGGCTAACGTACGAATTTACAGGTGAGCAACAGCAACAGGCAGAAGACTTAGCCTTCTTGATGTTCGCCATGTTGATCGCTGTCTTTGTTATATTCATACTTCTCGTAACGCTTTTCAATTCAATAACACAGCCGATCATGATAGTGCTCTCTATTGTTTTCTCTACTATTGGTGTATTCTTGGGGTATGTCATGACTGGTAAAACGATCAGCATTGTATTTACAGGTGTGGGTATTATATCTCTGGCAGGTATAGTTGTAAACAATGCCATTGTATTGATTGACTATATAAACGTCTTAATCAACAAAGCCATTAAAGATAAGGGGGTGAAAAGCAGACAAGATTTGGATAACCAGACGGTTAGAAATGCAATCGTTGATGGAGGTGCTACAAGGTTACGTCCAGTGCTCTTGACAGCAATCACGACCGTGTTGGGTCTGATACCTTTAGCTATGGGAATCAATATCAATTTCTTCACTATCATCACAGACCTCGATCCAAACTATAGTATAGGTGGAGACAATACGGCTATGTGGGGACCTATGGCTTGGACAGTAATTTACGGACTTATATTTGCGACTTTCCTGACGCTAATAGTAGTACCGGTAATGTATTGGTTAGAATATAAGTTGGCTGGAGTACCATTATATATAAGATCATTATTCAAAAAAGAAATGCCCCCAATTATAGATGTCATTGATGGACCTGTAGAATGATTTAATTCTCGTCATCTATGCGGAACGTATAGTCAATAAGTGGAACGATAGCATCAATTTCTGAAATTTCTACTTTTATATAGCTGTAAACGCAGTGCCAATCTAAGTTGGCACTGCGTTTGCAATTAGTATAATATCTAACGAAAAGATCAATAAAGAAATTAATTATGAAGCCTTTGGTTTCTTTCTTTAACTAGAAAAATCAAAGCGCTCAGGGTGAGTGTTTGTTCATAGTTTTTGTTTTTTGTTTTGTCCCCCGAAACTATTTGGGGGATTTTTTTTTGCCCCTACATCATCCCCATTAAATTCCCTCCCTGACGTCAATAGCTAATTTTAAAAAGGCCATTGCTCAAGTCAAAATTTCAGTTCGATAAAACTTAGTGTTTGTTCATAGTGTTTGTTTTTTGTTTAGGTCCCTGTCGATTTTATTGACAGGGCTTTTTTTATTTATCTAGGTCTTTGATAAAAGTCATTCCCTTATATTATCTTGCCGAACCAATATTACTAAAGCCTGTTGTTCATATAATAAGAATGAGTCCACACCGAAGATAAACTTACAAATCCATCTATGTCAGACTTAAAAGACTTGCGCCAAAATTACGAACTGGGAAAACTCATCAGAGAAAATCTTCATGATGATCCTATTAGCCAATTTTCTGCTTGGATAAATGACGCCATCGCATCTGAAGAGAAGGAACCAAATGCTATGGTGCTCTCTACTATTAATGGTGCAGGTGCACCAAGTTCTAGAGTAGTACTGGTAAAGGAAATAGATCCTGATGGAATCATTTTTTACACAAACTATGAATCTGACAAGGCGCAGCAAATTGATAGTAAACCTGTTGTTGCGCTCAATTTCAATTGGCTTTCCTTGCAAAGACAAGTGCGCATAGAAGGACGTGTTGAAAAAGTCGGAGAAGAACGCGCTACCAAATACTTTCAAGGTCGCCCAAAATCTAGTCAAATCGGGGCCTGGGTTTCTGCACAAAGCAAGGTGATCCCAAATCGGCAAGTCCTAGAAGACGCAAAGATAGCATTGGAAGCAAAATTCCAAGCTGCGGATGTACTTCCCAAGCCAGCGAACTGGGGTGGTTACAAAGTGATTCCAGACGTGCTTGAATTCTGGCAAGGGCGCAGAAGCCGCCTGCATGATAGATTGCGCTATACAAGGGAGGAAAATGGCACTTGGCTCATAGAAAGGGTATCTCCTTAGGACATAAATGTTTTGTTATGTAATTTGTATACAGTTATTCACTTTCTTACCCCTAGTTTTAAGCTTAAAGTTATCGCAAACCCTTTCTCAGAAACCATTACAGACATTAAAACTAATCCTATACATCGAACAGTCGTGTCACAGATTTGATTAATAGTAAATAAAAATGCCCTTACTTTCCCTCAACTTGAGAGAAAATAACTTATCATGAATTCACCAAATGTAAGATCTACAAAAGACATCATAGTTAGGAACACCTATGTTACTGGTGAAGATGATCAAGAAATGAAAAGAGCAGAAAACTGCATTCTATTTATAGAGAATTGTACTCAGGGAATAGAAAACATCCATCATTATATTTCAGATTTAGATCATAAAGGAATCGGCAATACAATATGCGAGCTCAAACCAACTATAATGTCTATGGGATATGCACCGCTATACAGCTCAGCCGTTGCTTTGGAAAATGAATTTTTAAAACAAATCATAGCCTACCCAAGACCAAATCTGGAAGACTTTATCGATCAAATAACAGTAGCCATCAGCAACGCCAACAACCAGTTGCAGGGCCTACGGGTCAGTTTAATATAATAAAACAACCTACTTTAAATAGAAAAGCTTGCTGAGAATACCCAGCAAGCTTTTTGTTTTTCTATCAGATTGAATTTTTCTTAACAGTGCTCGGCAAAAGCACCACTTAGGCTTTCGGCAATCATTTGTGCACTTCTACCTTCTATTTCATGTCTTTCGATCATATGAACTAATTTTCCATCCTTAAACAAGGCCATGGAAGGCGATGATGGAGGATAAGGAAGCATCATTTCTCTTGCCTTATTTACAGCTTGCACGTCAAAGCCTGCAAATACTGTAGCCAATACATCTGGCTTTTTATCTCCTTGGGTAGCTAACTTAGCCGCTGGACGCGCATTTGCCGCTGCACAGCCACATACTGAATTCACCACTAGGAGCACAGTTCCTTGCCTGTTAACGGTTTCTTCCACCTCAGTTGGGTTAGTTAAACCTTTAAATCCATGATCTGTTAAATCCTTTGCGTATGGAGCTACCATTTCTGCTGGGTACATATATTTTTTATTTTTAGTTTAGATTGTAAATTTACGAAACGAACGACTAATTTTGACCTGATTATTGCATTAGACCTGCAAAAATTGCGTTTTCATACGTTAAAGCTAATGAAAACGTATAAAAAGCTATCATGAAATTAGTAAGATCGACTACATATATAATATGTTTAACAATGCTGGCCCTAACCTGGTTGCAATGTACATCAGATAAAGCACCGCTGGTAGACCTTACCGAAACTTGTGTGGATGTTGAAGTCGGATATGAACTCAACATAAAACCTATTATAGACAATAGCTGTGCACTAGGTGGCTGCCACGTTAATGGAGGCGATGGTCCAGGTGTCTACATCACTTACGAAAATGTAGTTCCTTTTTTAGAAGATGGCTCCTTCGAGCGCACTGTGATAGAACTTAAAGATGATCCCAATCTAGGCATGCCTCCAGACTGGTCCAACAATGGTGCACCCAAAGACTTAACTGAAACAGAACTTCAATTGGTCAAATGTTGGCTCGAAAAAGGATTTCCAAAATAATATCAGTTGCAAACAACAGGATACATAAAGCAAAACAATCTATGCTCGAACGAATAATTTACTTACTTCCTCTTATACTATTATCTTTTTGCGGTGTTCAGGCACAGGATTTCGTGACGGAATCTTTCAAAGATACCAGGGTGATTAATAGCCATTCTGTAGAAACGTTACCTGCCCGTAAACTCGATATCCGTATTGGTCATAGATTTGGCGATATGGCGGGTGACCGTGGTGGATGGCAAAACTTTTATGGTTTAGAATCAGCCGCTGATGTACTTATCGGTGCCGACTATGGCATCACGGACAGACTCACCGTAGGCCTCAATAGAACCAAAGGTGTTGGAGTCATGTCTCGACTTATAAACACTAGTCTTAAATATCGACTCACACGTCAGACAAAAGAGCTCAACCCGTTTAGCATAACCCTAGTCGGAGAAATGAGTACCTCTACCTTGCCTCGTAGCACTGATCCTAATTCCATTTTATTTTTTGAATCTTTTTCACATCGATTAATTTATTCCGGACAGATTCTTTTTGCTACGGTCATCGGAGAAAAGTTTACTGTACAACTTAGTCCTGGATATATCCATCGTAATATCGTGGGGGCATTGGATGTCAATGGATTTGTATGTCTCGGTGTGCAATCAAAGTATCAAGTCAATAAAGCTTTTGCACTCATTTTTGATACTACTATGCTATTTACAGATACCCGTAGAAGTGAAAATGGATTTTACTTGCCACTGGGTTTCGGATTTGAGTTTGATACAGGAGGACACGTCTTTCAGATTAACCTTACCAATGCTACGGGATTGGCCACAGCCGATTATATTCCTAACACAACTACCAATTGGGCAGACGGCGAATTTCGACTTGGTTTTACCATATCCAGATTGTTCAACTTATAATATTTAGACATTGAAGTTACTCCTCGGCACCATATTAAGTTTCTTTATACTTGCCCTCTCTTGGTTTAGCCCAACAGATACGAAAAACGATATTCGGCCTAGCGAAAAGGTAAGTGAAATGTTGTTTAAATTAGGCGACAAGCAACCCAGTCATTTTCTTCGGTTTCCAAGCAATAAAGAAATAGAGCTAGGGAGACAACTTTTTCATGAAGGTTTTAATGCTAAGCGAAATGGGAAAAAAGCCAAGCGTCTCAGCAAGCATTTTGTTTGTACTTCCTGTCATAATGTCGAGAAAGAACAATATGATCTAAGTCAAAATGATGCGCAAAAGAGATTGGATTATGCTGTACAAAATGATATCCCTTTTTTACAAGGCAGTTCCATGTACGGTGCGATCAATAGAGTATCTTTCTACAACGGTGACTACTTCAAAAAATATGGGGAACTTGTATATCCCGCCCGCAAAAATCTTCGTGAAGCTATCCAACTTTGCGCTATAGAATGTGCCCAAGGACGAAGACTCAAGAAGTGGGAGATCGATGCGATCTTAGCATACCTCTGGTCGATAGGACTACGCCTTGAAGACCTCAATCTGAATGAGGACGAACTTGCCATGCTAAGCACTGCTCTATTAGATAGCAACAAATCCGCAGATGCTATTGCACTTATCAAGTCTCGCTACATGGATCACTCTCCAGCCACTTTCACCAAGCCTCCAGACAATCGAAATATAGGTTATGCTAAAAAAGGCAAGCCAAATAATGGTCGGAAAATTTATGAGCAGAGCTGTCTACATTGTCATGAGGATGGCCGCTACTCCTTTTTCAAATTGGATAATAATGAGAACAGTTTTGAGTTTTTGGACAAACATATTGATTCTTATCATCGCTATTCTATCTACCAAGTTGGTCGCTACGGAACGCCGCCTATGCCAGGCAAGAAAGCATATATGCCGCAGTACACCCAAGAGAAAATGAGTGACCAGCAGATGGAGGATCTTCGCGCATATCTGAGGCAAGAGTCGGAGTAGTGTTTTGATTTGTGGATTTGTGGATTTGGTGATTTGTGGATTTGTGGATTTGTGGATTTGTTGATTTGTTGATTTGTTGATTTGTTGATTTGTTGATTTGGTGATTTGTTGATTTGTTAGTATACAGACTCGGTAAACTGAAATAGAGATAATCTTTAAGTATGTTTCATTTCTATTATTTGGGAGTGCCCATGATGCTCCAGAATACCTCCGCGAAAAGCTACGGTACGCTTCCGATCATGGTCAGGCTGTACATGACTCCGCGTTCGCTATGGTCCTAACGGACTGCTAACTCCTTGTCGCGAAAAGGCGCCAATGAGCTGCATCATTCCCATCCTTCACTCGGGGAAGTGAAAATTTTAATCAAATTTTTACAAAGTTTAGATTAACCCTTAACTCTACATAGCTACTTCCTCTATTTGGGTCAACAATCATGATGATAATCATCACAAAGCCGCCTGCCATACTTATTGGAAAAAACATAGCCTTTAACATCAAAAGATCAACAGATTTATCGTCTGTTTTTCTTTTTCTACGTATGAATTTAGGTTTTCCATTTGATGATTTAGTTAGTGTAACTTTTCCTACTTAGTTATTTTTTATTCTTCCAAGCTAGGTAATCTTCTTCGAAATCTATATCGTGCAAGCGGGGCAATTCAAAATAGGTAGCGTTTGCTGCTTTTATCTTTTGAACCGTCTGCGGGTAAACTTTTTCTGTACTCCAGTCAATATCCTGAAAAAGATCCAGCTGTAAATTTCTCATACCTAGCATATAATAACCGCCATCAAAGGTTGGGCCGAGGACTACGTCATGTGTACGCAAAGCCTCAAAAGCTTGGTCTATAATCTGGGGAGTAAGTTCTCCACAGTCGCTGCCGATGACGAGCGTGCGATCTCCTTCCCTATGTACTGACTGAAAAGCAGCTTGCATTTTTTCGCCGAGGCCTCCGTTGATTTGTAGTTGTTTGTTGAAGTCGGTATTTGACCAGGAGTCGTCATAGTCTATGAAAGCGCTGTAGAAAAGTTGACGTTGGCAATCTACTTTCTGTACTGTTTCTCGGGTGTGCTGAAGTAGCTCCTTATAAATGGAAAGTGCTTTCTCATCACCAGTTGTTTTAGCAATGCGTGTCTTCGCTTTTCCGAGTTCTGGATTCTTGATAAATATGATGAGGTGCTTATTCATAGGGCAAACAAAAACTTAATACGGTGATAATTTTAAGGCTCTTTTAAGGAATGGTGTAGAATGAAGTTAATCTATTCTTATAGTCATAACTTTATTTAGAGTGGTATCGTCATTCGTGTATATTGATAGTAATTCCTCGTATAAAGGTAGTAAGATATAAAGTTTTATATCCTTTTAGAGGGCAAAATTTCAGATTATGAAAAATGGAAAATTGTTGATCTTAATGATCTTAGTAGTGCTTAGTTTTCAAGCGGAAGCACAGCGTGGCGTATTTGTACATGACTCTTATAATAGCGTCCGAAAATATATTCACCCGTTGCGATTGAGCCATGCGCAGGCGGCAGATTGGTCTGCGCTGAATAGACACTTCGATCAGAAAATATATGTGGTCAGGCAGGATAGATATTTATCTCCGCGAATGAAGCATAGGAAATTAGATCGTTTGTATAGGAGTAAGGATAATCGTTTGAGAAATATTCTGAGCAGAAGACAGTACGATAAGTTTAGGCATATGAAGGCGAGACGTAATAGGGATCGCGTCAGGGATCGAGATCGCGTTAGATATGGAGATGATAGAGGTAGTAGATATCAAAATAATAGTAATTATTATGATGGTGGTGGGTCTAGTTGTTCTACTGGTGGCGGATATTATGGGAATTGGTGAATGGGTATGAAATAGTTTATCTTGATACAATAGTAGGTAACGGCATGTTCGATGAGGGCATGTCATTTTTTTGTGGTCGTTCAATAAAGAGTTAACTATAACTCAAGTTTCGATGTCTTACATAAAGGTTTCTCTGAATCGTATTTGAGTCCACTCCGAAAAATCACAAAACCAAAAATGTTTCTTTTGTCGATATTTTTCATTTTCTCAATCCACTGATGCTCAGTCATCACTGAGAGATATTGCATGCTACTGCTAGCTAGCAATAGTTCACTTCCTATATTAATCCACAGGATTAGCATTGCTACGCATCGGAAGATCATATCCAAAATAATTCATTTTATGCAATACGTCAGTTTTCACAGTAGACTCATATTTTATTTATAATTAAAAATTTAAGGCTGTTCTCTCACTTACTTTTTTGCCGTAAAAACAGGTTTTGTGCTGCTGCCATAAGGTTATGGCAGTTTCTTCATTAAAAAGATGCACCGCATCTTTTTTGCTACGCAACATTCAGTCATGTAAATTTCTTCACGCTTACTCATGCTTTTAAAATGGCTTCAGGCTTAAAACTCGCTGTATGTATTGGTTTTCAAT
>ENA-ORXT01000270-ORXT01000270.1-marine-metagenome-genome-assembly--contig:-NODE-270-length-86787-cov-51.440076_pt1 | contig 86787 bp, 76 predicted proteins | sample MGYA00237868_ERZ511482 | MGnify/ENA metagenome assembly ERZ511482 | reverse complement strand
ACCGGAGTGGACGATCCCCTGGTGTTCCGGTTGTCACGCCAGTGGCACTGCCGGGTAGCTACGATCGGACAGGATAAACGCTGAAAGCATCTAAGCGTGAAGCCCCTCCCAAGATGAGTTCTCACTGGATACTTGATATCCCTGAAGGGCCCTCGGAGACTACGAGGTTGATAGGCCGGGTGTGGAAGCTTAGCAATGAGTGAAGCTAACCGGTACTAATTGCCCGTGAGGCTTGACCATATAACACCCAAGCAGTTGTCGATCCGCCGATGTCGGTGGAGCGCGCTCTTGGAACGATTGAACGTACTCATTTGACTCTCCAGAATCAGGACAACCGGTCAAATCGCGGCTCGATTGCGCGAAACGAGTTGTCTGTCCAGTTCTCCCGGCGGCCATAGCGTTTGGGCACCACCCGATCCCATCTCGAACTCGGAAGTGAAACCATTCAGCGCCGATGATAGTGTGGGGCTTCCCCATGTGAAAGTAGGTCATCGCCGGGTTTTATTCGTACGGAAAGGCCACCGCTCGCGGTGGCCTTTTTGCGTTCCGGATTCGTGATCCGATTCGTCGTGATCGGGGCTTCAATTCCCGAAGAGTCGTACGAACGTCGCAGCGAACGGCGCTGCGTACAGTCCTGCGTCCGGCGCTACGTCCCGTTCTTTCATCCTGCACGGGCACGATCATGACCGGATTGCGCGCCAACTGCCGTACCATTGGGCGTCGAGCGCGGTGGAGACTCGTGCCTCGAGCAGCAGAATCCGTTCATCAAGAGAACCTGCGACATGCGCATCGCCGACATCCTTCGGGACAAGGGCGCCGACGTGACGACCGTCGCTCGGAAGGCCACCATGAGCGAGACCATCGCCGTGCTCGCCGGCCAGCGTATCGGCGCGATTCCGGTCAGTGACGATGGCAAGACCCTGCAAGGTATCGTCAGCGAGCGAGACGTCGTACGTGCGCTGGCCACGAGAAACGGTACCGCGTTCGACACCATGCTCGTCGACGAGTTGATGACGTCGACCGTTCATACCTGTTCGCCGGATTCCACCTTGTCCGAAGTCATGACGCTGATGACGGACCGGCGGATTCGTCATGTTCCCGTGGTCGAGGGGAAGACGCTGGTCGGCATCCTCAGCATGCGCGACCTGGTCGGCGCCAGACTGCGCGAGGCGGAAGTCGAACGGCAGCAGATGGCCGACTACATCGCCAATCGCACCTTCAACTGAATCTTGACCGGCGACGGCGACGACGAGCCATTCGCTTCGTCGCGCCGTCGAGCGGACGTGCATGGCTTCATCAAGCGGGCGTTCGGTACCGTTGGCCAGGCTCGTCAAGTGGTTCTCGGCGTCTTTCTGCCGTTGCCGGCGAGCACGGTGGGCATCACATCCTGGTTGCTGTTGTCGAACGGGAACCGGATCATCGAGCGGTCATGTTCGAGACCGTGACCATCGCGACCCTCGCGAGCGCCCCGACCCTGATCGAGATGCTCCGTAGCCTCGGATGCTCGTTCGCACTCGACGATTTCGGCAGCGCACCGTCCTCGTTCGCCTACCTCGAGACACTGCCGGTGGACTACCTCGAGATCGACGGGGTGTTCGTGCGAGACATGCTCCAGGATCCACTCGACCGGGCGATGGTGCGATCGATCGACGAGCCGGGCCAGACCATGGGCATGCAGACGATCGCCGAATACGTGGAGAATGCAGCCCTTCGGGATGCGCTGTGCGAGTTCGGGATCGACGACGTGCAGGGCTTTGGCATCGGTCGGCCCGAGTCGCTCGACACGCTTGCGTCTGCCGAGCCGAACCGGACCGCGGACGAAGCCTGAGGGGCGGTGATCCCGCAGGCCGCCGCGCTTGCGGTAACGTGCTGCCTGCCGGAGCGACCGGCGGCTTCCGCGAAGGACACAGACCATGGCGCTGGACGTGATCACCATCGGTCGCTCCTCGGTCGATCTCTACGGCGCACAGATCGGCGGTCGGCTCGAGGACATGCGCTCGTTCTCGAAGTACATCGGAGGCTCGCCGACCAATATCGCTTCCGGCTGCGCGCGACTGGGTCTTGCCGCCGCGTTGATCACGCGAGTGGGCGACGAGCACATGGGACGTTTCGTGCGCGAGCAGCTCGTCGCCGAGGGCGTCGACGTGCGCGGCGTGATCACCGACCCGGAACGTCTGACCGCGCTCGTGCTCCTCGGCATCCGGGATCGCGAACAGTTCCCGCTCATCTTCTATCGAGAGGATTGCGCCGACATGGCGCTGTCGGAAGCGGACATCGATCCGGCCCTGATCGCGGAGACGCGCTGCCTGACCGTCACCGGCACCCATCTCTCGAACGAACGCACCGCGGCCGCCGTGCGGCGCGCCATCGAGCTCGCGAAGGCGAACGGCGCGCGCATCGCCCTCGACATCGACTTCCGTCCGAACCTCTGGGGCCTGGCCGGGCACGGCGACGGCGAAAGCCGCTTTGTCGCGTCCGAGGCCGTTACCGCCCGGTTCCGCCGGACCTTGCCCCTGTTCGATCTGGTGGTCGGCACCGAAGAGGAGTTTCACATCGCCGGCGGCGACACCGACACGCTGGCCGCACTGCGGGCCGTGCGGGAGAGCAGCGATGCCACGCTCGTCTGCAAGCGAGGACCTATGGGTGCCGTCGCGTTCACCGGCCCGATCGGCGACACCCTGGACGACGGGCTGTCGGGCCCGGGATTCGCGATCGAGGTGTTCAACGTGCTCGGCGCGGGCGACGGTTTCATGGCCGGGTTGCTCAAGGGCTGGCTCGACGACGTGGACTGGGTGACGGCGCTCACCTGGGCGAACGCCTGCGGTGCGCTCGCGGTGTCCCGGCACGGTTGCGCGCCGGCGTACCCGAGCGGTATCGAACTTCGCCATTTTCTCGCCGCGGGTGTCACCACACCTGCGCTTCGCCACGACGCGGTCCTCGAGCAGATCCATCACTCGACCACCCGCCGCGGCCACTGGCCGACGATGCGCGTGTTCGCCTTCGATCATCGCGCGCAGTTCGAGGCCCTGGCGGACGACGCCGGCGTGAGCCATCGGCATGTCGGACATTTCAAGCGGCTGTGCCTGACTGCCGCGCTGGCCGTGCGCGAGTCTCGGGAAGGCACCTCCGCGGCGGCAGGCGCCGGCGGCTACGGCATTCTCTGCGATGCCAGGCTCGGCGAGGACGCGCTGTTCGCCGCGGCGAGCACGGGGTTCTGGATCGGTCGTCCGGTGGAGCGACCCGGCAGCCGGCCGCTGACGCTCGAGATCGGCGAGGACGTCGACGAGGACCTCGGCGGCTCGCTCGCCGCGTGGCCGAGCGAGCATGTCGTCAAGGTCCTGTGCGTCTGCCATCCCGACGACGACGCGGCGATGCGCGGCAGGCAGGAAGCGACGCTTCTGCGTCTCGCGCGTGCCGCGCGCGCCGCTGGCCTGGAGTTCCTGCTGGAAATCATCCCGTCGAAGGTGGGCGATGTGAACGACACGACCACCGCGAACCTGATAGAGCGCATCTACGCGCTCGGCATCTTCCCCGACTGGTGGAAGCTGGAGCCGATGCGCTCGCATGCGGCCTGGGCACGCACGGTCGAGGCCATCGAGCGACACGATCCGCATGTCCGCGGTATCGTCGTGCTCGGTCTCGACGCCGAACCGGATCGCCTGCAGGCGAGCTTCGTCGAGGCCGCGCGATTCCCGTTGGTGAAGGGATTCGCGGTCGGACGGACGATATTCGGCGAGTCCGCGCGTCGCTGGTTCTGCGGCGAGATCGACGACGCCGCCGCCGTCACGACCATGAGCGAGCGCTACGCCGCGTTGTGTGACGCCTGGGATGCCGCCCGGGACGAGGCCACTACCGACGACGAGGTACGACGATCGTGACGAGCAAGGTTCACCGCATCGCGCTGTTCGGCGCGGGACGCATCGGGCAGGTTCACGCCGCGAACATTGCCGCTCACTCGCGCACCGAGATCGCCCTGGTGGTCGATCCCTTCGGCGATGCGGGCGCGGCACTCGCTGCCCGTCTGGGCGTGCCGCTCGTCGATGCCGACGCTGCGTTCGCCGACGACACGATCGACGCGATCGTGATCTGTTCGGCGACCGAAACGCATGCCGATCTGATCGAGCGCGGGCTGACATCGGGTCGCGCCGTCTTCTGTGAGAAGCCGATCGATCTTTCCCTGGCGCGTGTCGAGGCCTTGCTCGACTCGGTGGCCGATTGCGATGCGCCGCTGCTCGTGGCCTTCAACCGTCGCTTCGATCCGGCCGTGGCGGCGCTCGAGGCCGGCATCCGTGCGGGCGACATCGGGGATGTCGAACTGGTGACGGTCATGTCGAAGGATCCGGCGCCGCCGACGCTGGCTTACCTGGAGGGCTCGGGCGGACTGTTCCGCGACATGACGATCCACGATCTCGACATCGCCCGTTTCCTGCTCGGCGAGGAACCCACCAGCGTGGTCGCGACGGCCGCTGCGATCACGAGTCCCGACATACGCGCCGCAGGCGATTTCGACACGGCCTGCATCACCCTGCAGTGCGCGAGTGGCCGCATGGCGGTGATCACGAACTCGCGGCGTGCCGCCTTCGGCTACGACCAGCGCATGGAAGCCCATGGTTCGCTGGGCACGCTCCGCACGGAGAACGTCCCTGCATCGACCCTGGTGCTCGAACGTGCCGATGGCGTGCGGCGGGAGAACCCGATGCACTTCTTCATCGAGCGCTATGCCGACGCCTATCGTCTGGAATGGGCGCATTTCGTCGAGGTGCTCGACGGCACCGTGCCGCCGCGGGCCACCGGCGAGGACGGGCGTCTTGCGCTGGTGCTGGCCGAGGCGGCCTACGCCTCGCTGGAAGGCGGACGTCGCGTCGCGGTGCCTTGAGGGTGCGTCCGGCGCTCAGCCGCGCTGCACGAGCACCGCGCCGAGGCCCACCAGTGCCAGGCCGCACAGACGCTGTGCGGTGAGGGCGCGGGTGGGCAGCCCGAAGGCGCCGACGTGGTCGGCCACGGCCGAGCCGAGCAGCTGTCCGCCGACCAGACAGACGACGAACAGGGCCGCTCCGGTCAACGGCACCAGTGCCGCGCTCCCGGCGACGATGAGCACCCCGATCACCCCGCCGATCAGCGACCACCACGGCAGGGTGGCGAGCAGGGCGGGGCGGATGGAGCCTTGCGTGAAGGGCAGCACGGCGAGCAGGCAGAGCAGCGTCACGGCCACCGAGAGGATGGCCGCCGCGACCGGTGATCCGAGTCCGCGTGCCACGGCTGCATTGACGAGTGGCTGCTGGGCGAATGCCATGCCGATGACGAGTGCGCCTGCCGGCGGGAGCCAGTGAACATGAGACATGCGATCGAGCCCGCGAGGGAGGGCGCGCGACGATATCACGGTCGCTGCGGCTCGCTCGGCGGGCCGGCGGGGGTCATCGGGTACACTTCGGCCAACCGCCATCAGAGGCGGTCTTCTCTTCAGAATCCAAGGAGTACATAGCGATGAGTCTCGTCGGAACACTCGGTCGAATGGCCGTTGGCGTCATGGTCGCCAAGGGCGTGGGCAAGATGATGAGCGGCGGGCGCGGTGGCGCAGCCGGTGGGCATGGTGGCGGCATGGGCGGCGGCATGGGTAGCGGCATGGGCGGCGGTCTTGGCGGCTTGCTCGGCGGCCTGATGGGCGGCGGTGCAGGCGGCTCCGGCGGTGGGTTGGGAGGTGCGCTCGGCGGTTCGGGTGGCGGCGCCGGCGGCGGTCTCGGCGCGCTGCTCGGCGGGCAAGGGGGGGGCGCCGGCGGTGCCGGTGGCGGTCTCGGCGGGTTGCTCGAGAGCATCGGGGGCGGCGGCTCGAATCGCCCGGATCCGACCGCGCAGCCCGAGTCGGGCAGTCTCGGCGGGCTTCTCAATCGGTCCCTTCAGGGCGAGACGGTGCCGCAACCGGACGCCGGTCAGGAGGCGCTTGCCAAGGTCATGATCACGGCGATGATCAGCGCGGCGAAATCCGACGGCAACATCGACCAGGACGAGCAGAAGAAGATCGTCTCTCACCTCGGGGACGACATCTCCGAGGACGAGCGGCAGTTCGTGCTGTCCGAGATGCAGTCGCCGCTGGACATCGACGGACTGGTCGCCTCCGTGCCGCGCGGTTCGGAAGCCCAGGTCTACATGATGTCGCTGATGGGCATCGACCTCGATTCCCAGGAGGAGGCGCGCTACCTCGACTCGCTGCGCCAGAAGCTCCAACTGGAGGAGAGTGCGGTGGACGACATCCACCGGAAGCTCGGCGTGGGTACACTCTACAGCTGAGAGCGGCGGTCGACCCCCATGTCGTCGCCGTCGACCTGCCAGTCGACCCTCTTCCTTGTCGCGTGTCTCGTGCTCGCCGGTGGGTGCGCATTCGCGGCGGGGGAAGGCGCAGCGGGGGAAGGCGCAGCGGGGGAGGGCGCGTCGGCGGCCCCGATCGCCGACGGGCGAGCGACCGGCGACGACTTCGCGCGCTACCGCGAGAGTGCCTGCCGACGCCTCGAGGCCAAATCCCTGCCGCGGCGTACGCCGGCCGACGTGGCGCTGAACCTGCCGTTCGAACGAATGGCCGACCCGGCCGTTCCCTACCGGGGACGATTCTTGCTGCTGCACGGCTTGAACGACTCGGCGGGAGTCTGGCACGACTTCGCCGACGAGCTGGTCGCCCGTGGTTTCGACGTCCGGGCGCCGCTGTTCGAGGGGCACGGCTCGACCCCGGAAGCGATGCTCGAGGTCGACTGGTCGTCGTGGCTGGCAGACGCGCGGCGCTGGCGCGATGCCTGGTCGACGCCCGGAGACACCACGCCGCTCTATCTCGGCGGCTTTTCCATGGGTGGCGTCCTCGCGACGCTGCTCGCCCTCGACGGGCCGCCCGTTGCCGGATTGCTGCTGCTGTCGCCCGCCTACCGCAGCAGCCTCGATCGATGGCTCCGCTTCGCGGGGCTCTACGCCCGGTTCCGCCCCTGGATGTTCGGCGGCATGATCCGCGAGGACAACCCGATCAAGTACAACTCGATTCCGATCAATTCCGGCTGGCAGTTCCATCGCGCCACCCGCGCGCTGACCAAGCGCTGGCGCCCGGACGATCGCATCGACGTACCGACCCTGATGGTCCTTTCGTCCGAGGACTCGGTGGTCGACGTCGACCATTCGCGGCGCCTCTTCCGGCAACGCTTCACGCATGCTTCGCGACGGTTGCTCACCTATGCGCCGGATGTCGGCACGGGCGACACCCGCGTCACCGGCGCGACTTACGCCGAGATCGCGAGCGACCTGCGTGAGCAGGAGGAGGTACGCGATTCCCGGTATCCCGAGTTCCGCATCCTCGGCCAGTCGCACCTGTCACTCACGAACGCGCCCGCGAATACGCGGTTCGGGGAGCGAGGCTCCGTGCTGGTCTGCAACGGCAATGAATGGCCGGTGTTCAGTGCCTGTCTGCGCGCGCGCAAGCATTGGTACGGCGCGCAGCATGCGCCGTCGCCGGATGGTGTGCCGGTCGCCCGCGTGACCTGGAACCCCGACTGGCAGCACGTGCTCCGGCGCTTCGACGAAACCTTGATGGCCGCGCCACCTCCGCAGGTCACTCCGTGAGCGCCGAGCCGTCGGTGGGCGGCTCCCCGGAGGTCGGGCCGGACGGGGATCGCCGGCTCGCGCTCGACGACCTGGTCGCCTGCCCGGGTTGCGATCTCCTGCATCACCGTCGCGCGCTCGCGAACGGCGAACGAATGCGCTGCTCGCGCTGTCGAACGGTCATGGCCACGCGCAAGCCGAACACCGTCGACCGTGCCCTTGCCGCGTGTCTGGCGGGCCTGGTGCTGTTGGCGCTGAGCCTGTCGCTCCCCTTCCTGGCGTTGTCCCGCTCCGGCATCGAGAGCCGGATCTCCGTGCTCGATGCCATCGCCACCCTGTGGGCGAGCGAGCTGCGCTGGCTGGGGCTGCTCACGCTCTTCCTGATCGTGCTGCTGCCGCTCGCGCGTCTCGGTCTGCTCGCCTGGGTGCTCGTTCGACTTCGGATGAAGCGGCCGGTGCTGTCCTCGATGCGGACCGCGTTCCGGTGGGCGATCCGGCTCGAGCCCTGGGCGATGGCGGACGTCTTCATGATGGGCGTCGCCGTCTCGCTGGTGAAACTCGGCAGCATCGCGCGGCTCGAGCTCGGGCTGGCGTTCTGGTCGCTCTGCGCGCTGATCGTCGTGACCGTGGTCATCTCGATCGTGCTGTGCCGCAACACCGTCTGGGAGCGGCTTGCCGCATGATCGGCGTCAGTGCGCGAGCCGCAGGGCTGGCGGCCTGCCGCGCCTGTGGCGCCGTTCAGCGTGTCGGCGACGAGGCGCCGCCTCGCTGCCGTCGCTGCCGCGGCACGCTTCATGCGCGTATCCCGCACAGCCTGCAGCGCACCTGGGCCTTTCTCGTGGTCGGCATGATGGCCTACGTGCCGGCGAACCTGCTGCCGATCATGGACACGCAGTCCTTTTCCGGGAACTCCCGCGACACCATAATGAGCGGCGTGATGACGCTGGTCGATCAGGGCAGTCCCGGCGTCGCGACGGTCGTGTTCGTCGCCAGCATCTGCATTCCGGTCGCGAAGTTCGTGTTCATCGCCGGCATCGCGACCAGTCTGCATCTCCGCTGGGCGATGTCCCCGCACGTCCGACATCGGCTTCACACCGTGACGGAACTCATCGGTCGCTGGTCGATGATCGACGTGTTCGTCGTCGCGGTGCTCGCCGCCCTCATCCAGCTCGGGGCGATCCTGACGATCGCGCCCGGTCCCGGTATCAACGCCTTCGCGCTTTCCGTGGTGTTCACCATGTTCTCCGCCCTTTCGCTGGACGCCCGCTTGATCTGGGACGACGGACATCGCTTCCATGTCGCGTAGAGGCGCTGCCGAACCGACGGTGGAAAAGGGCCTGGACCTGTCCTCGCGGTTCTCGCTCGCCTGGCTGCTCCCACTCGCCGCGCTCGTGTTCGCGGCTCTCGTGCTGTGGCGCAGCTACGTGGAACGGGGACCCCTGGTCGAGATCCGCTTTCCCGCGGCCGGTGGCGTGATAGCGGGTGAGACACGCGTGCGACGCAACGACGTCGACGTCGGCACGATCGAGGCGGTGCGGCTGGCCGAGGATCTCGATTCCGTCGTGCTCGAGGCGCGTCTCGATCCGCAGGTCGCCCCCTTCCTCGTCGACGGCACCAGTTTCTGGATCGTCAACGCACGCGTCAACACGACCGAGATTTCCGGTCTGGGTACCCTCTTGTCCGGCGCCTACGTCGAAGTGGACTGGGACCGCGAGGGCGGCGAGCGCCGCGACCAGTTCGAGGGACTCGAAGAGCCGCCGCTGACCGAACGCGGAACGCCGGGGCTGCGGCTCACGCTGAACGCCGACGAGGCGGGCTACATCTACGTCGGTTCGCCGGTGTTCCATCGCCAGATCGAGGTCGGGCGGGTGGAACGTCGCATGCTCTCGCCGGACGCGCGTCAGGTGCTGTTCGACATCTTCGTCGAGGCGCCCTTTCATCGGCATGTCTATCCCGACACGCGCTTCTACGGGGTGTCCGGGGTCGAGGCGTCGGTCGATTCCGACGGGGCGACGGTGCGGGTCGAGTCGATTTCCGCGCTCTTCACGGGGGGCATCGCCTTCGACAACCCGGACGTGGTCGACGCGGCCGAACGCGTCATCGACGACGGCTCGGTGTACCGCCTGCACGATTCACGCAAGGGCGCGCGCGACAGCCTCTTCGACGACGTCGAGAACACCGACTACCGCTTCGTCGCCGCGTTCGAGGGCTCGATCAAGGGACTTCGGGTGGACGCTCCGATCGAGTACAACGGCCTGCGTGTCGGTCGCGTGGCGAGCGTCACCACACGCCTGCCCGAGCGGCCGGGGGAGCCGGGTCGCTCGGTGGCGATCCTGCAATTCCAGCCTCGCCGACTCGGCCTGCCCGACGTGACGCCAGAGGCGCTGCGGGCGACCGTCGCGGGCTTCGTGGAGGAGGGGCTCAGGGTGCAGCTGGCGAGCGGAAATCTGCTGACGGGCTCGCTGATCGTCAAGCTCGTCGACGTGCCGGATGCCGCTCCCGTGGCCTTCGATGTGGCGGGGGAGCCCTACCCCTCGCTGCCGGTGGTGCCGTCCAACGTCGAGGCGGTCACCGCCGACGTCGAGGAACTGGTCCGGAATCTTTCCGAGCTGCCGCTCGCCGCTCTCGTCGAGAGCGCGAACGGACTGCTGCAGGACACCCGGCGGCTGGTCGGGAGCCGCGAGGTGGCCGGCCTGCCGGCTCAGCTCGCCGACTCTCTGGCATCGATCGCGACCGCCGCCTCGCGGGTCGAGGGCGCGACGTCGGATCTGCCGGCCATGATGAAGGCGCTGACCAGTGCCTCTCGCAACGCCGACGACGTGCTGGCGGGCCTGTCACCGGATTCCGAGATCTACATCGAGCTCAGTGCGGCGGCGCGAGAACTGCGGGTCGCGGCCCGCTCCATCGCCGCCTTCGCCGAGCTTCTCGAGGAAAACCCCAATGCCGTCTTCACCGGTCGCTGATCACCGCGCCAGAACGGGCCGGCACGCCCGCTCGGACACCGCTGTCTCGCTCGCGCAGGGCAAGCTCCTCGCCCTGATCCTCGCCGTGGGCTTCGTCGTGATCGGCTGCGGGAACGGTCCGCCACCGCGGCTCTACGTGCTCGAGTCGGCTGAGGTTCCTCTGCCCGGTCCGGCCACGGAGACGGTGTTCGACGCGCTCGGCATCTCGTCCATCACCTTGCCCGGCTACGCCCGGGACGCACGCGTGGCGACGCGAGACGCCGACCGGCGAGTGCGCATCGACGACTCGCTGCGCTGGGCCGAGGATCCCGACGAAGCCATCACGCGCTCCTTCGCCGCCCGCCTGCGTCAGCACGCCGGCGGCGTGGTGCTCGTGGAACCCTGGCCACGCGACTTCGCGCCGGCGGCACGCATCGAGATCGACTTCGACCGCCTGCTCCGCGAGCCCTCCGGCGGCGTGGACGCGGCGGGGCAGGTTCGTCTCCTGTCCGGGGACGGGCGAACGGTGCTCGACGTGCTTTCCTTCCGGATCGAACGCGCGGCGGAAGGCGGCGATCCGTCGGCGTGGTTCGGTGCGGTCGCGGCGCTACTGGACGACCTGGCGCGGACCGCTGTCGATGCGCTGGAGGAAAGGCTCGGCAGTCGTCCCGCCACCTGAGGCCGCACGGACGACTCGGTGGTCGACGCTCGCCGGCCGGGCGCACGACCCGCCGCTCGTCAGGTTGCCGCGAGACCGGTCAGCTCGTCGATCGCGAGCCGGTCGACCGCCAGCGCGCGGCGCGCCAGGAGGGCGCGGTGCAGGCCCTCGGGCTGACCGCTGTCCGCGCCGATGTCCACCCGCAGCGCGTCGACGCGGCCGGTCTCCGCGTCCAGCGCGGTCGCATGTGCCGTGACGCGGCGTTCGATGCCGGCCGCGCCGTCGCCGGCATAGCGAGACAGGATCATCCGCTGCAGGGGATCGCCGTCGACGACCCGCCGCAGTCGCGCGCGCAGCTCGTCGAGCTGTCGTCGCAGCAGGCGGGGCAGCAGGCTCGCATCACCCTCGGCCAGATCGTCCGGCAAAGCGCCGAGATGTGTCTCGTACAGGTGCAGCAGCGTGTCGATGTCGCGCTCGTCCCGGGCTCGCAGGCACTCGCTCATGAGTCGCTGCTTCTCCGCCCGTCGTGCCTCGTCCGGTTCGAGGTCGGGGTGCAGCACCCGGGCGAGGCGACGAAACAGACGGGAGACGATGCGCTCCGGATCGTCGAGCGGCGCGAGACCCTCCGACCCTGTCGGCTCGTCCCGAGCGCGCGCTCCCGGGTGCGCGGCGGTGGCGCCGCCGTGCGTCCCACGCTCGCGCGACCAACCCTCGCGCGCCCTGGCCCCGGGAGTCGGCGCTGTCTTCCCGGTCGGGTGGGCGACGGTGTCCAGTCCGCCCCGCCAGCGCCTCGCGAGCTCGGCCGTCGCCGCCGGCGAGGCAAAGGGGTGCGCGGCGAGGCTCTGCAGGTTCTCGTCGATCCACAGCCCGAGCAGGGCGCGTTCGGTGCCGGGGAGCGGCGTGCGTTCGTGGTGGACGACGAGGTTCTCGGTCAGCTGGCGGATGGCGTCGGTAAAGGCGCGTTCGCGGGGGCGTATGCGGGTGTCGAAGAGCAGCGCGACCCGGCTCGCCTGTGCCGCGCGCGCCGCGAGTTCCGCCCGGGTACGTCGGATCGCCTCCCACAATCTCGCGACGCGCGACGAGCCGTCGCCGTCGTCCGCCCGGCCGTCGGCGACGCCGGGTTCGCCACCGCCGGGCGAGCGCACCAGCGGCGTGGCGTCGCCGCTGTCGCGGGATCGGCTTCTGGAAGGGGTGGGCATGGCCGCATGGTACGCTCGGGGCAGCGGGCCGGACCGTCGTTCGCGAGAGAACCATTTGTCTGAAGAGGTGTCCCGCCGTGTCCTCCTGCCGAATCGCCTTCGCCTGTCTCCTGAGCGTTTCGGTAGGCGCCTGCGGCGGCGGAGACGGCTCCGCCGCGCCCTCTACGGACACCGTTGCTGACACCTTGGCGGGTGGGGTGCAGGTTCCGCTGAACGGCCCGATCGTCCTCGACGACGCTGTCGATGCGGACATCGCCGTGCAACGGCTGGAGGCGCGTCTGGCGACGCGCTTCGTCGACGATGCCCGCCACGATTCCTGGGTCTGCCTCGGCGAGTCCCTGTCGAGCGAATACCGCTTGACCGTCGATGACGACGGCGCCCGACGTGGCGTCGATCTCGACGGGCGCGGCCTCGCGACGGGTCGCGCGTTCGGCTGGGCGGCCATCGGACCCGATTCGGTGCTGCTCGACTACGCCGACGAGGGACGACAGACCGAGATCGCCTCGATCCTGTTCGCCGACGACGACGCCTTCCGCGCGAGCGACGGGGCGAGCGGCACGCTCGAGTGCCGGCGGCAGCGCTACGTCGACGGCGAACCCACGCGAGGTGAGGCGCCGGATGCGCCCGAGGACATCGACCGGGATGCTGAAGCGGCCGCGAGGCTGTCCGCGCGTGTGGAAACCCGGCGACCGGACGGTCACTACTGGTACTGCGAACGCGAGAGTGCTCCACCGAGCGGCTACCTGCTCGCCGCGCCGGGCGTGCTCGACGACCTGCCTCTCGCCTTGATCTTCGACGCGCTTGCCGTCGACGCCGCCGGTGACGGAGGTGCCCCGGCGGTCGATCCGGAGGACGGCACCGCCCGCGCGTTCCGCTGGCTCGCCACCGACGGGACGACGCTGGTGCTCGTCCCGCTCGAGGCGAACGTCGCCTCGGGTGACGGCGCCCGGGGCACCGTCGCCACGAGCCTCCTGCAGACGTTGGTGTTCTCGGTCGACGACGCGTTCACCGCCACCGATCAGGACGGCACGCTGTTGCAGTGCCTGAGGTCGCCCACCGGGGGTTGAGCGCGGGCGGCGCGTCTGATGTCGCGGCTGTCCGCGAACCTTCTCCTGTTGCTTGCCGGTGCCGTCTGGGGCATGGGCTTCGTCGCGCAGGCCGAGGCGATGGAGAGCATCGGGCCATTCCTCTTCGTCGCCCTGCGGTTCGTGGTCGCCGCGCTGGTGGTGCTGCCCTTCGCCTGGCGAGAGGCGCGCACGGCGCGCGCCCGGGGCGAGCGGCGACTGACCCGGGCGGAGTTCGGCCGTTTCGGGCTGATCGGGCTGGCGCTGTTCGGGGGCATGGCGACGCAGCAGGTGGGACTGCTCACCACCAGCATCACCAACTCGGGTTTCCTGACCGGGCTCTACGTCGTCCTGACCCCTCTCCTGGGCATCGCCCTGTTTCGGGAGTGGCCGCACCTCGTCGTGTGGCCGGCGGCGCTTCTCGCGCTCGTCGGTATCGCCCTGTTGTCCGGCGGCGCGGGGGGGCTTAGCACGGGGGATCTGCTGACGATGGCGAGCGCGGTCTTCTGGGCCCTGCAGGTGGTATTGATCGCGCGTTTCGTCGGGCGTGGCGGGCGACCGCTCGCGCTGTCCCTCGTGCAGTTCGTCGTGACGGCCGTCTGTGCCGGCGCGATCGCGCTCCTGCGTGAACCGATCGTGCTCGCCTCGGTGCGCGAGGCGGCGCCGAGCATCCTCTACGCCGGCGTGTTCGCCAGCGGCCTCGCCTTCACCTTGCAGGCGATCGGCCAGCGATACACGAGCGCGCCGCAGGCCGCCATCTTTCTCTCCTCCGAAGCGCCGTTCGCGGCGCTGTTCGGTCGGCTGTTCGGCGGCGAGCGGATCGCGGCGATCGGTTTCGTCGGCTGCGGGCTGATCCTGCTCGCGATGCTGATCGTCGAGCTCGTGCCCTTGCTGCTCGCCCGACGTCGTTCGCGCCGGCCGCCGGTCTGACGGCAAGGGACCGCGCGCCTCGCCCGGCGTCAGTCGAGCACGATCATTCGGCCGAACGGCAGGGGCCGGGTCGCTGCGGTGGCGGGTACGGCCCAGATGACCGGCCACTTTGGCGGGGTGCCGGCCGGGCCTTCGAGATCGGTCAGCACGATGACGAGGTCCGGACGCAGGACGTCCGCCGCTGCGAGCAGCGGGACGAAGTCGGTGCCGCCGCCACCCTCGACGACGAGATCGGTCAGGCGGCTGCCGCCGGGACGAAGCCGATGGCGCGATCGGACCTCGTCGTCACCCACGATGACGTGGATATCGGCCCGTTGAACGCGCAGTAGTCGATCGAGTTCGCGCGAGAACCGCTCGAGGGTCGGCGCGGCGATCGAACCCGAGACGTCGAGCACGACGCACAGCCGCGGAGCCGGACGGCTGCCGCTGGTTCCGGGCTGCCACGGCAGGCGCCGACCGCGCGCGCTGCGACCGCGGTTGGCGAGCCAGCTGCGCGTGGGTCGCGACCACGACAGTTCCGGACGAGTGGCCAGGCTACGAGCGAGGCGGGTGCGCAGCAGCGGTTCCCAGGGCGTTCGGGGTGTCGAGCGGTCCACCAGCAGTTCGCGCAGGATCGACTGTGCGCCGTCGGACGCGTGGGCGCGCGACAGTCGCTCGGACCACTGCCGGGCGAGGGGTGCTTCCTGCTCGGGCCGATCGTCCTCGCCCGGCAACAGATCGCGACGTCGACCGTCCGCCATGCGTCGGGCCGCCGCCGCGATCGGCCCGTCCTCGCGCGTGTCCGGGGAGGACGCCATCGCGGCATCCGGTGCAGCACCGACGTTCGGTGGGGCGTTCGGTGTGGCGTCGGACCCGCTCGCGGCGGCGCTGGTCGACGCGTCGTTCCCCTTGCCCCCGGGGGTCGATCGAGACTGGCCGCGCGAACTCGCGGCTCGGGAGGGACCGCGGTCGTCGATCGCGCGGTAGAGCGATTCGGTATCCCAGCGAAGCAGGCTGGCGCCGGCACTGGTCCGTTCGCCGAGCAGGCGCTCGAGCAGAACGTCCAGCGGCACAGCGTCGGGCGGCAACGTCAGCCAGTCGAGGTGGGAGAGTGCGGCATCGACGATCGCGTCCGCGCAGAGGTTGAACAGGACCGGATCCACGTCCCCGAGCACCTGTCGCAGCGCTCGTTCGCGCGCCACGTGGCGCAGCGCGACGTGCAGGACCTGATGGGCGACCAGTCCGGTCTGTTCCACCAGCGGGCGCGCGACGAAGTCCGGTCCGTACCAGATCGTCGTGCCATCGTTGCCGATCGACCAGTCGCCCGCCTCACCGACGGCGTCGAGGTCGCGGTGGCGCATCCACAACGCCAGCGAACCACTGGACGGTGCGTACTCGAGCAGTCGTCGTACCGCGCGCGTGCCTCGGTGGCCGCGCGCATCGACCTGGTACGCCGCCCGGCGCGCGTCCCGCGCGGTCTCGACCGGCGCGCTCACGCGGATCGTTCGGCATCCCGCCGCTCGCCGTAGCGCGCGAACGCCGCGCTCGCGTAGAGCTCGGCATCGAGCCCGCGAGACAGGGCGCGCTCGAGCAGCAGCTCGGCGACCAGCGTCTCGCATTCGCGCGCGGGCAGGGTGCCGGCAAGGTCCACGAACTGCTCGACGATGGCGAAGGCCCGGTCCAGGGTGGTTCCGTCCTCCACGGCCGCGACCAGTCCGTAGACGAGCCCGTACAGCGCGTCGAGGCTTCTCGGCAGCAACGCCCGCGTCGCCTCTCCCGGCGCGGCGGCGAGCAGGGCGTGCACATCGCTGCCACTCCGGATCGCGTCGAGCACGCCGAAGAAGTCCGCGGCGTTGGCCGCACCGAGCCGTCCCTGCACGAACACGCGCCGGGTGGCGTCGTCCAGGGAGGAGGCGAGCACGTTCGAGACATCCTCCCAACCGCGCGGGCTCGCGCCGACGAGATGATCCCGCGCGAGCTGCTGCGCGGTGTCGTCGAGCTTGTCGGGACGCACCTGCAGATAGGCCATCACTTCGGGCCGGAAGCCGCTGGCGAGCGCGTGGGCGAGGAAGGCGCGCGTCGTCGACTGCACGTGGAAGTGAAACATGCGGTCGGCCAGTGCCGTGCCCATGTCGTGGCTGACGGCACCGTGAAAGGCGGCGTTGCCGGCGGCGACGATCATCCAGCCATCGGGCAGTCGGTAGTCGCCCACCCGCCGATCGAGGATCAGCGAGTAGGCGGACGTCTGGAGTCGCTGGTCGGCCGCGGTGATCTCGTCGAGAAAGAGGATGCCCTCGGACAGCTCCTGATCGGGCAGGAATTCCGGCGGGAACCAGACCGTGCGGCGCGCGTCGTCGTCGGCGAACACGGCACCCCTGAGATCGACCGGCTCGATCGTGGTCAGGCGAAGATCGACCAGCGGCACTTCGCGTCGTGCCGCCAGCTGCTGGACCACCGAGGACTTGCCCACGCCGCGCGTGCCCCAGAGCATCGTCGCGCGGCGCCGCAACACCGGATCCGCGTACTGCGCGTCGAGTGCGGCGGCCACCGTGTCGACCGCGACCGGGGGAACGTTCAGCGGATCCTCGTTCATCGGTCGAACGACACGGCAGACCAGCGTCCCTCGTCGAGCGGTCGCGGCAGGGCCGGTATCTCGAGCACGGGAATCTCGCGCGAACTCATCAGCACCACGCCCACCATCAGGAGCGGGGTCAGCCCCAGCGCGAGCGGATGCATCTCCGCCCCGCCTCGCGCGACGAGGAGCCACGACAGCGGCATCACTGCAAGGATCGCGAGCAGCGCCAGTGCCGGTCGCAGCCGGCGTGCCCAGACCCGACGTCGGGCGGCGGCATGCTGCGCGTGGTAGCGCGCCGGCGAGCTACCGATGACCGCGGCGAGGTGCGCCAGCGCGCGCAGGCTGCGCTGCTCCGCGCGCGCGCCTCGCCCGGGCTCGTGCCCGAGCAGCCGTAGCACACCCTTCCAGCGATCGCCTTGCCAGACGAGCGGGCGCCACTCCGGACCGAGCACCGCCAGGACGTCGTCCGGGAGGGCCGCGAGCGGCGAGGGCGGGACGGTGGCGAACAGGAGATCTGCCCGGGTGCCCTCGCGCCCGAGAATCTCGAGCAGGTGCCGGGCGGCGAAGTGGCGCGCCGGGGCGAGCGCGCCGCTCGCGAGCGTCTCGCGGACGTGATCGGTCCAGGTGGCACGTTCGACGAGCAGTACGTCGGCCGGCATGCCGGAACCGGTGCTGACATCCACCGTCAGGCTCAGCGGCCCGACCTGCCCGACGATCTGCTGGATGACCGCCCGTGCACCCGTCGACCCCTGCTCGCCGAGCGGTTCCAGCGTCAGGTCGAAGGCGGCGACGACGTCGCCGTCGTCGACGATCTGTCGCGTCGGGGCGATCTCGTCGAACGCGCCGATCACGGCGTCCACGGTCGCCGCGCGGGCGATCAGGGTGGAGGCCGGTCCGGCAGCGTCGCGGGCGACCGCCCGGACCAGCTCGACGTCGCCGTCGGGCAGCACCGTCAGCGTATGCAGGGCATGCAGCGTCTCGTCGCCCGACCAGACGCGCGGGTGGAAGGCGATACGGCGCGCCGCCCGATCGGTCGCGGCCAGGTCGATGCGCAGACCACGTTTCGCGAGCGGCGCCGCGACGCGAACGATGTCATGGTGAGTAAGGGGCGTCACGTTGACCGCGAGCATACCTGCCGTCGCGCGTGTCGGGTGCCTGCCGGGCAGTGATGTGGTCAGGGCCGAGGGGTTGCGCTAGCGTACGGCGCTGGCCGGCCCGAGCCGGTCGCCAACGAGTGCCCCGACATGCCCGAGCCGATATTTCGCACCCCGTCTGCTACCGCCTCCACCGATGGGCTCTCTGCCTCTCCGGCGGGCCGGCGACTGCAACGGCTGAGCAAGCTGATGGACAGCTCCATCACGCTGCCGGGCGGCTTTCGCATCGGTTGGGACGGGATCATCGGCTTGATCCCCGGCATCGGTGACCTGATCGGGCTCGGTGTCTCCGCCTGGATCGTGCTGGGCGCCGCGCGGCTCGGTGCCTCGAAGGCGACGCTGCTGCGCATGGGGGTGAACGTCGGCGTCGAGACCCTGGTCGGCGCGGTACCGATCGTCGGCGACCTGTTCGATCTCGCGTTCAAGGCGAACGAGCGCAACATGCGCCTGCTCGCTCGTCATGCGGGAGATCCGGTGCGCGCCACGCGTCGCAGCCGAGCCTGGCTGGTCGGCACGGCGATCGCGATCCTCGGTGTCGCGTTGCTGCTCGGCTGGTTCGTGGTCGCGATGTTCCTCGGGATCGTCGGATTGATCTTCTGAGCGGGGGTCTGGCGGCGTGACGGTGCCGTGTCCCTTGCCACGTGGTCATGAGCGTTCGACGCACACGCGGCAGGCGCATGACCGTCGGGATAAATCCCGTGCATCGGCCCGGCCGTGGTGCGGCGCCGGACTACGCTCCACGCCCGCACCACGTGATCGGACCGGCCTGACCGCGCTTCCCCGCGCGGCGCCGGGCAGCCGAGCACCTCACCGGACAGCTCGAATGAGCGACCTTGCACGCCCCGTGCCGGCAGCCTTGCGCGAGCGCATCGCGATGGTGCGCGTGCTGTGCATCGGCTTCATGATCTACGTGCACGTGCCGGACAACGCTATCTCGGCGCTCTCGTCCGGAGTGCCGCTGCCTTCCCGGCTCTTCCAGGGATTCCTGGTCGAGGGTGTGGGTCGGTCGAGTGCCGCCTTGCTGAGTTTCGTGTCCGGCCTGCTGACCGCGATCGCGCTCGCGCGCTGCACGCTCCCGTCGCTGTACCGTCGTCGCTTCCGATCCATCGTCCTGCCGATGCTCGTCTGGAGCACGGCGACGGTCACGCTCTACGCCTTCATCTCGCTGGTGCAGCCGACATTCCTCGCGCTGGAGGACCGGACTCCCGGGGAGGCGGCACTCTACTACCTGAACACGGTCCTGTTCGTCACCGAACAGCCCATGGGGCCAACCTTGCATCTCGGTTTCCTGCGCGATCTGTTCGTTTGCATCGTGCTGTCGCCGTTGCTGCTCGCCGCCGTGAGACGGATCGGCGCGATGGTGCCGGTGCTGCTCGGCGCCCTGTACCTCGCCGACGTCGAGTCGATCATCATGCTTCGCCCGCTGGTGCTGTTCGCGTTCTCGATCGGCGTCTGGCTCGCCGATGGCCACGCCCGGCTCGATCGTGTCGACCGCTTCTGGCCGCTGTGGGTCGCGCTGTCGATCCTCGCCACATCGCTGACCATGCTCTCGGGCAGCGAACAGGGCCTCGACTCGCGGGCCGCACTGTGGTTCGACGCGCATGGCGTCGATCTCCGCGAGTCGGTCATCTACCCCGCGTCGCGACTGTTCGGCGCGCTGGCGATCTGGACCCTCGCGGCCAGGCTGGTCGGGGGAAGCTGGGCGCGCCGTATCGCCGCGGTCTCGCCGTACGTCTTCGTGGCCTTCTGCAGCCACTTCCTGGTGCTGACCCTGCTGTGGGAAGGCTTCGTCCGACGGCTGGTGCACGACACGACGACGCCGGCCTACACCGCGTGGTTCACCGTCGCGCCGCTGGTCGCCATGATCGGCGCCGCCATGCTGGTGGAGCTCATGGCGAGACTGGCTCCCCGCTTCGCGGCGTTGCTGACCGGCGGCCGGGTCGGGTCGGGTGCCGGCGCCTTGGCGCCCCCTCAGACGGGTGCCGCGACGGCGTCGACGAGCGTCGCCGATACGCGCCCCAGCGACCCGAAATCGGCCTCGAGGCGGTTGCCCGAGGCGACCGGCAGCATGCCCGTGCAACTGCCGCAGTAGATGATCTCGCCAGCCTTCAGGCCGGTTCGGGCAAAGGCCGGACGGGTGAGCAGCCAGGCGATCATCGCGAACGGGCTGCCGCCGATCGACTGACCGCTGTGCCCGTCGGCGCGATGCTCCCCGTCGATCCGGAGCGACACCGGGTGCGCGGTGAAGTCGAGTGCCTGCCAATGCCGCTCGTCCACCGCCTCGCTGATCACGGTCGCCGACTGCCCGCCCGAGTCGGCCACGAGACGCGTGCCGTTGCCGGCCAGCGGCATGTCGAAGCGCGTCGCCACCAGCTCGAATCCGGGTCGCACCGACGCCGTCGCCGCGCGAATGGCGGCCGCATCGAGGGGTGTATCCCCGCCGACGATGTCCTCGCCCACCGTCACCACGAATTCCGCTTCGACGGCGGTCGGATGCGCCGCGAATATCGGTACCTCGGCACCGTTCTCGTAGTGATGACGGGCGAACAGCGAGGCATGGAAGGCGCGGTCGAGACCGAGCGTGGCGAGCGCGGCATCGAGCGTCGCGCCGAGCTTGACGCCGATGCGCGGGGAGTCGGCCAGTGCGTCCAGCGCCGCCTGAAGTCGGTAGGCGTCCTCGACGGACGGTGCCGGTCCGTCGATGGGCACGCGTGAACCCACCGAGCGGGCGTGATGCAAGCGCGCGGCCATGGCGGCGAGTGCAGTGCCGGGCATCGGTGTCGGTGCGGTGACCTGCGTCGTGGGCGCGGTCGGGAAGACATCTGTCATCGCGTCAGGTGTTTCTGGAAGCGGACGCTCGATGGTACCCGCCCGTGACGAAAAGCCCCGACTCTCGAGAGCCGAGGCAACCATCCGTGGTACCGACAGCCCGCTCGGGAACCCCGCGCCGGTTCCCTCCTCGCGATGCCTGGCTTCCTGCCACCTGCCGTGCGTTCGTCCATGAACGCGGCGCCAGTATCGCCTGCGCCCGGTTCGCGCACCATCGGAACTCGCGAGCCCGGGGGCAGGAATGCAGCGCGTTGCGCGTAGGAACCTTCCTACGACGGGACGCCTGAGGGTGCTTGTGTAAATCCGTGGATTTAGACGGCAATCCTTGCCGGTCCGCGTTTGTTCGACAGGCCGCCGTTAAGGTGCTGCCTTGCCGAGAACGGCGCAGTACGGCGTTTCCGGTGCCGAGGCAATCTTGTCGCGGCAGTGCATCGCGGGCACGACCCGCGATCTTCGTTCACGTGTCAGACGGGAGGTTCATCGACATGACAGAGCAGAACACGAAAGAGGCCATGCAGGACGCGAAGGGGAGGATCGGCGACGAGGCGAAGCGCGCCGGCGAGACGGTCGTCGACGAAGCACGGTCGGTCGCCGGCCAGGCCGCCAGCGTCGGGCGTGAGCAAGCCGAGCAGCAGTTCGTGCAAGGGCGCGAACGCATCGGCAGCGAAGTCGGCGCCGTGGGCTCGGCCGTCGATCAGGCCGCGCAGCAACTCCGCGACCAGGACAGCCCGCTCGCGAGCTACGCCGACGAACTCGCCGGCCAGATCGCGAACTTCTCCACGACGCTCGAGAACACGTCGATCGAGGATATCGCCGGCAAGACGCGTCGACTGGCGCGAGAGAACCCGGCGCTCTTCGTCATGGGCAGCGTCGTCGCCGGCATCGCCGCTTCGCGATTCTTCAAGGCGAGCGACGAGCCGGCGTCCCGGGACGTCGACAATCAAGGTGATCACCGGGGTAACGGACAGGCATCGTACCGTGGTGTTTCGGATGCCGGGCGCGGCGAAAGCGAGGGGTACGCCGAGGGACGGCGTGCGGCCCTGGCCGGATCGGCCGGTGCGTATCGCTCCCCCGTCGCAGGCGACGTGACGGCTCCGCGCATCGCGCGGCCGATCGGAGACGCCGCGCGGGACACGCGCGTTCCGATGGACAGCGCGCTCGCGAAGGCCACGCACGAAGACGCGGGTCAGCAACACCCGAACGGAGGACGTTGATCATGTCTGCAACCAGAGCGGAAGTCAGGTCCGGCGCCGTGGCGCGCGGCGACATCACCGAGCCGTCCACGACCGGACTGCTCTCCTCCCTCGCCAGCGACGTCGGCGAACTCATGCGCGGTGAGATGCACCTGGTACGTGCCGAGATCTCGCAGTCGGTGACCGACGCGAAGACAGGCGCCGCCAGCCTGGTCGTCGGTGGCGTCGTGTTGCTGACCGGACTGATCCTGACGCTGGCCGCCGTCTGCATGGCGCTGGCCGCGTTCACCGCACTCGCGCCCTGGTCGGCGACGCTGATCGTCGGCGCGGTGATCGCTGTGGTCGGCGCCGTCATGCTGAAGGCCGGCACGAGCAAGCTGTCGGCGGAGAACCTGGCGCCTTCGAGGGTGCAGGCGTCACTCGAGAAGGACCGAAACCTGGTTGAGAGGAACGTATCATGAGCAGAGCCATAGACCCCGACGCCTCCGTGCGCACCATCGAGAAGCAGATCGACGCCAAGCGCGCCGACATCGATCGCACGTTGAGTGCGCTCGAGCGGCAGCTGTCGCCGAGCGACATGGTCGATCGCGGTATCGGACTTGTCCGCGAGAACGGAGGCGAGGTCGTGCAGAACCTCGGACGACAGTTTCGCGACAACCCGATGCCGTTTCTCGTCACCGGCATCGGCATGATCTGGGCCATGGCCTCGCAGGGCGGTAGCCGGAGTTCCATCGGTCACTACCGCAGCCGCTACGGCTACGGCGACGACGACCGCGGACGAGATTTCGACGAGCTCGACAGCGAGTTCGCTCGTGGCACGGGTGCAAGAGCGGGGGCCGAGGCGCGCTTCGTCTCCGGCGAATCGGGCAGTGACTTCACCCCGAGATACACCGACGGCTCTATCCCGTCGACGAGCGGCGCGCTCGCGAGTGGCCTTGCAGACAATCCCTACGGCGACGACGAGAGCGACGACGACGGCTTTCTCGATTCGGTACGTGACGGCATGGACAAGCTGGGCAACCGTCTGTCGGGAGCGGCCGACGAGCTGACGACCAAGGTGTCGGACATGAGTGACGAGGCGCGCCGCCGCTATGAAGCGTTGAGCGACGATGCACGCAGCCGGTATGACGAGGGACGCCGTCGCTATGCCGAGATGGATGCCGATGCGCGCGAGAAGTATCGGACCACCCGACTGCAGGCACGTCAGCGGCGAGCGGACTGGGAACGTGGGTTGCGGGACGGCATGGACTCGCTGAGAGCGAACGGGCAGGACATGGGCCGCCGCGCCCGGCACCAGGCTCGATCGTCGGCCGACTCGATCGGGGACTTCGTGCAGGAGCAGCCCATGGTGGCGGCCGCGATCGGCGCGGCCATCGGGGCGGTGATCGGCGCGCTGCTGCCGGCGACTCGAGTGGAGAACCGCTACCTCGGCGAGTACGCGGACGAGGCGAAGCGCGAGGCCCGGGCGCGTGCGGAGCCCGTCGTGGACCAGGCGCGGGAGCGCGCGGAGCGCGGTGTACAGCAGGTGAGCGGTATGGTCGAGGAGGCGTCCGGCACGGTCCGCGCCAAGGTGGAGCAGGCCGCGAGCGAAGCGCGCGGCAAGGCCGAGGAGGGTATCGCCAAGGCCGACCGCAAGGCGAGCGACGCGACACCGGCTTGACGCCGGCGACGGGCTCGGCGGGCAGCTGCCCGTCGGGCGCTTCGCTCCACGCCCGGAGCGTTCGTCTCACGCCCTGCATGACGGTGCCAGGTTCTCGAGTGGCAGGCGCGTCAGCGCGCGCAGGCCGAGTCGTCGGGACCACGCCGGAACGGCCGAGGGGGTCTGCAACGCGACATCGGGACACCGCTCGAACAGCGTGTTCAACGTCGTCATGCCCTCGCGCAGCGCGAGCTGCAAGCCGAGGCATACGTGCGGACCCGCACCGAATCCCAGGTGACGGCCCGCCGGTCGTTCGAGGTCGAGCGCGTAGCTGTCGCTCGCCCACCGTGGATCCATGTTGGCGGCGCCGATCAACGGTGCGATGGTGTCGCCGCGCTGCAGCGGGACGTCTGCCAATGCCGTCGTCTCGCGCACGAATCGCGGCTTGCCCAGCTGCACCGGCGACAGCCAGCGGAGCAGCTCGGACATCGCACGCACGTCGAGCGGCATGGAGCGGGGACGCCCCTGCAGTTCCGGTTCACGCAGCATGGCCAGCACGGCCCCGGACAGCAGGTGTGTCGTCGTCTCGTGTCCGGCGACGTAGAGCAGGAACACCATGGCGAGGAGTTCGTCATCCTTCAGCGGCCGCCCGGTTCCGCCCGTCGCGACCAGATCGCTCAACAGATCGTCGCGCGGCTCGCGTCGGCGAGCGTCGATCTCGGCGCGTATGATCGTCGATATCACCCGGATCGCCGGAATCGCGCGGAACAGGTCGAGCGGCCCGTGCACGTTCGCCAACGCGGACAACGCCCGGTCGAGAGGCACATCGGCGCGACCGGAGCCGCCGGTCCTGCCGACGCGACCGGCTCGGTCGCGTTCGTCGACGGTCGCTCCGCCCGTCGTGCCCAGGCCGAGAAGCTCGCTGATCACCTGCTGCGGGACCGGCCGCGCCACATGACGAACGAAGTCGCCGTCGGCCGATCGCACCAGCCGTTCGACCGCCGCTGCGCTCAGGGCTTCGATGCGCGGCTGAAGGGACGCCAGCCGCGATCGGTGGAACACGGTGTCCACGCGGGCTCGAAGCGCCCGATGGTCGTCACCGTCGCGCGTCAGCATGTTGTCGGCCAGCGGTCCGAACATGCCCGGCACCCACCAGCGCAGCCCGGCCGACGTGCGATGTCCGAGTTGCCGGGCATCGACCGTGAAACGTGCCGTGTCCTTCAGCACGGCCGACGCCTCGCCGTGGTGGACGGCGAGTGCGACCCGGCCGAGCAGAGGCTGACGGGTGACCACCACACCGGGGCCGTCGTGGAGAGCGCGCCAGAGCGGACGAGGATCGTCCTTGAACGCGGTGGATCGAAGGTCGAGGGGTCGGGGGCGAGGTCTCATCGAGCTCGAGGCGAAGGGGAGGGGGAACCGAAGCGGGCAGGGGAGCGAGACAGGCGGAGCGAGACAGTCAACGTACGCGCTTCGGGCGGTGGTCGGGCGGGTGTCGGGTGGAGAGTCCACGCGGTCCCGTCGTGCATCGCTACGATCGTGTTCGCTCGGGGAGCGGTCAGAATGGCGCGGCGGCGATCCTGTCGTGCCCGACGGTTGGCGAACGATGGATGGACGGCGACACGACATGAACGATGAGGATCGGGAGCGGATTCGGACCCGCGAGGTCGACGTGTTGTCGGACGGATGGTCGCGGCTCGAGTCCGTGCGGTTCGACTACCGGCGACGCGACGGCGAGTGGGAGACCCAGACGCGCGAAGTCTACGACCGCGGACACGGCGCCGCGATCCTGCTGCACGACGTCGAACGTCGGCGGGTCGTGCTGGTGCGCCAGTTCCGCTACCCCGCCCATGCCGCCACCGGTCGAGGCTTTCTGTTGGAGGTGCCGGCGGGCATGCTCGAAGACGACGATCCGGTCGCCACCGTCATCGCCGAGACCGAACAGGAAACCGGCTATCGCATCGGTCGGCCGACATTCGCGTTCGCCGCCTACGTCAGTCCGGGCTCGGTTACCGAGCGCATCCATTGCTTCACGGCGGCCTGTGAACCGGGGTCCCGGATCGCGGACGGGGGTGGCCTGGCGGAGGAGGGGGAAGACATCGAGGTGCACGACGTCGACCTCGACGAGGCGCTCGCGATGGTGTCGGACGGGCGAATCGAGGATATGAAGACTATCCTCTTGTTGCAGCACGCTGCCTTGCACCTCTTCGCCGTCGGCTGAGTGGTCGGATCTCGCAGATGCTTACGAGATTGAAAGGCCGCGAGTCTTGGTAATATGAACGTCGTACCTGCAGGCGGGGCCCAGGCCTTCGTTGCACGGCCTACCGTCAGGGATGACGTCTCTTTCGACAGTCCAGGGGCGCGACGCCCCGTTCACGGTCCATGACCGGAGACGACATGCCCGACACGTACATCTTCGCCACCGACTCGACATCGGCCACCCGGTCGACCCGGAACGGCCCGGCGCGATCCAGCGCGGCGCTCGCCGGTCGCCCGGGTGCCCCGTTCGCCGCGTGCGCTGGGCTCGTTCTGGCCGTCACGCCTTTCGTCGCCGCCGAGGCGGCCGGTGAAATTTCCAGTCTGGACATCACGGAGCGCCCGGGGACCCCGTTCCGCTATAGCGCGGACGGCACGGAATACACATGGGGCATCGGCCGGAACCGTCTGCTGGACGGCTTCACCAGCGACGACCGCGAGTACGGCTTCGCGGTGTCGGCCGATCGCGTCGACGTGCGTCGCGACAGCGCCGCGGACGCCGACCGACGAGACTTCTGCAACCTCTTCGCGGAACGCGGTGGCGATCGTGACGGGCTTCTGTCACCCGACTATCCCGTCGACTGCGACCTCGCCGGGATGCTTCGCAACCGCGCCATCAACCGGGGTGCGCTGGATCTCTTCGCCAACGAGGGCACGGACACCAACGATGTGGAGCGTGTCGACTACCTCTTCGACAGCGGCATCCTCGCGCCGGTCACGCCCGAGGGGCTTCGACGTGCCGGACACGTGGTGGCGGAGAAGGGCGGTGACGATCGGCTGAAGATCGCTGCCGTGCTCTCGCTCGACGTGCTCGGGCAGCCGGCAAGCTACGGTCCGCCGGTGCTCGTGCGCGCCGTCGGCTGCATGGATCCGGCCTTCTGCTATGGCCTCGGCGACGAGATGCACGACTACGCCTTCTTCGCCGATGACGCCTCGGGTGCGGTGGAAGTGCCGGCCGACGGACGCACGTCCGTCGAGTCGGTGGCGGCGGCCTTCGTGTCGAGCGAACGGCTCGGGCTCGAGGCCGGACAGCGCTACTTCGGGTTCTCGCTGTTCGCCGATGACGTCGACACGGATGATCACGACGTGTCCGATCCGGACACGTATCCGGCCGACACCGGTGCGTCGGCGGGCGTCGCGGACCTGCACGGCGGCCTCTCCGGGTATTACATCGACGAGGCCCTGAGCAACGGCACGGGCCGCGCCTTCCTCGACGAGAACGGCAACGGCTTGCCGGACGAGGACGAGGCCGGAATAGCGGACATCCAGATCCAGCTCTACCGCGACACCGACGGCGATGGGGTGTTCGACCCCCGTCGCGACGCGCCGGTCTGCAACGCGACCGACACCGATCGGAGCGGACTGTTCGTGCTGCCCGGTCTGCCGGACGGCGACTACTTCGCGGTGCTTCGCGAGAACGATCCGGAACTGCCGGCCGGCCTTTCACTCGCGGAGGGCACGAATCCCCGGCCGTTCTCGGTGGCCGGTGGCGACGTCGACGATCTGAATTTCTCGTTCACGGGCGACGGCGTCGGCACGGGCGGCGCCGATGACGGCGGCGTGGACACTGCGGGTGCAGCAGATGGCGGCGCGGACACTGCGGGTGCAGCGGATGGCGGCGCCGACGGTGGCGTGGTGGATGCGGGCGGCGAAGGCGGCGACGATGCAGCGGACGGTGGTGCCGACGACGGCGCCGCGGACGCGGGCGGCGAAGACGCCGGCGGCGCGGACACGGCCGGTGCGGCTGACGAGGGTGCTGCTGACGCGGGCGGGGACGATGCCGGCGGCGCGGACACGGGCGATGGGGATGACGGTGCCGTCGACGATGGAGCGGCCGACGCCGGTGGTACGGCCACGGCCGGCGCGGCTGATGCCGGCGGCGGCGACACGGGGGGCGCGGCCGACGGAGGAACCGACGACGCAGGCGCCGGCACGGCGGGCGTCGATGACGGCGGCGCCGACGCGGGTAGCGCGGATGCCGGCTCGACGGACGCCGGGGCGACCGATGCCGGGGTGACCGATGCCGGGGTGACCGATGCGGGTGCAACCGATGCAGGCGCCACCGATGCCGGGGCGACGGATGCGGGTGCGACGGACGCCGGCGTCACGGACGCCGGGGGGGCGGATACGGGTGTGACCGATGCCGGGGCTACCGATGCCGGGGCCACCGATGCCGGGGCGACCGATGCGGGTGGTGGTGATACCGGTGCGACGGATGGCGGCGGCAGCGAGCCGGATTCGGGAGCGAGTCGGGACGACATCCAGACCTCGACCACGCAGGACATGTTCGACGTGCTGCAGGACCAGTTCGCCGACGTCGATGTGCTCTCCAACGACGTCGACGGTTCGGACGGAGGTCTCACGATCATTCGTGTCCTCGAACCGCCCAACGGGATGGCCGAGATCGTCGAGCTGGACGATGGTTCCCAGGTCATTCGCTACACGCCCGACGACGGCTTCTTCGGCACCGACGCCTTCATCTACGAGATCCGGGATGGCGACGGCGTCGAACAGTCCGGCACGGCGACTGCCAACGTCATCCGCTACACGGATATCAATCGGAACGGCATCAACGACTTCGTCGAGTGCGAGTGCACGGATCTGACGCTCGAGACCGGCGTGAACGGTTCGGGCATCGGGCGACTGTCGCTGGGTGCTCTGGCACTCCTCGCTGCCGCCGGTGTTCTGCGGGCGATTCGTCGGCGACGAGGACTCGTCGTGGAGGGCGTCCGATGAGCACGCGTGCCGCGATCAGCCGGGTCTTCGCCGCCCTTGCCATCGTGCTGACCGGTACGGGGCTCGGGGCCGTCGCAGCCGCCGACGGCATGACGCTCCTTTCCGGCGCGTCGATGGCCGACGGCGCGCCGGCGCGTCAAGTCTCGCCGAGGCCCGGCGCTGGGCCGACGTCGATGCAGGTCTCGCCGAGGACCGACGCGGCGTCGACGGCGTCGGCCGTACGCCGGCCGAGCGGAGACGCTGCGACGAATGCACCGATCGACGCCCCGACGGAACCCGACGTCGCTGCCACCGCGCGCATGGCGTCGTCGTCGGCCCCTGCATCCGCTGCAGCGACGGCGTTGCCGATCGATTCGGGTGCCGGCGGCGCGGAAGACGGCCTGCACCTCGCGAGCCGCGACGAAAGTGACACGAATGCGCTGCCGTTCGGCATCGGCGGCGGTGGCGCGGCGGCCCACGAGAAGGCGATCGCGTCGCGCTCGTTCACACGACGACCGTACGTCGCCATCGGTGCCGGCGCGTCGCGACTCGATCCCGAGTCGCCCAGTCAGGCCTTGACCATCGAGGAGGATACTTCCTTCGCCGGGGAGATCGGTGTCGGCTACGACTTTACCCGCTGGCTCAGCGCCGAGTTTCACGCAGCCGACCTCGGCGGCGCAGGCATCGACTTTCTCGGGTCGGACGTCGGCGAGCTCGGCTATCAGGTCTACGGCGGGAGCGCGCTCTTCTACCTCTTCAACCTGCGCGATGGATTCGTCCCGCTGGCCTCGGGGCTGAAGGGTGCCCACCGGCGCGAGGGGCTGTCGCTGTTCACGCGCTTCGGCATCGGGGGGCTCAGGAACGACAGCGAGCGCGTCGCCTATCGTCGTGACTACGCCTCGCACGCGGTGTTCGGGGCCGGTCTCGAGTACGGGTTCCGGAACGGCTTCGCCTTGCGGGCGGAGGCGCAGGCCTTCGATACCGACGCGCGTTATGTCGGTGTCAGCGTGCTGAAGCGGTTCGGCGGGGTGGCCATGGCGGCACCGCTCGCCGCGGCGGCGCCTGCCGTCGTTCCGCCCGCTGCCGCCTTGCCGGTGCCGGAGCCCGCCCCGACACCGGTGGTCGTGGATCTGCCGATCGTCCACTTCGCCTTCGATCGCTCGACGCTGCGACCCGAGTCGCTGGCGCGTCTGGATGGTTTCGTCGAGGCCGTCGAGAACGACGACCGCCGCATCATGGTCGACGGGCACACGGACTGGATCGGTGCCGAACGCTACAACGTGGGCTTGTCCGACAGGCGGGCCGCGGCCGTTCGCGACTACTTCGTCTCTCGCGGCATCGATGCCTCGCGAATCACCGCTCGCGGCTTCGGCGAGACACGCCCGGTCACGCGCAACACGACGGAAGAAGGACGTTCGCTCAACCGTCGAGCGGAAGTTCGGTTCGAGTGATCCGACGCTCGATCGGCTGAGTCGACAGATCGATGTGCCAGCGCAGGGCGTAGCGCTCGTGGGCGTAGCCGAGAGGAACGGCTACCTCGCGAGCGTCGTCCTCGATGCTCTCGAGCTCCGTGAGACAGGTGGTCAGTGACGCCGGTCGGGTTTCGTCGCTGGCGCGAAGATCGATGCGCTGTACCTCCTCGTACCAGCCAAAGACCTTCTTCCGCACGGTCCGGCGATAGGCCGGCGGCGGCAGGCGCGATAGCGGCAGCAGCAGTGCGAGCAGCGGCAGGGCGAGGAGCTCGAGCCGATCGCAGGGTGGCGCGCGGCTCGCGTGAGCCGCCTGTCGAGCATCAAGAGTAGACGCGCATGGACTCGGTTTCCCAGATTGCGCTCGGTGCCGCGCTCGGCGAGCTCGTCCTCGGTCGTCACATCGGACGGCGTGCGGCCGTGTTCGGCGCCGTGCTCGGCACCTTGCCGGATCTCGACGTGCTCGTTCCCTACGCCGACGCTGTCGACACCTTCACCCGCCACCGCAGCTGGAGCCATTCGGTGTTCGTGCTGACGGCGGCGAGCCTGCCGCTCGCCTGGCTCGCGCGTCGTCTCGTGAAGATGTCCGCCTCGCCTCCCGGCTTCGGACGATGGTGGTTCGCGGCCTGGCTGGTGCTCGTGACTCACCCCCTGCTCGACGCGTTCACGCTCTACGGCACGCAGCTGTTCTGGCCGCTGCCCCTGCGCCCGGTCGCGATCGGCTCGGTGTTCGTCATCGACCCGCTGGTCACGGTCCCCCTGCTGATCGGTCTGATCTGGCTGTGGCGCCGACGAACGCCTGCCGCGCGTCTCGCCAACGGTGCCGGGCTCGCCCTGGCCACGAGCTACCTCGGCGTGACGCTCGTCGTCCAGGCGCAGGTGACGGAGATTGCCAGAGCCTCGCTCGTCGAGCGCGGACACGACGCTGAACGCCTGGTGGTCGCCCCCTTGCCGATGTCGCTGCTGTGGCGTGTGGTCGCGCTCGACGGCGATACCTACCGCGAAGGCTGGCGTTCCTTGCTCGACGATGCGCCCGCCATGCGCTTCACCGAACGCGATCGGGGGACCGGTTTGCTCGCGGCGGTAGGCGACGACCCGTCGGTGCAGCGGCTTCGCTGGTTCACCGACGGATTCGTGCGGGCACGCGCATCCGACGAGACGCTGGTGCTCACTGACCTCCGCATGGGCGCGGAGGCCAACTACGTGTTCTCCTTCGAGGTCGGCGAGCGTGACGCGGCAGGCGACTGGCGTTCGGTCGTGCCGCGCGATCGAGCCCCCGAGTTCGACACCGATGCCCTGAGCGAGGTCCTCCGACGCGTCGTCGACGAGGACGCCTTCGGCGATGGCGCCGGGATGAAACCGGTGCGTTAGCATGGCCACTCCACCCTGCCGGACTCTCGTCGCATGCTGATTCTCGTCGCGGGACTCGTGCTGTTTCTCGGTGTTCACTCGGCACGAATCGTCGCCGAACCCACCCGCCAGCGCTTCATTGCGGCGCGCGGCGTGAACGCGTGGAAGGGGCTTCACGCGATCGCATCCCTGATCGGCTTCGTGATGATCATCGTGGGCTATCGCGCGGCGCCCGACATCTGGCTGTGGTTTCCACCGGCCTGGCTGCGTCATGTGACCTTGCTGCTCATGGCGGTCGCCTTCGTGTTGCTCGCGGCGTCCTACGTGCCCGGCAATCGCGTGAAGGCGGCCGTCGGGCATCCGATGGTGATCGGCGTGAAGGTCTGGGCCTTCGCGCACCTGCTGGCCAACGGCGCGCTGGCGAGCGTGGTGCTGTTCGGCGCGTTCCTCGTCTGGGCGATCGCCGACCTGGCGGCGGCGCGTCGACGTGATCGGCGCTCGACAGGCGCGCACGGCACGAGCGAGGTCGACGTGCCCGGTCACGGCAGCGCGGCGGACGGCATGGCGGCCGGCGCCGTGGCCGCCGGTGGGCTCGGCGCGACGATCGCCACCGTCGGGCTCGGTCTGGTGGCCTGGATCGTGTTCGCCGGATGGCTGCACCGCGCGCTCATCGGGGTGAGCCCGATCGCGGTGGGGGGTGGCTGATGCGGATCTGGGTCGATGCCGATGCGCTGCCCGGTGTCATCCGTCAGATCCTGTTCAAGGCAGCGCAGCGGATGAAGATCGAGACCACGCTGGTCGCCAATCAGCCGATTCCCGTGCCGCGCTCCTCCCTGATCAGGATGCGCCAGGTGAGCCAGGGCTTCGATGTGGCGGACGACGAGATCGTGCGACTGACGGAGAAGGGCGATCTGGTGATCACGTCCGACATCCCGCTCGCGGCGGAAGTCGTCGCGAAGGGTGCGTTCGTGCTGTCGCACCGTGGCGAGGCGTTCACGCCCGACAACATCGGCGAGCGCCTGAACATGCGCGATTTCATGGACACGATGCGCGGCAGCGGTGTGCAGACCGGTGGGCCACCGGCGCTGGGGGCTCAGGAGAAGCAGGCGTTCGGCAACGCGCTGGATCGGCTGCTGGCGAAGCATGGCAAGTCGTGACGAAAGCCGTCGTCGTCGAGCGCTCGACGGCTTGAATTCCGCTCGCGCGGTCGCAGCTTCCCTGAACGAGCCTGCGCGCTCGACCCTTGCTCGTTCGCGTCGCGGACAGAGCGGGGCTCCGCACTCCGGACCCCGGATTGCGGCCACCGGAACGGGCCGTCATGAACACGAGTTACAAGCGTCTCCTGAACGACGCGACGCGACTGGTCCGGCAAGGCGACCTGGCCTCGGCCACCCAGGCTATCCGCGAGGCGCTCGGAGGCGAGGGGCGGGACGGCTCGGACGCCCCCGATGCCGCTGTCGTCGATGCCGCTGTCGTCTCGACTGTCGCCGATGCCTCCGACGTCTCGGATGCCTCCGATGCCTCGACTGTCTCAGAGGCCTCCGTCGTCCGGGCCCGGCACGCAGGTCCCTCGGGATCGCTCGACTACCGCCTGTTCGTGCCTCGGCCACTGCCCGCCGTCTCGCGCCCCGGACTCGTGGTGATGCTGCACGGGTGTACGCAGGATGCCGAGGACTTCGCGCGGGGAACGCGCATGGACGCGCTGGGCCAGGAACACGGTTTCCTCGTCCTGTATCCCGAGCAATCCTCCCGCGCGAATCCCCAGCGTTGCTGGAACTGGTTCAAGGACGTCCACCAGCGCCGGGGTCGGGGCGAACCCGGAATGATCGAGGAGATCGTGCGGATGCTCGTCGTCGAGCACGGCGTCGACCCGGCGCGCGTGTTCGTCGCCGGCCTGTCCGCTGGCGGTGCCATGGCGGCGATCCTGGGAGATGTCTGTCCCGAGCTGTTCGCGGCTGTCGGGGTGCACTCGGGTCTGGCGGCGGGCAGCGCGCGCGATCTGCCCGGGGCGATGGCCGCGATGAATACCGGGCAGGCGGGACGCGTCGCGGCCGGCTCGAGCACGCGCCGCCCCCCGACGATCATCTTTCACGGTGACGCCGATCGTACGGTGCATCCCGACAACGGACGGCACATCGCCGCCGCCTCTCTCGCTGGCCGCACGGCGGACCGCGGCCGGTGGCGTGAGCCCGAGCATCGCGCGGGACGCAGCGGCGGTCGCGGCTGGACGACCGAGGTGCATCGCGCGACGGATGGCGCGGTGCAGGTCGAGCACTGGCGCGTGCAGGGTGGCGCGCACGCGTGGTTCGGCGGGGACGCGAGCGGTTCCTACGCCGATGCAGCCGGCCCCGATGCCTCGGGCGAGATGGTGCGCTTCTTCCTGCAGGCGGTCCGGTGAGCAGCGCCGCACGAACCGCGGGTCTCGCCCCGATCCTCGGTCCGATCCCGGCCGTCGGTGCCCGGGTCGTCGGCGCTCTGGTCGTCGGCGTCCTGGCCGGCTGCGCCGGTGGCGACACGCGCCCGGATGGCGACGCCGGCACGTTTCGGCTGACCAATGACTTGCAGGGCGAGACGGTCGCGCTCGCGCCGGAGCCGGTCGCCGACGCGCTGCCGCGCCTGCGCATGGTCGCCTCGGACGACGCGGCGGACCCGGTCGCCCACTGGCGCCTGACCGCGTTCGGGCAGGGGCTCTACCGCGTGAGCAGCGTCGAGGCGGCCGAGCGCCTGTCGCTCGCCTCGGGCTATCGGGATGCCGGGGTCGGCGCGACCATCGGCAACGGCGAACTCGGTGCGGTCGGGCTCGATCTGTCTCGCAAGAGCCTCTCCCAGCTCTGGCAGGTCGTGCCGCTCGGCGAGGGCGACTGCCGACTGGTCAGCGCGCTGTTTCCGAACCGCTCGCTCGGGGTGGCGAGCGTCGACGCCGGCGAGCCGCTGCTGGCGGCGAGCGAGGACGTGCCGGCTCAGCGGTGGCAACTCGTGGCAGCGGACGACGAGGCGGCTGACGGCCTGCCGGCGCTGTGCAGCGGTCAGCCGCTGCCCGGCTGATGCCGTGGGTCAGATGACCACGCCGTGAGCGTTCAACGCACGCTTCGCGGCGTCGAGTCCCTCGACCCGCACGGCCTGGAAGCCGATGTCGCTCGCGGCCTCGACGTTGAGCGCGTTGTCGTCGAGGAACAGTATGCGCGCCGGAGCGACCTTCCACGTCTCGAGCACGTGATCGAAGCCTGCACGGTCCGGCTTGACGTGACCCATGAGGTGCGACGCGAAATGATCGTGGACGGCGTCTTCCAGCGCCATCTCGCCCATCTTCCGGGGCCAGTGCAGCGCGTTGGAGTTGGAGAAGATGCCGGTGCGGTATCGGGCCTTCAGCGCATGCAGCATCCCGAGCGCGCCGGGAAAGGGCCCGACCGGCAGCTTCAGAAAGTGCGCGAGAAACACCGCCGGGGAGACCTCGAGCCCAAGTTCGTCGACGATCTGCCGCGCGAACGCGTCGGGCGTCGTGCGCCCCGCCTCGAACGCGCGCGGTGCGTCGGACGTCAGCCAGAGCGCCCAGATCTCCGGCGCGGAGTGCTGCCCGGTGAGCCAGGCTTCCTCGATCGGTCGACCGGCGAGTTCGACGATGACGCCGCCGAGATCGAACAGCAGGTGGGTGGGGGCTGGGTTCACGGCAGGCGCTCCGGATCGTGGTCAGCGGTAGAAGTACGTCGGCAGCCAGAGCGCCAGGCCGGGCACGAACACGATCAGCATCAGCACCGCGACCAGCGGCACGAGGAACGGCATCGTCGCCGTCACGCAGCGTTCGAAGCGTACCCCGGACACCTGCGAGAGCACATAGAGCACCATGCCCACCGGTGGCGTCAGGAGACCCAGCATCAGGTTCAGGATCAGGATGATGCCGAGGTGCACCGGATCGATGCCGACCTGATCGGCGATCGGCAACAGCACCGGCACCAGGATCGTGATCGCGGCGATCGTCTCCATGAACAGCCCGATCGCGAGCACCATGACCATCATGATCAGGAGCACGACATTCTTGTTCTCGCTGATGCCGAGCAGGAAGTCGGCGAGCGACACGGCCACCTGGTTGGCGGTCAGGATGTAGGCGAAGATCGAGGCGGCCGCGACGATCATCAGGATCGCCGCCGAGGTCTCGATCGTGTCGATCGACACGCGCACGAGGTGCCGCCAGGACAGGCTGCGGTAGACCACGAGACCGAGGAACAGGGCGTACATGACGGCCGCCACCGCCGACTCGGTCGGCGTGAATACTCCGGAGACGATGCCGCCGATGATGATCGCCGGTGTCAGCAGCGGCAGGAACGCGGCCTTGAAGGTGGTTCGGAGACGCGACATCGCGAAGGCGGCGTCCCGCGGGTAGTTCCGGCGTCTCGAGTACCAGGCGACCATCAGCATCAGCGATATCGCCATCATGAGACCGGGGATCAGACCGGCGGCGAACAGTTCGCCGATCGAGACCGAGGCCATGACGCCGTAGATCACGAGCGGGAGCGACGGCGGAATGATCGGGCCGATGGTCGAGGAGGCTGCGGTGATGCCGACCGAGAAGTCGGTGTCGTAGCCCGCGTCCCGCATGGCCTTGATCTCGATCGTGCCGAGCCCGCCCGCATCGGCGACGGCCGCGCCGGACATGCCGGCGAAGATCACGCTCGCTCCCACGTTCACGTGCCCGAGCCCGCCGTGCATCCAGCCGACCAGCGCCCGCGCGAAGGCGAAGATCTTGTTGGTGATGCCGGCGGTGTTCATCAGGTGGCCGGCGAGGATGAAGAACGGGATGGCGAGCAGCGGGAAGCTGTCGACGCCGTTCACCATCGTGTGAATCATCACGACCACGGGCGTGCCGTCCATCAGGATGTAGACGAGGGAGGCACCGGCCAGCGACACCGCCACCGGCACCCCGAGCACCAGCATCAGTGCCAGCAGGGCGAACATCAGGGAAAGCGCCACGGTCAGGCTCCCGCCATGTTCGAGGGATCGAGCTTCGCCGCGGCGACGTCGGCCGCCGGCCGACGGGCGAGGCGCACGATGTTCACGAGAGCGGTGGCCGCCATCGCGAAGCAGGCGATCACCACGACCCAGTAGACGATGCCCTTGGGCAGGTCGATGGAGATCATGCGCTGCGCGCTCGTCTTCTGCGCGAGCCCGATGCCGTACCAGCCGGCGGAGGTGAAGAACAAGGCGACGATGGTTTCCACCAGCAAAGACAGCGGTTTGATCGCGCTGGCGGGCAGGTAGCGGTAGAAGAATTCGAGGTAGATGTGCGAGCCGCGCCGGATGCAGGTGATCGATCCGACGAAGGCCAGGAAGATCAGGAAGAACCGTGCGATCTCCTCGGTCCACGCGAGGGAATCGTTCAACACGTAGCGCGTGAAGAACTGCAGCGCGACGATCAGGAAGAGCAGCCAGAAGATGATCAGGACCGGGATATCCAGGACCGAAACGTCCGAGATATCGTCGGTCACCTCGTCGAAGTCGAGGGATTCGAGCGCGGCACCGCCACCCGCCATATCGTCCGGGTCGGCCCGCTCGGTGCGTTCGCGCCGGAATCCTTTCGTGTCGTCCGTCATGGGATCTGGCCCGGTCTGCCGATGAACGACCTCCCCGAGGTCGGGGAGGTCGTGCCCGCCGTCGCCGTGCTGGACCGGACCTATTCGGCGTCCTCGATCGCCTGGAGTCGCTCGTAGATCTCGGCCGGCCAGGGCATGTCGTCGCTGATCAGGAACGGCTTGACCGCTTCGATGAAGGGGGCGCGATCGACCTCGTTCACGTTGTTGCCCTGCTCGCGGAACCAGTCGGCCAGCGTGTTTTCGGCCTCGGTGATCTGCGCCGTCGCCTCGTCGGCCGCGTCGCGGAGGACCTCGATCAGGACCGCCCGGTCGACATCGTCCATCGCGTCGAGCGTACTGCCGGCCGCGATGGTCGTCAGCGAGTTGGTGATGTGACCGGTGAGATTGATGTCGGTCTGCACCTCGTAGAACTTCTTGAACTGAATCGTCGGCAGCGGGTTCTCCTGCGCATCCACCACACCCTGCTGGAGCGCCAGGTAGACCTCGGCGAAGGCCATCGGGGTCGGGTTCGCTCCGACCGCTTCCGGGAAGAGCACGAAGGCCGGCGCGTTCGGCACCCGGATCTTGAGATCCTTCATGTCGGCGGGCGTCAGGATCGGCTTGTTCGAGGTGACGTGACGTGCGCCGTAGTAGGTCAGCGCGATGATCTCGTTGCCGGTGACGTCCTTGTAGTTCCCGGCCAGTTCGGCGAAGAGATCGCTGTCCCGGTAGGCCATGAAGTGGGGCAGGCCGCGCATCGTGAACGGGAAGTCGCTGATCGCGATCGGCCCGTAGGCGTTGGACGCGAAACCCACGCCGGTGTAGATGATGTCGACCGTGCCGAGGGAGAGGCCCTCGTTGATGGCGGTCTCCTTGCCGAGTGAAGACGCCGGGAAGACGTCCATCTCGTAGCGGCCTTCCGTGCGCTCCTCGAGCTGCTCGGCGGCCTTCAGCATGACTTCGTGATAAGGCGTGGCGACCTCGTATACGTGCGCGAACTTGAGGGTCTTGGCCTGGGCAACGCCGGCCGTCACGGCGGCGGCCGCGACCAGCGCGGTGACGGTGAGCTTCATCTTCATCGTGGTCGTCTCTCTTCCGTGGTGAACGTGTGATCCGTCACGTCGGGTGACGCTCCGATCCTGACTCTACCGTCCCGTCCAGGCGCCGTCGACAGTCACGATGGTGCCGTGCAGGTAGTCCGCCGCGCGGGAGGCGAGGAAGACGGTCAGTCCCTTGAAGTCGTCCGGCTCGCCCCGGCGTCCGGCGGGAATGCGCGCAAGGATCGCGTCGCGGCGCGAGGCATCGTCCTGCAGTGCCCGGGTGTCGTCGGTACGGATGTAGCCCGGCGCGGTCGCGTTGACGTTGACGCCCTTCGAGGCCCATTCGTTGGCGAAGGCCATCGTCAGCTGACCGATGCCGCCCTTGCTGGCCGCGTAGCCGGGGACGGTGACACCCCCCTGGAAGGTCAGCAGGGAGGCGGTGAAGATGACCTTGCCGCTGCCGCGTTCGACCATGTGCCTGCCGATTTCGCGGGTCAGGACGAACCGGGCGGAGAGATTGACCTCGATGACTTCGTCCCAGAGCGCGTCGGGGTGTTCGGCGGCCGCCGCACGCCCGATGGTGCCGGCGTCGTCGACGAGGATGTCGATGAGCGGATGGGTCTGCTCGAGATGTGCGGTGAATGCGCTCAGGGCCTCTCGATCGGCGAAGTCGCAGGCGTGGCCCGTGAACGAGCGTCCCGGTGCCTCGACCGCCGCGCCGACGTCGCTGCCCTCGGCCTCCAGCGTGGCGCTGACGCCGATGATGTCGGCACCGGCCTCGGCCATCGCACGGCCGATGCCGCGCTTGCAGCCGGTCACCGGGGCGGTCTTGCCGCTGAGGTCGAAGCGGTCGAGAACGCTCACTCACGGTTCCTCTGCGTGGGGCGGCCCGCCCGGACGACGATCCTCTCTACCATACTGGTATTATGGCGTCGAGCGGGTGTTGGCGTCCGTGCAGGAACGGCCCGGCCGAGCGATCGTCGCGACGATCTCCCGACGACGTCTCGCTCCCGGCGCGCGTCATCCGACGGCCGGCATGGCCGCTGGCCCGCAGGCCTGCATCGACAACGCGGGGCCGGCGCGGCAGACTGAAGTCGATTCGAGGAACGAGCGACAGCCACTCATGAAGACCGATGCCGCGGCCCTGCCGGCGCTGTACGACTCGCTCGCGGAGCGCATGGGTGACCCGGCGAACTTCGCGCCGCTGACGCCGATCTCCTTTCTCTCGCGCACGGCCGACGTGCACCCGGAGCACGAGAGCCTCGTCTACGAGGATCGCCGCTACACCTGGCGTGAGACCGAGCGTCGATGCCAGGCGCTCGCGCGGGCGCTGCAGTCGCTCGGCATCGGCGCCCACGACACGGTCTCGGTGCTCCTCTTCAACACGCCCGAGATGTTCGAGTGTCACTTCGGTGTGCCGCTGGCCGGCGCCGTGCTGAACACGATCAATGTCAGGCTCGAGTCGGACACCGTCGCCTACATCCAGGATTTCGCCGATACGCGCGCGCTGATCGTCGATCGCGAGCTCTTGCCGGCCGCGCTCGACGGGCTCCGCAAGCGACGCGAAGCCGGCATCGACGTGCCGATCATCCTCGTCGACGACCCGCACGCGGCGAACGCGCCCGCGCTGGCGGACGACCTGGTGCTGCACCGCTACGAGACGCTGGTCGGCGACGCCTCGATCGCTCGCGGGGACTATCTGCCGGCCGTGGTCGCGAACGAACTGCACCCGCTCGCGATCAACTTCACGTCCGGCACGACCGGGCGTCCCAAGGGCGTCGTGTATCACCATCGCGGCGCCTATCTGATGAGCGTCGGCACGATCGCCGGCTGGGCGATTCCGCGTCATGCGCGTTACCTCTACCTCGTGCCGATGTTCCACTGCAACGGCTGGTGTCACGTGTGGACGATGACCGCGATGGCGGCGACGGTCGTCTGCATGCGCGCCGTGGTCCCGGAGAAGGTGTTTGCCGCGGTGCGTGAGGAAGGCGTGACGCATTTCGGGGGCGCGCCGATCGTGCTGAACATGCTGGCCGGTGCCGAGAACGCGCCAGCGCGGTTGGCCGAGGGTCGCGTCGTCCACTGCATGACCGCGGGTGCACCGCCGCCCGCCGCCGTGCTCGGTCGAATGGAGTCGATGGGCTGCGAGATCATCCATACCTATGGCCTGACGGAGACTTACGGGCACATCCTCGAGTGCGAGCCGCAACCGGCCTGGTCCGGCGACGACGCCGCGACGCTCGCCGAACGAAAGTCCCGCCAGGGCGTACGCTTTCCGACGGTGGAAGGGGTGCGCGTCGTGGACCGCGACAGCGGCGAGGAGGTGCCGGCCGATGCCGAGACCCTCGGCGAGATCGAGATCCGCGGCAACCTCGTCATGACCGGCTATCTGAAGAACCCCGAGGCGACGACGGAGGCGCTCGGCGATGGCTGGTTTCGAAGCGGGGATCTCGCGGTTCGCCATCCCGACGGTTATGTGCAGATCCGCGACCGTGCCAAGGACATCATCATCTCGGGGGGCGAGAACATCTCCTCGGTCGAGATCGAGAACGCGCTCTACAAGCACCCGGCTGTCGGCGAGGCGGCGGTCGTGGCGATGCCGGACGACCGTTGGGGCGAGACGCCGTGCGCCTTCGTCGAGCTCTCGGCCGGCAAGGCGGCGACCGAGGACGAGCTGATCGCCCATTGCGCCGGGATGCTCGCGCGGTTCAAGAAGCCGTCCCGCATCGTGTTCGGTCCCTTGCCGAAGACCGCGACGGGCAAGATCCAGAAGTTCGAGCTGCGCGGCCGGGCGAAGTCGCTCCGATGAGCGAGCGCATCGTCTTTCTCGACACGGCGACGATCGGGCCGGGCGTCCTCGTTCGTCGTCCGGATTTCGAGCACGAGTGGATCGAGCACGAGCGCACCTCGGCGGACGAGGTCGCCGAGCGGCTGGCCGGGGCGACGATCGCGATCACCAACAAGGCGCCGATCCGCGCGCGCGAGATCGCCGCCTGTCCGACGCTGAAGCTGATCGCGGTCGCCGCCACCGGATACGACTGTCTGGACATCGACGCGGCGAAGGCGGCGGGCATTGCCGTTTCCAACATCCGCGGGTACGCGGTCAACACCGTGCCCGAGCACACCTTCGCGTTGATCCTCGCGCTGCGGCGCAACCTCGTCGAGTACCGCGAGCAGGTGCTCGACGGGGAATGGATCCGAAGCGCGCAGTTCTGCTTCTTCAACCGTCCGATCCCCGATCTCGCGGGTTCCACTCTCGGCGTGATCGGCGCCGGTGCCCTCGGTCGTTCGGTCGGGCGCATCGGTGCGGCGTTCGGCATGCAGGTCGTGTTTCATGACGAGTACGCGGCAGAGGCCCCTGCCGAGGGCGCACTCGTTTCGCTCGACACGCTCGCCGGCAGCGCGGACGTCGTCACCTGTCACTGCCCGCTGACCGACGAGACTCGCGGTCTGCTCGGCGCGCGGTTCCTCGCACGCATGAAGCCGTCTGCGATCGTCATCAACACCGCGCGCGGCGGCATCGTCGACGAGGAAGCGCTGGCGGAGGCGATCCGTGCGGGCACGATCGCGGGGGCCGGCATCGACGTCACCACCACCGAGCCCGCGCCGGCGCACTCCACGATGATGCAGCTCGCCGAGCTGCCGAACGTCATCCTCACGCCGCACGTCGCCTGGGCCAGTACCGGGGCGATGCAGACGCTGGTCGATCAGCTGATCGACAACATCGAAGGATTCATGGCGGGGGAGTCGCGCAACCGGGTCGACTGAACGCGCTCGCCACGGTTCTCGTGGCCGGCAATCGCACCAGCATCGACGTCGACGGGCACGCCGGCTCGTCGTCGGTCTCCGACGCCCGCGACGAATGGAGATAGTTCTCGACGGCCGTTTCCCGCGTTCATGCAGGTACAGTCGACAGGACCGTTCATCAGCCAGCCCAGGAGAATCGTCATGCCTGCTCGCGCCTTTCCGCTCCGCACGCTCGCCCTCGTAGCACTGATGCCCGCTGTCGCCGTGGCACAGGAATACACGCCCCCCGACACTCTGACGGTGCCCGACGTGCTCGAGATGCACGACGAGTTCCTGACGATCGACACGCATGTCGACATCGGCGCGGGGCATGGCACGCGTGATCTGGACCCGGGCGCGATGAACCGGGCGCAGGTGAATTTGCCATCGATGCGCGTCGGCGGTCTCGATGCCGGCTTCTTCATCGTCTACACCGCGCAGGGCGAACTCGACGAGGCGGGTTACCTCGACGCCGAGGCGGCTGCCGAGGACAAGTATCGCGGCATCGTCCGAATGATCCGGGCCTACGGCGACGACATCCGGCTCGCGACCACCGCCGACGAGATCGAGGCGATCGTCGAGGCGGGCAAGCTCGTCGCGCTCATCGGCATCGAGAACAGCTATCCGCTCGGCACGACCCCGGAGATGGTCGCGGAGCGGGTCGAGAAGTGGGCCGCCCGCGGGGCCCGCTACGCCTCGATCACGCATTTCGGCCACAACCAGTTCGGCGGTTCGTCGAACCCGTCGGAAGCGCGCGGTGACGGCGAGGATCCGGGTCTCAACGATCTCGGGCGCGCGCTGGTCGCCGAGCTGAACGATCACGGGCTCATGGTCGACATCTCGCACGTCGGGCCGAAGACCTCGGCCGACGCGATGGCCGTCTCGCGCGCGCCGGTCATCGCGTCGCACTCGACCGCGAAGGGCGTCTACGACAACCCCCGAGGCCTGAGCGACGAGCAGCTCGAGGCGATCCGCGACACCGACGGCGTCGCGCAGATCACCGCCTTCCGCTCCTACCTCGCGCCCACTGACGAGGCGACGGACGAGGCGATCTCCGCCCTGCGTGAACGCCTCGAGCTCAACAGCTCGGCCGATTTCCGCGCCGCCAGCGGTGCGACCCTGGACGAGTACTACGCCGAGCGACGCCGCCTGCGCCTGGAGGGCACGGACGTGAACCTCGAGCAGTTCGTCGATCATGTGGTCCATGCCATCGAGGTGGCCGGCATCGACCACGTGGGCCTGTCGGGAGACTTCGACGGCGGCGGCGGTGTGGAGGGCTGGGACGGTGCGGACGAGAGCGCCAACGTGACGTCGTCACTGCTGGCGCGCGGCTACTCGGAAGAGGATCTCGCCAAGATCTGGGGCGGGAACGTGCTCAGGGTCATGCGCGCGGTCGAGGCCGCGGCAGCGCGCTAGTCGAGGTGTCGGTCGACTGGCGACCGGTGTCGCTCGGTCGGTCCGACCGTCCGGCACCGCCCATGCGTCAGCTCGACACGGCATGGCGCGTGAGCGTGTGCAGCGTGATCTCCGCCGGGCAATTGAGGCGCGCGACGGCGATCGACACGCCCGCACCTCGCGAGGTGTAACCGGACATGTCGCCCAGTTGCCACGCGCCGGACAGGCGACCGAGAGGCGCGCGCGCGTTGCGCATCACGATGCCTCCGCCCGGCAGGCAGACCTGCCCGCCGTGGGTGTGACCGCAGAGATAGCCCGAGCAGCCGGCGGCGGCAGCCTTCTCGGCGATCTCGGGGGAGTGGGCGAGGAGCAGCGTCGCCGACTCGGCGGCGGGGTCCCGTCCGGACAGGGCACGATCGAGGTCGTCCAGACGGTAGTACCGCGGGTCGTCGACGCCGGCGACGTGCAGCACCGCGTCGTCTCGACGGACGTTCGCGCATTCGTTGAGCAGCACGCGCATGCCGGCCGCCTCGAACGGCGGGGCGAGGGCCAGCGAATCGTGATTGCCGAGCACGACGAGCGTCTCGGCGTTCCCGTCCAGCGCGTCGTAAAGTTGCAGCGTGCGACGTCGCGCGATCTCGTTCGAACCGAAGCTCCGGTAGCGGTAGTCCCCCGTCAGCACGCAAAGATCGTGGGCGACCCCCTGCACGCTCGCGATGATCGCCGCATCCAGCTCGGGATCGGCACCGAAGTGCGGGTCGCTGACCTGCAGCACCCTGAACCCCTCGAACGCCGACGGCAATCCCGCGAGGGGCAGGGTGTGGTGCACGAGCCCGACTCGGAGCGCAACGCGTCGGGCGGGACCTGCCATCCGCCCGAGCGCGAGTGCCGTGGGGACCAGCCAATGCGGGGAGCGCCGCCGGCGAACGGGATGGACGGCGTTCGCCGCGAGTCGCTCGCTCTTGCGCCGTTCCCGCACGAGCCGGGCCGCGATGAAGGTGGCGGGCAAGGGCACGGCGCGGCGCGCGGCCCAGTGCGCGATCGTGGTGTCCATGTCCATTCGCCGGACCCTATCATCGCCGACGTCGCGTCGAGTGTGACCCGCTACACTCGCGGGCTCGCCATCGACGATTTCTCGAGGACTGCCGTGACCCGATCCGTCCTTCTCTCCAGCGCGTTCGGCTTCCTCTCGTGCGCGGCGATCCTTCCGCTCGCCCACGCCGCACCCGAGCGCTACGTGCTCGACCCCGAGCACACCACGATCGCCTTCCTGATCGAGCACCTCGGCTTCGCCGGCACGCTCGGTCGCTTCGGCGAATCGAGCGGCGCGTTTACCTGGGATCCGGATGCTCGCGAACTCACCGACGTGCGGATCGTCGTCGCGACAGAGAGCGTCGATACCGATCACGAGGGACGCGACGAGCATGTGCGCGGCAAGGATTTCCTGCAGGTGAGCCGATACCCCGAGATGATCTTCGAGTCGGCCGGACCGATCGCGCTCGAAAGTGATGCCGTCCGGGTCGATGGCGAGCTGAGCCTGCGCGGCGAGAAGCGACCGCTCTCGCTCGACGTGACCCTGAACAAGGCGGGCAGGTACCCCTTCGGCCACCGCAGTGAAACCGTCGGCCTCTCGGCCCGCGGCACGCTTCTGCGCAGCGAGTACGGCATGGAGTACGCGATCGGCAACGGCTTCGTCGGAGACGAGGTGGCGCTGATCATCGAGGTGGAAGCGCTGCGCGAGTAGTCGACCGTGAGCGCGCCGGTGACGGACATCGACGCCGCCTGGCGCCTGCTGCTTGCCGCGTCGGCCGGCCGGCGCGCCGACTCGTTGCCGCCCGCGTCCGGGGCATGGCGCGTCGTGGCTCGAAACGGGTCGGACGCGAAGGAACCGGACGGGCCGTCGGGCGCGGCGGTATCCGCGGTGGACGGTCTGCTCGAAGCGGTGCCGGCCGACGACGCGCGAGCGGTACTCGTTCGCCGGGCCGACGGCGCGTTCGCGGCGGGGCCGGCGCTTTCGCCGGCCGTTCGCGACTTCGTCGAACTCTACCTGCCGATGCTCGGCACGGGGAACGATCGCCCCTTCGTGCTCGCCCACCTCGGGCAAAGCGTCGACGCCTCGATCGCGAGCGTGGCGGGATCGAACGACATCGTGACCGGGCCCGAGGACTTCGCGCACATGCACCGGCTGCGCGCACTCGCCGACGCGGTGCTCGTCGGCGCGGGCACGATCGCGGCGGACGACCCGCGGCTGACCGTGCGCCTGGTGGACGGTCCGGATCCGGTGCGCGTGGTGCTCGATCCGGATACGCGACTCGGCAGCGACTTCGGCGTGTTCCGGGACGGGGCCTCGCCCACCCTGCGCGTGCAGTCGGCGCGAGCCCGCGATGGAAACGGCGGCCGCGAGAGCGGTTCTCGCGCACCTGCCAGGGGCCGCGCGGAGCCGTTCGGCGTGGACGTGCTGAGCGTGGCATCGGACGAGACCGGCCTGTCGCTCCACGCCCTGCGTTCGGCACTTCACGAGCGGGGTCTCGGGGTCGTCTTCATCGAAGGGGGTGGCGTCACCGTCACGCGCTGGATGGAGGCGGGTCTGCTCGATCGGCTGCACCTCGTCGCCGCACCGGTGCTGCTCGGGGACGCCCGGCCGTCCCTGCGCCTGCCCGGGGCGATGGATGCGAACGCCGCATCGCGTCCACCGTGCCGCCTCTATCAGCTCGGCGAGGACGTGCTGTGGGACTTCGATCTTCGTGGTGAGCGGACGGATCCGCGAGCGACCCGCGCGGCGACGGCGTTCCGACGACTCGTCTGATCGAGCTCGAAGGCCTGCCAGTTCGCCTGCTTCGAGGCCTGCTCGAAGGCCTGCCAGATGACCTGCTCGATGGCCTGCTCGAAGGCCTGCCAGATGACCTGCCAGATGACCTGCTCGATGGCCTGCCAGATGGCCTGCTCGATGGACCGCGCGGCGGGTGCGGGCAGGGGGCGCCCGGCCCTCAGAGCGTGTCGGTTTCCTTCTCGAGGTTGGCCGGAGCATCCGGGTCTCGTCCGCGGCGGCGAGCCTCCGCCTCGAGGACCGCGTAGAGCCCGATCAGCTCGTCGAGCGCATGGACCAGCGGGTGCGAGGCCGGCACGTCCGGCAGGCGTCCGTGAGCGCGATCGTCCGCGGCGACCAGACGCGCTCCTCGAGTCGGCAGTCGCGTCAAGGCCTCGTCCAGTCCTCGACCGTGCGTCGCGTTCATCACCAGCACGGGAAAGTCGTCGACGAGCATCGTCGCCGGGCCGTGCAGGACCTCCGCGGCGCTGTAGGCGGAGGCATGGATGCCGCAGGTCTCGATCGCCTTCAACGCGATCTCGCCGGCCAGGCCGAGCGCCGGACCCCGCCCCAGCACGACCAGACGATCGGTATCGGCAAGCAGGGTCGACGCCGAGTCGAGTGGTCGTGCGAGCGCGGCGGACAATCGGACGGGTGTCGCGGCGAGTGCCGTCCGCAACGCGTCCGAGCCGCTCCAGTGCGCGACCAGCCACAGGCCGGTAAGGATAGAGCTGACGACGCTCTTGGTCGCCGCGACCGCCCGCTCCGGACCGGCCTGGATATCGAGGGCGGCTCCAGCGCCTCGCCCGAGCGGGCTGCCGACGGTGTTGGTCAGGGCAAGTACCGGGGTCCCCGCGCGTTCGAGTGCCTCGACCAGGGCGACGATGTCGCTCGAGCGTCCCGACTGACTGATCGCGATGCCCACGCTCGAGCCGGTCCTCAGCGCGACGTCGTGGACGGAGGCGAGAGCCGGGGTGAGGGAGGCGACCGGACGGCCGAGGGTCACCCCGATGGCGTGAGCGAGGCAGGTCGCCGCATGATCGGAGGAACCACGCGCGACGGTCGCGACGAGTGCCGGATCGAGTTCCCGCAAGCGCGCCGCCGCGTCCTTCAGATCGCGTTGCACGTCCTCGTCGAGCAACCGCGCCGCGGCGTCCGGAATCTCCTCGATCTCCCGACGCATGTGGCTTTTCGCGAGGCGAGGTTCCGGCGCCGTCTCGAAGGCGGTGACGGGCCGGTCTCGCCGCGACGTCACGCGCGTCGCGAGGACGGTCGATGCCGCTTCGGTGAGGCGTTCGCCCAACATCCGGGCGAGCGCCTCGCGGGTGGGGAGATGCCCCGCACCACCGCGCCGCGTGACGGCGAGCGCGCCGCAGGCGTTGCCGAGCGCGAGGCATTGATCGACCGGACGCGCATCGAGCCAGGCGTGCACGAAACCCGCGTCGAAGGCGTCACCGGCGCCGGTGGTGTCGAGCGGGGAGACCGCATGAGCCGGTCGAGAACAACTGCCGTCCGGTCCGGTCGCGCGCGCGCCACGGCTTCCGCGCTTGACGACGACCAACGTCGCGGAAAGGGAATCGAGGCGTTCGATCCCGAGCTTGTCGGCTTCCATCTCGTTCGGCAGGAACACGTCGACGTCCGCCAGGACATCGGCCAGGACGTCGGTCAGGTCGTCGCGTTCGAGCGCGACGTCGTCCCATCCGCAGTCGAGCGAGAGGGTGAGGCCAGCCGCTCGCGCGGCCTTGGCCAGCACCGGGTAGTCGAGCAGTGTCGTCAGCTCGCTGATGTGCAGGTGACGGATCGCCGGTGAGCGCAGCGCATCCATGTGGCCGGGAGGGAGGGCGCGACCGGCTCGTCGGGTCGTGAATGCGCGGTCGCCGTCGACGACGTGAACGACGGTCAGCTGCGGATCGCCTGCCGTCGCGGCGCGTGTCGCGCTCAGGCCCACGTCGTTCGCCGTCGCCTCCTCTCGAACGAGGCTCGCGAACGGCTCGCGCGGGAGCGTCGCGCAGAGTTCGGCGGGTCGGCCGAGGGCCGAGAGCCAGGCGGCGGTGATGTAGGCACCGCCGCCCGCGTGCAGCGACAGTGCCTCCGTGAACACTTCGGTACCGAGTGCGGGCAGGCGCGGCATTCCCGTGAACAGCAGGTCCCCGTACACACGGCCTGCGCACAGCACGCCTTCCGTCATGCGGCGGGCGCCACCGCCGCCGGTTCGGGCGCCGCCTGCGCGAGCGATCGGCCCGATGCCGCATCGAACAGGTGCAGGGTGTCGGCCGCGGCCCCGAGCGTCACGGTGGACCCCGGCGCCGGTGCACCCCGGCCCGGACCCGAGGCGATGATCTCTCGTCCACCGACATCCACGTAGAGCAGTGTCTCCGCCCCGAGCGGCTCCACCAGTGCGATGGTGCCCTCGAGCACCGCGTCGGCCGAGGTGCTCGGCACGAGATCTTCCGGACGGATGCCGAGCACGACGTCCCGAGCGCCCGTCGGGTCGGCCGGGTCCGGCGCGCCCCGCGAGAACCGGTCGGGCAACGGCACGCGCGTGCCGTTCCAGAGTTCGACCACACCGTCCGCGACCCGTCCCGGCAAGCGGTTCATCGACGGCGCGCCGATGAACTGCGCGACGAAGAGATTGGCGGGCTCGTGATACGCCTCGGCGGGTGTCGCGACCTGCTGGATGGCGCCGTCCTTCATGATCACGATGCGGTCCGCCATGGTCATCGCCTCGACCTGATCATGGGTGACGAACACGATGGTGTTGCCGACCCTCTGATGGAGTTTCTTGATCTCGAGGCGCATCTGGGTGCGGAGCTGCGCGTCGAGGTTCGACAGCGGTTCGTCGAACAGGAACACCGACGGGTCGCGGACCAGTGCGCGCCCGATGGCGACTCGCTGACGCTGGCCGCCGGACAGTGCGGCGGGCTTGCGATCGAGGTATTCGGTCATGCCGAGAAGCGCTGCGACTTCCTCGAGCCGGGCCGTGCGGTCCGCCTTCGACAGAGCCGACTTCCGCAGACCGAACCCGATGTTCTTCCGCACGCTCATGTGGGGGTAGATCGCGTAGTTCTGGAACACCATCGCGATGTCGCGCTCCTTCGGCTCCATCTCGTTGACGACCCTTCCACCGATCTCGATCGTGCCGCCGCTGACGTCCTCGAGTCCCGCGATCATGCGGAGCGTGGTCGACTTGCCACAGCCCGATGGTCCGACGAAGACGACGAACTCCCCGTCGGCGACCTCGAGATCGATCCCGTGCAGCACCTCGGTCTTGCCGTAACGCTTGACGAGGTCACGAAGGGCGAGATTGGCCACGGCGTCAGGATCCGGTGAAAAGGGACTGGAAGGCGTCATCGAGCGCGGCACCGGCCCGGTGTGTCCGTTCCGGCCCGGCGGCGACGCGCAGGCGTTGCCCCTCGAGGACCGCCGCGTGGTGCTCGAAGGCTTCCTCGAGGGCCGTGGCAGCGGGACCGCCGAAGCGATCGCGTCGGGCGACGAAGGTCTCGATCGCGACGGCCCGGGCGAAGGCCGCGGGATCGAGGGCGGTGGCGCGGCCCGTCTCGTGGCGAAAGGCGCGGGCGAAGGCGGCATGTCCCTCGCGGAGCGGCCGAGCGGCGGCGATGACCGCACGAGCGGTGTGCGCCGCGACCTCGTGGGCCTGCCGGAACGAGAGCCCTTCCTCGCGCACGAGCGTGTCGGCGAGTTCGGTGATCGTCACGCAGGCCGCGTCGCCGTTGGCGCGAACCCGCGTCACGTCGATCGTCACCGAACCGAGCAGGGCCGCGGCGAGCTCGAGCACGCGGGCACCGCTCGCGAAGGCGGCGTAGCCTGCGGCCTGCACCTCGCCTTCGCTGTCGTTCATGTCGGTGAAGGGCGTGTTGTGCATCGTGTTCACGATCGTGTCGCAGCGGCCCACGGTCACGCTCGCCAGGTGCCGAAGGTGCTCTATGGGGACCGGGTTGCGTTTCTGGGGCATGATCGACGAGATCTGCACGAGGCTGTTCGGGACGTGCAGCTGGCCGACCTCGAAGGCGGACCAGAACGCCATGTCCTGCACCACGCGTCCGAGATGCAGGAAGGGCAGCTTCAGGGCGGAGTAGAGCCCGGTGACGTAGTCCACCGAAGCGATGCAGCCGTAGCTGTTGCGCTTCGGCGCGGCGAAGCCGAGCAGTGTGGCCATCCGGGCACGGTCGATCGGGAAGCCGCTGGTGGTGATCGCCGCGGCGCCCATCGGGCACAGGTCGAGTGCCGCCCGCGCGACCAGCAGTCTTTCCACGTCCGCCTGCAGCACCTCCAGCGTGGCGCAGAGGTAGTGACCGAAGGTGGAGGGCTGTGCAGGCTGCCCGTGGGTGTAGGCGACGATCGGCGTGTCGCGCTCCACGCGCGCCTTGTCGAGCAGCGTCTCGGCGAGTCCGAGCGCGTGTGCGAGCAGTGCATCCGTCCTCGCCCGAAGTGCCATCTTGAACACGGTGTGGTCCATGTCGTTGCGCGAGCGCGCGGTGTGCAGCATGCCGCCCGCGTCGGCGCCGAGACGTCGCCGGAGCTCCGACTCGACCAGGAAGAAGTAGTCCTCGTGCTCGCCCGTGTAGGCGAGGGATGGCACGTCGGTCTCGCGCTCGATCGCCGCGAGTGCCGCGGCGATCGAGCGGGCAGACGGCGGGTCGAGGATGTCGCACTCGGCGAGCATCACGAGGTGCGCGCGGTTGATCGTCGCCATGTGAGCCGCGTAGTGCGACTTCACGTCCTCGAACAGCGGGGCGAGCACGGTGTCGCGGTAGACGGGGTCGGGGAACACGGAGTCGTCGCTCGCGTGCGGTGCCGCCGGTTCGCCGCTCACCCCTTCAGCCCAGCCATCACGACGCCCCGGATGATGAAGCGCTGGAACAACAGGAACACCAGTAGCGTCGGCAGGACCGAGATCGCCGCGCCCGTCATGATCAGCTCCCACTCCACCGACTGCTCGACACTGAACGTCGTGAGACCGACGGGCAGGGTGTACATGTCCTGGCTGTTGGTGACGATCAGCGGCCAGATGAACGCGGTCCAGTTGCCCAGGAAGACGAAGATCGCGAGGGCGGCGAGCGCCGGGCGCACCAGCGGCATCGCGACCGACCACCAGATCTGCAGCTCGTTGAGCCCGTCGATGCGGGCGGCCTCGAGGAAGTCGTCCGGCACGCTCTCGAAGAACTGCTTCATCAGGAACACGCCGAAGGCGGTCATCAGTCCCGGGAACATGATGCCCCAGGTGGTGTCGAGCCACCCGAACTGCTGGCTCATCAGGTACCAGGGGATCACCAGCATTTCGGTCGGGATCATCAGCGTCGAGAGGATCGCGATGAACACGACGTTGCGCCCGCGGAAGTCGAACTTGCAGAGCGTGTAGCCGACGAGGCTGTCGAAGAGCACGTTCGAGATCGTCGTCAGCGTCGCGATCAGCGTGGAGTTCCAGAACCACTGCATGAAGCGTCCGTCGCCCAGCACGTAGGCGTAGTTCTCGAGGGTCGGTTCCTCGGGAATCAGGTTCAACTCGTAGACCTCGAACGGAAACTTGAAGGAGGTCGAGAGCATGTAGGCGAGGGGCATGACCATCGCCACGCCGCCGGCGAACAGCAGCAGCCAGCGGATCGTCTGGCCCCGGCGTCGGAGTCGGCGAACGGTGCCACCGCTCTTCAGCAACGCGCTCGAGGAGGCTCGGACAGTCAGTTCGTCAGTGGTGGCGGCCATGTCAGCGATCTCTCAGCAGGCGAAGCTGCAAGAGGCTGATGACGAGCAGGATCAGGAACAGCACGACGGTCTGCGCGGCGGCATAGCCCATGTCGAAGCTGTTGAAGGCGGTGTCGTAGATCATAAGGACCAGCGGCTTGGTCGAGTTCAGCGGACCGCCCGGATTGTTCGTCGTCATGTTGAACACGTGATCGAATATTCGGAGAAAGCCGATCGACGAGAACACGACGAGAAAGACGATCGTGGGCTTGAGCAGGGGCAGGGTGATCTCGGTGAGGATCGTCCAGCTGGAGACGCCGTCGATGTGTGCCGCCTCGTAGTAGGTCTTCGGGATCGCGCGAAGCCCGGCCATGAAGATGATCACCTGAAAGCCGAGTCCCGCCCAGACGGCGGGGGCGAGCACGCTCGGCAGGGCGTGGCTGGTCGAGTTCAGGAAGGCGATCTGGGAGATCCCGAACGTGGCGAGAAGATTGTTGAACAGCCCGATCGGGACGGGCTGGTAGAACCAGCGCCACACCCACGCCATCGCGACGGCACTGGTCATGAAGGGCAGGAAGTAGAGCGCGCGGATGGTCCCGTGCAGGAACCTCACCTTGTCGAGCTGCCAGGCGACGACGAAGGCAAGCACGAGGCTCGTCGGCGTGCCGATCAGGAGGTAGAGGAACGTGTTCCCGAGCACCTTCCAGAACACCGGGTCGGCGAGCAGGGTCGCGTAGTTGTCCAGCCCCGTCCAGGTGCGCTCACCGAGCAGGTTCCAGTCCTGGAACGAGATCAGCGCCGCGTTCGCCGTCGGGTAGAAACGCACCGCGACATAGAAGACGATGGGCACGGCGAGGAAGCTCCACGCCCAGACGACTCGCTTGCCACGCAGCGAAAGCCCGGCGAAGAGGCTCACGACGCCCCGCTCGCCGGACCCGGTCCGCGGGTCGGACACGTCGATGCCTGCCTCGTGGGCCCCGGACTCGCGAAACCGGGCTCGGGGATGCGCACGGTGCGCGCGCTACTTCGCGTGGTAGTCGTCGAGGATCTTCTGCTCGGCCGCCGCCGCCTCGGCGAGGCTGTCCTCGACCGACTGCCCCTCGAGCATGATGCGGCTCACCATGTCGGTCATCAGCTGTCGCTGGGCGCTCTCGTCGACGAACACCGTGGAATGGGCGTAGCCGAGCCCCTGCACGAACGGTCCGTACACCGGATCGTCGAGGTTGGACTTGTCGAGCGCTGCCGATTCCTTGGCGGGGAGTTCGCCGACCGTCTCGAGCCAGATCTGCATGGCCTCGTCGGAGACGATGTATTCCATGAACTTGACCGCCGCGTCGTACTTCTCGCCCGCAGCCTTGGTCGTGATGGCGTTGACCCAGTAGGAGGAGTAGTTGGACTTCGTGCCGTCCGGACCGGCGGGCAGCTCGGCGACGCCCCACTTCAGCCCGCGCGTGTCCTCGAGCGCGCCGATGCGGAACGAGCCGTCGATGTGCATCGCGGCCCGACCCGCCTTGAAGGCCGCCTGCGGCTCGTCCATGAAGGTCGACTGCGTGAAGCCGTCCTTCGCCTCCATGTCGACGTACCACTGCAGCGCCTTGCGTCCGGCATCGCTGTCGTACGTGACCCGGGTTCCGTCTTCGCTGTAGGGTGCGCCGCCGAACTGGCGAACGAGCACCTCGCGCCACCAGTGGTGATCCTGTGCCGTCATGCCGGAGGTCATGCCCACCTGAGTGATGTTGCCGGCGCCGTCGCGGGTCGTCATCGCCGACGCCATGTCGACGAGTTCGTCGAGCGAGGACGGCGGCCCCTCGATGCCGGCCTTGTCGAACAGTCGCTCGTTGTAGAACAGCGCGAGCGATCGCACCGCGGTCGGCAGCGCCATGTACTTCCCCTCCCTCTTCATCGCCTGCACCATCGGGAAGAACTCGGCCTCGATCTCCTCGGGGGGGAACGTGTCGCTCGGCAAGGGCTGGATCAGTCCGGCCTCCGCGTAGTCGTTGAGCCAGCCGTAGAAGAGCTGCACCACGTCGGGGCCTTCGCCCGCGGGAATGGCCGCCGCGACCTTCGTGCGGTAGTCCGCGTAGGGGAACTGGTTGGTCTTGACCGTGATGTCCGGGTTGGCCGCCTCGAAGTTCTCGATCAGCTGGTCCATCGCGGTCACGCGCGCCTCGAAGAAGTACTGCCAGTACTCGATCTCGACGGCCGAGGCGGCGGCGGACAGTCCGCCGGCGAGCGCCGCGAGCACGGCGGCCGCCTGCACGCGAGTGCCGGCGCGACGCCGACCCGGCGTCCGGGGTGCGACGAGCGGGTCGAGCGGCAGGTCGGGCTGCCGGGAAGGTGAGCGATGGCGCAGAACCATGGGGACGTGTCTCCGTCTGAGCCCGATCCAACGGGCGATGGGCGAGTGGCATCTCGCACAGCTTTAACGTAACTCGCTTGAGCTTTCAACCGGTTTGAGTTAATCAGTGCCATGAGTCGATCTTCCTTGCCCGTGACACCTACCGCCGGATCGCGACCGGCCGGTTCCAATGCCGAGCGCACCCGGCGCTACAACCGGCGACTGGTTCTCGGCCACGTACGCGCCGCCGGTTCGGCGGGGCGTGCCGAGATCGCGCGCGGTTCGGCCCTTTCCGTCCAGGCGGTCGGCAACATCGTCGCCGAGCTCGAGGCAGAGGGGCTGCTGCTGGAAGCCGGACGACGGATTTCGGGCGGGCGGGGGCTGCCGGCCATGCAGTACGCCGTCAACGCCGGGGGAGGACATGCGCTCGGCGCCGAGATCCGCGCGGATGCCTTGCTGTTCGCGCTGATCGACCTCGACGGCCGGACGCGCTTCTCGGTGCGCGAGTCGCTCGACGGTGCCCTGCCGAACGACGTCGCCGCCCGCCTGGTCGCCCTGCGCGACCGAGCGATGGATACCCTGGACATGGCTCCCGATACCTTGCTCGGTGCCGGCGTGGTCATGCCCGGTCCCTTCGTCGAGACCGGGCTCTCGGGCGCCGCCTCCGATCTCCCGCACTGGCGCGGGGTCGACGCCCGTGCGCTGTTCGCCGACGCCCTCGGGCTCGAGGTGGTGATCGAGAACGACGCGAACGCCGCGGCGATGGGCGAGCGGGTGTCGGGGGTGGCCCGACAGCTCGACGGCTACGCCTTCCTGTACTTCGGCACCGGCGTCGGTCTCGGCATCGTGCACGGGGGCAGCCTCTATCGCGGAGCGGCCGGGAATGCCGGCGAGATCGGTCACGTCCGCGTGCCGTACGCCGGCGGCACCCGACCGCTCGAGGAGGCGGCCGGACGTCTGGCGCTGCGTCGACACCTCGCCGATTCCGGGCTCGTGGCCGATACCGCGGAGGATATCGCCGCGCTGCATGCCGAGCGAGAGCCTGCCTTGGTCGCGTGGCTCGATCAGGCCATTCCGGCGGTCTCGCATGCCGTCGCCACGATCGAGAATCTTCTCGACCCGGGCACCGTGATTCTCGGCGGCGCACTGCCCGATGCCCTGCTCGACGAGATGATCGAGCGACTCTCCTTGCCCGACGCATCGGTGGCGATGCGCGGAGACCGTCTCGTGGCGCGGGTGCTGCGCGGGACGTCCGGTCGGATGACCGCTGCACTGGGCGGTGCGGCCCTCGTCGTCAATCGCACCTTCACACCGCAACTCGCGGTCAACGGCTGAGCCCGAGAGCGCCGCCCATGTCCCTGACCGACACCGATCGCATCATCGAGGAAGCGCACCGACCTCGCGTGCTCGCCTTGCATTTCGCGCTTGCCAGACTTCGCTCGACGATCTCCTTCATGAACACCGGGGCGCATCCCGACGACGAGACATCGGCGATGCTCGCCGCGCTCGGTTTCCGCGACGGACTCGATCTGTCCTACGCCTGCACCAACCGCGGAGAGGGCGGGCAGAACGACATCGGTACCGAGGCGACGGAAGACCTGGGTACCCTGCGGACCGCCGAGATGGAACGGGCGGCCGAGGTGCTCGATCTGCGTCTGTACTGGTTGTCCGAATCTCCCGATGACACCTTGTTCGACTTCGGCTTCTCCAAGAGCGGCACCGAGACCTTCCGCCGCTGGGATCGGGCGCGGACGCTGCGACGCTTCGTCGAGATCGTGCGCGCCGAACGCCCGGACATCCTGTGTCCCACCTTCCTCGACGTGCCGGGCCAGCACGGACATCACCGCGCGATGACCGAGGCGGCGCATCTCGTCATGGATCTCGCGGCCGATCCGGGGTTCGAGACGCCCGGGCTCCTGCCCTGGCAGCCGGCGAAGCTCTACCTCCCCGCCTGGGGCGGTGGAGGCGATGCCTACGACGACGAGTCCCCCCCACCGCCGGCGACGCTCTCGATCGAGGCGAGCGGCGTGGACCCGGTCAGCGGCTGGAGTCACGAGCGGATCGGGCAGCAATCGCGACGCTTTCACGCGACCCAGGGAATGGGCCGCTGGGTCGCGGCGGGCGAGGAGCGCGACTGGCCGCTCCACCTGGCGCGCTCCGTCGTCGCCGGCCCCGACATCGCCCTGTCGTCCGGCTTGCCCGCCTCGCTCGGCGAGCTCGCCCGGTACGCGGGCGCGGACGAACTGGCTGCGCCGCTCGCCGAGGCGCAGGCCGCGATCGAGGCGGCACTGGCTTCACCATTCGCGTTCGACGAGGTCCTCGCGGCGGCGACCCGTGCCCTGGTCGCGGTGCGCCGGGCGCGCGAGGTCTGCCCGGCCGCCGCCCGCGATCGAGTCATTCATCGACTGGCGCGAAAGGAAAGCCAGCTGTCGCGCGTCATCCGCCTCGCGGCGGGGGTGGACGTGCGCGGACGGCTCCGCCGGGACGCTCTGCGTCCCGGCGACGAAACCACGCTCGACATCGAATGGCGTGACGGCGGGGTGCGCATCTCGGTCACCCCCCGGGTCGCCTCGCCCTGGACGGTGTCCGGCCCGCTCGAACCGGCAGGATCGGCGGCTCCGCCTCCGGCGCCGGGTGCGGCATCCCCATCGGCGTTCGCCGCGTCGGACGGACATCCCGTCGTGACCGGGGGTGCCGGCACTGTCCGCCACTCGCTTCGACTCGAGCGATCGGCGGCACCGAGCGACCCGTATCCGACGACCTGGTCTTCCGACGAGCCGGCGCTGCCCGCCCTCGATGTCCGGATCGAGGCGCTGGGGGCAAGCAGCGTCACTCGCCTGCCGCTCGAGTCACCGCCGCTCGCCTTGCCGGCGACGAGTGCAGCCGTGACCCCGAACGCCTGGCTGCTGAACCTGTCGTCGGGCGGGCAAGGCGGGAACGCGCGAGAGCCGAGCGGGCAGGGGCCCGGCACCCGTGGCGAGCGCGAGCCTGACGGCACGACCGTCGTCGACGCCGGCTACCGGCACGCGACTCGCGTCGCCGACATCGTCCCGCCAGCCGGCGTTCCCGCCTTCGATCTTCCGGCCGGCTGGCGGCAGTCGCGCACGGGCGACGAACTCCGCGTCCACGCACCGAAAGGTCTCGAGGAAGGCCTGTATGAACTGCCGTTGACGATCGATGGTCGGCCGGCCTTCGAGGAACGACGCGTCGACTACCCGCACGTTCGCCTCGCCTTGCGCACCCGCCCTGCGAGCCTGCAGGTGCGGGCACTCGATGTCGCTCTGCCCGACGCGCGGGTCGGCTACGTCGGCGGCGGCAACGATCGGGTCGGGTACTGGCTGCACGCACTCGGCGTCGATGTGGTCGAACTCGGCACCGGTGCGCTCGAGGCGGAGGACGCGCTCGAGACGATCGACACCCTCGTGGTCGGGCTGTTCGCGTTGCGAACGCGTCCCGACCTCGTCGCCGTCATGCCGCGCGTGCACCGCTGGGTCAGGCGAGGCGGACACCTCCTGACCCTCTACCATCGACCCTGGGACGGCTGGGACGCGGACCGTACCGCTCCGCGCAGGCTCGAGATCGGGCAGCCTTCGCTGCGTTGGCGCGTGACGGACGAGCGCGCCGAGGTCACCGTGCTCCGGCCCGACCATCCCCTGCTGAACGCGCCCAACCGTATCGGCCCCATGGACTGGGAAGGCTGGCACAAGGAACGCGGGCTCTACTTCGCGAGTGCCTGGGACGAGGCCTACGTGCCGCTGCTCTCGATGGGCGATCCGGACGAGTCGCCGCACCAGGGCTCGCTGCTGTCCGCCGAGATCGACAAGGGCCGGCACTCGCACACGTCGCTGATCCTGCATCATCAGATGGAATGTCTGGTACCCGGAGCGTTCCGACTGATGGCGAACCTGGTGGCTTGACGGGCAGGCGCCCGTCTCTCTCGACCGTTGCCGACCCCTCGGCGAGGAAAGGTTCCGCCGGGCCCGTGTCCGCGGTCATCCTGTTCTCCGCCGCACGTGTCGGACTGCCCGCGCGCAGGCGTCGCGACCGAGGCGGCGAGGGGCGACCGGTCCTCTGCTCGATCCGTCGTTCAGCCGGTGTCTCGCGGCCAGGCCGCCACGTCGAGGTGACCGATCAGGGTCGTGGCGGGACGCGCTGCAGGGGCCGCCTCGAGCGCCCGACGGCGCGCGTCGATCCACGTGGCCGCGCGGTCGATGAAATCCGGATCGATCTCTCCCGCGGCGTTCGCGAAACCGTCGGCGAGTTCCCGCTGAAGCGCGATCTCGGCGTCGTCGAGGGCCCAGTCGCTCGTCGCTGTCCGCACGTCGAGGTCATGGACGCGCAGCTGCGCGGCGAAGTGCCCGGTGGCGTCCGGACCCAGCGCGACGCCGAGCCCCTTGTCCTGACGCTGATGGCGATCGAAGCGCGCGTGCACGTCGCCGTCGTCGGCGAACGACGGCGTCCACCGCACGCGTCCGTCGTAGCCGAGCACGAACAGCACGGCGGCGCCGGCCCCCGCGCAGCGCGCCGCCAGCGCGTCGAGCCACGCCGCCCCCGCGAGATCCAGCAGCGCGGAACCGGTGACGAGATCGGCGCCCTCGAACGGCAGCTGGTCGAGCTCGGTCGCGAGCTCGGCCGCGCGACGCTCGACCCGGGCATCGAAACGAGCGCCCGTCACCGTCACTGCATCGCCTTCGCTCGACAGGGTCGCCCGGTGCGTCTCGCACCAGAGACGCGAGCGCGCCTCGAGACGCCCGAGCAAGTCGCGGTCGTGATCGACGAGCGTCCAGTGCTGGTTCGCACCCAGGACCGGCGCGAGTCGGCGGAAGTTGGCACCGGTACCCGAACCCAAGTCGAGTACCCGCGTCGCGCCACCGGCGGCGCCCGACCGGCCTCGCTTGCGCAGGTGCAGCGCACGGAGCAGCGTCCGCTCGAGTGCCGCGTCTCGGGCGCGGTCGTCCGCGCCTTCGCGCAGGGCGAGCCAGCCGTCATCGAAACCGCTCATGCCGATACCCCCGTCGAGCGCGCATCGCCCGGCCGTGCCATCGTGTTCAGGAGGTGGCCGAACTCCTCGCCGACCGTTCGCCAGGTACGCACCGATGCTCTCGCGTCGCGCGCGCCCGCTCGCCACTCGTCGCGCGCCGTCGAGTCGTCGAACCAGATCGCGAGAGCGGCGGCGAGCGCGTCGACATCGTCGGGCGGCACGACGCGTCCGGCCGCGACCGGCACCGTGTCCGCGACCGCGCCCGCACCGCTCGCCACGATGGGCAGCCCGCGGGCGATCGCCTCGTCGAACACCATGCCGTAGCCCTCGTGACGAGAGGCGAGGACGAACAGGTCCGCCTCCGCCCAGCGTGCGGCGAGTGCCGTGGTGCCCAGTTCGCCGTCGAAGCTCACGCGGCCCTCCAGGCCGAGGCGGACGGTCTGATCGTGGAGCGCGGCGGCGGTCGCCGGGTCGCGTGTCGCGCTGCCGACGCAGTGCAGACGCCAGTCGCGATCGACCAGCGTCGCGAGCGCGTTCAGCAGCACATCGTGGCCCTTGCGACGGGTAAGGGTCGCGACCGACAGCAGGTTCGTCGCGCCGCCGAACGAGCCGAGCGAGAGCGGTGCGGGATCCGTGCCGGGCGGGATCGTCGCGACACAGGGCACCGGCACCCCGTAGTCGGCGACCAAGGCGCGCGTCGTCGCCGGACTCGTCGTCACGACCTGCATGGCCGCGGCCAGCGCGCGACGCTCGGACCGCTCGAAGGCACGCGCGTCGCGGTCGGACACGCCGCTCTCGAGGGCGAGCGGATGGTGCACGAGCGCGATCAGCGCGAGCCGATCGCGTTCGGCGCGCGCGAGCTCGGGCAGCACGCCGAAGGCGAGGCCGTCGATCAGCACCCGGCGGGCGGCAGGCAGCGCGGCGAGCGTCGTCGCGACGGCTGCCCGGGCATCCCCGTCGGGGTGCGGCCAGTCACCGTCGAGCTCGTGGACGGTGACCGCGTGCCCGCGCGAGCGGAGCGCATCGATCACGGCACGGTCATAGCCGTAGCCGCCCGTGAGCGTCGCGAGCGCGCCGGGCACGACGACGTCGAGTGCGGCGGGCGTCACGCGCCGTCCGAACCCCCGTCCGAACTCCCGAGCGCGCCTTCGTAGCTCGCCCAGGCGATGTGGGACTCCTTGAGCGTCACGCGCATCGCGTCGAGACCACGCGCGTTCGCGCCGAATTCGCCCGCGGCGATGCGTGCGGCCAGACGATCGAACAGCAGCTTCGCCAGGAACTCGGTGGTCGTGTTCCGGCCGCTCAGCTCGGGCACCTCGTCGAGGTTCCGGTAGTTGAGGTCGGCGAGGGTCGCGGCGAGCGTCTGGCTGGCGAGCCCGATGTCGACGACGAGGCCGTCCGCGTCGAGCGCCGCGCGGCGCAGCTCCATGTCGACGACATAGGTCGCACCGTGGAGCTTCTGCGCCGGGCCGAAGACATCGCCTTCGAAGCTGTGAGCGATCATGAAGTGGTCGCGGACGGTCAGTGCGTACATGTGTCGTCGGATCTCGTGTCGGGTCAGGGGGTGGGGTAGCTGACGCGCTGGCAGATGGTGTCGCTCGATTCTCCGGCGAGGCGCGTCATGACGGCGGGCAGGGTGTCGAACGGCGCGTCGTCGGTGACGAGCTGATCGAGAACGGGGTCCGCGAGCAGTTTGAGCGCGAGGCTCAGGCGCCGACGATGGTCCCAGCGGGCACGACGCTCCGCCGGAATCGTGCCGACCTGTGAGGCGCGCAGCACGAGACGGCGCGAGTGAAACGCACCGCCGAGCTCGAGCGAGGCGCGGCGTTGGCCGAACCAGCTCATCTCGAGCACCGTTGCCTCGAAGCCCGCGAGACGCAGCGCGAGATCGAGCCCGTCCGGGTTGCCGCTCGCGTGCACCACGAGATCGTTCTCGCCACGCGCCTCGTCCGGGGAGGCGAAGCGGGCACCGAAGGCCGTCGCGAGGGCGGCGCGAGCGGGATCGATGTCGACCAGCTCGACGTCGACGCCGGGAACGCGCGCGGCAAGCCAGGCGACCAGGCAGCCGACGGCACCGGCGCCGATGACCGACACCGTGTCGCCGATGCCCGGAGCGGCGTCCCACAGACCGTTGATCGCGGTTTCCAGATTGGCCGTCAGCACCGCGCGCCCGGCGGGCACGTCGTCGGGCAGGACCTGCACGGCGCTCGCCGGCACGACGTAGCGGTCCTGGTGCGGGTACAGGCAGAACACCCGCCGACCGACCAGGGCCGGTGCGCCGGCCTCGACCTCGCCGACGGAGATGTAGCCGTACTTGACCGGGTACGGGAAATCGCCCGACTGGAACGGGGCGCGCATGCGGTCGTACTCGCTCGGTGGCACGTTGCCGCGGAACACCAACGTCTCGGTGCCGCGGCTGATGCCGCTGTGCACGGCACGGACCCGCACCTCGTCGACGCCGGGCTCGACCAGTGTCTCCTCGCGGATCTCGCCGCTCTCGGGGCCGGTGACCCAGAAGGCGTTTGCGTTCACGGGCGAATTGCCGTCTCTGCCGGGTCGGCCTCTTCACCGGCGAGCACCGCAGTCGTGTCGAAGGCACTCGAGAAGTGACGGGCGAGCGCTTCGCGCATGGTGCGCATCGGCTGGCTCGGGAGATCGTCCGCGGGCAGCATGCCCCTCGTCCAGAGCGCATCGGGCAGGCGCGCGAGCAAGGCGGCATCGTCGCTGACGATGTGGATCGGCACGTCGGCGGTCGCGTCCCAGCCATTGATGATCGAGGGCGGCTGATGATCGCCGAGGACGACGAACAGGGCGCCCTTGCCGTGACGCTGCAGATACCCGCCGAGCACCTCGAGGGAATAGTCGATCGACAGGGCGAAGTGATCGCGCACACGCTCGCGTTCCTTGAACAGTTCTGCAGGGGTGTCCCCGTAGCGCAGGCTGCCGTCGAACACCGAGCCGTCGCCGATGTCGTCCCAGGGAACGACGCGGGTCAGCGGGGTCCAGGGCGCATGCGAGCTGATCAGCGCGATCTCCGCCATGACGGGCTGCTCGTCCGGCGCGCGCACCAGGGTCTCGAAGGCGGCGAGCGTGTACTGATCGGGCATCGTCACCCAACCGAAGGGCTGGCCGGCATAGCCGAGCGCCGGGAAGTCGCGGGTGTCGTCGAAGCCGTACCAGGCACCCTCGGGCCAGGCGTAGCGGATCGCCGGCATCAGTCCCGCCGTGCGCCATCCCGCTTCTCCGAACAGGCGGTTCAGCGATTTTCGCGGCGAGGCGACCAGGCGGTCGTAGCGTGCCTGACTATCGACGGTAAGACCGGACGCGAAGGTCGCGTGGGCGAGCCAGCTTCGCCCACCGCGAATGGGCGAGGTCAACCAGCCACTCTTCACGTGCAGCCCGGCCTCGGTGACGGTGCTCTCGAGGCTCGCCAGCCGCTCGCGAGCGCCCCCCCGGAAACGCTCGCCGTCGAGGAAGCTGCGTCCGTAGGACTCGATGAAGACGAGCGCCACGTCGAGCCCGCGCAGGGCGTCGAAGGTGGCCGCACTGCCGTCGCCGAGCGGGTCGTCGGCAAGCTCGACGACGAAGGCACGCTGATCGTCGATCGAACGTTGCATGCGCTGCACGCGATCGACGATGTCGGGACCGATATCGGCCTGCACCCGCTCTCCGGCCACTGCACTCCAGCGTGCGAACGCGCCGGGCGCCGGGGCGTCGTCGGCCGCCTTTCCCGGTGTCTCGTCCGGGGCGAGGAGCATCGCCGCGATGCCCAGGACGAGCAGCGCGACCGACACCGAGCCTGTCACCGTGCGCGCCGTGCCGCGCAGTCGCCCGACACTCCCCAGGCCGCGGAAGAGCAGCACGCCGAGCAGCACCAGGACCGCGACCACGGCGAGGACGGCGAGTCCTGCCTCGAGGCGGCCGATGCTCTGAGACGCGAGGTTCCAGCCGTCGCCGAGCAGGTGCAGTTCGACGAGCGGACTGAACGGGCGGTTGAAGGCGAGTTGCGAGCCCAGATCGGCGAGTCGCAGCGCCAGCAGCAGCCCGGCCACCGCGACGACCACCCAGCGGAGGGCCCGGGACGCACCGCCTCGCAGCGCGAGGAGCGCGAGCACGATGGCGGGGAGCTCGAGCGGCAGCCGGGCGAAGGCCTCGGGCACGAACTCGCGCGGGTGCGCCGGCAACAGGGCGACGACGAACAGGATCGTCGGCGCGAGAAGGAGCATCGGCAGCGACGGGTTCGGCGTCTGCCCGCGGCCCGGGTCTGTCGAACGGCGACTCATGTCGGGTCGTTCCCGGCAGCGAGGACCCGCGGCCGGCCGGCGACACCCGGCACGGTGACGTCGGGGAAGCCGTCGGGACGGACCAGTCGCGTGCCCTCGGGCGGGTCGATCAGCCGCGCGTGCAGATCACCCGAGCGGCCGTCCGATGTCGCCTCGACGAGCGCGGCGCGCGCGCCCTGCGCGTCCACCCAGCGTGGCAGCACGAAGCGGTGGTCCTCGCCGCTCGTGAGGTTGTAGGCGTAGTCGCCGAGCGACTCCAGCCGCTCGATGCAGGCCCGCGCGACATCGAGTGCGGCGGGCAGGTACTCGAGGGTGATCAGCGGGATCGGTGTCGAGAGACCGGCGAGGATCTCCGCCTCCAGCCCCTCGACGTCGATCTTGCAGACGTCCGGCAGCCCGTACTCGGCGATCAGTGCGTCGAGCGTGGTCACGTCGACATCGACATGCCGATCCCAGCGCACGCGCTCGAAGCCCGCGGACTCGCCGACCCGATCGATCCAGTCGGTCGAGAGGGTCGACACGGTCGGATGGCGACTGGAAATGGCGAGCTGCGCGGTGCCCGGCTCGCGCCCGACAGCACGATCGACCAGTGCGACCCGCGATTCGCGCGCGTAGCGACGGGCGAGGGCGCGGGTGAACAGCGGTTGCGGCTCGAGGGCGACGACGGACCGGGCGCCCGCCGCGAGCAGCGCGTCGGTACGGTTGCCGACGTGCGCGCCGATGTCGAAGGCGAGGGCGTCGGGCGCGAGCAAGGCACGCTGGAAGCGATGCAGCGCCCGTCGCCGCCAGGGCTGCAGGCGGTAGATCGCGATCGAGCGCGCGAGACCCGCCAGGGCCGACAGGCTCGGGCGCGTCACGGAAGGGTGCCTCCGCTCAGTTGCCAGCGCATGTCGACGGCGAACGACACGGCGAGGGCGATCGTCGCGCCGAGCCCGATCGCCGTCGAGAGCGGCGGCGCGACGAGCGGGCAGACGATCGCGCACAGCGCCGCGATCTGGATCACGCAGACCGTCTTCCGTCGGACGGAGGGAAACAGCGGCCGCCTCAGCGCGGGCAGCGCGCGGGCGGCGATCAGGTAGGCGTACCGCAGGGTGCCGAGGGCGAGCACCCAGGCACCCAGTTCGCCGCTTCGCCAGACGAGCATCGCGAGCACGAGTGCGAGCAGCGCATCGGTCTCCATGTCGTAGCGTGCACCGAACGCCGAGTCGAGACCCCCGGCGCGGGCGAGCGGGCCGTCGATGCCGTCGAGCGCCAGCGCGAGCAGGGCGGCGCACGTCGCGAACCAGGCCCAGGCGGCGGCCGCCTCCCCGGCGAGCGGGCCATCGGGGAAATCCGCCTCGACCGCCAGGGCCGCCAGCAGCACCGTGATGGCCGCGCGTGCCGTCGTGACGGCGTTGGCGGCGCCGAAGCGGGCGAAGGGATGATGTTCGCGGCCGCGGAAGACCAGCGCACAGAGCCCGATCCACAGCAGGGCAGCGGCCCCGAGGGCGACGGGCGAGGCCGCGCCCGCCCGCGCGAGGAGCAGTCCGGCGAGGACGAGCGCCACGGTCGCGAGCGCGATCGTGACGACATCGCCCGGCAGGCCGGCCCCGGCGGGCCGCGGCGTCGGTGGGCGCGGCCGGGTCGACGCGTATGACGCGGTCGGGGCGGGCGACGTCACGCCGTGCTCTCGGGACAGGCTCATCGGGGGACGGTAGCAGGCGCGGCGAGCCTTCGGTGTCCCGAGCGTATGATCGCTCGACCCTGTCTCGGAACGCGGCTCGATGTCCGTCAGCCCCCTCACGCTCGGCATCCTGCTGCAACTCGCCGCGTTCTTCTGCTTCGCCACGATGGACACCACCGCGAAGTGGCTCGTCGGTGCGGCCATCCCGGCGATCCAGGTCGCCTTTCTCCGCTATGCGGTGCATTTCGGCTGGGCAATCGCGCTGTTCCTGCCGCGTCGCGGGCTCTCGCTGTTCCGTTCCGGCACGCCGCGCCTGCAAGCCCTGCGCGCGCTGCTGCTGCTGGTCAGCACCGTGCTGAATTTTTCCGCGCTGCAGTACCTGCCGTTGACTGTGACCATCTCGATCTTCTTCGCCGCCCCGCTCGTCGTGTGTCTGCTGAGCATCCCGATCCTGGGCGAGAAGGTCGGGGCCAGGCGCTTCGCCGCGGTGCTGGTCGGTCTGGCGGGCGTGCTGATCATCGTCGAGCCCTGGGGCGAGACCTTCGACTGGCACGTGCTGCTCTCGCTCGGTGCCCTGCTCGGCGCATCGGGCTACTTCGTGCTGACCCGCCTGATCGCGGGGATCGATTCCAACGCGGTCACCCAGACCCTCTGTGCGGGCATGGCGACCTGCGTGCTGGCGCCCGCCGCGGTCGCGACCTGGGCATGGCCTGCCAGCGGCGTCGACTGGGGACTGCTGTTCATGCTCGGCAGCCTCGGCATGCTCGGGCACTGGATGGTCACGCGCGCCCACGATCATGCCGAGGCCTCGGTGCTCGCGCCGATGGTGTACTCGCAGATGCTCTATGTGACCCTGTTCGGGTGGCTGTTCTTCGACAGCGTGCCCGACGCCTCGACCCTGAGCGGCGCGGCGGTCGTCGTCGCGAGCGGTCTCTACGTGTGGCTTCGCGAGCGGCGCCTCGCCGGCGCTCCGGGCGCCGCCGACGCGGGTTCGGCACGTCCGCTGGCGTGATCGCCGCGTGAACGCGCCCCGGATTCCGCTCACCGCGGGTTCACCGCGGCATCCCTACTGTTCGCCCCATCGCCCCGGCAGCCGGGGCGGGCGAGCCGCACCCGCGGCCGCGAACTTCTCACCAGGATGCCGAACATGAAGACATCACTGCCCTTGCTCTCTTCCGTGACCTTCGCGGTGTTGCTCGCCGCATGCGCCGACTCGACCACGCTCGTTCCGACCGACGAGACGGCGTCGCGCGCCGCGCCGAACGACTCGCCCGCGACGGCCGCCGCCCTCGACGGTGAGCTCGACATCGTCGCGACCGCCGTCGAGGCCGGTTCCTTCTCGACGCTCGCCGCCGCACTCGAGGCGACCGGCCTCGACGTCGTGCTCGCCGATCCCGACGCGACCTACACCGTCTTCGCCCCGACCGACGAAGCCTTCGCGAAGCTCGGTGACGAGACCATCGCGGCGCTGTTGAACGATACCGAGGCGCTGGCCGATATCCTGCTCTATCACGTCGTGCCGGACATCGCCGTCGATGCCGCGACCGCGCTCTCCCTCGCCGGTACCAGCGTGACCACCGTCGGTGGCGACGACGTCGCGATCAGCCGCGACGGCGATCGCCTGTTCGTCAACGCCTCCGAAGTGATTCTCGCGGACGTCGTGGCGAGCAACGGCATCATCCACGCGATCGACACCGTGCTGACCCCGCCCGTCGACATGGAAGAGGCGATGGACGCGCCCGATGCGCCGACCCTGAACATCGTCGAGACGGCGGCCGCCGCCGACGGCTTCGCCACGCTGGTTGCCACCCTCCAGGTGACCGGGCTCGACGCGGTGCTTTCCGACCCGAACCGGACGTTCACGGTCTTCGCGCCGACCGACGAGGCCTTCGCGGCGCTCGGCGAGGAGACGATCGGCGCCTTGCTCGCGGACACCGAGACCCTGTCGGACATCCTGCTCTACCACGTCGTCGCCGGACAGGCGGTGGATGCGGCAGCAGCCATCTCGCTCGCCGGCAACGACGTCGAGACCGCCAACGGTGACTCCATAGCGCTCGCGCTTCGCGACGGTGAGCTCTTCGTCAACGACTCGCGCGTGATCGCGACCGACATCGTCACGACCAACGGCATCATCCATGTCATCGACGCGGTATTGACGCCGCCCGCCGATGCCCCGATGGAGGACGCACCGACGGCCGGTATGCCGAATGACGGCACGGACCCCGCCGAGACACCCGACGCCCCGATGGACACATCCGCGGAAGCACCTGCGGAGTCACCTGCGGAAGCACCGACGGGCACCATTCTCGATATCGCCCGCGAAGCCGGATTCGGGACGCTCGTCGCGGCGCTCGAGGCGACTGGCCTCGACAGCCCGCTGGCTCACCCGCGCGATTTCTACACGGTGTTCGCACCGACCGACGAGGCCTTCGCCGCACTCGGGCAGGAGACGATCGATGCGCTGCTGGCCGATCCCGCGACGCTCGAGAGCATCCTCGAGTACCACATCCTTCCCGGCAACGTGATCCCGTCGAGCGGACTGCCGGACATCCTCGGCTTCGACATCCAGACCGGCAACGGCGACTTCGTGCAGTTCGCCCGGGATGACGACGGATTTCTCGTCAACGACGCGCGCATCGTCACACCCGACGTGCAAGCGGTCAACGGCGTGATCCACGTCATCGACCGGGTTCTGCTTCCGCCGGTACATTAAGGCCATCCCGGTCGGCGGGGCGCACTGCCAGACGCGCCCCGCCGGCCATCGACAGCCGACCGCATGCAGACTCTCGACAACATTCGCGTCCTCCTCGTCGAGGACCATCACGATCTGGCGGAGACCGTCGTCGACTTTCTCGAGACGATGGGCTGCACGGTGGACTACGCCGCCGACGGCATGACCGGGCTGCATCTCGCCTCCCGCGGCGACTTCGACGTCATCGTCCTCGACGTGAACCTGCCGGGCCTCGACGGCCTCGCGCTTTGTCGGCGGCTGCGCGAGCGTCACGGGGAAAGCACACCGGTCATCATGATGACCGCGCGGGACGAGCTCGCGGACAAGCTCGCGGGTTTCGAGTCCGGTGCCGACGACTACCTCGTCAAGCCCTTCGATCTCCCCGAGCTGGTGGCGCGTATCGCCTCGCTGTTCCGACGCGAGCAGGGGCGTGTGGTACCGAAGACGCTGGCGGTGGACGATCTGGCGCTGGATACCGGTAGCCGCCTGGTCACGCGGGCCGGCCAGTCCCTCTCGCTGACCCCCGCCGGTTTCGTGATTCTCCGAACCCTGCTCGAGCGCAGTCCGAACGTCGTGTCGCGCGAGGAACTCGAACGTGCGCTCTGGGCCGACGAACCGCCGGCGAGCGACACGCTCAGAAGCCAGATCTACAAGCTCCGGAAAACCGTCGATCGTCCGTTCGCACGCTCACTGATCCATACCGTGCAAGGGTCGGGCTACCGGCTCTGCCGCGTCTGATCCACACGCGTCTCGCCGAACGCGACGCGAAACGTCGAGCCTTCCCCCGGCACGCTCTCCACGCTCAGTATCCACCCCTGATTCTCGCAGGTCTTCTTCGCGATCGCGAGGCCGAGGCCCAGGCCCTCCGCACGCTCCGGCGTCGTCGTGTGACCGTCGAGCGGCGCCGCCGACTCGCCTCGGTAGAACGGTTCGAACACCCGGTGCCGTTCTTCGGCATCGAGCCCCGGACCGGTGTCCATCACGGCGACCGCGTCCGCCTCCACGCGCACCACTACCCGGCCCGCGTCGGTGTAGGTGCGCGCATTCCGGAGCAGGTTGCCGAGCACGATCGTCAGCGGCGCGTCGGACGCCCTCACGTGCAGTGCCGACGATCGTTCCACGACGATCGGCACCTCGCTCGCGTGGCCGCTCCGGCGCGCGATCCCGTCGAGTTCACCGACGAGATGCTCGACGAGTTCACCGACGTCGGTCGCTTGATCGCACTCGACCGCCCGGGTGTCACGCGCCAGCAGGAGAAGGGCCGCGAGCAAGTCGCTCATGTGTCGTGTGCTGCGCCGGATGCGGTCGACGGCGCGGGCGGGTGCGCCTTCCAGGGGGGCGAGTTCGAGCGTGGAGATCGAGCCCGAGATGACCGCGAGCGGCGTGCGCAGCTCGTGCGAGGCGTAGCGCGTGAAGTCGCGTTCGCGTTCGAGCGAGCGCTGGCTTCGCGCGATGAAGTGCCCGAGCGCATCGACCAGCACGCGCGTCTCGGCATCGGGTGCGTCGCGCAGTTTCCCGAGATCGAGTTCGGCCGCATCGCGTGCGGCGAAGTCGAAGGTCTCGATGGCCGCGGCCAGGCGGGTGAACGGCGAGACCGCCCGGCGCGACATCGAGTAGGTCATCGCCGCGAAGCCGTACATGACCAACAGCACGAAGATCAACGGAACGAGGCCGAACCAGAAGGCGAGCCGGGTGACGGTCTGCGACTGGAACAGGAGATAGAGCCGCTCGTCGCCGCGTTCGCTGACGTGCACGATCCGCTCGTCGCCGTCGACGACCAGACGCTCCTGACCGAGCGGAAGCGTCGCGAGCACGGGCGGTATCTCGGCCGGCTCCCTGGAGGAAATCCAGGATTGCAGGTTCAGCGTGTCGGGGAGCGGGAAGTCGGCATCCCGCGCCCGGTGCTCCCAGAAGTACTCGGCTTCGCCGACCAGTGCACGGTTGACCAGCACCTGCTCGGCGATGAACCCGGCGGCCAGCACGCCCAGTGCCGTCGTCGCCGCGATCAGTGCCAGTTGCAGCACGAACACCCGCTTGAGTCGCGACAGGACCCGGCGGGGTGCCGGTCGCGCGCCAATGTCGCCGCCGATCACTCCGTTCGCGTTCATCCCGGCGACGCTCCGGTCGGGTCGAGGGTGGCCGCGTCCGGCAGCGTCCCGCGTATCTCGAGTTCGACCGGCGGTCCGTCCGGCACGAAGCCGAACACGCGACCGTAGAAGGCGAGCTCGGCCTCCAGCGCGCGCACGATGGTCTCGGCGCGGCGGAAGCCGTGTTGCTCGCCCTCGAACTCGAGGTAGGCGACCGGCACGCCTCGTTGCTCGAGCGCGGCGACGATCATGCGCGACTGGTTCGGCGGGACGATGCGATCCTCGCTGCCCTGCAGCACGATCATCGGTGCGGTGAAGCCGTCGAGATGGTTGATGGGGGAGCGCTCGGCGTAGCGCGCCGTCGCCTCGGGCCAGGGACCCACCAGCCGATCGAGGTAGCGGCTCTCGAACTTGTGGGTATCGCCGGCCAGCGCGGCGAGATCGGCCACGCCGTAGAGGCTCGCACCGGCGGTGAAGACGTCGTGGAAGGCAAGGGCGGAGAGCACCGTGAACCCGCCTGCACTGCCTCCGCGGATGATCGCGCGGGCCGGGTCGATGTCGCCGCGTTCACCGAGGAAACGAGCGCAGGCGACGCAGTCGGCGACGTCGGCGACGCCCCACTCGCCCTCGAGCTTCTTTCGGTACGCCCGACCGAAGCCCGAGCTGCCGCGGTAGTTCACGTCGGCGACCGCGAACCCGCGGCTCGTCCAGAAGCGTCGCGCGAGCACGAGCTTCGAGCGGGCCGCCGAGGTCGGGCCGCCATGGGCGAGCACGACGAGCGGCGGACGCTCGCCGTCGGGCACGCGGTAGTCCGGGTTCGCGGGCGCGAAGAACAGGGCGTGAGCGGTCTCGCCGCCATCGGTCGGAAAGGCGAGGCGCTCGGGCGGGGCGAGCAGGGCAGGATCCAGTCCGAGTTCGCGTGGAGCGCGGACGACGCGACCGTCGAGCACGACCGCGCTCTCGGTCGCCCAGGAAGCCGCGACGAAGGCGAGATGCTCGCCGGCCATGCGCAGGCTGTCGATCGCGGTGTAGTCGGGAAACCCGTCGAGTTGGCCGACGCCGCGGTCGACGGGCGCGGCGAGGATCGACCCGTTCGGCCGGAACGTGTAGTTCGAGAGACCGAACACCCAGGGTGGGTAGCCGATATCGCCGTCCGCCGAGAACACCGGCGTCGCCGAGCCCTCGCGAAACACCGACCAGAAGTCCTGCCGGTCGGAAAGCCAGTGCAGTGCCCCGTTTGGCGCCCACTCCGGCTGCACGATGGCCTCGCCTGCGTCGTGACCGCCCGCGACCGTTCGCACGTCGGTGACGCTCAGAGTCGAACCGCTGCGGCCACGGGTCGCGCCCGCGGGTTCCGTGGTGAGCGTCGCCGCGCGCAGCGTGGTGTCGTCCCACGGCATGTTCGGGTGGTTCCACTCGACCCAGGCGAGTTCGCGGCCATCCGGAGAGACGCGCGGCGAGCCGTGGAAGTCCGCGCCCTCCACCAGCGTGATCAGTCGCCGTGAACCGTCGGTGGCGAGCGCGAAGAGCGTGTTGCGCGGTTCGGCGCCGCCGCCGGCGGCATGGCGCTCGCCCACGCCGATCAACCAGGCGCCGTCCGGCGTCGGCCGGAAGTCCGCGTAGCGCAGTGCCTTCGACGCATCGGGCTCGGCCGAGAGCAGGGTCGGCGACTCTCCCGGCACGATGCGTCGTAGCCGTTGATCGGCATGATCGACGTACCAGGCGATACCACCCTCGGCCCACCAGGCGCCGCCGCCGTACTCGTGTACGGTGGTGCGAACGTCGGCAGTCGGGGGCGTGATCTCCCGAGTCTCGCCGTCGGCGTGGCGCATCAGCGCCGTACGCCCGCCTTCGTCGGGTCGGGACTCGGTCCACCAGACGCTGCCGTCCGTCTCCGGCACCGTCTCCGAGATACCGGACGCGCCGGACACCAGCGAGGCCGGCGTGATAGGGGACGGCCAGGTTCCGCAGGGGGCGGCGCGCGCGCTGTCGGACATGGCGGGGGGCGTCCAGTGGAGAGGTGGCTGCGAGCATAACCGCGGCCGCGAACCATCACCTCGCTTGACCTCGGGCGTCAGGGCTGTTTTATTCGTGGCCGATGGTAGCGGTAACGAGCGCCGTCCATCGCCGCATTCGGGGCCTCGACGCGCACGACGGCCGGCGCCTGGCCCTGAGTCGGGTCGCAGGCCGATTTGCAGGCCGGTTCGCAGGCCGGTTCGCAGGCCGATTCCCGGGCCGGTCGGTCGCCCGTCGGTCGCCGGTCGGCTGCCCGTCGGCGGGCAGGAACGCGGGCGGGTCTCGGGACGGTCGGCGGGTCGGGTATCTCGGGCCGGGCGGGTCCGGCCCGTGCCGGCGTGCGTACGGAAGGTTTGGATGGCCGCTCCGGGCGGCGAGCGAGTTCGGCTCGCGCGAAGGGCGATGGATCGGGCACGCCGACTTCCCGGCGGAGCACAGCGAACTGGCAGGGCGCACTGGAGCATGGTGACGACACCCGGACGAACGGACGACGGTCCGCCCCACGCTGCAGGCAGCGGCCGCGACGCCACGGTCGCGACCGGCCCGGAGTCCGTGACAGCGTCGGAGGCCGCATCCGGCGCCGCATCCGGGGCTGCTTCTGAAGCCGCATCCGGGGCCGCATCCGGGGCCGTTCCCGGAGCCGTTTCCGCCGCCGCTCCGGTCGCCGCGGAGGGTGTGTCGCTACGCGGTGTCTCGAAGTCGTTTGGCGAGACGATGGTCATCCCCGGCATCGATCTCGACATCGCCGAGGGCGAATTCGTCGTCATCGTCGGACCGTCCGGCTGCGGCAAGTCGACGCTGCTCCGGATGATCGCGGGCCTCGAGAAGACCACCGGCGGTCGCATCCACATCCACGGCCGAGACGTCACCGGCGTGCGCCCGAAGGAGCGCGACATCGCGATGGTGTTCCAGAGCTACGCGCTCTACCCGCACATGGACGTCGCCGGCAACATGTCCTTCGCGTTGCGCCTCGCCGGCACCGACAAGCGCGAGATCGCCAAGCGGGTCGACATCGCCGCCGAGATGCTCGGCATCCAGGACATGCTGCACCGAAAGCCCAAGGAGCTCTCCGGCGGTCAGCGCCAGCGCGTCGCGATGGGCCGGGCGATCGTGCGGGACGCGTATTGCTTCCTGTTCGACGAGCCGCTCTCGAACCTCGACGCGAAGCTCCGGAGCCAGATGCGCACGGAGCTGACGCTGCTGCACAAGCGGCTCGATCGCACGATGATCTACGTCACCCACGATCAGATAGAGGCCATGACCATGGCCGACCGCATCGTGATCCTGTCCGCGGGCGTCGTGCAGCAGGTCGGCACGCCGCGCGAGGTCTACAACGACCCGGTCAATCGCTTCGTCGCGGGCTTCATCGGCTCGCCCTCCATGAACTTTCTCGACGCGACCCTCGCCGACGAGGGGGGACGACTCGCGCTCACCGGTGACGGCTTCACGCTCCCGGTGCCGGAAAGGCTGCGCACGCGTTTCGGGCCGGCCGTCGGCCAGCCCGTCGTCGCGGGACTTCGTCCCGAGCATTTCATCGCACCGGGAACGCGCTCGGCCGCCTCGGCCGCCGAGCTCGCGCCGGTGCACCTGGAGGTCAGCGTGGCCGAGTACATCGGCTCGAGCCAGTTCCTGGCGGCAACCATCGGTGGCGTCGCGGTGTCCGCCGCGGTCGAGGCGGACATCGACGCCGGTGCCATGCGCAGCGGCGAGTACCTGTTCGACACGAGCCGCCTCTACCTGTTCGATCGGGAGTCGGGGCTGACGTACTGACTCGTCGGCCGATTCCGCCTGCAGTACCGCCGCGGACCACCGAAGCGGCGCGCCCATTCCAACCGTGAGGAAGACTCGAGATCATGAGCATGAGAAAGAACGTGAAGACCCTGGCGAGGACCTCGCTCGGTGTCGCGATCGGCGCCGCGCTCTGCGTGGGCACCGCGCTCGCGAACCCCTACGAGGCCTACGAGGGCGACACCATCGTCGTCAGCTGGCCGGCCCTGTCGCACTATCAGAAGGCGGAGGGGCTGGTCGAGGAGTTCATGGAGGAGACCGGTATCGAGGTCGAGCTCGACCCGCTGCAGTACCTGAAGCTGCGCGACGCGCAGCTGCTCGAGATGTCGCAGGACGAGGGTGAGTACGACGTCGTCGTCTGGGTCGTCATGTGGAAGGGCGAGTACGTCTCGAAGGGTCTGCTGACGCCGCTCTCGCAGTTCTTCACCAGCGGCTCGCTCGTCGATCCCGAGTACGACATCGACGACATCGCCGACGCCTACCTGCAGAACGGCGGCGTGGTCGGCGGCAAGAAGGGCTACATGCCCGGGAAGTCCGGCGCGCTCTACGGCATTCCCTTCGGGGCCGAGACCTCGATCCTCGCCTACCGCAAGGACATCTTCGAGGAGCAGGGGCTCGAGCCGCCGGCGACGTACGAAGAGCTGCGGGCCATCATGCCCAAGCTCAAGGAGTCCGGCATCGGCGCGATGACCTCGCGCGGCGCGACCGGTCACCAGGTCACCGCGGGCTGGCTGCTGCACCTCGCTCCGCTCGGCGGGAAGATCTTCGACGACCAGTGGAACCCGCAGATCAACAGCCCCGAGAGTGTCGAGGCGGCGCAGATCATGCGCGAGATCACCCAGACCGGCCCGACCGGCATCCCCTCCTACGGCTTCTCCGAGGCGAGCGCCGCGTTCCTCCAGGGCGATGCGGCCATGTATCTCGACACGTTGAAGATCGCGGCCATGTCGCGGGATCCGAAGCTCTCGAAGATCGACGGCAAGGTCGGCTACGCGCTGCACCCCACCGGGTCGACCTGCGGCTCGGAGACGGGCGGCTTCGCGATGGGCATTCCCGCGAACTCGCAGAACAAGGAAGCGGCCTTCCTGTTCATCCAGTACATGACCAACAAGCAGGGCGACCAGCGCATGGTCGAACTCGGCGGCGACCCGATCCGCCTCTCCACGCTCACCAACGCGGAGAACATGGAGAAGTACCCCGAGTTCTCGGTCGTGGCCGAGCAGCTGCCGTGTGCCGACGCCGACTGGCGTCCGCTCATCCCCGAGTGGAACGAGCTGAACCTCGACGTGCTCGGACAGGCGCTGACCAAGGTCATCACGACCGATGACCCGATCCAGCCGATCATGGACGAGGCGAACGAGCAGGCGCGCGCCATCATGGAACGCGCCGGTTACTACACCTGGAAGGACTACCGCGCCGCGAAGTAGGCGCGAGCGGCGCGCTCCCGAACCGGGGCGCGCCGCGACTCGTTCGGGGCGGCGCATCGCCCCGCACCCTTTCCTTTGCCGCCGGACGCGTCCGGCTCGGCCGACACCTCGATCGCATGGCTACAGGGACACCCGGGCAGGACGGCGACGGCGCGGCGGACAAGGCGCCGGGCGTCGCGTCCGCCGCCGTCAACCCGGCGGTCGCGCCGGCCGTGGCCTCCGCTCTCGGCCCTGCCGTGGCCGGCAACGCAGCCGGCGATCCGCCCGGCGAGCCCGTCAAGGAGCCGTTCGATTCCACCCGCTGGACGCCGTACCTCTTTCTCGCACCCGCCGTGCTCGTGATGTTCGCCGGGCTCGTCTTTCCGGTGCTCGACGCGTTCTACCTCGCCTTCTTCGACTGGGAGATCGGCCGGAAATTCGCGACCGCGCCGTTCGTCGGGCTCGAGAACTTCGCCCGCCTGCTCACCGATCCCGCCGTGCGCGAATCGATCTGGGTGACGCTCAAGTTCGGTTTCTGGACCATCACCATCGAGATGGTGCTCGGCGTCGGCCTCGCGCTGATGCTCGAGAAGCCGATCCGCGGCGCCTCGATCTTCCGCACCATCTTCATCCTGCCGCTGATGGTCTCGCCGGTCGTCGTCGCGCTCGTCTGGCGCTACCTGTTCGACGCGCGCGTGGGCTGGATCAACTACTACCTCGGGCTCATCGGCATCGAACCGCAAGTCTGGCTCGGCGACCCCGAGCTCGCCTTCTTCGCGATCGTGCTGACCGACATCTGGCAGTGGACACCGTTCATCTTCATCATCGTCATCGCCGGTCTTCAGGCCCTGCCGAGCGAAGTGCTCGAGGCGTCGAAGATCGACGGTGCCGAATGGTGGCAGCAGATCTTCCTGGTCAAGCTGCCGATGATCAAGTCGATCCTCGTAATCGCGCTGCTGATGCGACTCATCGACGTGTTCCGGGCGCTGGAAGTCATGTACATCATGACCGGCGGTGGGCCGGGACGATCGACGGAGCTCCTGTCGCTGCACATCTACAACCGCGCCTTCGCCACCCAGCAGCTCGGCTACGCCTCGGCCATCTCGGTCCTTCTCATCGTCATCGTGTTCATGCTGAGCCTCGGGATATTGAAGATGAACAACCCGATGGGGGAGCGCTCCGATGTCTGACGACACCGTGGTCGCGGCGCACGATACCCGTGCGCAGATGCTCTGGCACTACGCCGGTCTGTTCGTGCTCGCCGCGATCTGTCTGGCGCCCATCTGGATCATGCTCGCCACCTCGTTCAAGGACGACGTGGTCGTGCAGCAGGCGAAGCCGCTGTGGTTCTTCTTCGTCCCGACGCTCGACAACTACGAGTACATCCTGACCCGCGGCAAGTTCGATCGCTACCTGACCAACTCGGTGATCGTCGGCGTCACATCGACCTTCCTGACGCTGTTCTTCGCCGGCATGGCGGCCTACGCGCTCGCGCGCATCGAGTTCCGCGGACGCGGCTTCCTCGCCAACTCCACGCTGGTCGTGCGCATGGTGCCACCCGCGGTGCTCGCCGTGCCCGCGTTCAGCATGGTCGCGGCGCTGTCGATCGACAACGACCTCGCCGTGCTGATCTTCTTCTACACGGCACTGAACCTGCCGTTCGCGATCTGGCTGTTGATCGGCTTCTACAAGCAGATCCCGGTGGAGCTCGAGGAGGCGGCCATCGTCGACGGGGCCTCGCCCTGGCAGGTGTTCACGAAGGTGCTGTTTCCGCTGATGAAGTCGGGCTATGCGGTCGCCGGCATCTTCACGTTCCGCATCGCCTGGAACGAGTTCATCCTCGCCTTGCTGCTGACCGGGCGCTCCTCGCGCACGCTCCCCGTCGGCGCGGCGGGCTTCATCACCGACACCGGCGTGGAGTGGGGGAACATCATGGCGATGGGCACGCTGATCGTCATCCCGCCGCTGCTGTTCACCTTCTTCGCGGCCCGCCAGATCATCGCCGGCATGACGGCGGGCGCGGTCAAGGGCTGACGCGTCTGCGGCGGCCCGGATTCGTCGATGACCGTCCGCTGGGAAACCGAACGCGACGGTACGCACTACAGCGTGCGTAGTCACGGCGCCTCCCTCCGGCTCTACAGCAACGGCGTGTTTCACAGCCAGTGGAACCCCGACCGTCCGTTCGCGGGCGGCGTGTGGGACTGCCTCGGCTTGCCGGTGCTCTATCGGGCGCCGGACCGCGTCCGCCGTGTGCTGCTGCTCGGTGTCGGCGGCGGGGCGGTGATCCGTCAGCTCGAGCGGCTCGCCCCCGACGCCCGCGTGACCGGTGTCGAGATCGATCCGGTTCACCTCGACGTGGCGCGCCGCTGGTTCGGCGTGGCCGAGCCCGCGGCGACGCTGATCGAGGCCGACGCGATCGGCTGGCTGCGTGGCTACGCGGGCGAGCCCTTCGACGTCGTGATCGACGATCTGTTCGGACACGACGACGGCGAACCGCTGAGGGCGCACGCCCTGACACCCGACTGGATCGCGACGCTCAGAGGGGCCGTGACGTCCGACGGGATCGTGGTGGTGAACTGCGTGGACGGGCGTGAGTTGAAGACGGCGGCACCCGCCTTCGTCGACGACGGGTTCGAGCACGGCAGACGGTGGTCGCAGCCGGGCTACGAGAATGCCATCGGCGTGTTCGCGCGCGGCTCGCTGGTGCCGCGCGAGTGGTCGCGACGGCTCGAGGCGCTCGGGCTCGATGCGTCCGCGCAGCGCCGGGCGCGAGCCATCGTGCGGCGTCCGCTCAGAACGTGAGGGAGACCTGCGCGCCGGCCTGCAGGTGCTCGATGGCCGAGGCGCGCGCGCCGATCTCGAGCGGGCCGAGGCCCAGCCCGAGGCTGAGCCCGGTCCGGGATTCCGTGCGGGCGAAGTCGTGGTTGATGCCGGCACGGAGCGCGAACGGGCCCTTCGTGACTTCACCGCCCAGTGCGAACACCTGCGTGGGGAAGCTGTCGACGTCGGCCTCGTTGAGCGCGAGATCGGCATTCACCGTGAAGATCTCCCGCGACCACGCACCGCCCACCACGAGCTGCGGACCGGTCTCGAAGACCACCCCTTCGGTTGTCTCGATCGATTCCGGTACCACGTTCCGGAGCACGGCGGCGAGCCGTATCGGATGCGTCGTCAGCCTCATCGAACCGCCGAGATCGACGCTGAACGAGGTGTCCGAGACCTCGCTGTCCGCGAATCGATCCTCGCTCGACTGTCCGTCGCCGAACTCCTCGTCGAGCGTGGTCTCGACGCCCTGGGCGAGCAGGGACGAGAGCTTCGGGGTGATGCCGATGTCGACGTCGTGACCCTTGATCGTCACCGTCCGGGCGATGCTCGCGCCCAGCGTCATGCGGACAAGGCCACCACCCTCGATCCCCGAGGTGAGCTGATCTTCCGGGCTCACGACGGTGATGGTTCCCGTGCGCCGGTCTTCGTCGATCTCCAGGGTGAGCGCGCCGGTCGCCTCGATTTCCGCGCGGGTCAGGCTGGCGTCCGCGAGCGTGCTCGCGAACTGCTCGAAGTACACGCGGTCGGCATCCGACGCCTCCACGCGGCCGCGTCCGGTGCCGCGTGCCTGGAGGTGGATGGCGAAGGGGTAGGGCGTGTTCGAGAAGGCGAGCCCGAGGGCGGCAGTGGCCTGTCCGCTGATGTCGCTGCGGTCGACGCTGTCGAGGATGTCGAGCGCGCGCGCGGACAGGACGCCGAGGCCGTCCAGGTCCTCGAGGCAGGCGACCGTCGGGTCGTCGAGGCAGTCGGGCTCGGCGGTGCTGAAGTCGATCTCGGCCACGGCGGCGTCGATGTCCTCTTCCAGGGTCTCGTTGTCGCGGTCGTTGGCGATGTCGTACACGCCGGCGTCGTCGCGCGTTTCCAGGGCGACGCCGAGCGAGACGTGCACCTTCTCGCCGCGCCGCTGCATGGCCATCAGGGAGGCGGGATTGGCGAACGCGCCGGGCGCGCCCTCACCGTTCGCGATCGCCGAGCCGCCGAGCGACAGCGAGCGGGCGTCGAGCGCGTGCGCCGCGCCGCTGACCGAGGCGAGCAGGACGACGGCGGTGGCCAGCCGTGTCGGGGTCGGGTCGATGCACATGATGAGGCCTTCGGTATCGCCGGACCCGGATCGGCCGGACAGGAGGAAGGTCCACGATTCTGCAGGATGCATACCGGAACCTCAGGGTGTCTCGGACGGGGATGTCTCGGACGGGGGTGACGTGGCTTGTCGGACCGCGGCCGGCGATGATGCCGGCGGTGGTGATTCCGCCGTCGCCGTCGCCGGGGCCCGCTCCGTGCTGGCGGTGACCACGGTCAGGATGGCGTGCCGCACTTGCTCGCCGAGCATCGTCCGCGCCTCGTGCTCGACGTCGCGCATGGTCTCGGTCGCGGCGAGCGTGCTGCCCTCGGTGGCCACGAAGCCCCGCGCTTCCAGGGTGCGGACGAACATCCTGAACAGAGCCTTGTCGAACAGCTCGCCCGCGTCGCGTCCGTGCGTCGTCGCGAGCCGGGCGGCGGCCAGCCGGCAGCGCGTCTCGAGCGTTTCCCGTTCGATCCGGCCCCCGGGCGCGCGGGCGAGCATCGAGGCGCAGAGGTAGTCCCGCTCGAGCGCGGGCATCACCACCTGGGCGAGGCGCATCAGCGTGACCGCCTCGTTCGAGCCGGCCGCCGCCCGCTGCCAGCCGGGTGACGCGCCCGCCGCCGCGTCGAGGTCGTCGTCGGCTGCCCGCTCCTCGCCGCCGCGACGGATCAGCAGGCCGTTGCCGGCCAGCGCGTCGAGCGTCCGGGCGAGCGTCTCGTCCGGCACGTCGTCCTCGAGGAAGAGTTCGGCCCGCAGGAAGGGGTAGCTCAGCGAGACCAGGTGGCGCAGTTCGGCAGCGCTGCGGCGACGGCTGTTCGTGAACGCCGCGGCGACGAGTGCCGGCAGGAGAAGCAAGTGCTGGATGTTGTTGCGGAAGTAGGTCAGCGGCGCGGCCTGCCCCGGGAGCACGTGCACCAGCGGGCCGAGCTCGTCCGCATCGAAGCCCACGAAGCCGAGGTCCCGGCCGTGCTCGATCACCCGGGCGGGATCGATCGGCGGCACGACCACGGTCGAGTTCGCGTGAGCCGTCTCGAGCAGTCGATGGTAGAGGCGGATCTGCTGCTCGAGCGCCCCGCGCCCGGCGCTGCCGCGCGGGGTGGCCAGGAGTGCCGTCGCCAGCAGCGAGATCGGCGTGACGCTCGCCGCCTCGTTGATGCGCTGCATGACCGTCGTGCCGAGCTCGTCGACGACCGGCGCCAGCCAGTCGGGACGCTCGTCCCCGACCGTCTCGTCACGCCAGCCGTGCCGGTGACGGCTCAGGAGATCATCGAGCTCGATCGGTCTGCCGACGTTGACGTACACCCGCCCGTAGTCCTCGCGCAGCTTCCGCAGTGACTTCACCAGGGCGAACACCGTCTCCTTCTGCTTCTTGCCACCCGCCAGCTCGCTGGTGAACGAACGACCCTCCAGCAGACGCTCGTAGCCGAAGTAGACCGGCACGAACACCACCGGCGTGCGGGGGTTGCGGAGGTAGGCATGCGCCGTCATCGAGAGCATGCCGCCCTTCGGTGGCAACAGACGCCCGTTCCGGCTGCGCCCGCCCTCGATGAAGTACTCGAGGGAGTGACCCCGCTGCAGGATCTCCTTGAGGTAGCTCGCGAACACCGCCGCGTAGAGTGGGTTGCCCGCGAAGGTGCGCCGGAGGAAGAACGCGCCGCCGCGACGGAGCACGCCACCGACGACGGGCAGGTTCAGGTTCACCCCGGCGGCGACGTGCGGCAGCGAGAAGCCGTTCATGTACAGGAGGTAGGAGAGCAGCAGGTAGTCGATGTGGCTGCGGTGGCAAGGGACGTACACGATCTCCCGCCCGTCGGCGACCGAGCGCAGCCGCTCGACGCCGGCGAACTCGACCCCGTCGTAGAGCTCGGTCCAGAGCCGCGTGAGCGGGCGCTGCAGCATGCGGATGGTGGGGTAGGAGACATCGGCGGCGATCTCGACGGCGTACTTCTCCGCGTTCCGTCGCGCACGCGCGCGCTTGCGTTCGTCGCCGTTCGCCTCGTGCTCGACCGCACGCTTGACGGCGCCGTCCGCGAGCACATGGCCGATCAGCATGCGCCGGTGCGACTGGTCCGGCCCGAGCGTCGCCAGACGACGCTTCCGGAAGTGCACGCGCAGGATGCGCCCGAGCTTTCGCTGCAGGATCCCGGGCTTCACGTCGGGCGGCGCGGAGGCGCGCAGCGCCACCAGGGAGAGCGGCTCGCTGAAGTTGACGAGCGTGTTGCGCCCGTGCACGAGAGCGGTGAAGAACTTGCGGGTGCGCCCGGCGATCTGCCAGTTCTCCGAATAGAACAGTCGCCAGAAGGAGGACTCCCGCTCCGGCGCCCGGCCCCAGTAGACCGCGACCGGCACGATCTGCAGCTCGCCCGCGTCGGGCACCGCGCCGGCGTCGACGAGGCGCGCGATGCGCGGCGACATCCAGTTGCGGTGCTGGCGGAAGAACTCGCCCTGGCGGCGCTTGAGCACGTCGACCGACGCCCGTTCGGTGACGCCGCCGTAGACGAGGTCGTCGCCCGGTCTCGGCAGCCCGTGGTCGCGACAGACGAGGTCCAGCGCGGTGCGATCGGCCAGGCCGCCGACCTCGAGCACGTACAGTACCGGCCGCTTTGGATCGATGCGGGCGGCCGGCGCCTCGGGCAAGACCGTCGGGCGCATCCACAGGCCCAGCAGGCGAGCGGGCAGACGCTCCAGAAAGGTCGCGCGGCGCTGTGGCATCATCGGGCCGAGTCGTCGAACCATCGTCGACGGAATCAGGATCATAGCGTGGCCCGACTTCGCACTCGCGACGAATCCGAGCTGGACGAGGACACCCTGGCCGCACTCGCGCCGGTGCGCGCGTCCGGCGCCGCCATCGCGCCCGTCTACCGGGAGTACGCCGCGAGCGAGCCGGCGCTACGCGCCTACCTCGGCATGGAAGCGGCGGTGCGCGAGGGCTCGCTCGCGACGCGCGAGGTCGAGGCCATCAAGCTGCTCGTGAGCGGTCGCCTCGCCTGCGCATTCTGCTCGACCGTGCACGCCGCCAAGGGGCGACGCGCCGGTCTCGACGATGCCGCGCTCGAGGCGATCGTGGCGGGACGACCGGTCGGCGAGCCGAGGCTCGACGCGATGCTGCACCTCGTCACGACACTGCTCGCGCGTCCCGGCCCGCTGACCGACGATGAAGTCACCGCCGCGCGCGCGGCGGGGCTCGACGACGCCAACCTCGTCGACCTGACGCTGGCGGCGGCGACGATCTTCTTCACCAACATCACCAACCACGTGAACGACACGCGGTTGCCTGGCTGAGACGACGACATGGCCGACCGCCCTCCCGCGAAGAACGTGCTCGGCGAGCCGCTCGCCCCCTGCGGACTCGATCCCGTGACCGGCTTCTACCGCGACGGCTGCTGCGACACGGGTCCCGAGGATCGCGGCTCGCACACCGTCTGTGCCGAGATGACCGACGAGTTCCTTGCCTACACCGCCGCGCGCGGCAACGATCTCTCGACGCCCGTGCCCGCCTACGGCTTCCCGGGGCTGAAGGCCGGCGACCGCTGGTGCCTGTGCGCGAGCCGCTGGCGCGAGGCGCACGAGGCGGGCAAGGCCCCGCGCGTCCACCTGACCGCCACCCACGAGAAGGCGCTGGAGATCGTGCCGTTCGAGGCGCTGCGCGCGGCGGCGGTGGACCTGAACTGACGACGGCGCGACTGACCAGGTCTCGAACGAGATGTCCTCGTTCCGTTTCACTCCGGACACCAAGTCGTCGAGAAGCGCTCGGAGCCCGGCCGCCTCGGGCACGTCGCTCAGCGCGGCGGCGGATTGCCGTTTCCCTTCGTCACTCCGACTCGTGGTCGCCCGGATTAGCCAATCGAATCAGATTGCCGTGTTTTCGCGTCCTCGACGACGGGCACCGTCGGAGACGGGAACGGGTCGAGCGCAGGCTCCACACGTCCGCGCTCGATGGCCTTGACCGACCAGACTCCGGACCGCCCGCCAACGCCAAGGCTCGCATGTCGGTCCCATTCGTAAACCAGCCCATACGAGCCAGGAAAACCCGCTACCACGAACCTGATCAGGTTATCCACAAGCTCCGCTCGTCCCGAGCGCCGATCATGAGCGCCGTGGAGAAGCAAGTACGTTCCGCCGGTCATCGTTCGAATCTCGGCCGCGCTGGACACGGACATGGCGTTGACCGAATCCGCCAGGGCGTGCAGCTGATCGAGAGCGGCTCTGCCAAGATCGTCCTCGTAGTCGTATGCAATCGACGTTAGCGGTTGTACCCCGCCATGAAACCGAACTGCCAATGCTGCAGGTCGTCGCGCTGACTGAAAGCCGTCGACAGTTCGACGATGTCCTGTTCCGATAAGACCTTCGGCTCGCGGGCGCCAGCCGCCGCGACGAACTGCTCGAGACGCGCGACGTAGTACGGCTTGCTTTTCAGCGGGATCGATTCGCTGGCCAGCAATTGCACGTACGAACTCGAGCTTGCAGCCGTTCGGCACGCGATGGCGTGGCGTGGGGTCCGACATGGCATTCATCCTTGAATGAGCAGCGCAATTGCCGGCTCGCAATGCTGGCAGGACACGGCATCTCGCAAACGTCCGTTTGCCGAGCGGCGCCGCGCTCTGCTATTGTTTTTTACAGGAGTCGGGTACGAGCGGGCAGCGAAGCACTCGCGACCGGCAGGATGAGCGTCGAGTCGGAGATAAGTGAGGCGATGCTGGACGGGACGCCGCAAGCGACCGAGGTGCCAGAGGCGACGGGGAGGGTAGTTCGCTCAGGCGTGCGCTGCCGTCAGATACTGGACGAGTCGGCGCATGCACGTCGGTGCCAGTGTCAGGAATCGGCTGATGTCGCGCTGTCGATCTAATACTTGTTAGCCCAAGAACATCACCCTTCATCACGGATGGAACCATGAAGCTCACGAAACTCAAAATCAAAAACTTTCGCGCTTACAGGGACGAGGTAGAGATCGTTGTAGCCAACACGACTGGCCTAGTAGGTAGAAACGACGTTGGCAAAACCTCGATCCTAGATGCGCTAGGCATATTCTTCGGCCATAGACTCTGCAAATACGAGCACACCGACAAATGCGTATTTTCAGGTGAGAATGACGACGTAGTAATCACCTGCGAATTCGACGACCTGCCAGAGCAGCTTGTGTTAGACGCAACATCCGCAACTGACTTACAAAGCGAGCATCTACTTACCGAGGAGCGAACACTCTCTTTATCACGCGTGTTCAAGAAGGGTAAAGGAACTGGCGCGTATGTAGCAAACTGTATTCACCCATCCGCTCAGAACGCAAAAGGAATAATTCTCAAGAAGAATGACGAATTGAAGGCAATTGCACGAAGTCTGGAAATCGAAGTGGAGGACAGTCGCTCGAATGTGAGCCTAAGGAAAGCAATCTATCATGCAATTGGCGATCTCAAGCTCACCTTCCAGACTGTTCCGCTTTCTAAGGAAGATGGAAGAGCAATTCTAGAGCAAATTCAAAATCACCTACCGCATTTCGCGATATTCAGGGCCGACAGGCCAAGCACTGACGAAGAAGCTGAAGTACAAGATCCAATGAAGGTCGCAGTATCCCAAGCCGTTGAAGAGATATCGCCTCAGCTGGAACAAATTAAAGAGCAAGTTCAGAGAAAAGCACTCGCGGTTGCGACCAACACCCTATCTCACCTCGGCGAGTTGGATCCCGAGCTAGCGATGTCCCTTACTCCGGACTTCAAGGCCGACCCTAAATGGGAGGGAATATTCAAGCTCACACTAACGGGGAATGACGGCATTCCGATCAACAAGAGAGGAAGCGGAGTCAGAAGGCTAGTGCTTATAAGTTTCTTTAAATCGGAAGCCGAGCGCATCAAGAACGAATATCACGACAAGGGCGTTATATACGCGATCGAAGAGCCGGAAACGTCTCAGCACCCCGACAAACAGAAGCTGCTGGTAGAAGCATTCTCCGAAATGGCTGAAAAAGACGGCTGCCAGATCGTCATCACTACGCATGTTCCCGCTCTCGCTGAGCAACTCCCTATCAGTAGCATTCGACACATCGTTAGAGATCCAAGCGGTCGGGTACAGGTGCAAAGTGAGCACCCTGACGTCTATAAACTGATCGCCGAAGATCTCGGCGTGCTTCCAGACAGCAGAGCGCAAGTTGTAGTTTGCGTCGAAGGCCCCAACGACATAATTTTCCTGCGAAATATTACGGCTATTCTCATTAGAGAAGGATACGACGCTCCCGATCTGGCGAACGATCCACGGATCGTAGTTCTACCGCTAGGTGGAGACACGTTGCGGGAATGGGTGAACGGGCACTATTTGAAGAACATCGGGAAGCCGGAAGTTCATATTTACGATCGTGACGAACAAGAACCGCCAAAATATGCATCCGCTTGCGACGAGGTGAACGCCAGAGACGATAACTCAAAAGCCTTTCTTACTGGCAAGCGCGAAATGGAAAACTACCTCCATCCGGAGGCGATCTTAGAAGCGTTGAGTGTTCAAGTCACTTTCACTGATAGGTGCGATGTGCCGAAAATCGTCGGAGCCGCTCTCGGAGTTAATGATCGGACTGCGAAAAAAAAGTTGAACAGAACAGCGGCAGCGAAAATGACCAAATCTAGGCTTGAAGAATGCGATCCAGACGGCGAGTTACTGTCGTGGCTGGCGGAGATAATGGAGAGATGTCGATAAGGCTAACAAAACGCTGAACCTGTAGCCGGACACGGCCATGGAACCTGGCTACGCCAGAACCCAAGTCCGTATCCAGCTCAGGACAGATGGCAGCGGTACTATCAGTATACCATTTGCAGATACTGATCACTTTAATGACATCTTAGAAGCACTACAAGAGAAATAGTCGTGAGATTGCCGGAAGTCAGACGCACATCATTGATCATAGTCCTAGCCGCCATGACCATGGCGTCTGCTAGTGGTCAAGACAGTGCTCCATCGGATACTATTGGCACAGAGACGATCATGATTTCAGATACAGAGTCCAAGGGAATCTTTACGGGGAGACCTGGCAAAGCTGCCCTTTACAGTCTTATGCTGCCAGGGACGGGACAGATCTACAATAAAAAATACTGGAAACTACCAATTGTATATGGAGCTGTAGGAGGGACTGTAGGATTGCTCATCCACAATACAAAACAGCACACACAACTTCAAGAAGCCTATCGCTTGAGTATAGAAAACGGCGACCCTCGAGCCGATAACCTACGCCGTCTCAGAAATGAAGCTAGGAAAAATCAACAAACTTCTATAATCATCCTAGGAGTCGTATGGGTACTTAACGCGGCTGACGCTTATGTAGACGCCCATCTTAGCACCTTTGATGTGGACGATGATCTAGGCTGGCATCAAGTGGAGCCTTTCATCCATGGCGGTACTGATCAGACACTAGAAGTGGGAATCGCCATTTCGTTCTGAACAAGCCATGGATCAACGCACTTATTCTTAGTATGACTATAAGATTTACTCTACCTATCTATCAATCTTTGCTCCTTACAGGATGCTTCATCCTGTGCTTATCATCCTGCGCTACGTATAAGACCAAGATTGTCAAAGAAGAACGCAACTGGTCAGAA
>ENA-ORXT01000268-ORXT01000268.1-marine-metagenome-genome-assembly--contig:-NODE-268-length-87306-cov-7.780417_pt1 | contig 87306 bp, 87 predicted proteins | sample MGYA00237868_ERZ511482 | MGnify/ENA metagenome assembly ERZ511482 | reverse complement strand
GTTGGGCTGTTCGCCCATTAAAGTGGCACGCGAGCTGGGTTCAGAACGTCGCAAGACAGTTCGGTCTCTATCTGTTGTGGGCGTTAGAGTATTGAGAAGATCTGACACTAGTACGAGAGGACCGTGTTGGACATACCTCTAGTGTATCAGTTGTGCCGCCAGGTGCATTGCTGAGTAGCTATGTATGGAATGGATAAGCGCTGAAAGCATCTAAGCGCGAAGCCAACTTCAAGATGAGTACTCTATAGGGTCGTAGAAGATTACTACGTAGATAGGCTATAGGTGGAAGTACAGTGATGTATGGAGCCAAGTAGTACTAATTACCCGGAAGCTTTTTTATTTTATTAATAACAGAGATAGATATTATGCTCTACTCAATACTTATTAATAAAGTCTTTAATATTGTTTGTAAATATTTAGTATCGATAATCTTACGTTATCGCCCTACTTGTTAATTTTAAATAACAAGTAAGTCCTTATCAAAAAAAACAAGAAGACTTGCATGGTAGATAGCAGTATCTACACAGACATACAAGATCTTAAAGAAAATGGTGGCTATAGCAAAGGGGATCACCTCTTCCCATTCCGAACAGAGAAGTTAAGCCCTTTAGCGCCGATGGTACTACGTTTGTGGGAGAGTAGGTCGCCGCCTCTTTTTTCTTTATCTTTTGACGAATTAGCTTAGAGTAACGTATAAGCAGCACTAGATCAAAGGACCAAGAAAAAAGAAAAATCAAAGCCGCGTGAGTAATCACGTGGCTTTTTTTATGCTACTAACTAAAGTAGCGCACCGCTATATGACCTCGTTTGAAACAAGCACTTAACGACACTATGACTGACTGACTTTTGACGTAGTCAAAATGAATACCTATGAGACATTCAAAGCCAGAAACAGTAACACCTATCAATGACCAAGTTTGGACCGATCAATACCGCCTCGTTTTCTTTTGACAACTAAGCTTATAGTAATGTATAAGCATCACTAGATCAAAGGATCAAGAAAAAGAAATACTAAAGCCGCATGAGAAATCACGTAGCTTTTTTTATGCTTGTAGTTAAGGGCGAAATTTAGGCAAAGAGAAACCAAAATATTTGACAATAGTCAATCGAGAAATGTATTACTAAACTGATCATAAAATATTTGACGAAAGTCAAATCCGAAATAAAAAAATTCTATTAATCCTCCAGAGGTCTATTAATCCTATAATCCTAGTCCTCTTCTATAAATACAACATCATATTTAGTTTTAAAACTATTAGGATCAGACATACCTAATATTGACTTCCACTCCTTAGGAGTAGATTTAGAATTCAGCAAGCAACCTTCAACTAGGTATGGATATATCTCATCTAAACGACGTACTTCATTCTGTGAAATTCGTCTAGAAACATGAATTCTATTTATTTCATTCGGATGGTTTATACCCGCAGCACCCATCAGCTCAACGAATGACTTGATCGTTTCTTTGTGATACCGAGCAACGCGTTTTTCTTTATCTTCTACATTTAAACCCTTCACTAATTCTGGATCTTGTGTAGCCACTCCGGTAGGACAAGTATTTCTATTACATTCCAAAGCTTGGATACACCCTACTGCCATCATCATTGCTCTGGCAGAATTACAAGCATCAGCGCCCATTGAAATGGCACGAAATATATCAAAGCCAGTAGCAATCTTACCCGAAGCAAATAAAGTAATTTCCTTTTTAAGGTTGAATCCAATCAATGTATCATAAGCAAAAGCCAATCCATCAAGAAATGGCATTCCCACATTATTACTGAACTCTAAAGGAGCAGCTCCAGTACCACCTTCACCACCATCAACAGATATAAAGTCTGGTCGTATTCCAGTTTCTATCATCGCTTTACATATCGCAACAAACTCAGATTTTTGACCAATACATAATTTGAAACCAATAGGCTTTCCACCAGAAGCATCGCGACATAGCTTCACAAAGTTTAGTAGACCAATGGGAGTATTAAAAGCTTTGTGATAAGGAGGACTTAAAACATCCTTTCCCATTTCAACATTTCTAATTTCTGCAATCTGTTTAGTTACCTTTCGGGCAGGAAGGATACCACCATGACCCGGCTTAGCCCCTTGAGATAATTTTATCTCGATCATCTTAACATTCGGCGATTTACACCGCTCGGCAAAATATTCAGCAGAGAAGTTTCCATCAGAAGCACGCGAACCAAAATAGCCTGTACCAATTTGATAGATGAGATCTCCGCCTGGCTCCAAGTGAAAGGGAGAGATCCCACCTTCACCAGTATTATGTGCAAAATCTCCTAGTTTTGCTCCACCGTTAAGCGCGAGAATTGCTCGACTACTCAGGGAACCAAAGCTCATGGCTGACACATTTAATGTACTGCTAGAATATGGTTGAAGACAATCCTTTCCGCCGACCTTTACCCTAGGGTCATGATCAAGAGTATGAAAATCAAGAGCTCCAATACTATGATTCATCCATTCAAAACCATCCGAATACACATCCAGTTGTGTACCAAAAGGGGAGGTGTCTAAGTCACCCTTGGCTCGCTGATAGATGATATTCCTGCTAAGTCTAGAAAATGGCTTACCATCCGTATCCGATTCAATGAAGTATTGATAGATTTTAGGTCGTAGCCATTCTGCAATATATCTAGTGCGCCCCAACAATGGAAAATTTCTAGCAATGGCCTTCTTCGTTTGAAAGAAATCGTAAAATCCTAGAAGTAGAATAGGACCTAAAAATAAAAAGACCCATAGCCAGCCCATAGAGACAAACCAAGCAAGTGCTAATACTCCAAGAGTCGATATTATTGAAAATATTACAAATTCATTTCTCATAAAAGTCCGATTGTACTTCGAATTTAATGAATATTAACGGCTCGTACAGTCAGAGAGAGATACATTAAAAATAATTGTAATATATTTAATCTATGAGCTGGAAAGCCTATATACACGGTTTCAAAGCATACATGAAGCTTGAGAGATCGATGTCTCCTAATTCTGTCGAAGCATATCTCAGTGATGCAGAGAAACTAAAGCAATGGGTTCAGCGGAATCACCCCAATTTAATGCCAGAAGCCTTGGATGGTAATCTATTGTCGGAATTTATTCAAGACATCAATAAAATGGGAATGGGTGAACGCACCCAGGCTAGAATACTTTCAGGCGTTAAGGCCTTCTATAAGTACTTACTTTTAGAAGATTTAATAAATGATGATCCAACGGAATTGCTGTTAGGGCCAAAACTCAAAAGAAAAATACCGGAGGTCTTAAATATAGAGGAAATTAATGCGATGATGGAGACCATTGATTTAAGTGATGCACAAGGTCATCGGAATAGAGCTATTCTTGAAACCTTGTATGCTAGTGGTCTAAGGGTCTCTGAATTAATAACCTTAAAGATTTCTCATTTTTATTTTGATGAGGGTTTTGTGCGTGTTATCGGGAAGAACAATAAAGAGCGGATTGTTCCCATAGGAGAAGAAGCCATCAGGCAAAATCTATATTACATCGAAAATTATAGAAATAAGCTAAGCATCCAAAAGGGAAATGAAGACATCCTATTCCTTAATAGACGAGGGAAAGGCCTGACACGGGTGATGGTTTTTTACATTATCAAAAAGGCTGCTGAAAGGGCAGGAATTAAGAAAAATGTAAGCCCACACACCTTTAGGCACTCTTTCGCAACTCATATGGTTGAAGGTGGAGCAGATCTTAGGGCTGTTCAAGATATGCTCGGACACGAATCAATCCTGACCACAGAGATCTATACGCACCTTGATACCAATTTCCTGAGAGAAACGCTTCTTAATTATCATCCACGAAGTAGAAAATAAATAGGAGGTCAGGGAAGTTCTAGTCTTGCATATTCTTACTAATTTTAACCAGTGAAAGGATTTATCATAAGCTTAGGTCAATTTGTTGCGCTTTTGTGTCTATTGATGATGCTATTGCAAGCCTGTGCTAGACCGGCCAATCCTACAGGAGGGCCGATAGATGAAATCCCTCCGGCCCTGATTACAGAGGAATCTACCCCTAATTTTCAAACCAATTTTGAAGAGCGAGAAATAACCTTAGTTTTTGATGAGTTTGTTGAGTTGAAAAATTCTAGCAAACAAATCGTTATTTCTCCGCCATTCACTAATTTTTCAAAATATACGGTTAAAGGGAAAAAGATCACTGTTGAATTTCCAGAAGATGAACAACTCCGAGAAGATGCAACCTATCAAATTAATTTTGGATCAGCCATACAGGATTATACGGCAGGAAATACACTAGAAAATTTCTCCTTTGTGTTCTCAACAGGTGACATCATAGATTCATTAACGCTATCTGGGTATGTTAATGATGCGGCCACTGCAGAAGCTGTCCCAGAGGTTTTAGTCATGTTGTATGATAATCTTTCAGATACGGCTTTTATAAAAGAGAAACCATTTTACTTTGCCAAGACTGATAAAGAAGGAAAATTTGAAATAAGAAATATTAAGGAAGATACATTCCAGCTTTTTGCATTGCTTGACGCAAATCTTAGTTTGACCTATGATCAACCCAATGAGTCTATTGCATTTTATGATACAACGATTTACCTACCAGATACTAACCTGAATAATGTAATACTAGAACTGTTTGACGAACGAGAAATTCCTTCTGTTCTTAAACACGAGCAGAAAAGAAAAAATTACGGAGTTGTAAGATTTTCAGATGAAGTGAGGGAAATGAAAATCGAGCCATTAGATGAACTTACAGCGTTTAGATATTTACATGAGAAAGACAGCTGTCAGTATTGGTACAGAACAACACTGGATAGTTTTATGTTGGAGATGAGCTGGGAGGGGAGCATCGATACTTTGGAAATTAAGAACATTTCAAAGAAGAAATCAGCACCGAAATTGAGCTGTTTGAATTCTCCTGTAACGGAATCATATTTCCCTGGTGACTCCATCATTTTATCCTTCAATAACCCTTTAGAATCTTATACAATTTCTGCGCTTTCGCAAATTGATTCTTTAGATCAATTTAATATTGATAGCATTCGGATGGATGGAAAAGAATTAATTGTAAGAGGCCGATTGATTGATACAGGAATATACAGTTTGACCTTACTTCCAGAATTTGTAACCGACTTCTATGGGAATGGAATAGATTCAACAGTTATAAATTTTAAAGGAAAATCTACGAGTACATTGGGTAACATGAAAATCATCATTCAGAACAAAATTGATGAAGGTCAGTATATTTGTGAGCTAATCGATAAAGGCGAAAAGCTTATCAGAAGTAAAACAATATCTAGGGATTCAATTCTGGTATTTAATCGAGTGCCAGGAGGAAATTACACTTTGAAAATGATCTGGGATATAAACGAAAATGGCTATTGGGATTCAGGTGTGTTAAGCACTAAGACCAAGGCAGAAAAAATTCGCATCTTTACTTTAGAAGAATTAAGGGACGGGTGGGATCTTGAAACATCCATCGATCTTAAAAATCAATTTTGATGAGACTAGAATCAGATCAGTTAAGAAAAAAATATGGTGCGCGAGAAGTGGTTAAAGGGGTAACGATTTATGTCGAGCAGGGCGAGATCGTGGGCCTATTGGGACCTAATGGAGCAGGTAAGACAACGACCTTCTATATGATGGTCGGTTTTGTTAAGCCAAACGAGGGTAAGGTAATATTGGAGAATGAAGAAATTACGGATCTCCCAATGTACCGTCGGGCGCAGAAGGGCATCGGATATTTGCCGCAAGAAGCCTCTGTATTTCGTAAGTTATCCGTTGCAGAAAACATCGCTGCGGTTCTTGAAATGACAAAAAAATCCAAGAGTGAGCAGAAAGAGAGATTGGAAGAATTAATCTCAGAATTTGGTTTAGAAAAAGTGAGAAACAATGTTGGAGATTCACTGTCAGGAGGGGAACGTCGACGTACAGAAATAGCTCGCGCTTTGGCAACTGATCCAAGATTTATATTATTGGATGAGCCCTTTGCTGGAATTGATCCCATAGCAGTGGAAGACATTCAATACATCGTTGCGAAGTTGAAGAACAAAAATATTGGGATTCTAATTACTGATCATAATGTACAAGAAACCTTATCAATTACTGATCGGGCATATTTGATGTTTGAAGGAAATATTTTAAAAAGTGGTACGGCTGAAGAACTTGCCAATGATGAAATTGTTAAAAAGGTATATCTAGGTCAACACTTTGAATTGAAAAGAAAGAACATGGATGTCGACTTGAGATAGTACTCATGTTTATTAAGAATATATGCAGAATTTATTTTTACTCCTTCTGATTTCATTAAGTTTATTTTCTTGTGGTGATTATGCCGCGCTAGAGGCTATTGATAAGAATAAGAGGATTGCAGATTCATTGTATTATGTACAAAAAGATACCATCAAGAAATCATATGATGAACTTTGCGACAGCATATATGGTTTAGAATTTGATAGGGCTTTGGATTCGATTAAAATATTACGACTAGAGGGGATTAAAGATTTAATTGAAAATTAATGAAGATTTATTTTTTCATATTAGTGCTCGGATTTTCTAGTCTCTTAATTTCTTGTCAATCAAAGAAGAAAGAAATACCCTCCGTTGATCATTTTTTTCAATTGAAAGTAGAGAAGGCTAGATTAGATAGAATTAAGGAGTGTAAAGGGAATGCAATTGTAGAAGCAGAGAAACAAGTAGATCAATTAATTGATCGGTGGATTAAAGACCATGTTGCCGACACAATAAATTTTCCGAGGAAGCCTGCTAGACCTAAAAGTCCAGGTCATCTGCTAGAAAAATCCAATTAAAAACCTGCAAGTTTAAGCAGGCGTTTATTCAGATATTCGACACCTCTAGATGCATGATATCTTGCACCAAAAAATCCCTGACCAGTACCTCCTAGTTTATCTCCTTTTCCTGTATATACTGCATAGGGTGCTGGGGGTTCAAGAACACCAAATCCATCATCTAATAAATAGAATAAATCTGTAGATTGACCACCATAATAAAAGATGGGACCATCTTTCGGCTTAATGCTTGGATCAATTTCAAGATTTTCATTCAAATAAATATCAGTAATTTTCCCGTCAATGAAATCAGGAAGCATATAACCATAAACAAAGAGGACATCTGAAAAAGTGTAATAATATTTAAATTTCTCAACGAGGTCCTTATTATAATCCTCTCTTTGTTTTCTGATGATTGTGGCCTCTTTTGTCCTTCTTAGCTCATTCAACTTGTCAATCTTATTTTTTTTAGCATCAAGACGGACAACAAGAGTACCTCTTTTTAATTCATTGGCTTTCTCTACCGCTAAATCTCTTCTTTGGAAGTAATTTAAACTTGTATATCTTTCAACAAATAAATCTGACTGACTTGTACGTTGGAGGTTTTCATGCTGTGAAAAGCCAATATTTGCCCAGAGCGTCAAAAAAAATATAAAGAATAGTGGTTTCATAAGAATAATTAGGTGCAAATTACGAATTGCCACCTTCTATTGCCTTGTCTTAGAAGAAAAATTTAATAATAAGCAGCCATAATGACTTAAGAGATTAGTGATTTCTCTTGGTCTAATTCTTTCAAAAATTCATCTGAGCTGATTACTTTTGTGCACAGAAATCTCTAACTATGGGATTGATAAAAAAATTGAAATTTAAATTATATGCAAGCTGGAATTGATATTGAAGCATTAAATCAACAGATTTATCAGGATAGTGCCTTCATTGAAGATTTGAAGGTAAGTACTTCACAGGTGATCGTAGGACAAGAATACATGCTTGAGCGATTACTTTTAGGTTTATTGGCAAGTGGCCATGTATTATTGGAAGGTCTGCCGGGATTAGCCAAGACATTATCCATTAAAACATTGTCCTCCGCTATTGATGCACATTTTAGCAGAATTCAGTTTACTCCGGATTTACTTCCTGCCGATGTCATTGGAACCATGATTTATAATCCGGGCACCAATGATTTTTCTGTGCGTAAGGGGCCGATCTTTGCCAATTTTATTTTGGCAGATGAGATTAACCGGGCACCTGCTAAAGTTCAATCCGCATTACTTGAGGCAATGCAGGAACGACAAGTGACGATTGGAAAAGAAAGTCATAAATTGCAAGAACCCTTTTTGGTTTTGGCAACGCAGAATCCGATCGAACAAGAAGGTACCTACCCATTGCCTGAAGCTCAGGTGGATCGTTTTATGTTGAAGGTAAAAATCGGTTACCCAAATAAAGATGAGGAGAGACAGATCATTCATAAAACAATCTCTGGAGAGACGTCACAAGAAATAAAATCAGTCGTAAAGCCAGATCAGATATTGAAGGCTAGAGAATTGGTGAAGAAGGTTTATATGGATGATAAAATTACCAACTATATTTTGGACATAGTATTTGCAACAAGAAATCCAGAAGAATATGGCTGTGCAGAATTAGTGCCTTTAATAAACTATGGAGGCTCACCGAGGGCCAGTATAAATTTGGCTCTAGCTGCTAAGGCGTATGCTTTTATTAATCGTCGTGGGTATGTTATTCCAGACGATGTAAGAAATATCTGTGAAGATGTGATGAGGCATAGAATTGGGATTACCTATGAAGCAGAAGCAGAAAATATAAGTCAAGAAGATATTATTTCAAAAATCATCTCAAAAGTTGAAGTTCCATAATGGATGCAACTGAAATTTTAAAAAAAGTAAGAAAGGTTGAGATCAAAACTCGGAGTATCTCTAAGCAGATTTTCTCTGGGGAATATCACAGTGCCTTTAAAGGGAGAGGAATGTCTTTTTCTGAGGTAAGGGATTATCACTATGGTGATGATGTGAGAAACATTGATTGGAATGTTACTGCTCGGACTGGATCTGCGCACATAAAAGTTTTTGAAGAAGAAAGAGAATTGACAGTGATGATGTTGATTGATATCAGTCAATCTGCTGTCTTCGGAACGAAGGTCCAATTTAAAAATGAAATTATAACAGAGCTTGCCGCAGTCCTTGCTTTTTCCGCCTCTATTAATAATGATAAGGTTGGAGCAATTCTTTTTTCTGATAAAATAGAAAAATATATTCCACCTAAAAAAGGACGATCACACATTCTTAGAATTATACGTGAAATCATCTATCACCAAACCGAAGGCAGTGGAACAAATCTTTCTATGGCCATCGAATATTTAAACAATGTTCAGAAGAAGAAAACCATCTCTTTTGTAATTTCAGATTTCATGGTTCAAGGTTATGAGACGGCTTTGTCAATTGCTTCTAGAAGACATGATCTCGTCGGGCTTCATATTTATGATCAGAGAGAAAGAGAGATGCCGAATGTCGGAGTCATCCGGACCAAAGATCCAGAGACTGGAGAACAGGTTTTTTTGGATACGTCTAGTCGTAAAGTTAGAGAAGAATACAATGATTGGTTTGAAGGTAATTACCAATATTTTGATAAAATTTTTAATAAGAATAAAGCCGACCACTTAAGCATAGCTACTGGCGAGGATTACATTAAATCATTATTACAATTTTTTAAGAAGAGAGCGAAGTGATCAGAAGATTTAGCCTCATAGTATTTGTTATGTTTTCAAGCCTTGTTCATGGACAGGTGATCAGTAAGGTGACTTTTGAAAAGGACACGGTAAAAATTGGTGAGCTAAATACGCTGACCATAGAAATAACGACGCCAAGAACAGGGTGGGTAAAATCTTATGATCTTGGGAGCTGGTTAAATTTAAAACCAACACAATCATTTTATGCCAATGATAGCATTGACTTAGCTTCTGATGCAGAATTTGATTTTATAGATATCGATCCTTCTAGGAAGGTACAAGTCAATTCTTCTAATTTTGAACAGGCGGCTAATGGACAGTATGTACATAAAAATAGTACCCGGTTTATTGCCTGGGACATTGGGGTTTTTGATTTTTTGGATCCGGTCCTAACTCTAGATACTATTGAATCATTAAACACCATCAATTTAAGAATTGATCCTTTGGTTGTGATGCCACCGACAGAATTTGTAATGGAGGATACGACGCAGATCATCGCCCCGCTTATGCCGATCTTAAAAGAAGATAAAAGCTGGAGGGACTGGATATGGATGGTGTATTTGTTAGTGGCCTTGTTGATCTTAGCTGGAATCGCCTATTATTTCTGGAAGCGATCACAGGTTGTTGAAGAAGTCGTTGAGGAGGAAGTCATACGTCCAGCACATGAAGTGGCCCTAGAAAAACTATCTGGTCTGCAAAGGAAAAAACTATGGCAGGAGGGAAAGGTCAAAGAATATCAATCGGAGCTTACACGGACGATACGGGAGTATTTAGAAAATAGATTTGGGATACAAGCATTAGAGTCTACAACCAGTGAAATAAATCGATCATTAAAGTCTGTGGACTTTGATCCTAGGCAAACGCAAAAATTAAATAATATACTGCAGGTTGCCGATCTTGTAAAATTTGCGAAAGCGAACCCACAAGAATCTATACATGAAGAATTTATGAATCATGCAAGAACTTTTGTAGAAGAGACCAAAGGGGGAAACCATGTAAATAATGAATTGGAGCTTTTAAACACTTTAGATTCAGAAGAAGAATGAGTTATTTAAGAGCCATAGAATTTATGCATCCTTGGTGGTTACTCTTGTTACTGCTTGTGCCTTTCATGGCCTATAGATACTTCAAGGGGAGCACCAAGGAAGATGCAACCATTACAATTCCGCATGTTTCAACCTTGTCTGGTACGACGAATATTCGTGGACTCTTGTATAAGGCTTTGCCATTTTTAAGATGGTTGGGGGTTGCTTTTTTAATAATATCTCTGGCGCGACCACAACTGGTTCTTAAGGAAGAGGAAGTGAAGGCAGAAGGGATTGACATCATGCTGGTGATGGATTTATCGAGTAGTATGTTGTCTAGGGATTTTAATCCGGATCGACTGGAGGTTAGTAAGTTGGTTGCTAAGCAGTTTGTAGATAAACGAGAATATGACCGGATCGGATTGGCTGTGTTTGCTGGTGAAAGTTTTACTCAGTGTCCATTGACTACTGACCATAGAATTTTAAAAGAATTTTTGGATCAACTTCAGTGCGGGTTACTGGAGGATGGGACGGCGATCGGGATGGGGCTAGCGGCGGCTGTCAACCGATTGAAAGAAAGCGAAGCTAAAAGTAAAATAGTTATTCTGTTGACAGATGGCGTAAATAATGCAGGATACATTAAACCGATGCAAGCTGCAGAGATTGCGGATCAGATCGATGTGAAAGTTTATACAATTGGGGTAGGGACCATGGGGTCAGCCATTGCACCGATGTCCCGTAGAAGTGATGGCTCATATGTTTTTGGTCGGTCACGTGTAGAGATTGATGAGGACTTGCTTCGAGAAATTTCAAAGCTTACTGGAGGTCGTTATTTTAGAGCGACCAACCAACAGGCACTTGAAGAAATATATGCGCAGATTGATGTGCTTGAAAAAACTGAAATTGAAGTGACCACCTTCAAGAGATTTTCAGAGGAGTTCAGAAAATTTTTATTGCTGGCTTTTATATTCTTAGGCTTAGAGTGGTTTTTGAAATATTTAGTTATTCGAGCGATACCATAAAACCTATTCTATGAAAAATATTATACTCATAATTTTTTCTATTTTCTATGCACTTTTATTATCGGGACAAAAAAATTCTGATGTGATCCTTGTGGAGACAGATAATGCGGCCATGGAGAAGGCATTTGCAAAAGCAAGAAATACCTTAGATGAATTTCTTGAAACAGTATCTTTCAATGCGTCAGATAATGAAATTTATGGAGCCTACCTAAAAGTGATTGAAGAAGAAGTGGTAGAATACTTATGGGTTTCAGGTGTCGAAAAATACAATGAAGAATATTTTATTGGAGTCTTAATTACAAAGCCAGAGCTTACTTCAATTTATGAAGAAGGAGCAACCATAGGTTTTCGAAAATCTGATATTTATGATTGGCAGATTTATGATAAGAAAAAAGATAAATTAAAAGGTGCATTTACTTTCAAGGTGCTAGAAAAACGAGATAGATCATTGTATGTATTCCTATAATCACCTAAAGCAATTAGATGAAACTACTTAATGAATTTACAGATGTTCAAGATTATTTTTCTCCGAAAATTATCGGAGAAGTTAATGATGTCTATGTAAAGGTAGCCAAGATTAAAGGCGATGAAATTCCATGGCATAATCATAAGAATGAGGATGAATTGTTTTATATCGTAGACGGTAGCTTACTTTTTGAGGTAGAAGGGGAGGAGGCTTTTAATATGAGCAAAGGAGATCTATTTATTGTCAAGCGTGGCATCAATCATCGAGTAAGCGCCAAAGAAGAATGCAAGATTATGTTGATAGAGAATAAATCGACAGCACATACGGGGGAAGTGGTCAGTGAAGTGACTCGAAGCATTGAAGAGCAATTGCGATAAAAAAATCTATACTTGGAAGTTATAGATTAGGAATTATAACGACGAACCAATGTTGTTCAGGCTCTCTAACGCTTATAATTTTTGGCTCATATTTTGCTTTAAAGACAAAATATTGAGATTAAAAGCAGGCCAATGGAACTAAAACTGCTTTTAGTTGGTTTTTATATTGTGGTTGAGATGATACGTTTTCATCTTGCCTATTTACATTTTTAATAATAATTTATAATGAGTAACGGTACAGTTAAATTTTTTAATGACGGAAAAGGATTCGGTTTTATTACACCTGATGATGGTGGAAAAGACGTGTTTGTCCATGTTAATGGCCTAAACGGAGTCCAACTTAATGAGGGAGATAAAGTCTCTTATGACGTCGAAGAAGGACAAAAAGGATTGAATGCAGTAAATGTTCAAGTTCTGTAAATAGACCTTCAATTCAAAGACATATTGGTCCATCAGCTTAGGTTGATGGACCTTTTTTTATGTGACAAATTATAATTATGTTGTTGTCAGTTAGCACTAAATGAGAATGCAAGCATTTAAAAATTTCCTAAATAATTTTCCGCATTACTCCCCAGAGACTTTTGAGGAGCTGGATCCATATTTATCCATTGTAGAATTAAAGGCCAATGATTATTTTCTACAGGAAGGTCAGACTTGCCGGCAGATTGCCTTCATTGAGCGAGGGTTGGTAAGAATTTATTACCTGCACGATGGAAAGGAAATCACTAAGTGCTTTTGTAAAGAAGACAACATCACCTGTGCGTATAGTAGCTTGATTACCCAAAAACCAAGTGAATGCGCCATCCAAGCTGTTGAGGACACCAAGTTGATTACGCTTTCATATTCTTCACTTCAAGAATTATATAAAAAAAGCATATTCTGGCAGCAAATGGGAAGAATAGCGGGCGAGAGAGAATTTATCATAGAAGAAGCACACAATCAATCGATGAGAAACCTGACCGCTACTGAAAGGTATAAACACATTTTGGAAAATGAAAGTGATCTTCTTCAACGGGTTCCTTTAAATCACCTTGCTACTTACATTCAAGTGGCGCCAGAAACTTTAAGCAGAATTCGAAAAAAAATTCTACGAACTTGACCTAGATCAATTGTTTTCAGTTTCAATACTCTGATTTTTGAATTATTAAATAATCAAAATTACAGAAGATGAATTCAGAAAGCCTTAAAAAATCTGTCGTACAAAGTTATGGTAAGCTTGCAAAAGCCACCTCGAAAAATCCATTCAATAATCTTTTTGCCTGTTGTAATACAACGAAAATCTCCAAGGAGCTTGCAACGGCGATTGGGTATTCTCAAGAAGAAATTCTGAATGTTCCAGAGGAATCTAATCTAGGAGTAGGCTGTGGTAATCCCGCTGCAATCAATCGTATTAAGCAGGGGGAAACAGTGGTGGATCTAGGTTCGGGTGCTGGATTTGATGCATTTATAGTTTCTCGACAAGTAGGTCAAGAAGGCAGAGTTATAGGAATAGACCTTTCTAAAGATATGTTATCACTGGCAAATAAAAATGCAGTTAAAGGCAATTATCAGAATGTCGAATTTAAGAGAGGAGATATCGAAAATCTACCCTTGGAAGATAATATTGCGGATCATGTTATATCAAACTGTGTTATCAATCTTTCATTAAACAAGGCGCAAGTGTACAAGGAAGCCTATCGCGTACTAAAGCCTGAGGGTAAATTGTCTATCAGTGATATTATTCTAGAAAAAGAACTTCCAGATTTTATTAAAAACTCGTTGGCAGGTCATGTTGCTTGTGTAGGCGGTGCTGAAAAATTGGATACTTATCTCGGATATGTAGAAGAAGCCGGCTTTAGAAATATAGAAGTGGTTTCGAAAAAAGAATTTCCTTTAGAACTTTTGCTTGGGGATCCGCAGATAGCTAAGATCGCAGAGAAAATGAATTTAGATGTAAGTGGTGCAGAAGCAATGGACCTTGCTTCAAGGGTAAAAAGCATAACACTGAGCGCAACAAAATAGGGAGCATGAAATATGGAAAGAAAACATTCCTAGGAGGTTTGCTAGCCATCTTCCTAGGAAGTAGCTGTTGCTGGATAAGTTCTTTAGCCGTATGGTTGGGGGGAGCTGGCATCATTGGTTTTACTTCGAACAAGCTTCAAAATTTCCAAATTCTTATTGTGGCTTTAGGTGGTACTTTGGTGGTTTTCATCCTCATGAAGAATTACAGAAATTATAGAAAAAGTGATTAAAATGAATGTAAAAACACTAGTTGTAATTGTCCTATTCGTGAAGATATTATTCATGAATTTTGCAGGATTATTTGTCTCAAATATTTATGGCCAACAAGATATAAAAGGAGCGGAGAAAATATTAGGGCATTGGGAAACACATGATGGTCGCGCAGTTATAGAAATATATAAAGCGCGCAATTTATACTTTGGGAAAATAAAAGCGATTCCTCAGGAAAATTCTCCACAAGCAAATTCACTTATAGATTATATGGTTTTAAAAGACTTTAGTTTTTTAAAAGGCAAGTTCGTTGATGGTACAATGCATGATCCTGAGACCGGAAATATGTATCAGTGCAAGCTTTGGCTAGAGGATAATAACACACTGAAAGTTAGAGACTATTGCGGCATGTTCTTTAAAACTTTTAGATGGAAACGAGTAAACTAAATATATGAGTCTTCTTTATTTAGGATCGATTATTTTTCTTGTCGCTTTTATGTTACTTGCAATTTTCGATGGGTTCTATCTTCACTTATGGAAATTTGAATTATTCAAGAGATCAGAAAGTGCTTTAGAGCATAAAATTCATACCATAAGAGCGGTGTTCTTTCCGGTGATTATTTATTTTTTATACATAAGTGAAACCAAGATCGGCTTTTATTTAGGTGTGTTATTTTTTCTCTTAGACTTGCTTGTTTTGGTCTTGGATGCTTATGTTGAAGACAATAGTCGTCAGTTCATGAATGGCTTACCCAAGTGGGAATATATTTTACATTTATTTGCTAATAGTTTTCATTTTACTTCTATTCTGTTCATGATCGCAACGAAAATTGAAGTGTGTGATTCTAGCATCGTTTATTCTACAAGCAATATGAATCATGAACTTTTTTATCTTGTTAAAATTGTTGGTCAAACGGTAGTCCCAGGATCTGTGGTATTAGCGTTTGTCCATCTATTTCTATTGAGTGACTTTGGAAAAAGACAATGGACTAATTATAGACTGAAAATTAGATGTTGTTGATTTTAGCAGCAAAAAATATCTCAAAAATCACTTTCATCTCTTGATAAACCTTGTCATATTTCTCATCTAAATTTTCAGTTCTTTTTTTATTTCCAACCAGCAGCTGATCCAATGCTTTAGTTTTAAAACAATGAATCTTTGTAACTGGCCTTCAAACTTTGCCGTAAATTGATCCATTTTGTTTGGAGCTTTAAGTAAGATTTTTATTTTTGCTTCGCTTTGAAATTCGACCCAATGCATAAAATATTTTATTCTTTTTTTCATGTCAATGGTTTTTAAAATTTATAGGCATAGCCAAAATGTAGGGTTGTTATCCAATCCCATTGATTGGTTGTAATACTATTCTGATCAACTGTATAAGTTTTTTCTGGGGTAAGATTCTTCCAGACTGCAGCCCAAGGTGTTATATAAAATCCTTTAAAAAGATTAATCTTATATCCTGCTCGGAGACCTACGTTAAATGCACCGAGGTCTTTTGATTGATTGGATTCTAGATGGGTAAAATTGAGCTTCTGGTGATTTATGTCCAATCCAATGAATGCACCTTTCGTCCAATTTGATCTATGGCCGATGTAGTCTATTTTTATTCCATTGATGTTTGTAACTAAGCCAAAGGCTTTGGTTCCATAAAATGCAACCGTAAATGCTTCAGGAAAATCAACCTTAACTTTTGTTAAATCAAACCTCCATCCCCAATTTTCATAACCTAAGTGAATGGAGTAACCGTTATTGATATAGGCGAAAGGATCTGCTTCAATATATATTAGAGGCTCTGCTTTTTTTTCTTGTTCTTGATTCTGTGCATGACTTAACTGAGAAAATATAAGAATCATTGCTGTTAAAATTACTACTCGCATCATCGTATTATTTTTATGTGTTAGTGATAATACAAAGGTGATCTAAGTAGCACTTAAAGTCATTCACATAGGTTAACAAATGATAGTGGTTTTACTTTGCTCTTCTGATTCGACTTAGAGATTGTGGTTTTATTCCTAGATAGCTAGCAATATAGTATTGAGGCATTCTTTGGTGAATGTCTGGAAGTTCCTCGAGGAGTGCAGAATATCTGGCAGCCGCGTCAAGGTTGGTGAGGTTGGTTGCTCGTTGGGTACTTTTGGTGAAATATTCTTCCGCTAGAGTGCTTCGTAATGTGTGCACCGAAGGAAGGGTCTTCATGAGCTGATCCATTTTCTCTAGGTCCATCACTTGGATTAAGCTATGCTCTGTCGCTTGAATGCTGAGTTCTGATGGTTGCTGACTTAGGAGACTTTTGTATTGCGCGAGCCAATCGCCTTCGAAGCCAAAGTCACAAATTTTTTCTTCTCCATCGATGTTTTGTGAAAATATAAAAGCACCTTTTACCACATAGGCGATGCTTTTGCAAATTTGGTCTTCCTGTAAAAAGAATTCCTTTTTATTAATTTTCTTCGCATTAAAACACTGAAGAATTTTTTCAGTTTCTGATTCTGAAAATTTAAACTTTGATGCTAGGAATGTTTTTAATTCTGCCAATCTTAGTGTTTGGTGCTGTGTTGTAAATATGCAATCTTATTTGCGGGAAGCGAGATATCTGTACGCATTACTTTCCATATTTTTCTTTTAAATTTTTCTTCAAGCTATTTAGCACAAAAACATGTTCTTGTTCGATCCCCCAATTTTCTAGAGGTTGCCAATACAATCTTGGGTGTAGCACTGATTTATAAGAACTGGTTCGAGTGATTTTTGTTTGATCATTTACTTCTGTAAAGGTATAGGTTGCGTCGATAAACTCAAACCAATCTCTACCGGTAAGTGTATAGTCAATGACATCCATTTCTAGAATCTTTCCTTTTTCATACTTTGTTATTTCGGCGATGATTGTACCATTTTTAAAAATACAATTTCTTTTGGCCCCTATGGTATCTGCTTCTAATTCACATTTATAAGGAGAAGGTAATCCGAGTCTTAAGCCGATCGGTTTTTTCGCATCCAATTTATCCATTTGCTTTACTTCATCAAACACTAGCTCAGGAGGGTAGTTTAAAACGATGGAATTTTCAATGGTAACGACCTTGGGTTTCGGTAGAAGAATTTGTTCGATGGGATTGATTGCGAGGAGTAAAATAATCGGCGATATGGTAATCATTAACTTTTGTGTATTATTAACTTCCTTGTCTATGGTCTTGGTTTGAATTTTATGACCGACAAACATCATGACTAAAAATAAAGGTAAGGCCATTAATACGCATACAAGGCCTTCCAATTCTCCAGCTAAGAGAAAACCTAGAAACGCCATGACTCCAAAAATAAGGGAATACTTTATTTTCTGATTTCCTTCCAGTGTCCCGATTGCAAAACCCACGGCTAGTGGAAAAAGCATGAAAAAAGTAATACCATAATCTACGATTTCAAAGTGTAGAAATAGGAAGCCAGCAAGAAGCAGCAGAGTAGATACTATCCAAGAATTTTTGCTTAGCTTATTCATAGTGATATAACATGGGTTGGGTATTCTATGTTTATTTAAGAGTGTTAATTAATATTTTAATAATTGAAGCTAATATTTCGCTCCGCTGGAGCGATGGAGGGTATGTTTCTTTATTAACATTTCAGTCTGTAGTCCCGATTGATTTTAATTAGGTTTTACGATAAAGACCTTCTTTGAGTTATTGAGAATGGGTTTGACTGATTTTTTAATTTCTTTCTCTATGACTTTTAGGATTCTCTTCTTGACAAAATCAGGGTGTGTCACAAGGCCAATTTCTCTTGCTGGAGTTGGACTCTTTAATTGATGGATGAGTTTTTTATTAACCAGTTTTTCATTTCTTATGGCAAGTTTTGGGAGAAGGGTGAGGCCTTTGTTGATGTTAACCAATTCAAGAAGAGAAAGGATTGATCCGGAATTATAAATTAAGTTATTGCTGATAGATCTTTTCTTTTTAAGGTGACAAATTTGATCAATCTGATGGGTGAGGCAATGGCTTTCTTCTAAAAGCCACAATCGAGACAGATCTATTTCTTCAATTTTAAATTTCTTATTGAGTTTGGTTTTTTTTGAAGCATCGTACACAAAAAATTCTTCTGTGTATAAAGTGTGCTGATTTAAGTCTTTATCGGCAATTGGGATGGAGAGGATTCCGATGTCTAGGTCTTTCGATTTTAACCTGCTTATAATTTCATTGGTCGTAATTTCATGAATGGTGAATTTTATATTGGCGTGATTAGATACTAGGCCATCCAAAAAAAGTGAGAGTAGAAATGGCGCAACCGTTGGAATGATGCCAATGGATAGGGTACCATGCATCTGGTCTTTTGTTTCTTGTACAAGTTCTTCAAGTTTTTGGTATTGATTATTTATCGTTTTAAACTGGTCAATCAGGAGTTCACCTTCACTTGTGAGGCAGATCGGCTTTGATTTACGATCAAATATTTTATAACCAAATTGATTTTCTATTTTTTTGATCATGGTGCTGAGTGTGCTTTGGGTTATAAAACAAAGGTCTGCAGCCTCACTGAAATTGCCTGTTTTATGTAGGGCAAGGACATATTCTATTTGACTTATTGATATTGATAGCATAAATACTAATATAGAATATTTAGATTTTATAAATGACAAATTGGACTTAACTTTAGGGATTGATTAAAAATTAAAAAGACAAGAGCATGGATATGAAAGAAGGAGACGAAAGTAAATGCCCATTTCTGAATGGCGAAATGTCAAAGGGGAAGGGTGCTGGCGGAGGTACCACAAATAGAGAGTGGTGGCCAGACCAACTGAAACTGAACATTTTAAAGCAACATTCATCATTGACGAATCCGATGGATTCTGATTTTGACTACGTTGAGGCCTTTAAAAGTTTGGACTATGAAGGATTGAAAAAGGATCTACATGCGTTGATGACAGATTCTCAAGATTGGTGGCCTGCAGATTTTGGTCATTATGGGCCCTTTTTTATTAGAATGGCATGGCATAGTGCAGGAACATACAGAATAGGAGATGGAAGAGGTGGAGGAGGAACAGGTCAACAACGATTTGCTCCATTGAACAGTTGGCCAGACAATGGTAATCTCGATAAAGCGAGAAGATTATTGTGGCCGATAAAGCAGAAATACGGAAACAAAATATCTTGGGCAGACCTCATGATACTTACAGGTAATGTGGCTTTAGAGTCCATGGGTTTCAAAACCTTTGGGTTTGCTGGAGGTCGAGCGGATGTGTGGGAGCCTGAAGAGGATGTGTATTGGGGTTCTGAAACGGTATGGGAAGCTGGTGATAAGAGATATACAGGCGATAGAGATTTAGAGAATCCATTGGCAGCGGTTCAAATGGGATTAATTTATGTTAACCCTGAAGGACCGGAAGGAAATCCTGATCCGATTGCAGCGGCAAGAGACATACGGGAGACCTTTGCAAGGATGGCGATGAATGATGAGGAGACCGTAGCATTAATCGCTGGTGGTCATACTTTTGGTAAAACGCATGGGGCTGGAGATGCAGCTTTGGTAGGTTCAGAGCCAGAAGGTTCTTTAATAGAACAGCAGGGACTGGGCTGGAAGAGTACCCATGGTTTAGGAATTGGAGGTGATGCAATTACCAGTGGCCTAGAGGTTACTTGGACGCAAAAACCGACGGAATGGACGCATTTATATTTTAAAAATTTATTTGAACATGAGTGGGAGTTAACAAAGAGTCCCGCTGGTGCAAATCAATGGGTTGCCAAAACAGATGTGGCTGATGTACCAGATGCTCATAAGCCAGGTAAGATGATTAAACCCGGAATGTTAACCACAGATCTTTCTTTGAGATTAGATCCGAGTTACGAGAAAATTTCCAGAAGATTTTATGCCAACCCAGATCAATTTGAGGAGGCTTTTGCAAGAGCTTGGTTTAAGCTGACGCATAGAGATATGGGTCCTAAGATTAGATATCATGGACCGGAGGTGCCAGCAGAGGAAATGATCTGGCAAGATCCATTACCAGCAGTAACAGCTCCGAGCTTAAACTCAGAAGATATCGATCAATTGAAGAATCATATCCTAAATTCAGGATTAAGTGTTTCTGAGTTGGTAACTACTGCTTGGAATTCTGCATCGACTTATAGAGGTTCAGATATGCGAGGAGGCGCCAATGGAGCGAGAATAAGACTTTCACCGCAGAAGTTCTGGGAATGTAATAATCCGAGCCAACTGCAGCATGTGCTTTCAGCGTATGAAAAGATTCAAGGAGCGTTTGGAAAGGAAGTATCGATGGCAGACTTAATTGTTTTAGGTGGGTCCGCAGCTGTTGAAAAAGCAGCAAGCGACGGTGGTGTCAAAATCAGTGTGCCTTTCACCCCTGGTAGAGTAGATGCTTCCCAAGAGCAAACGGATGTAGAATCATTTACTGCGCTTGAGCCGATTGCTGATGGCTTCAGGAACTATCTAAAGACCAAGTTATCTGTAGCGACAGAAAATATGCTGGTTGATAGAGCTCAATTATTAACCTTGACTGCTCCAGAAATGACGGTGTTGTTGGGTGGATTGAGGGTATTAGGTGTTAATGTAAATGGAAGTACTACAGGAATCTTTACGGATAAAGTTGGTGTTTTATCAAATGACTTTTTCTTAAATCTTCTAGACATGGATGTTACATGGAAGTCGACGAATGAAGATCAAGAAATATTTGAAGGAGTCTCAACAAGATCTGGTGAGACTAAATGGACGGGATCAAGAGCTGATCTTGTTTTCGGTTCAAATTCTGTTTTACGTAGCATCGCAGAAGTTTACGCGAGTTCAGATTCTAAGGACAAATTTGTTCATGACTTTATCAAAGTTTGGGCGAAGGTGATGAATCTTGACCGTTTTGATTTAAAGTAATGTTGATTAGTTATAATTTTAAGGGCTGCTATACATAATAGTAGCCCTTTTTATTTGCCTTGAGCGGAATCTATTTACTCATATAGATATGGTTCTTGCGCCTTGATCATTTTTCTAATATTCCCTAGGACTCTAGTCATGTAAATTCTAAAGAAGGTTTTTGTAACGAGCCAATGCATTGGATAAAAGAAAACGCTGTTGGAATGTAGTGCGTAAGAATATTCAATTAATATTTTTTTTGGTTCAAGTTCCGTTGTTTTCCATGCTCCTTCAAATTTTGAAAATCCAAAGTTCCAAGTTTGGAAATTAAACACTTCGATCTTCCATTGCTGATTTTCTTTTCGATCTACAACTCTATCACTAAAGGAAAAGCCACCTTTATTTATAAGTGAAGGGGCGGTGTGTACTTTTTTTTCGAAACCAACTTTGCCCCAGTTTTGATCTTCTGTACAATGAGTAACCTTTGGCGTGAAAATGAAACCTGTATGTATTTTTGAAAGGTCGCAAAGCATGGCAGTTTTGAATGCTCTTTCTAGAGAGCAATGGTATATCGTAACTACTGTAGTTTTAGAAACCATTACTTTTTTATGTGCAGGGAATTTATGATAATTGAAATTTATTTCTTGATCTCTCTAAGGATTTGAGTCTAAGATAGGCTAATGCCTTGTATAAAAAAACCCCTTAGAATGGACTAAGAGGTTTTATTATTTTCAATTATTAGATATTATCTAGCAAATGCAGCAACGATAACATAAGTTGTGAGATCTGCTGTATTAATAGCTTGTAATGGATCATGAACAACGAAGAATCCATCATAGGTAGAAGTTAATTCTGTAAAACTCATCTCAGTTACTTGACTCACTGAAGCTGTTTCACCATTACCAATAATCTGCTTTGCAAAAATAGCACCGTTTGGTGATTCGATGTAAGGTGTCATGTTTGGTGTAGTTGTAGGATCTGCTGCATCATGTGCATGAATGTTGTACGTTTGACCATCCATTGTATTTTCTAATTCAACAGTTATTCTTGTACTTCCATTCTCCATTTCATCTACTTTCATCGTAGCTGTAAGATTGTCTGCGTGAGTTCCTGCATAGCTATCAGAAAATGCGTAATTGTAAGTTTTTGTCTCAAGCACTGGATCGTCGTCATCACATGATGTAAACATCAACCCTGAAATAATCAAAGAAAAGGCTAGTAATAAATTAAGTTTCATAGTATTTATCTTGTTTGTTTGTTAATACACTCTATTTCTATGACTAAGTACGTAGTAAAAGTTGTTTTTAGTTTTTTTAGATTGACTTAATATTGAGATTTAACATATGCACCAAACATCAGCATTTTTAGGTTTTATTTTAATCTTTTGTAAAAAACTCCACTCGCAGAATGCTATTTGTTTTATGTCCTTTTGTTGCCAAAAGATATTGGTTATTTGATCGAATAAACCATTGAAAAATTCTTAACAAACAAGTTATTTTTTCTAGGACGTATTTATGAGAGGGAGTCAACTTTATAAGTTACTACCAACTTTGCTGAGCATGAATATTATATGCATTGTTGACAGTAATGTTTTATACTTTCAAAATGTGGAAGCTATAAAAACAAGAAAGAGTATTGGACCCATAATTATGATAGCTGGTAAAATTAGATTTAAAATAGCTTTACCAATTTCAAAGTTTTGAACCTCTGAAATCCCTATAACAGAAAAGATTATTGAAACTATTCCAAGGATCATCTCTAAGGTCAATGAACCGAAGAAAATTACAATTATAACACTACTACCACTTGTTGTGTCTCCTTCTTCTTTGAATACTTCAAGGCCATATATTCCTATTTGAGGAATCAGTAAAATTAAAGCTAGTATTGACGGCGTCGATGCGTAGGCTAATATTCTTAAAATTGAAATTGTATCGGCTTTACCATTGAGCCATTTACCTGTCCAGCTTATCAAAGCAGAGTAAAGGTAATTAGAAATCCACCCCAACAATTCACCTAAAATAATGCAAATTCCTAAAATTGTAATTAATGTTAAATGATCTCCCAAGTTCTTCCCAACTGCCCTATCAAAAGCTCCTGATATTCCTGCAAAAACCAAAAGGACTCCAACATATTTATCGTACTTGTTTTCATGGACGTAACTTATACTTCTCTTGGCTTTGTCCATATTTTTATAAATATTTCTTTATCTGAAAAGAGTTGAGGTTTTTCAAAGTAATCCAGAATATCTTCCATTCGATTTTTCATTATTTCTCTTAATATTTTGGTTAACTACATTTCATAAGGAATCATTATTTTTATAAAGTTGAGTATGTTGTTGCCTGAAAACTCTATGCATCAACGCTTTGACGGGTAGTAATGAATTGATGTCTAAGTTTTCTTGTACTTCGGTGCTTTTAGCTTTCTCCAATAGATTGAATGTCATTTTAATTTTGATTAACTTCAGTACCACGGCATCATAGTTTACCGTCTTTGTAGCCTCGTTCTTACTAACAGTAACAGGGTAGGTAAACGAAAATGGGAGGAGGCCGAATGTCAAGGTTTCATGTACCTTGTAATTTTCATTTTCAATCTTTTCAATTTTGGAAATGATAGGATGTGCTTCCGCAAATTTTTGCATGTCTGTAAGGTGCAAGAAAATTTCTTCTGGAGTTTTATTTAATTTGAAGGTAAGGATCATTTTCAAATGGGGTTATAGCTATTTTATCTTTTAAAGCCTCCTTCAGAATGCATGATTTGACCAGTAATCCATTCCGCTTTTTTACTTACTAAAAACCCAATTAAATTAGCGGTGTCCTGTGGAGTTCCAATACGATTCATCGGGAATTGTTTTTGTAATTCTTCTTTCATTTTTTCATTCATCCAACCTGTGTCATTGGGTCCTGGATTGACAGAATTTATAGTGATTCCTTTGGAGGCGATTTCTGAAGAAAGAGTGGTTGTAAGAGTTTCAATGGCTCCTTTGGTAATTGCGTAAGCTATCTCTTCTGGCATGGGTCCGAGCGTTTGGCCGGAGCTAAGGTTGATAATTCTACCATCCTCTTTAAACTTAAACCGTTTTATAAATTCAATCGTAAGCAAGGTAGTTGCTCTTATATTTACATTGTAGTATTTGTCGAATTCTTCAACAGTAATATTTTCGATATTCGTCGATGTGCTATAGGTCGCATTATTTATCAGTACATGCGGATGGCCTAATTTACTCTCTACTTCGTCAAATAAATAGGTATATGAATTCTTCTCGGATAGATCTAGTTCAAGTTGTTGGCATCTTACACCGTGTCTTAAAATTTCCTCTTGAATCATCAAGGGTTCATTAGCTTCTATTTTCCATGGCCTTTCCAAATCATATGGAGTCCAATAAGAAAAGAAAATGTCAAAATTATTTTTTGCTAATTCGATGCATATGGCACGACCAATCCCCTTTAATCTGCTAACTCCTGATACTAGTGCAATCTTTCTTTCCATAAGATCAAATCAATTTACTACCGCATAATTACAATTTTTTCAATTAATCTTTTCTTTGAATTTAAGTCTTCTATGGTGAGTAGATAAGTGCCTTGGACGATCGTACTTATATTTATTTGATTATTGTTTAGGGAGCTTTGAATTAATTTTCCGTTCATGTCAAATATGGAAGCTTTGAAATTGAGTTCTCCAGATACATCAGTATTCAATATATCAGAACACGGATTAGGATAAAATCTAACGGTTGAATTTGAAAGTTGGTGGGTAGCTGTCATTAAATCGGAGCCGTTACAATCTTCATCTATTTCGTTGTTGGGTATTTCTGTAGCTGTTGGATTGATGCCTGAATTAAAGTCGTCGCAATCATCTGCCACAAGGAATCCGTCTTGATCCAAGTCATCATCTGGTGACATAGGATTACAATCATCATCTACGCCATTGTATGGAATTTCAATGGTTCCTGGATGGATACTGGCGTTGTTATCATCACAGTCATTTGCGAAAGCGTAACCATCACGATCCAAATCATCGTCTAGCGTCTCCGGATTACAATCGTCATCTAATCCATTATAAACAATTTCCACGTTCGCTGGATTGACACTTGCATTATTGTCATCACAATCTTCTTCAACTGTAAAACCATCTTGATCAAAATCTAAACAATCAGCAATGCAGTAGAAGCCAAAATCAACGGTTTGGTTCCCAGCTGGATCGAGATTATACCAATCATCCAATGGATCACCGTCGTTTAATGGTTCACCATCAGCCGTGATGTTGATGGTTCCTGAAAAAATATCTCCAAAGGGAAATCCTCGACCATTGTTATCTAAGTCGATGTCATTGTCTGCGTCAGTAAAGATGGCAGAAGGTGTCATTCCGTACAGAGGTCCACCTTCATCCCAATTATCAATTTGCCATACGAATAGCGTGTATGCGCCAGGTGTTACTGTAAATTGATAGTAACCTTCTTCATCTGTGGTTTTAAAACCAGAATAGGTTTCAGGAATTCCATCCTTATCGTCGTCAGACCACAGAACTACTTTTACATTGGCGATGCCTGGCTCGCCATTATCATCTAGACCATTTCTGTTTTCATCATACCACACTCGATTACCAATGGTGTTTGTGCCAATAGGAGCAATTCTGTCTGGTCCATATTCAGTAATATAGACGGCCTCATCCATGAAATTTTCTGCCGTAATGTTTTGATTGTCATCAAATAGATTTCCTGGTCTTGAATTACCTGCATTAGCGATGACCAAGGGTCTTCTATAAAGTTCTACTCTGATAAGTTCTTTCTCGCCCGGAACAACCAATGAAAAATTGGAGACATCGAATCTAAAGTGTCCATAGTAGGTGCCATATTCTTCAGGTCTGATGTAACTATGGGTCGGCACAATTGCATGTAAGATTGACCCATCTGCATAGGTCATTTTTAAAGTGATATCTCGAGGACTGCCTAAAATATCTCTATAGACTGGATCGGTTTTTAGCTGCGCAAAGGTTAATGGATCTGTTGGATCAATAATGGGAGGTAGATGACCTTCGTATTTTATGGGTTTGTAAATGATGTTCCCTTGTTGTTGAGAGCCGTGGGCTGTTCCATACACTAAATACACATCGGTGTTCAGCGTTTCATCCCCAGGGAGTTGCGTTATTTCTTGATAGTTTGGTTCTTGCTTTTGGCCAGGAAGTCTTGTGTATTCTCTTTGTCCGTTTTCTAGACTCATGATCGGGAAACCATCGTGATCCCGCATTTGAAAGGCTTGATCTTCTCCTTGATAATTTACTGTGCCATTGAAGCCATAGGTACCTATGTAATAATGATGCATGGCATAGGCGGAAAAATCTCCAAAGCCATCCCATGGGCCGGTACCATCAGATCGAACTTCCAAGCAAAAATTATTGCGTTGCATGGCATCTGAAGTTTCTACTCCGATGATGTTATTTGTAGAAGTGTCACGGCAAATCGGATCTATGAAGTCATAGGTAGATTGCGTGAAATTCCATGATTCACCACGTCCTCCACCGTTGCCATCGATGCCTCCATATGGGTATTGATATTGAAAGATATCCGTTGGTTCGTCCATGGCATTGCCCCAATGGGGTAAACTCAAGGCATGACCTAATTCATGAATGTACACGTTGTCAAAATCGAAGCTTACGAAGCTTCCACCTCCTCCCCAGCCGCCTGGAGCTAGATTTAAAGTGTTTCCAAAATATATGGTGGATAAATAATCACTAGTTGTCTTATGCATGTTTTCGAGCGCTGTTGCTGCGATCGCATTTATGTATCCGTCATTGGCGACACCATTGGCCTCTTTTTCATCTTTGCTCTTGAGCCGTACCAATTGTTCTGTTTCATTGGTGACAACTATCTCTGGGAAAACGACGGTCTCTGGGAAAGCTCCGTATCGCACAACGCTGACTGGTATCGCAGAAGCAGTTTCTGCTAAGAAATTTTCAATCTGTGGCGTATTGTGCGGTGTATTATTGAAATCTAAATAATCCTGATCTACGCGCACCAAGTTCATTTCAGTGTACGGCCCAATTTTTAATTCCTCCTGATTAAAGTAACGACTTGTGCTGCTAGTGGATACCTCTAGTTCTAGTCCAATTTTAATCCAAGACTTAGGTAATGTGACAGCAAAGTAATTTTCAAAATCAGGAATGGATAGATCTATATCCTGTGGAATTGTGCTTGGACCTTTAAGGCATTTGATGCCGATAGAATTTCCATCAATAAATCCTTCTACCTGAACGTCTGGAGCATCGCCATTGCCAGATATTACCACTTGCAGTAACAAGGGTCTATGTCCAATGATGAAATGAAAGGGATGATCTGCACTGTGTCTATGCGTTTGGGCAAAGAAAACTTCTTGAATTATTGCAGAGGTATTCGTTGCGCCATTACAGTCACCTTCATCTGCGGGTTCTGCAAAAACATACTCTTGAAAATTGTAGGATTCAGGAAGAGCTTTGTTAGTATTTGGGATGATATGTCCTAAAGTTTCTTGACCGTTGGTCAAGAGTGGACAAGCGAATATAAATCCTAGGAGGAAGCAATGGAAGTTGTTCATTTATCTAGTTACTAATGATGATTGATTGAGTTAAAGCGATGATTGGATCCAACTGGCTCATTTGCCTGTAATAAATCTTTACGCAAGAAACTTGGGGTAAGATACGACTTCAGCTATTGTTTTCTTTACAGAATTCAGTGAATTTTTGTAATCCTTTTCTAGCTGATCGTTAATAAATTGAGGATGAAAACTTAATGTCCATCAGAGACTACCTGCATGTTTTCCTTGCCTAGGAGTTTTGTAGTTAGACTGCCAATACTAAGACCTTGAACGATGATTGAGAAGACAACCACAACATAGGTTACCGTTAGAATTAAATCACGATTCATCTCGTCCCCTAGGCTCAGAGCCAATGCGATGGATATTCCACCACGCAATCCACCCCAGGCCATAATCTTTGTTGTGTGCGGCAGGAATTCTAGCTTCTTGGCAAAAATAGCAACAGGGATGAGTAAGGATAGATAACGAGCAGTCAGCACAAGGACAATAGAAATGACTCCTGCGGTGAGGAAACTTACTTCGAAACTGATTATTAAAAGTTCAAGTCCTATGAGTACGAATAGTAGTGCGTTTAATAATATATCTACGAGTTCCCAAAACTTGTCAACAAATTGTTCTGTGATATTGGACATGGCGGAATCCCGTACGGTATCATTTCCGACAATCAAACCAGCAACGACTATGGCAAGTGGAGCAGATAAATGTAGATAATGCGCGAGAACATATCCGCCCATAACACAAGCCAAAGTTATCATCACTTCTATTTCGTAGTCATTAATTGACTTTAATAACTTATAGGTAATCCATCCAATAATTCCTCCAAAAATGATTCCTCCAAATACTTCTTGACCAAACAAGACCATTATGCTATTCATCTCACTGCCTCCATGGTCTCCGTGATTTCCACCACCTGCAATGCTGAATATGGTCAGAAATACGACAACACCAACACCGTCATTAAATAAGGATTCTCCGACAATCTTCGTTTCTAATTTTCTGGGGACACCTGCTTTTTTCATGATTCCTAAAACAGCAATCGGATCCGTAGGAGAGATTAAGGCACCGAATAATAGACAGTGAATAAATTGAACGTCATGTCCTAAGGCATTAAATAAGTAATAGCTCATTCCTCCAACTAAAAAAGTAGAAGTTATGACTCCAACGGTTGCAAATAATAGGATGGGCCAACGCTGAACTTTTAGCTGTTCAAAATTGGTATGCATTGCTCCTGCAAAAAGTAAGAAGCCGAGCATCACATCTAGCAATACCGTTTCAAAATCTATTTTAGAAATCAGATCTTCAGCAAAATTCAGAAGGGCTGGATTTATATAACTTGTCAAGAACAATCCCAAGGTAAAAAGGATGGCGATGATCATCAACCCGATGGTGTTGGGCAATTTAAGCACTTTCACATTGATGTAGCCAAATAGGGCCGAGAGGACAATAAGTATTGAGGCAATGACAAATAGGCTCATAGTTGGTATTTGTCACAAAGTAAAGATTTTAAGGGAGTGTAGAGGCTTTGGACTGATTAGCGTTGATAAAATTTTTGAATCAGGATTTTCAGGAATGGATAATTTTTAAAAAAATCATGCACTTCCACCCATTTTGAAAATCCTGATTCAAGTTTCATCCATTTGCTAATCCGTCTGAAAAATGATAAATCCTATCCTAGCTTTTCAAAGCAATCAAGACATCTACTTCTGCATCCGTTGGGTTCTGTGCTCTCTCTCCGTAGAGTTCAAAGTCAGCGGTGAAAACTCGATCTAGATCCTTCTCCCAAATTTCTTTCCAAGTACCGAAGACCACCCCTTTGGTAAGGTCTCCTTTAGAAACAAATTTCCCATAGGTTCCACCGTCAAATGACTGACCGACCATCCCTTCAGGAATGTCGTCCAAGGATTCTACTTTGCAACCAAGAATGGTGTCGTAGGGTTGGGTGTGATCTCCTTGATAGTTGGTGTAGATAGAGAAAACACTTGCGTCAATTTTATTGGGGATTTGGTCTGCGATTTCTTCAGACATGAACTTATTCCATAGTTGACCGATGTCTTGAGCGGATTTTCCGTTTTCATTGGTAGTTCTTACTGCGATTCCGATGACGTTGAATGGTTGAATTGTTACTTTCTGCATTTTACTTGTTTTTTGTTTAATACAAATGTAGCAGTGGTCTATGTCAACGGTATGTCAGGGGTGCTTTCCCATTTTTTTCTTGCTTGTTCAAAATATTCCTGAAGCGTTATTTTATGGGGCTCGAAGGGCTCATTTAAAATTGAAATATTTTCAATGCAATCTAATCGGAAGGCTCTGAAGTCCTTTCTAAGCCTACAAAAAGCGATTAAAACCCAGTTTTCTTGGGTGTGTAAAAGTGCAAAGGGTTCAATTTTTCTTTGACTTGATTTATTATTAAGTGAAAGATATTTTAGATCAATGATTTTGTAACCGGTAATTGCGGATTGAATTTGGATTAGATAGTCGCTGGTTTTTTCAGATTCAATATTGGTCCTTATTTGTAAACGCTCACTGAGTAATTCGCTTTTGCCTTTTTGGGTATGTTTTAGGACGGACCGTATTTTATCAATGGCACTCCGGTATTGGTCTGTGAGAGATTTATCTTTGTTGGTCAGGATGATTTGTTCGGCGGTAATAAGTGCATTGGCTTCTTGCTCCGTGAACATGACCGGCGGTAATTTGTAACCTTCCATGATGGTATAACCTTTTCCTTCGATGGTCACGATTGGAATTCCGGATTGCTCGAGTGTTCTAATATCTCTGTAAACGGTTCGGATGCTGACCCCATGTTTTTCAGCAATGTCTCTAGCCGTGACCATCCGCTTAGATTGCATTTGGGTGAGTATTGCGGTGAGTCTTGCGAGACGTGGTTTATCTTCTGCCATTATTTACCCCTTGATTTTAGATAGGCTTATTGGTTATAGCGATGTAATTTATGCTAAGCTTTTAGTCTTTCTGATTATGCTTGCGCAAATATAGCTGTCAGTTTTGTCAGTTATTTATTTTCTAAAGTAAATATTGATTTGCGAAAGCGAAAGAAAAGTAACCAAAGGCTAAAGAAATCGACTTCTTAAGATTATCACCAATAATAAAGGGGGAAAGATGATACATTGATCAAATTAATCGCTCTATTACATGTGATAATATTTACGTTTTTGAAAACGTCGACTCCATGAAGGTGATTGTCTTCTAATTGATTTCTTAAATACAATGCCATTGTACTATTTAATTATTAGAAGTGAACGAAATATTCGAAGAGATAATTTCCAAATTTATGGAAAGCAGGGTAGGACAGGTAGATCATTTTTTGAGTGAGACCTTGTCTAGTCAATTAAAAGAAAATTTATTACTTCTTCTTTCTGAGAAAAAACTTAAAGAGGCAGGAATTGGTAATAAGGAAAAATTAGTAACCAATAAATCGATTCGAAGTGATGTTATTTATTGGTTGAGTCGTGAGCATGACGACATTCATGAAATAGCTTTTTTTGACCTTATGGATGCCTTTGTTGAATATCTAAACATGACCTGTTATACGGGAATTACTGGCTACGAATTTCATTATGCTTATTATGATGCGGGAAGTTATTATAAAAGGCATCTCGATCAATTTAAGGATAATCATGATCGGGCATATTCTATGATTATGTACTTGAATGAAGGTTGGGTGCTTGCTGATGGTGGTCAACTACAGGTTTACCACGAGCAAAAAACTCAAACCATTTCTCCTCTAAACGGTACCTGCGTATTTTTTAAAAGCAGTGAACTCGAACATGAAGTGTTACTAAGTAATAAAGCTCGGTTGAGCATCACTGGTTGGCTGAAGACCAACTAATATTTTAGTTTTACTGATTTAATATAGCTGGTAATTCTTTGAATGAATCAATGCTGTAATCTGCTAGGTCTGAATTAGCTTTAGTCGATGATTTATGTTGGATGGTATTCATGCCTAAAGTGCTTCCTGCTTTAATTTCTGAATCTGGATTGTCACCTATGACCCAGACCTGCTTCAGATTTAATATTGAAAGCTTGAGTAATTCTCTGAGAATATTGACTTTATGGTTGTGGGGGTTCTAGTCGTGGTTCATCAATGTGTATTTGTTTAAAATCCGCTCCGATTCCTAAGGTTTTGATTTTGGCCTGTTGTAATTCTATGAGACCAGTTGTTACTAAAATTTTATCCATATTAATTTTATGAGGCAATGGATAATCATGAAAGTTTTCAATATTTAAATTGGTGTAGTCTATCTCCGCAATTTTTTTTTGTAGAATTTGGCCTTGATGTATTCCTCTGTTTTATACTTTGTGAATACATCATCTACCGGTATAGACCACAGCGCTTGAATCACTTTTTCTGAGTCAGTGGCCTCTTCTCTATCAGTGTAGTAATTTTTAATAATGTCTATGGCCCCATCAAAAATTTATGGATTCATTGATTTTGTTTCAAATATGGTATCGTCTAAATCTAGAATGAGCATTTGTTTTTAGTTGGAGGATGTCTTGGAGTTAAACAACAGTCTAACTGTTTTAAAACGATTATTGGACTACAAAAAGTACTTGGGTTGTATTATCGATAATAATTACATAGGTCCCTTTTGGAAATTCGGAGGTATCAACAATTTCTGAATTTTGATCGGTGCGTTTAGTGTAGAATTCTTTCCCGTATAGATTAAATATTTTAATCTCATTTACTTTGTTGTCTGACCATTCAATGTGTAGCAAGGAGGAGGTTGGGTTCGGAAATATTTGCAAGTCTGGAATTAACAAGTTCTGGACAGAAGTCAGGCTGTCGCAAAAGCTGTTGTTAGGTTCAAGTTCAATGAAACCTTTAGATGATAAATCTCGATTATCAAAGGCTTGGTATTCTGGTGGAAATTTAAAAGCTCTAAAGGTCAGGTTTTGCCAATAGTCAATGAAAGAACCTTGTGGCATTCTTACGCCAGATCGAATAGGAACTTTGTATTCCCAAACAATTTCATTGTCTCTAGTAATTTCCATCAAATAACCTTGACCTCCACTGCAGCCTAGTATATTGCCATTGGGTAGAACTTGCACGCTAGATAGACCTTGTGAATAAAATTTCCAGGATTCGGGATGTGTGATAGAATTTTCAAAATTTGAAGGTTGAAATAATCCATCAACTTTAGTGTATGCCAAACTGTCTGGGTTCCATGGATTTTCAAAGATTTCCATTTTGGAAATCGGACCCTCGACCCTATTATTGAATACAAGAATTTTATTATAGTCAGGATGATTGTCGTCGATAAATTCATTCGTCCAATGTGTATCGTGCGGAAAGAACAAAATCTTATCTTCTTCAGTTCCTCTTTTGTAAGCCAATGGATTTCCAACTCTGTAAAGGAGGTCCCCTCCTTTTCCATATTTACCTCCAGAATGTCCTGCCGCTTCCTCTTGAGTGGTTGAATGATCAATAATCCAAATTTCATTAAAGTATGGAACACAAAGCATTATTTGATCTAGCTCGTCATTATAATCTATAGCATTCATATGTAACCAGTCCCAATCAAATGAGTTGGTGTTTTCAACATAATTGAGGTCAACTAATTCTGGGTGATCTTCAATCACTCCATAATTTAACTTGATTGAATCTGCATCTTGAATCAAATGATCCCACACATGCCATTCCCATACCCTTTCATTGGTTGTGGGATTGATTTCAAAAATAAAATCTGGATATAAAACATCCGAGGTCATGCTTTTAGTAAGTCGACCATTGGCTATGGCTTCTTCAAGGGTGCGTTTCTCCCAGGCGATCATTAAAATATTTCCATTCGGTAAAATTTCAACATCGTGATGAATTCTTTCGGTTTCAGTATTTAGCTCGTAAGACCATAGTAGTTCGTTGTCCCAAGATAGTAGTTCAACAAAGTATTGACCCGCTCCAGAACCAATGGGTCCATTGTTTTGTTTTTTACATTTTAATAGGTTCCCATTGTCTAATAGGTAGACCGCATTGTTTGGGACGAAGACTGGATCATCATCCCATTGATGAACTATTTCTCCACAATTATTTAATAGAAATACGCTGGGTTGTTCTCTAGGGTAGATGAGGGTATAACCTTCATAGGCTAGATCTTTTTTATAGGAAAGAAGACCGATGGTCTGCTCTTGGGCAAATAGTTCAATGAATGATAAGGTGAGTAATATGAATGCCGTAAGTTTCCTCAAAAGATAATTAGGTGAATTATAAAAATCATAGCCTAACTTAAGGTTTTTATGTTAATCTAATACTGTAAATGCTGTTTGGATTGTACTATAATTTGATTCATGTTGTCGGGGTAGACTTATTTAAATTATCTAAAGAGTTTTATTTCTTCTCCTTTGTTAAATGATAATAATTAAGCTCCCCTGAATTAGATTCTAGGATGTCTAGATAGCCATTACCATCAATATCTCCAATTTCAATATTGTAAGTGTCAAATAAGGCATCTTTACCAAGTACTATGGTGGTATATGTTCCGTCGGAAGCACCCAGATAAACATAATTGGCCTGCTCGGAGTTGCCTTCTATGAGGTCCAAAATGTTATCGTTGTTCATGTCTGCAACACGCAGTGAGTAGGTGGTGTTCATTTCAGGAAGCACTATCACTTCATTGTACCTATGGTCCTTGTCTCCAAAGTTTATGGTATTGTTTCCGTTTAAATTTCCCGTGACTATATCTAGGAAACCATCCCTGTTCATGTCTGCAATTTCTATCGATCGACTGACACTTTCATCTTCACCAAATTCGATGACTTCAAATTCAAGATTGCCCTTGTTTATAAATATTTCATTTTTTGCTTTACGGTTGGCAGAGACAAGGTCTGGGTATCCGTCTTTATTTATATCAACGATTCTGGTTTGAATGCTCTGTTTCGTTTTGTCGCCAAAGTATTTTATTTCTGAGAAATTACCTTGGCCGTCATTCAGGCAGATTTCATTCTTGGCTCTTCTATTGGAAAGGATCAAATCGAGATCACCATCTCCATCCACATCTCCAACCTCTAAATTTCGGGAGGGTCCAAGGTTGTCTCCAAAACTTCCATGGAGTATAAATTCTTTGTTTTCTTTTCCAAGATAAATGAGGTTGTCTGTTTTGTCATTTGCGACAGCGAGATCATTGATGCCGTCACGATTAAAATCTCCTGCTTTGATGGCATATGAAGCGTCTAGAAAATGAGCGATTGGTTGGCCAGACTTAAATGACCCTTGCCCATTATTGTAATATATATAATTCTGTTCTGCCCAGTGTCGACCATTAGCAACCAAGGCATCCAAGTCTCCATCTTGATCTATGTCAAATAGTGTAGTTGACGCCGTTCTATTTTCTTGTGTTCCTACGGAAAGTCGTCCGTTGTAATGTTTGAAATCGACTTGTTGGGCATGGACTGGTGAAAGACTCAGAAGGAGTAGATATACTAATAGGTGCTTCATTTAATTTCTTTCTTCTAGTTCTAGGATGAAGTCGGTTTCAATTTCATCTAAAATTCCCATGAGTTGAAGATAGCTAAGTTCTTCCATGTTATTGAAATCTCTCAACCGATGTTTCCATTTTTTATCCGTATATTTTTCTGCAAGCAGGTGTCTTAATTTTTGAAGGACTGCATTTCTGTGGTTGTAATTATTTTCAACTTGAAGGGATGCAATTCTTAAGGCGCAGTAAATGCTGTAAGATTTATTTCCTAAGTCATCGTTGCAGTCCCGATCATCTGCTCTATTCCAATATTTTTCTTCCGACAATAGATCTTTGACCAAGCGAATAATTTTGAGATCGTTTTCGGTAGCAGGAACCACTGGGTCTGAGTCAATCGTAAAGGATATGGATTGGTCTTCAATCTGTAGATTATCGAAGGTGAAATACGAGCTCCTGAATCTAAACATGATTTGTGTATGACCTGCTCGATCGGTCGTGGTAAACTCTGTAGCAATGTGTGCTTTATTTTTAAAATGTACAGTTCCAATCCTAGGAAATTGATTGAACAGACTTAAGCTATCTAGACTTGAATAAGTGGAATCCAATTCAATTGTAAATCCAGTATAGAATTTGTTCTCGCAGTCACCTACTAGTTTATCTTCATGAAGAGTCAGGGTAGCACCCTGCTGTGCATTCATCGGTGTGCTTGAGAAGCTGAGGAAGATAATTGATAGGTAAAGGATTTTCATGGTTCTATTTTATTTCTTTTCAGGAAGAGGGATGGTGTAATTCTGAACACCCAATCTTCTAGCATAAATTTCAATGGGCGACATTCCAGCGGACCTTCTTCGAGTATTTATTTCATATTCTTGTTCTATCGGATAGAAGATCAAATGACCTTCAGCGTCAAAGTCTCCCTGTGTTCCGTAAAGTTGTTTTTCTTTAATTGCGACTCTTTTTTTATCGATAAGATAAGCCATTCTTTTCATTCCAAAGTATTGCTTGAATTCTTCCTGATATTTTTCAAGCGTTTCCAGATTCGAATGAAGAATGACGAGACTTATTCCTTTCATCGCAAAGTAGCCAACCATATCATAGTTGGGGAATCCATGCTCAGAAATTATCTCATCTAATTCCTTTATATGGAGTTTATGAAGCTCCCGTCCAGGTAGACGCCTAATTTTAGGTTTCAATTTTTCAAATTTAATTCCTGCAATAGACATAGACTTTCTTACGTCCGGATCGATGATAAAATTATCGTCAAGAGACCATGAGCCTTGATCTTCTAAATACATCAACAAAAACCTTTCTCTGAGTGCGGGATGTGTTATGGAATCTTCGCTATAAGTTTTACCTAGAATACCATCCTCCTTGGCTTTTTGAATAAATGAAGAGGCTTCTGCCTCCTGCCCATTTTTTTGAAGACAATTGGCGAAGGCAATGTAGGAGGCTCCGTGATTAAAGTTGGAGTCTATTATTAAGGTATCAAACATTTTGTAGGCTAGATCACAATTACCAAGATCTGCTTGGTAAATCATTTCATAAGCATATTTCCAAGTCTCTTCATCTTTGAATTTGTATTGTCCGAGAATTGTGTGGAGAAAGACTAGACTGATGGATAGTATAATAGTAGATCTTACCATTTATTCTTTTTCAAGTTGAATTCAGATGTTTGTTAAGTATTCAACTACAAGTGAAAAAGGAATATTTTTCATTTGGCTCCTATTAACAAAAATCACGAATGAACGAAAATGTAATTGTAATATAGTTGTTTTATTAAGTTAGGCTTTTTTCCTTCGATCAATTGCCATGGTAAATACTATCAATACCATTGAAACATAAAATATACCTAGGCCTACTCCTTGTAAATCTGCGATGACTCCAATTAGGATTGAAAGAATTGAGGTGATTAGCGTCTTATAAAAAGCTTGGGCTGATATTACAGAGGTCAGGATTTCGTTGGTTACATTTTCAGTGAGGATACTTGTCAGGATTGGTTTCCTTAGATTCTCTATAAAATATATGGCAATAAAGCTAAAAAGCGCAATGAGACCAAAACCTAGATGGAATAATAGTCCACAAAGTACTCCAGCGAAAAGTCCAAATAGTAGTGTTCTGCTTTCAACGTTGGTTTTAAATTTGTCTGAAAATTTTCCAGCGATGCTGGAGGCGTAAGCAGTTAATAGAAATATCAAAAAGTAGATAATTCCGATCGTTAGCCCAGTTCTATTCTTTTCTTCCATGCTTGATAAAATTGGTATCAACAATGCTACGTAAAGCATCAAGGGTTGTATGTAATCTTTGATCGATTTCAAGAAGGCAGAATGGAGGGCAGAAGAATTAACAACGCGTAATACTTTTCTGTTTTTAAGTTGGGTAAAGCTGTTTTCTAGTATCTTTTTAAATGACGCGGAGTTGGTTGAGTCCTTATTTGAGGAATGATTTAGTTCCTTTGGATAAGTGTAAATATTTATAAAATTGAGTAGGTATGGGATAATTGAAAGTAAATAAATGGTTCTGTATTCGCCGGAGTAAAATACGATAATTCCAGCAGAGAGAGATGAAATAGCGGAACCTCTTTGAGACCAAGCACGGGTATTACCGTAATAATGGGTCTTGTATTCTCCCCAATTATTTATGCTTAAATAATCCATAATCATTCCTTTATGTGCTCCAGAACGGAAAGCATCAGCGATGCCAAAAAGCACCATAGCTAGCCAAAAAATTAGAAAGCTTGTTGAAAGGTAGAAGAGTATGAAGCTGAGAATATAAAGAGCGAAAGAAAGGATGAGTGCATTCTTTCGACCATAGGTGTCAGCAATTAGTCCAGATGGAATTTCGAAAGCAAAACTTGTAATTTCTTTGGAAGCATAAAGAATACCGATATGGGTGTAGCTGATATTATTATCAATAAGAAAGAGAAGTAAGAAGGCTTCGTAGAATCTTAGGTTCTTTAAGAATCCGTAGAGTGAAAATTTGAAATATTGTTTGTTTTTTTTGAAGGTCATTCAAGCATAGAATTAGTAGCGTTGTTCTCCATTTTTTTACAAGATAGATAATAGCGAGAGATTTCGCTGCAAGAAAGTTGCATACCGCTGTAACACGTTTTCAGTTTGTCAAAATTATGTCACGTTTGGTAACAAGTAAGCTTATACCTAGTGAAAAGATTACTAACGAATAAATTATTATAACATGAAAACTATTTACAAAATATTCTTACTAATGTCCGTCATACTGACGTTCAATGTAAGCTATGGACAAATACAAGTGGATGTTGTTGTCTATCACGCTTTGACACCTAATCAAGAAGATGCGGGTCCAAATCCGCAACAAATAGGAAGTTGCTTTTCGCGATTTCCACTTCAATCGACGAAAAACAGAATGTGTGAAGCAGAAGCTGTTTTCTTAGATCATGGCATTGATTTAGATTTTTGCTATCGTGTCATTTGTGATGCGGATCTATTTTCAGGTGCAACATCTTTCAGTACTGATGAACACGACCCTAATGCTATAAATATATATGTTACTGATGGAGGCTTTACGGCAGTTCCTTTTGTAGGCTCTAATAGAGTTAATTTTCCTCAACCTAATCCGGGAAGGGAAGATCAATTGATTCATGAGCTCGGTCATGTTTTAGGCTTAGCGCATACTGATGAGTACAGTTGGAATTTACTTCCTGGAATGGTTTGGCAAAGCACTGCTATCATCGGTGAAGATAATTTGGGATTTGAGTTTGGGATAACTGATACTTATCCGAGTCCTACAGATAATAATGGAGGTGATGCTCCAATGTCTTTTCCGCCAAAATCGACAGATGCTGTTGAATTAATTAATTGTGATTATGTCATAAAGCCTCAATGGTCTTTAATTGATGCGAATGGAACTCCGATCCTTTATGATAATGGACCTGAAGAAATAGCCATGCTTAGGAATCCCATGGAACAAAGAATGTGTGATCCATTAACCTTTACTCCCCAAAGTGTTGTGATGATGCACTCATTAGCGACAGCATATCAGAATGGTGCCTACGCAGGAGGCGATTGCTTTCCATCGGCGGACCCATTACCCGTATTAGCTGGAACCATTAAAAGTGGTGAAGATGTTCGCATACAAGAGCCAATGGGTGTTTCAGGTGAATTGGTGGTGGAAGGTACCTTACGTTTAATTCTTCAAAACTATGCGATGTTACCTGGAAGTTCTATTCGTGTAAAAGGAGGTGGTCAATTGATCGTTTGGGCTGCATCTTTAGACAATGGAGAAGGAACTTGTCCAGCTACTTCTGGCGCATGGGAAGGAATTTTTGTTGAACCAGGAGGTACTGCATCCATTTATGGATCAACTATTGCGAACGCAAGAATAGGAATCACTGCGGATGACCCTGAACTATTAGACATCCACAATTGCGGTATTGAACGTAGTAGAAAAATTTTAATTGAAAACGCTGTTGCTGGTTCAGCCTTGATAAAAGCTAGTGTGATTGATAATACGCTTATTGAAGTAAATTCAAGTGTAGCGTCTCTTTCATCTAATCATTACCAAAAACAAAATTCTAGTAGTTTTGGTCTGACAATTTCTAGTTCAACGGTAGACATCGATGGGGTCTATTACTCTGGAGGATTTGAAAATTACTCTACAGACATAAGCGAGAATTCTGATGTTACTATTATGAATCAATTATATATGGGTTCTTCCAGAGTCGAGGCTCACGGAGGTGATCTAAGTATGACTGGAGTCATTGTTGAGTCATTTTTACCTACTAGACCATTTGCAAATGTATCTGTTTGCGATGCAGAATTTAACAATAATACATTTTTCATCAATGATGTTCAAGACGCAATAAGAATGAGGAGCGGATCTACAGGTCCTATTCTTGGCAATTATTTTGATTCTCACGGTGGAGGATTTCCAATTAATATTATGTTTTCTGATGCTGATGAGGTAATGTGTAATATTTTTGATAATAGCCCATCAGATCCTGACATAAGTTTAACTTCAGGAAGTAGTGCCATCTTTGGGACTTCGGGAAATAATGCTGGAAATAAATTTTTTGATGGCCAAGGATCCGAAGGTATTGTTACCAATTCATCTATAAATTATTTCCATGGTCTAAGTCAAGAGGAAGACATTAATGAGGTTGGATTTTTTGGATCAGTTAACGCAATTCCTGAACCTGACGGTGAATGCACGGACGGTTTTGGAGCTGTTTGGGATTGGGATAATCCAGATTGCCAACCTGAAAGAGATGAGGAAGGTAATACCACTTCAGCGGCAAATGAAGATAGATCTTGCTGTAAAAGAATCATTAGAATTTGGGTCGGTTGTCCTGGTTCTAGACTGTATAACCAGCGAATGAAATTTGTAGAGAGACTAGAGACAAGATTTCCTGGTTGTGTAGACACTCGATCTTTTTGTCATGAAAATGAGCAAGAATTTCAAGGGAACGAAACGGAGTACATGAATGAACTTGCCATCGCTTTAGGTGAAACAGAGACTGAGATATTGGATGTGAATTCAGAAATTGCAAACGACAAGGTAGATGCTGACTTTGAAGTCTATCCGAATCCTGTGACAACAACAGTAACTGTGGAAATATCAGGCTATGATGTTACTGAAATTTATAGTGGGCAAATATTTGATGCTACAGGAGTCTTGGTGAAGTCGTTTACTCCATCTGCTTCGATTGAAAAATTAAATTTAGATGTGGCAGATGGTATGTATTCTATCAGCATATTTAAAGGGAACTCCCTGCTTAATGTAAAACGTTTTGTTGTGATTAAGTAAGAGCATAAAATTCAAAACGAATAACTTCCAAAGGACTGGCTATTAATTTAGTCGGTCCTTATTTTTTGGGAAGATTTAGAATTTGAAATTATTATTATGATGCACCTACTCCATAAAAGACCTCAACACCTCAGGCAATCCCATCTTATCAAAATTTAAGTGTTGGGCACCATCAACGTAGAGTGTCGTTCCTGAAATGTAGCTGGCGAGATCACTTGCAAGAAAACAGACCGCACTGGAAACTTCTTCTACGGAGCCGAATCGTTGGAGTGGGATCGCTTTCATCGCTTCCGCAAATTTATCACGAATTTCTTGTGGATAGTTTTCTAGTCCTGAGGAATCAATGTAGCCAGGTGCCACACAATTCAAGCGCATGTTGTATCGTGCCCATTCTTGAGCCAGAGACTTGGTCAAATTATCTACGCCCGCTCTTGCCGCACCCGTATGTGCCATGCCAGGAAATCCTCGATAAATGTCTGCAATAATGTTAACTACGTTTCCTGACGCTTGCGGAATAAAGAATTCGTGAGCCATGGTTTTGGTTACGAAGAAGTTGCCGTTGAGATTGTTGTTAATCACGGCCATCCAGCCATTGTCACTGATGTATTCTGCCAAGGCGGGAAATTGTCCACCAGCATTATTGACAAGGATATCGAGTCTTCCTTTGGTGTCCTTGATGTAGCTCGCTAGGGCAGCGATCTCCTCTGGTTTTCTTATGTCGCAGCTTTGGGCATAAGCTTCACCGAAGACTTTTAATTCCTCGAGTGCAACCATCAGCTTATCTTCGTTTCTCGAACAGATAAAGACACAGGCGCCTAGGGTGAGGAAATCTTTGGCGATTTGAAAACCGATGCCTGATCTACCACCGGTGACTAAAACTATCTTATCTTTAAAAGTATCTTCCTTGAACATTTACTTTTGATTTGCAATATAGGTTGTTGCTTTTCCTTTACCTATCTTTTTTATAAGTCCTTCATCTACTAAATATTTTACATCCTTCTTTAGAATGTAAGGTGTATGTTCTTCTAGAGCATCAGTTAAGTCGCTTATTTTGATAGGTTCGTTTTCTGTGATGTATTCCAAAGCACCTGATTGTCTTTTATTAAGATAGCTTTTCTTATCTTTTATTTGCTCATAGTTTAACTCTAGCTTGAGGATGGTCTTCTTTAGAGTTGTCAAAAAGAAAAGCATCCATTTATCAATTTTTTCCTTTTTTAAATATCTGTTTTTTTGACCAGCCATCAATGCTTTATAGTATTCCTTTTTAAGCTCTTCAATTTCATATTCTACGGATGCGTATTGTATAAAATCATAATTCGATCTTAGGAGAAGTAAAGTTGTCAATAGTCGGGATAGCCTTCCGTTTCCATCTTGATAAGGGTGAATAGATAGAAACTCATATATGAAAGCTCCAATAGCGATTAATGGATGAACTTCTTCTTTGTTAATTGCATTTGTCGTCCATTCAATAGCAGTTTCCATTTCCTGTTTGACAAGATGTATTTCTGTGGTATTGAATATTACTTTCTGTTTTCCATCTGGATAGTTAGCAACTACCTTGTTAGAAAGTGATTTATATTTACCTCTGTGCCTTTTGTCCTTTGTGCTTTTCTTTAAGAGAGTTTTATGCAGCTGATGTATATGGTTCTCAGTAAGAGTTATAGACTCATATGAATCCAGAATTAGATTCAGAGTATCGTAATAACCAAATACTTCTTGCTCGTCTCTTGTTTTAAAGGATGTAATCTTTATTGAATTCACTAATTCCTCTACCTCTTCATTTGATAATTTGGATCCTTCAATTCTGGTTGATGAACCAATACTTTCTATGGTAGCGATTAAGCGGAGTTCATTTAAATACCTAGATTCTTTGCCTTCTATTTGTTTCCATCTTCCTTTAAATGAATCGATATAGCCTATAAGCTTAAGGATTTCTTGATTAGTTTTAAATTTGAATGAAAGCTTAGATTCCATTTCGATTATTTGTAAGTTATTTGTATTTTATTCGAATATAATCTCTAATTGAAATATTTGCAAGTTATCTGTATTTTATTTGTAAATTATATGGTATCTTCTTTCAAGATCTATGTATTTTTAATACTAAAGCTTTAATCATGAACTTTAGATTATATATCTTACTTGGACTTATGCTCGTGTCGAGTTGCGTCTCAAAAACTAAACTGAATTCTATGACTCAAGATTGGGCTAATTTGGAACGATACCAAGCGGAGAATGAAAATATTCTAGATTCCTCTGCGGAGGTGAAGGTAGTGTTCATGGGTAATTCCATAACTGAATTCTGGCTGGAAAAAGATCCTGAATTTTTCAGTAAGAATGGATTTGTGGGTAGAGGGATCAGTGGCCAGACTTCACCTCAGATGTTGCTTCGCTTTCGACAAGATGTTATTCGTCTCAAACCTGAAACAGTCGTTATCCTCGCTGGCACTAATGACATTGCTCAGAACACGGGACAGATTACACTAGAACAAATTTTAGAAAACATAAAATCAATGACGGAGCTGGCAAGAGCTCATCAAATAAATGTGGTGCTTTGTTCCGTGTTGCCAGCTTCAGACTTTCCTTGGACACCCAATAAAAATCCGTGGGAAAAGATACCGGCACTTAACCAAATGATTAAGGAATATGCTGGAATGCATAACATCAATTATGTAGATTACTACTCGGCAATGGTGGATGATAAGAATGGCTTAAAAAAATCCCTAGGAGATGATGGTGTCCATCCTAATAAAGCAGGTTATGATATCATGAAGTCAGAGGTGATGAAGATGTTTGTTTTGTAAATTTCGCCGCTTTGATTTGTTCTTTTATTTTATGAATGAGTTTACTATTCTTATCTTTAGGATGTAAAATCATATCGCCAATTATAATTAACCCATGCATAAAATACTTTGGGGTATAATCCTCTTTCTTTTTATTATTTCTTGTACTCCAAGGGTTGGAACTGAACTTACAGATAATTCATCGGTTGCACCTGGGATTGATTTTGAAGAAGTCAACGGTTTACCTACTGCTGGAGAAGTTAGAACCTATGTAGTTACGGATTCTGTTTTCTTTCACATGGCTCAGTATGGCGATCCTTTAGAAACAAAAAAGGAATTTGAAATTGAAATACAACCGATGGGTGAGAAGGAATGGCAGGCTTGTTATAATATAAATCCCTTGTATTATATTGATTGTGCTTGTGAATCTTCTGGAAACCCATTAGAAAAGGAAGGCAAATTTTGTTTGAGCTATGTGTACAAAGGCGCTGGAACTTTTATTATTACAGATGCGCATTCAATTTTTTCTCAGTTCGAAGAAAGACTTAAAAACTCAGAAAGTGAAGAGCTATGTCCCAAGAGCCATAGAAAACTACAAGGGTTTCTTGATAAGCCAAAATCCTTAGATAAAAAATTTAGATATCATTTAGTAAACATTCATAGATACGAAGGCAAGAATATTCCTTTGGATATATTAAGTCATCGGGCAGATGTCTATGAGGATATTGATTTTTCAAAACCATCACTTATTTCACCCGGTGATTCCATCTCAAGAATGGTTCTAGGTAATAGTGGTGGAATGGAAGAGGAGCTAGCAGTATATAAAACGAAATCGATTAGTAAGGATTTGGTAGAATTGCGTTCTATTCATGGATATAAAATTTGGCAGAATGGAATGTCATGGAAATTAATGGGTGACTTGTTTGTGGAGGATGCACTGGATTTTTATAGTATTGATTCAAATAATGGAGATACACAAACGCAGATTCGCACAAAAGATGGATCTTTTCTTGTATACTTTATGGATCACAGTCGGGCCAATACACCGGACATGACGCACATCTTAATTAAGGAATATCGTTTGAAAGGAATCATTGTTCCGCCGATAGATTAGACTACTTCGGGTTAAAAATTTTTAGCTCTACAATTTCACAGGTTGCATGTCCTAGGAGTAAATGCATTTCCTGAATTCTTGGCACATTGGTGCTAGGAACCTTAATGAGGTGATCACAATATTCATCCATTTTTCCAACTTCAGATCCGGTATATCCGATGGTGTGCATTCCTATTTCTTTGGCTTTGATAAGTGCATTGACTACATTGATGGAATTCCCGGAGGTAGAGTAGGCCATGAGTATGTCGCCAGATTTTCCTTTGGACTCGACCATTCTCGCAAAGGCTTGGTCGTATCCGTAATCGTTGGCTATGGCAGTAAGTGCAGGACCGTTTACATGGAGCGCTTCCGCAAATAGAGCCTTTCTATCCATTTTAAACCGTCCACTTAATTCGCCAGCAATGTGTTCAGCGTCAGCGGCCGACCCACCATTTCCGCAGAGGAGCAACTTGTGACCCTCCTTCAATGAGATAACAATCCGCTCATTGAGCGCGCACATACCATTGATGATGTCTTCGTCCGCAAGGAGTGCCTGCTTGGCCTCTATGCTTTCAGCGATTATTTTTTTAATAAATTTCATGAAGTTAAAGTTACGATGTTTTGGTAGAAGGTGTCCCAGCTATATTCTTTCTTCAAGTCCTGTAGGGCAGTTCTAAACTTACCCTCGGGCTGTTCAAAATGCTCCAATATTTTGCTTCCAATTTCCGTGGCATCTTTTTCACAGACATAGCCATGCTTTCCGTCTTCGATCATCTCTCCAAGGCCTCCGACCTTGGTGACCAAGATTGGTTTTTCAAATTCAATGGCAATCTGCATGATCCCACTTTGGGTTGCTCGATGATAGGTCTGCGCGACCAAATCACAGCCTGAGAAGTATAAATGTACTCGATTATTCGGAATAAAATGATCGAAGAGATGAACCTTAGATTTTATTTTTAGACGATCTATTTGCTCTAGATACTTCTGGCGATTCTCGTAAAATTCTCCGGCAATGATCAGTTCTACTTCGTCTCTTATTGATGCCACATTTGCGAAAGCGTCCAACAATAAATCAAGTCCCTTGTAGGCTCTTATCAAACCAAAGAATAAAATATATTTCTTCTGCGGATCTAAACCCAATTCTTTTAATGCTTGGTTGCGATCAATCGCCGTTCCATAAATGTCATAGACCGGATGTGGGGATCGCCGAATATTTTCCTTGCTTGTAAAATTTAATAAATCCGTTTCAACCTTGCGACTAAGGGCAAGAAATTTATCGGACTGTTTCATATAGTTGGTGATCATTGAGCCATCCCCAGGCTTGCGCTCATGAGGATACACATTGTGCACAATACTCAGCGTGGGCGCTTTCACCTTACTCAGGATTTTGCCGATTCCAAAACTCACGTAAGCCATCCAAAACTGTGCGATGACTAGATCTGGTTTTTGCGCATTGATGTATTTTCTTGTGGGACCCCAAGTGAACGGATTGATGGTATTTATCTTGGGTGTAATTTTTAAATCTTCAGGTTTGGGACCATCGTGAAATTGATCTTTTCCGGGAAATAAAAAGGAAGGATATTGTAGGGTAAAATTTATAATTTCCACCTGCCAGTCCTGTTGAATAAATTCTTGCGCTAGACGTTCAGTGAAGGAAGCAATCCCCCCGCGATAGGGATGGGCGGGTCCGATGATGATCACCGACCTCACTAAAAGCGGTCTTCTATTTTATAATCATTTCGTTGGGAAGCATTCCGAGAAATAATTTCTGCTAGGAAGCCGGCGATAAATAATTGCACTCCGACGATAACCAGCAACATACCTAGAAAGAACATCGGTCGAGCACTGATTCCCGGGACGCCTAAAAAGATTTTTTCAAAACTTAGATATATTAGGATGAACATACCGACCAGGGTAAAAGTGACTCCCATCGCACCAAAAAAGTGCATTGGTTTTTTACCAAATTTTGACATGAAAGAAATGGTCATCAAATCCAAAAAACCGTTGATGAATCTATTCAATCCAAATTTAGATTTTCCATATTTACGTGCTTGATGTTCAACAACTTTTTCGCCGATGTTGGAAAAACCAGCGGCCTTGGCCATGATGGGAAGGCAGCGATGCATGTCACCATAAACCTCAATGTTTTTTACGACATCCTTTTTATATGATTTCAGGCCACAATTAAAATCATGAAGTTTAATTCCCGAGGTAACTCTGGCGGTCCAGTTGTAAAATTTACTAGGAAGATTTTTAGTGAAGACGTTATCGTAACGCTTTTTCTTCCAGCCAGATACTAGATCGTAATTTTCCTCAATGATCATTTTATAGAGTCCTGGAATTTCTTCTGGGCTATCTTGAAGATCTGCATCCATTGTTATAATCACCTCACCGATGGCTTGTGCAAAACCCACATTTAGTGCAGGAGATTTACCGTAGTTTCTCCGAAATTTTATGCCATGAATGTTTTCATTGGATGCGCGCAGATCTTGAATGACAGACCATGAATTGTCCGTGCTGCCATCATCTATGAAAATAATTTCATAGCTAAAACTCTCCCGCGACATTACCTTGTGAATCCACGAAGCGAGTTCAGGAAGTGATTCATCCTCGTTGAATAGAGGTACTATGACGGATATATCTTTCAGAGGAATAAGCTTATACTCCTTCTGGATCTTTCTTGGTAATCAAGGCTGCAATCAAACCAACAATAGCGCCTGGGAAAATAAGTCTGACGAAGAAATTATATAAAGAGGTAGATGCAGTGATCATTGTCATGTCTGCCGTGATGCTATCTTTCGCTTCTTCCATGTCGCCGGTGATATCCTCACCTGAAGTTTCTTCAACTACCTCACCCATCCAGTCAAAAATCCCCATCATCTGTTCATGACGAATGGTATTAAGATCTGGAAATATGAAATTGTTTAATACATACTCGAAACCAGTGCAGATAGCAAATGCGATGGTTGATCCAAAAAATATGGCTTTGAAAGCTTCGCCAAAAGAAAGGATTCCTTCGTTCAATTTTCTTTGGTCCCGACCGATTTTAATCATGAATATAACCACAATTATAAAAAGTAGAAAACTGCTATAAAGTACATATTTCTCTGGGCTGATGAAAGCCATAAGGAAGGAGGTAATCGCTAGGACTCCGCCGAAGATCAAACCGTTATTTACAGGATTATTTACCATGATATTATGTTATAGCCCCAAAGATAAGATATTCAAAAAAATGAACCTCCTATTCTTCGATGGATTCAAACTATTGAGCTACGAAGTGCCCCTGACTTATAACCCCGATGATCTTATTTGTGTAATTTTTGCCAAAAAACGGTGAATTTTGACTTTTTGAAAGGTTTTTTTGCTTTGAAAAAGTGTAATCCTCCTTGTTGGACCATATAGTGAGTTCGGCTGCTTGCCCTTTTTCAATCACTGCTTGATCCAATTGGAAGATTTTACGGGGATTGATGGACATTTTGGTAACAATGATCTCCGCCTCAAAGAGTTCAAGCATACTCAGTCCGCATGTCTGAAGGCCTAACGCGCCGTTCTCTGCGTACACAAATTCTTTAAATTTACCTTCACGCTCAATAGGAACATGATTAGAGCAGATAATATCGATGAGATCATTTTCAACCGCCTTGTTTAAGGCCTTGCAATCGGACTTACCACGGAGGGGAGGCGTTAATTTTCTATTAGAATCGAAGCTAAGTAGGCTATCATCTGTTTCCAGCAAGTTCTGATAGGCCACAGAGACGAATAGATGATCGGCCAAGTTTTTCTTTTCCTTCTTGATGTGTTCGAGTCCCTTTTCTGTGCTCACAAGATGGGTGAGTAATTTACCGCCGGTGTATTTTAAAAGTTCGAGATCGCGATCGATCATGATGGATTCTGCGATGTCTGGAATTCCTTTCATTCCGAGAGAGGTACTGACGCGCCCTTCATGCATCTGCGCATTTTTGGCGAGGCTTTGGTCCTCTGGTTGGTGGATGATGGGAACATCTATGGCCTTAGAATATTGTAGGGCCCGCTCGAGCAGTCCAGTACTTTCAATGGGATGCAAGCCATCTCCAAAACCAATCGCTCCAGATTCATGCATGTCCATCATCTCGCTGATTTCTGCTCCTTCTAGTTTTTGACTTAGGGCACCGATGACGTGACAATGCACGGCGTGTCCTCTTGTTTTTTCTTGAATGAAGGATATCCCAGAGGAATGATCGAAGGGTTGGGCGTCATTGGAGAAGAGGGCAATTCTTGTGTATCCGCCGGCGGCTGCGGCATCAAGCGTATTCGATAAACGGTCTCTTTGCTCAAGTCCTGGTTCGCCTGTCTGGACGCCGATGTCCATCCATCCTGGAGAGATCATGAGTTTCTTCCCCTCAATGATTTTGGCCTTTTTTGCGGTGATGCTTTTAGCTATGCGACTGATTTGGCCCTTTTCAATAAGGAGGTCAACTTTCTTTTTATGGTAGCTTGACCTGGGATCAATAATGGTACAGTCCTTAATTAAGAAGCTCATAGGATGGTTGAAGTGATAGAAAGGAATCTAAAGCTGCTTTGGGGAGCAGTGTTATTAATGTGTGGTTAGATGGACTTGAAGTTTGCATCTATGTGCAAATGTAGTAAGCTAGGTTTAGATTATATCTAATTGAGTAGAGTTTTAATGATCTTGTTTTAATGAATTTTAAAGGACTTTACCTATGTCACATCAGATTACAGCTTTCGCAAATGTGTGTTTGTATTTGTAGTAAGGTTGATTTAGTTTTAGATTGATTAACAGAGGAGAGGGTAGGCTTGTGGTGTTCTGCTCTACCGCGGTAAGGGATATGTCTTCTACGCATGTGTGTCTACGCATATGTCTCTACGCATATGTCGCTCCGCTGGAGCTTTTGGTGTTCTGCTGTGTTGGGTTAGGGATGTGTCTTTTACGTATATGTCGCTCCGCTGGAGCTTATGGTGTTTTGTTGTGTTGGGGTTACGGATGTGTCTTCTACGCATGTGTCTCTACGCATATGTCGCTCCGCTGGAGCTTTTGCTTTTCTGCTGTGTTAGGTTACGGATATTCTTCTACGTATATGTCGCTCCGAAGGAGCCTTTGGTTTTCTGTTGTGCTGGGGTTACGAATGTGTCTCTACGCATGTGTTTCTACGTATGTGTCGCTCCGATGGAGCTTTTGGTGTTCTGCTGTACCGCGGTTATGGGATATGATGCTCCTCAGTAGCTGATAATGTGTTGTGATCCTAGGAATTCTCAATCAAGAGTTTATTCGCATGGATTTTACGGTGACTGCGTTTAATTTCAAATTTTCTTGGTGAAAAACTTGCTTTGTTAAGATACCAATCGGTATCTTTGGGTATGCGTAATCCCGAATTGACGAGATTGACCATACTTGAGCAATCGAGTATTTTATTTAATACCCAAGGGTACAAGGCAACCTCATTGAGTGAGATCTGCGCGGCTTCGAATTTGACGAAAGGAGCGATTTATAAACACTTTAAGGACAAGGCTGAACTGGAAAAGGAGGGGTTGATGTTTATGTGTACCAAGTTTTTAACCCAATTCGGTGATGGGATTTCTAAGGCCAATGGCGCGGAGCAAAAGCTGTATGCTATTCTTAGGTACTTTGAAGGTTATTATACGCATCCGCCATTTGTCGGGGGATGTCCCTTAATGAATGCTTCGGTCGAAGTAGATGACAATAATCCTGAGCTAAAGTTGGTCGTACAGAATGTAATGAAGCTTATGCATGACAAGTTGTGCTTGGTTTTAAAGAATGGAATCAAACATGGGCAGGTAAAAAGTGATACAGATATTTTTGGCTTTGCTTCGGTCATGATTTCTTCTTTGGAAGGTGCGGTGATGATGATGCAGGTGATGGATACCAACAAGCACATGAAGTCTATAAGTAAATTTTTAAAAGCTGAAATCAAACGAATATTGGTCTGATTTTTTTTGTTTATGTAGATACCGAACGGTATCTTAAAAAGTAAAATATGAAACTGATTCTTAAAATTATTTCCATTTATTTAAATGCGCTGTCTTGGATTTCTCCAAAAGCTTATACAAAACAAGCTTTTCATTTGTTTGCTTTTCCTTTTAAGGCGAAGCTGAAAGATGCTCATCAAGAATTCTTGAATACCAGCGAGAAATTTGACCTATTTGTGGATGGGGAAAGGATTCAAGGATATAAGTGGGGGTATGGTTCTGAGTTTATATTATTTGTTCATGGATGGCAGAGTAACAGTTATCGGTGGAAATCCTATATTCAAGCTTTTGATCAGACCCGATACACGCTTTATTCATTTGATGCACCAGGACACGGGAATTCTGAAGGGCGTTATTGTTCGGTTCCGCATTATGAGAAAACGATCGCAGCATTCATAGCTGCAAAAGGGCGAGTTGATCATTTTATTGGACACTCTATTGGTAGTTTTTCTTGCGCTAGTTTTATGTTCCACCACAAGTACCCTGTCAAGAGCTACACTTCTTTAGCGTCACCCTATAGTGCTAGAGAATTTACGGATGACTTTAAGAGACGATTGAAGCTCAGGGCAAAAGCATATGAATATTTGGAAGATTATTTTCATTCATTTACCGGCCATCCAATCTCTCACTACAGTTTAGATAATTTTACAAGGGGGATAGAAGCTAAAAGAATATTGATCATCCATGATAAGCAAGACAGGGATACCTCCTTTGAAAATGCAATAAAGATGAATGACCATTTATGCGAGTCTAATTGTGTGGTGGAATTGGTTTTGACAGATGGGATTTATCATAATCTTCGGAGTGTGGAGGTGGTTGATCGGGTGGTAGAATTTGTGGGGCAGGAGGTTGAGGTGGTGGGGTAGGTGCTGTTATGTTCTCTGCTACGGATATGTCTTCTACGCATATGTCTCTACGCATATGTCTCTACGCATATGTCGCTCCGATGGAGCTTTCGGTATTCTGATTTACCGTGGTTACGGATGTTTTGTTCTTCTACGCACATGTCTCTAAGTATATGTCGCTCCGATGGAGCTTTTGGTTTTCTGATGTATCGCGGTTACGGATGTTTTGTTCCTCTACGCATATGTCTCTACGCATATGTCGCTCCGAAGGAGCTTTTGGTTTTCTGTTGTACCGTGGTTGCGGATGTTTTGTTCTTCTACGCATATGTCGCTCCGATGGAGCTTTTGGTTTTCTGTTGTACCGTGGTTACGGATATGTCGCTCCGATGGAGCTTGCGGGGTGACGGATGTGTTTCTTGGTCGGAGCTAAGTAAATTCATGCTGAAAAAAAGTCTTATCATTACGGAAGATTAGGGCCATAGATACATGCGATATTTTATAAACTTGGGATTTGACGGAAGCAACTATAGAGGTTGGCAGCGGCAGAAGAATACGCCGGAGACGGTGCAGGAAGTGATAGAACAAAAGCTTACGCAATTATTTAAGAAGCCGATGAGTGTTTATGGTTGTGGTCGCACAGATGCGGGCGTTCATGCCAGTCAATATGTAATGCAGATTAATCTTGATGATGCACCGAGCTTTGATTTAAAATTTCGGTTGAATAAAAACTTGCCGGATGAGATTGCCATTTTTGAAATTATAGAAGTGGATGATAAGTACCATTGTCGGTATGATGCCGTGGCACGTACCTATGATTATTTTATACACTGGAAAAAAGATCCGGTGCTTTTGCGTTACAGTTCTTTTTATGAAGATTTGACTTTGGATTTTGAATTAATGAGAAAGGCGGCCGCACTCATTCTTGAGACCAAAGACTTTAGACCCCTGTGTAAGCAACCTGACTTATACGATAATACATTGTGTCAAATAAGCAAAAGCGAATTGTTTGTTAATGAGGATCAGGGACGATTACGATTCACGATTACAAGCAATCGTTTTCTTCGGGGCATGGTCCGCTTCTGTGTTTTCTTTTTATTGGAAGTAGGAAGTGGAAAAATGAGTCTGAATGAGTTTGAGAAAATATTGAAGCAGGAAACGATATTAAAGGAAAAACGGCCAGCCTATCCCAATGGTCTTTTTCTCAGCAAGGTAGAGTATCCGTTTTTGGAATTGAAGGAGGTGCATCATTTTATTCGGATGATGCGGACGGGATTAGAATGATTCTAAAATATCTTACTTAAAGAATCTCGACTTTTAGCGCATGGAATGTTTTATGAATTTTGTCGTATGCAATTGCTCCTTTATAAGAATTCATGGTACAAATCCCAAATATTTTTGAAAGACTTTGGTTTGTTTCCTTTATCTATTGTATAGATCCAATTTCTGACACATTTCATAAGTAAGAAGGAATCGTTTTCATGACTAGAAATATCTTGGCCTGCTATATCTGAAATTACTTCCTTATATCTGTATTGCTTCTCTTCTAATATCAAACACTTTTTGTCTGTTTTAGAATATTGTTTGCAGCCCAAATCAAGGCCTAATTCAAAGGGCATATTAAATCTTGGTAAGAACTGCTTTTCGTCTACAGTCTTCTTCTGCTTTTTCTTTCTTTTTTTCTTTCCTTCTTTAATAATTTTAGAATACGCTTTAGGTAAAATTCTAGAAATATCGTGTATGCTATATTTTGATTTTACTATTAGCGATTGAATTTGCCTAATTCTAATATCATCACCATCCATTGTTTCTGATAACTTGGGATTTAATTTACAAAACAAACAGGTAAACAATAATGATTTTAAAAGTGGATAATAGTCAGAGTCGAAAGGACAATTGATGAAGATGTTACTAGAATAACCCATTAATTTTGAAGTTAGGCTTTTCTAAATCGACCTTCTTTGTCGTGCACTATCACTGAAGATGACTTACCTTCATTTACCCACCTCCGACCAAGTCGAATTGCTTCTTTCTGAGTTTTTACGACTTTTGAGGCAGATTGATTTCCTTCCTTTCTAACTGCCCAGCCTTCAGTTCTAGGAGTGATGTGGACCCTTTTACTATTGGTCTTTGCTGATTTAGCTACACGTTTTTTGACCCTTTTAAGTTTTGTAGACATATTCTAGAAATCTATTTCTACCAAATATCACTAAAAAATTCCAAATTAAATTCCCTTTAATATTTCTGATTTTGGGTAATCCTTTATTTGTATAATACATTACTTTGGAATTTGATTCTTTTCAGTTTTATCTGCAGCTAATTATTTTTATAATCCGCTGCAAATGCCTTCAAAACTTCTCTAGTTAAGTCCCATCTATTAAATCCTTGCTTGCCATAATCAAGACCTCTTCTCACGATGACCAAATCATGAGATGGAACGACAATTACATACTGACCACGATTACCTGCAGTTGCATAAGCTTTCTTAGGAACATCGCTGCGATCATCTGGAACAAGCCACCATTGTCCTCCGTAAAAGTTACCAGTCTCAGCAGTGGAGGGAGCAGGCGTTCTTACGAAGTCAATCCATGCTTGGGATAATAAACGTTTTCCATTCCAGACCCCTCCTTGTTGATACAACATTCCGAATCGGGCGAGGTCGCGGGCATTGGTGTACACCTGACTGCTGAAAATGAAATCACCAAACCTATCCGTGCTGGGAAATGTATTTCTCATTCCGATTTTGTCAAATAATGCCTTTCTTGGAAAGTGTAAATAAGCCGTGCTATCACCAAGGGCATTCTTCATCGCTAACACTGCTAATATTGTATCATAATTTTCGTAGTCCCAATAGCTGCCCGGTGTCCTAATCAATCCTCTATTTCTTGCACCATTTACAGAGCTTGCTCCAGCCCAGTATGAAAGTCCAGAGCCAGTGGCATATTCCATTTTATTATTGTCTACGGTGTACAGACCGCTAGACATATTAAGGACATTTCTCAAGGTGATTTTTGTCCGTGGATCATCGGTGATGGATCGCGAAGCAGGAAGCCAGTCAATGTCGAGTGGAGCATCGAGTTCCATTTTACCTTCATCTACGAGCATGCCGATCAGGGTCACGGCAATGCTTTTTGCAGTTGACCAAGTTCGTGTCTTGGTGTTCATATCAACGCCTTCCGCATACCGTTCATGTATGATCTGACCCTTGTGGACGACGAGTAGACTTAGTGTCACTTGTTCCGAAGATTCTCTTTCGAATGACCATTTCGAAGCTGCAGTCAAAGCCTCTTTGTTAATGTATTTTGGCAGTTTTTGTTTCTTTAATAAGTCACCTTCCGGCCAAGGAATAGAGGATGCATCACCACCAAGAGGTTCTAGACTTTGGATTGGAAAATCATTTATATTTTCAAAATTTTGGTCTGGCGCGAGGATGACGCAGCCTATACCCTCACGGAAGGCAGCCCGCATCACAGGCGTACATTCTTCTGATCCGATGGCGACGGTTTTTTTATCATAATCGATTTGATAATCTCCCTTCGCTTCAGTTCCGATGGGTTTCTTGAGATATTTAAGCTCTTGACCATAGACCTGCTCGATTGTTCTATTGGAGGTAAAGAGTCCGTTGCATTGCAGAATGGCCTGAACTCCTCGTTGAATCATTTCGCGATTTGATGCATCGTAATCGTAGGATTCAGTTTGCTGCGTAAAGCTCAAGTTGCTAAACAACAATAAGATTGAAAATAGGAGTTGATTTTTAATCATAATATGGTGGTTAAAGAGAGATTAAGTAATGTTCGTTCAAGACAAATGTAGCTTAGGAGCATTTAAAAAGTTGTTCTTTTATTCTATAGAAATGCGTTCACCAACACAACTGTTGAAAGATACTGAATTTATTTTTACAGCAATGAGTCCATATAATAAGTTGGCTGAACTTAGCATAAAATAAAGATGGCAAGCGTACTCAGTACAGAATAGACCTGAATATAAATCTTTACTACGCTATACAAGAAACCGATCAAATACCTAAAGAACAAGGAATGACAAAAATCATTGACGAAGGTGAGAATGGTCAATAGCACTTAGCTACAATGGCAATAATTTTAAGTATGAAAAATATCGAACTACTTGGCGTACGGACCGCTCAGTTTCTTAAAATTGAGAAATACTTGAAATCTTTCATAAGAAAGCATCACCTGCGTTTGCGCTTAAAATCTAATCATGATTTGTCAGCCATACTTCTGAATAATTGTATCTCTATTCCTGTGGTCGTTTTTGAGGATAAGAAGGTTTATTTTGATGCGACTACTCCCATTGAAGTAGCATTGTCACCGCTTCTTGTCGAACTTCTTGCTAGAATATCTAAGGGTTCTAAGTGTTTGAATTGTTCCAAATGTAGCTGTCAATCAAATGTTGTTGGTTTTTTAGATAATCAGGTATTACCTTCGCATAAAACACCGTTTGGAATCAACACTTAAGGATTTATCAGCAAGGCTTCAAGCAGTCATTGATACTGCTTTAGATGGTATTATGACAATTAATACCCGAGGAATAGTGGAAACTATGAATAATAGTGCTGCTACCTTATTTGGCTATGACCGGGAAGAGGTTATCGGAAATAATATATCCATGCTTATGCCTGATCCTGACAGATCTTCTCATGATGGGTATTTGGAGCGATATCAGAAAACAAGGGTGCCTCACATTATAGGTATTGGTAGAGAAGTTTTTGGACTTAAGAAAAACGGAGAGACCTTTCCCTTTAGACTTGCCGTAAGTGAGGTCATTTTAAATGATCGAATTATTTTTACTGGAATAATTCACGACACTACAGAAATACACAATGCACATAAGAAATTAGAAACTAAGGTTGAAGAGAGAACAGAAGAACTTGAAAAAACAATCAACCTCCTAAAAAAGTCTAATTCTAAACTTGAGGAGAATGAAAATTTGCTTACAAGCGCCTTACTCAAAGAAAAAGAACTCAACGAATTGAAATCTCGATTTGTAACAATGGCTTCCCATGAGTTTAAAACACCATTAAGTACCATTCTTTCATCCGCATCACTAATTTCAAAATATCAGACAGATGATACTTTGGAAAATAGGGAACGGCATGTTGGTAAAATAAAATCAGCCGTTCAAAATCTAACTGGAATTCTAAATGATTTTTTATCCTTGTCGAGAATTGAAGAGGGGCTTGTAAAAGTCGTGCTTGAGAAATTTGACCTTTCTATACTTTTAGACTCTGTAGTGAGTGAGCTTAAACATTTGACGAAAGGCGGAAAGAAAATACAAACTGTGTTTTTAAGTGAGAACACTATCGTAAAATCTGACAAAAGGATCATAAAAAACTTACTTTTCAATCTCATGTCGAATGCCTTAAAATATTCATTAGAAAATGGTGTGGTCGAATGCAAAGTTGAATTTGTAAATCAAGATTTAAAGATTGAGGTTACTGATCACGGAATAGGGATTCCAGAGAGTGATCAAAAATATTTATTCCAAAGGTTTTTTCGAGCAGGCAATGTGCAGAATATAGAAGGTACTGGCTTAGGCTTACATATTGTCAAAGGATATGTAGATTTATTGAAGGGCACGATTAGCTTTCAGAGTATTCAGAATTCCCACACAACATTTGAGGTAATAATTCCAATATCGCATGAATAAAGAAATACTAGTCATAGAGGATAATCAAGATGTGAGAGAAAATCTTTGTGAAATTCTTGAACTTGCAGGCTATCAAACTAGAAATGCAGAGAATGGCAAAAAGGGATTAATGGCTATTTATGATAAAATGCCAGACCTTATTATCTGTGATGTTATGATGCCTGAACTAGATGGGAACGGCGTACTTAAAATTTTAAGAAGCAAAACTGAATTTAAAAATATTCCGTTTTTATTTCTTACAGCGAAGTCCGAACAAGCAGATTTCAGGAAGGGAATGGGCTTGGGTGCCGATGACTATATAACCAAACCATTTGATGAATCCGATTTGCTTGAAGCACTCCGGATTCGACTAGAAATTTCTTCGGCTAGATTAGATCAAAAGGCCATGAATTTACACAATTTGGATAAGGCTGATTTTTCTACGAAAATAAATGAGTTGTGTGAAGACGGAGAAGAAAAGGAATTTAAAAGCCAGGATTATATTGTCAAAGAAAATCAAATAATAAGACAGGTTGGAGTTATTCAGAGTGGTGTTGTAAGAAAAGTAATTATGGATTGGGAAGGAAGAGAATTAACGACTGATCTGTTGGCACAAGGAGATTTGTTTGGATGGGAGACAGTGTTACAATTTTCTGAAAATTATGCGCCTTATGCACTGGTTGCAATTGCTGAATGTACTATTATATTTATAGAGGCAACCAAATTCTCAAGCTTGGTCAATTCTGATGTTGGCCTAAAGAATTATCTGTTTAATCTAGCATTAAAATCTTCTTTGAATCATGAACATTCCATGTTGAATATTGCTTACATGAATGTGCGTCAGAAAGTAGCTTTAGCGCTTCTTAAATGTGCTACAATTGAAGGTGGCTTAGGTATGAAAAGAGATGAGATGGCCACTTTGGTTGGAATTTCTAAAGAGTCTTTTATTCGAGGTCTATCGGAATTTAAAACTGATGGCATAATTTCTATTAGTAATCATGCCATCAGTATTATAAAGCCCAAAGCACTTGAATTGGTAAGCCATGTTTAAGCTCTTTTTCTTCTCATGAGTTCTTCCATTCCGTGAAGATTGACAAGTGTTGCCTTTGGATTTTTGTTGAAGGTGATGTTTATCCCAAGCATACAACTTATGAATAATGGGCATGCTAGTAAAGCAATTAATGGTGCTCCGATCATAAATGGCACAATCACTACGGCCATCAATAAATAAAATCTAACAATTAGCTTATCGAATCCTAGTTTAAAGTATGTAATTTTCATAACGTTTAATTTTACTCAAATATCGGTTAGGATCGCAAGCTAGGATATGATATCCGTCAACGTTGGGGGTGATTTATGTCATTGGGTCTATTTTTTAGGTTTCTGGGGATTTATGTTCGTATTGAATGCTACCTCCCAATGATTATTTTTCTTACAAATGGACTGCCGTAAGCTGGTCTAATTTTTAAATAGTAAAACCCAACAGGTAAATTTTTCACATCTAATTCTAGAGTATTTTCAACACACCTGTTTTAATCTTTTGACCGTCGGTGTGAAGTAATTCATAAGAATAATATTTAAGGCTTGGTCCTTTATATTCTATGGTTAAAATGTCTTTTGCCGGGTTAGGATAAATAGATAGCTTTTCTTCCATGGCTTCATCGGTGCTTGCGGGAAGGCAGGCGATCTCGGCCGAACCACCATGTCGTATGTTATATTCATTCAGTCCTGCGAAACTGTTCACAGCTTAAAACAAAACATCTCCAGCATTTACATCCACGGCTGCAAGAAAGTTATCGTCATCTCCATTGCAACCAATATCTTCTAGAACATCAGTAGATGAACGCGATTGACCTGTACTGCCAACACAGGGTGAATTGTCTTCTCCACCAGCAGATTCACCGGAAAACATGCAGCGAATGGCTTCTAGGCTCGTGCAGTCATTATTGGCTGATGTATAAACCACAAAATCTAAATCAATAAACTGCGTCGAATCAGGAGTAAGCGTAAAGAAAAAATCTCCAGCGCTGGTAAATTCATATTTGAACCAGATAGTATTTTGTTCTAAATTTATGAATTGAGGATTATTAAGGTTGCAGGCGATACTAACATCTTCTTCTTGTAAACCTTGAACAGCACCATAAATTATATTAAACTCTAAGCTATCGCAAAGTTGAATAGCAGTCACACAATCAGATGGATCTTGTGCCTTAAGTGTTGTGGAAAGGTTGAAACAGAATATAAGGAAAAGTAGTGTGGATCCAAGATTTTTGATATTCATAGTAATTGCGTTTGGAAATGATGGCGAGTATGATTAGTCAGCGATCAATTATAATATAAGAACAAAAAGCTTGAATTGAAATTTATTAACAATTCTTATGTATGAACACGATGAATAGTTGGTAAGTTATATAGAGAGGGAAGTACTTGTCGATCAATAGTTAAATAAGTACGCACACTAAAAATAATCGCACAATTGCCCGAGCTTCGCTTCTAGAGCAAAGGAAGAAATGGTGGCACCGCTGATGGCGTCAACTCCATCTTCGTTTTTGCTAATGGCACATACTTTATGGCCGTAAAATTTTCGAAGATATTTTTTGGAAGTAATTTCGTATCCGTAGTCAGAGAAGTAGTCGAGGATCTTAATGGAGATAATTTGACCGTCAGGATCTAGAATTGTAAGCATGTCAAAGTATTCACTACTGGCATTTTTTTCAACAGCCTTATAACTGGGGCAACCACCGATGTTGCAGGCAGCAACTTCAGATAGTAAAAGATATCCGATTTTTTCATTTTTGCTTGTGATGACATATAATTCATCGCCTTTAAAATTTAAAGGATTGAGCTTGTAATCTTTGATGGAGAGATTCTTTTTTAATTCCGTATCTGCTGCCTTCTCATATTTATTTAATAAGACATTTGACTGGAAACACAGGCTTGCTATAATCCATATTAAAACCATACGCCCACACCGGTATTAAAGTTATTAAAACTGTCTCCATTATCTTTATTTATAAATTGGTAATCAACTTTAAAGACTACTCCCGTTGTCGGAAAATAATTGAGTCCTACCGTAAATATGTTTTGATTCAATGAATCGTTTTTATTGATCGCTTCGCTGGTCTTGAAGTGGTTACTTAATCTAGAAAATCGCACAAAGGGCGAAAGTTTTTTGGTGTCGCTGTTTAGTAAATCATAGGCTACTAAAACGTAAAAACCCATCATTTGAAGTGGGACATCGCTGCCCGTGAAACTATTGTATTTATTTGTGTTACCGTATAGGGCGTGTGTGTATTGAATCCTCGTTTCGAGGTTGCCAGGCGAGTAGCTGGCATGTAGGGTCGCCATGTGTAAATTTACCGTAGAGCTATCGATGATGCTTGTTGATAATGCATCGATGACTGGGTATTCTCTGACCAAACTAGAATTGGTTTTTCCACTATATGCTGACAGCCCAATTTTAGTATCTTCAAAACCAAAGTATTCTATTTGTCCAGAAAGCGCTGGGAGCGTTGTCAGGATTTCCTTCGCTCCTTTCTGTCTGCCGTTTCTTATGCCACTGGCTCCATTGATATTGGCGCCATCGTTGTATCCATTGACGGGGTTGAAAAAGTAGAGTTGATATTTGATGCTTTGTTCGGTAAATAGTCCAGAAATTCCGAGACCTATTTCCCGCCAGGTTGTCGGAATGATTTTATTGTCAAGCAATGGTCGCTCAACGCTATAGAAGAAAGTAGGCTCATGCTGTTCATTGACAAAACCCATGGGAACGATCATCATTCCAGCTCTTAGGGTTACCTTTTTGTTCAGTCTATGCTTCACAAAGGCCTGTTCTACAAATATTTCTTTGGCGTGTTCAAACTCTATTTCAGTCATGAACTGGGTGTTCCGATTGAACTGGTAGCCAAACAAGGTCACGATCCGATGGATGTCCACATTTCCTGGGTTCCGAAAACCCTTTTCGAGCTTTTGGTTATAGTCGATGTGGCCGTATAATTTGGTGTATAGTTTATTGTTTCCGTCCTCTGGATCGAAGGTAATGGTTGTCTGTGCTTGGGTTGTAAGACAGGCTAAAACCAGTGAAAAGATGAATATTATCCGCATTTTAGTTCTATTTAAGCGCGAATATATCAGCTTAATTATATTTAGTCTAAATAAGGATAGGAAAATTTATAAAAGTTTTTCCACCGTAATGTTCTAGGGGTTTTGCTGCTTGAAGCTGGATAAGCTTACCATTGAAATGTGGTGTTGTTTGTATTTGAAAGTCTTAAAAGCTGTACTTTTCCGCTTCCTCCGTCGCTAATGTATCTGCTACATTTGCGTAAGCGAGCAAAAATAAAAGGGTGTAGATGTGATAAATAATAGCATCCTCTTATCTACGTACAAACTTTTCTACTAGGATCTTTTCAGTACCTTCTATCTGGATATAATAGACGCCAGAAGGTACATGTGAAATATCAATTGTAGAAACATATTGCGACAAATAAAATTGTCTAGGGAGGGTAGCTACGACTTGACCGTAATTATCAACAACGGAAATACTCAGAATATTTTGGTTTATGTCTGAGTGGTCAACTTGAACCAAATCACCTGAAGTAGGGTTAGGGAAAATTTCAATCGTCTCTGTGTTGAGATTCACCTCATTGTTGGACACCGTCGCTTGGTTTAGGATTAGAGCGGTGTAGGTAAGGCCAAATAAATCACTACCTCCCATAATCAGATCTTGGTCATTGTCACCATCTACGTCTAGGGCTAAAATTTTACCTGAATCAACAAACCCAAATTGCTGCGTCGATGCCTGGGTGAAGATGCCTTGCCCATCATTTAAGTAGAGTTCTTGGTCATTACCCAAACCAGATCCTGAAAGTCCGGATATTAATATGTCAGGATCGTTATCATTATCGGCATCAAATATTTCTGCTCGGCTACTCAACCATTGAAAAGTTTTAAAACTATTATTGGTGTCTTTCGTGAAATTAGCTTCGCCATCATTGAAATATACTTCGGTTGACAAGGGACCATTTTCTATAGCTCCAGAGAAAAATATATCTATGTCATCATCTCCATCTAAATCTGCAATCTTAGCCGTCCCGATTCCTTTCTCCACGGTCGTAGGTGTTGATGAAAATTTTCCACTCCCATCATTGAGATATAAAATTGCCGCGGGATCTTTATCAAACAATTCAAGTGTTCCACCGCCAAACAAAAAGATGTCTTGGCTATCATCACCGTTAAAGTCTGCAACTAGTAAGGATCCTTGTCCTGTTCCAGCCAAGTTGTTATCCGAATCATGCTCAAAATTTCCATTTCCATCGTTGATTCTAATCTCAACAAATAATTGATTATTAATACTGACACCATTTAAGATTAAATCTAAGTCATTATCTCCATCCAAATCTTCCAGTCTTAATGATCCACTATCCTTCATGGGGATTTCCTCAGAGCTTGCCAATGAAAAATTTCCATTGCCATCGTTGGTGTATACCTCCAGTGTGGACATGCCTACAAAGAATTTTTCGCCTCTCAAAACCAAATCCTCATCTCCGTCTCCATCAATGTCCGCAAATTCTAAATCTCCATCAAATACTGCAGATATCCCAGTAGATGTAAAACCAAAAGAAGCATCTCCGTTATTTATATATAAGCTTGTATGTACGATACCTTCATGAAGACCAGTGATGATCACATCTAAATCACCATCACCATCTATATCGCTATAGTCAGCATCTCCCAGATGAACACTTTTAAAGGGCGCAGGTGGTTCTGCCCATATAAAATCTTGGGCACATAAAGAGCTAGCTATTAAAAGTGCGATCGCAATTGAAAGTTGGTTTTTCATCTTGTTTAATTTACAAATAGAATTAAGTTGGTAATTTAAGAAAGCTTAAAATATTGTATTAATAAAATTTAAAGTGATGTAATCTTTCGTTATGTCTTCTGTGAGATTTAGTATTTTCTAACTTTCATTCCGTGTATTGAACAACTCAAAATCTTCTAGCATGAATTCTAGGATTGGTCGGCATTTGTTTTTACAGGCAGGGTAGTACGCTTTGTGTTTTCTTTCATTGTTTTTTGGTGAGCTTCCCCACCAGAATTCAGCCAAGGCGATGGGTTTTAATTTATGCTTTATTGCGTAGTGTAACAATTTAGGGGCCGCACATTCTCCGGCTGCTGCGGGAGGGTTGCCATGATCCGACTGATCAAATATTTCCAATACATTTTTCTTCGTTCCCGATATATTCATAAATTGATAATTGGCAAATAATTTCTGCTGTAAGCCTACTGATTTTAGCTTACGCTCTTCTGTTAATCTTGCGACTTCGATTGGCGAATTCGTCGCTCTTATTTTGTTTCCGATCTCGGTCAATTCGGTCATGCCCCGATTGATGAAATAATCATCAATGGAATCATCAAAAACGGTAGGAATTAACTGCACGGATTTTGCATCATGTGGTAGCTTGCCAGAGACGGCGGCGAGATAGTTGAGATTACCATTTTCTTTTTCAACGACCAGCACACCAAACATTTTTCCCTTAACTTTTTGGAGCTCTTTTTCCCAGGCGACCTCTTGAGCTGAAAGTAACTCTTGGAATTCACTGGCTGCGAGCAACGCAATCTCAGGATGCGATGAACCAAATGGATTGTTGAGCTTTTTAGGGATGGTGATCCTTGAGATATCAGCCTTGAAGCTGAAGATGGGTTTGTGATCCATTTATAATCTAAGGTCTAACTTCATGAAGCACGCAAAGATAGCCATCTGTTGATGGTATTATAGTGCTATCGTCTTTCCTTATAAATTTTCTATGAACTTTAAGGGTATAGGATGTGTAATGCCTATTTCTCAGACTAAATTCGATTTTAAGTATCTGAAATAACCATACTTTAAAGGACAGACAAAAAGAAAGTAATCCTTATCTATGTGATGGTAAAAGGATACGAAAAACATACGACAATATGGTATTAGCAGCAGTCAACTCAAATCTTAATGGATTTGTATTAATGGGTATTATCATCATAGCTTTAGTGGTGGTGCTGCGCTATTTTAAACAACCTTATGTTATAGCTTATATTTTTGCAGGCATACTACTTGGAGATTTTGGCTTTGAAATAATTACGGACAAAGAACTGGTTCAATCAATGGGAGAAATCGGTTTGATTTTACTTTTGTTTTTTATTGGTATGGAAATAAATTTACCTGATTTAGTGAAGAACTGGAAAATTGCAACCTTCGGGACGCTCTTTCAAATTATTGGTAGCATTGCCTTAGTAGGTTTGATAGGCGTGTATTTTGAATGGCCATTGGCTAGAATAATTACGATTGGATTTGTGATAAGTTTAAGTAGCTCCGCAGTTGTAATTAAATTGCTACAAGATACAGGTGAAACGGATTCAACAACAGGAAAAAACGTTATCAGCATTTTATTAATGCAAGATATTTTAATTGTACCAATGCTGATTGCTACGAATTATCTTGGTGGTAATGTTCCTACATTTACAGAATCCGTCTTGCAGATTGCAGGTGGAATTTTAATTATTGGTACAATAATATGGATTTGGAAAAAGAAGGAAATTAAAATTCCCTTTAGCCAACAAATTGAAGAAGACCACGAGTTGCAAGTTTTTGTAGCTATGGTGGTCTGTTTTGGCTGTGCTATAATCACTGCATTTTTTGGTTTATCTGCAGCACTAGGAGCATTTGTTGGAGGAATGGTTGTCCATGCAGCTTGTTCGACAGAATGGTTTCATGATAGCTTGTATGCCTTCCGAGTGATGTTTGTGGCTTTGTTTTTTGTTTCCATTGGTGTATTGATAGACCTTAACTTTTTGATGGAAAATTGGGAAATGGTATGCGTGGTAATTTTGGCAGTTTACATAACAAATCATTTTGTCAACGCTGCAGTATTGCATTATTTTGGAATGGACTGGAAAGAAAGCCTCTATGGTGGAGCATTGTTAGCACAAGCTGGAGAGTTGGGTTTTGTAATTGGAGCAAGTGCATTTGCTGCTGGAATAGTCACTGAATTTGCCTATCAATTGATGATAGTTGTTATTTCTTTGACCTTGCTGATTAGCCCGATTTGGATTGGTGTTACTAAAAAATTGGTACATAAGTAATGTTGGTTTTTAATTTTAGTTCATGTGATCCAGTTACCAATAGATCAGATTTAAGCTTAGATTCATATCATGATAACAAACTATAACGGCAGAGCCACCTTTGACAATTTGTCTAATGGAACTAAGATCACGATCCCTATTAAGAATAATTATTTCTCAATTATCACCACTGTATTGTTTTTATCGCTTCTCTTATTTGTAGGATTTCTACTCATTTATTTTTTTGATTTAGTCATTGAAAATAGCATCAATGGTTTATTTGTTGTTGCCATGATTGGATTAATTATTTCTATCTTACCAATGTTATTCCTTTTACTTTGGAATTTATTCGGTACGGAAACAATTCTTGTGCAAGCCAATAGACTATCACTAAAAAAGAACCTACTTGGATTTGAAATTAGCCATCATGATTACTTGAAAGGGCAATTGAAAAACTTCAGATACAAGGATCTTAATTATGCAAAGAATCCATACAAAAGTATTTTATATCCCTACGGTTTGGGTGGTGGAAATGTCCAGTTTGACTATGGAGTTAAGACCTTTGAATTTGGGTTTGAATTGGACGAGGCTGAGGCGCATCATATAATTGAGATTATTGATGGGGAGATGAAGCTATAATGTGTATTAAGTTATCCCTTTGGTCAAAGAACTTTTTGCCAGTGAACTATTAATTTAACCTCAACTAATTATTCCTAAAAAAACAAATTTCCCTAACTTAGTCCACCACTTTAATATCAATAAAATGACTACAACACCCGACCACGACCAACGAATAGCTGAGATGGTATTTGGTTCTGTCTATCCTCATTATGTAACAAAGGTTGAAAAGAAAGGTCGCACTAAAGAGGAGCTCCACCAAGTGATCGAATGGTTAACTGGATTTGACGAAAGTAAAATAAAGGAACTCATTGACCAGGAAGTAACCTTCAAAAGCTTTTTTGCGAAAGCGAAATTAAATCCAAACGCTCACCTCATAAAAGGAGTCATCTGCGGATATCGGATTGAGGATATTGAAACTCCGCTAACCAAGCAAACAAGATATCTGGACAAAATTGTAGATGAGCTAGCGAAGGGTCGAAAGATGGAGAAAATTTTAAGGACAGAATAATTCTCTCCTTAAAATTTTAACTTCCATGTTGGCTGCTTCATTATACTTAAAAATTTACTCCTACATGAAGTCCAAATTCGCCTAACAAGTAACTGGACCATTTATCCTCTTCTACTTGGAACGATTCCGGCATATTTGTAAGCACCGGCCAAAAGGTCATTCCAATGTTGGGGGCTATGAATACTCGGTTTTTAAAAAACTTAAAGTGATATCCAAGTCGTAGAGTATTAAACAACATAAATCCCTTTTGTATTTCTTGCTTCTCCGCGTCACGGTAGGTCTGGCGAAAGGCGGTAGAATGTATCTGTGTATACAAGCCCTTCCATAATAACCTTTTGTAGGCAAGTCCAGCTCCGAGCGACTTTACATCGCCAGGATAATCGGATTCAGGATTATCGAGATCTGGACCTAGCGGTCTTCCTAGTGGACCTGAATACCTCCAGGTAATCAATTCGATAGATAGTTCATCATTACGGCTTAATCTATATCCATAATTTAATTGATAATATTCTGGAGAGGGATCTAATATTGGTGTCAATATCATAAATGCTTGAGTCCCGATGTAGTGTTTTTTCTCAAAGCCCCATCGATTGTCTTCTTGAGCATTTCCAATGGCTGTAGAGAAAAGAAATAATACGTAGATAAAAATTGATGCTTTTTTCATGGTTTTAATTTTCCATAAAGCTACGGGCTGATATATTCAGGTTCATTGACAAAAGTCAATAAGTGGTTGATTAGAAGTAATTTTAGCAAGTATGGACTAGAATAATAGTGATTCAGGGATATGGGTTGTCCTTTGGCTCTTTTTTAGAGAAAAGTCAAAAAGTGATACATTATTGAGTCACATTTGTATTTTAGTTGATTTATACGGTTGGTGACAAATATATATTCGGTTATGAACCAACCACTCTGTAGAATATTCCATTTATGAAGAAAATACAATCTGCGGTTATTGCTATCTGTATCATCTTTTTTGCAGCAATGTCTCATGCGCAAGAAATGAGGTTGTTTAATGCGAAGGCGGGGATTTCGTATTTAATTAATTCTGGTAGTGAAAGTCTACGAAGAGGGCAGTCAGAAGCCCTAGCTTTAAATGTTGGTTTTTCTGCTACCTATAATTATTTTGAATTAGAATTAAATTATGTCAATCCATTTTTAGTCTTGGGTAGGAGAAGCTATAAAAGTAATGGTCAATATCTATTTCATCTTTAACGCATGCTTGAAGGAAAAACTCAATACAAAGAAAAAATTGAACAGGTAGAACTGCCTAGTTTGAAGTATGAGGTGATCAGGCCAGCGCTTGACAGGTATGGCAATAAGATTACAAGTTTTCAGAATTTTGAAAAGGTAGTACAGGTGACTAGGGAGAGAGGTTTTAATGGGGAGACTGGTTTTTCTTTTTTAATTTTAATAATGTCCTTCTTTTTTTATACTCGATATCCGCTGATATGTGCTATTGTTGTAGCCTTGATTTTTATTCCTTTGGCAATAATGAAACGGCGGGCTAAAAGGTCATTGAAAAAATATAAAATGGAAGTTATTCAAGCCTTGTTTTTAGATTACAAAATTGCCATGAGTCTAGACGCAGAAAATCACATTCAAGAAAAGGAGTTTAATTCCTCAGGATTTTATAAGCAGGCAAATCATTTAAAAGGAGAAGACTACATCGAAGGATCTACAGGAGATTTTCATTTTAAGTTTTCAGAGGTAAAAGCAAAATATAAAAAATCCGAATTTCAGGTTAAATCCATTTTCAGTGGTCTATTTTTTAAAGGTAACTGGGGTGTAAGACCACCATTAGATCAGAATTTCAAGTTGATGAAGTGTCGAATAAAAAATAGTGAAGAGGCAAGCTTCCATAACTTTTTTGACTTTTATGATCTTGAGGGTAAGTTTTTGAATCAAAACAAAACCAAACACCTTCTTTCCGATGAAACTAAAGAGGCACTTCTAGTCATCGCCAAAAAATATGATTACCGCTTTGATATAATATTTAAACAAGGAGAGGTATTTCTTATTGTGCCAGGAGCTAAGGATTTTTTCAAAATCGACCTTACTAAAAAGTTTGATGAGAACTTATATATGGATGTTGTAAAGGACGTATCTTTCTTTGCTGAGTTGATTCAATGCTTTAGTTCTATAACAGGTCCTAGGGTTGATAATTTGACCTTACAATAAAGATTATGCCTTAAATTTTTTGTGTTAATAGTGATTCTTTGTAGCTTATCATATGATGAATTTAAAGCTGTAAAGTTGAATGAAACAAAATATACTTTTATCCCTCCCGTTTAAATTATTATAACCCTCCAATGAAAAACAATTTCATCTTCATTATCCTAGGCTTTTTTGTCCTTGTTTCTTGTAGAGATAACATGGTCGACAATTGCCCAAGTACAGACGAAATTGTATCTCAATTTATTCAACCTACTGGTGAAGAAATAATCATCAACAATGATGGACAATTGTATCAGATGGTAAATGGAGAATGTTCCTATGCGTTTGATTATTATGATGCAAGTTTTCCTGATAGCTATTTTTCTGAAGTAGATGGTGACGTTTTTTTTATAACACCAGACGGAAATTTTCCAGCCACAAGATCCATTCGAGAGGATTTTGAACGCTATGAATCCTTTGTTGATTTATTCTATAGTAGTGTTTCTGAGATCGGTGAAAAGTATTGGGGTATCATGACCTTACAATCGCCTCATGCTAAAACGGTAGAAGAATATGTCGCTTTGCGCAAATGTATTCTCGATGGATCCTGCGACTTTTTAGATAACAAAATTGAATTGGTCACTGATCCGGTAAACCTAACCAATCAATGTTTGAAATTTACCGCAGTATATAAAACGGAGGATATGGTCACTTGCAAATCTTCGATTTCAACACCGATCCTTTTCTTTGAAAAGGGAGATGACTTTTGGTTTGAAGCAGACTTTTATATTGATGGTTCTTTGCCCACCACCTTGGTTGATTTTGAAAATGAATTTTTTGAAGGTTTCCCTGGTCCAAGAATCCTAATTTCAAATAATAAACTAACGATTGAAAATAAGTTCGGATCTAAGGAAATTTATCGCCATGATAGGAAAATCACCGTTCCAAAACAACAATGGTTTTCCATTAAAATTCATTTGATCTTGGACGAATCAGAGGATGGATTGTTAGAATTATGGCAGGAAGGAGAATTGCTATTTTCGCAGAATGGTATTAATATTCCATTGGCGAATTCTATTCACAATAGAATTGAAATCGGGCTCAGTGCGACGAGTGAGGCCACGACGGTATATGTTGATAATGTGAGGATTGATGATAAGGGGTTTTGAGGATTTTAGGATTTTTCTAAAATTCTAATTATAGAAATTAGAAAATTATTTAATCAATTGGATTAATCTTGCTTATAGAATTTCTTTAATTTTAACCATGAACCTAACCAACCTTATTACTGGAATTTGCTCTATAATGTTCTTTATGATCGGTGCTGATAAATTTCTATCGTATTTGGAGCCGCCATGTTCCTTGGAAGATAGTATCCCGACAGCCGTGTGGCAAATACTTGGGGCTATTCAAATAGTCGCAGGTATCTTGATTTGGTTACCCAATTATAGAAAAAAGGTCGCTGGTTTCTTTTCAGTCTTCATGATCATTTTCACCCTTGTTCATCTGACGCAAGGCACGAGTGATGTAGGTGGTGCGATATTCATGGCCATCTTACTTGGATTATTGGTTTGGAATCCTACATTCCTACAAACTAAAGGTTCTGAAGGATAAAATAAAACTACTTTTAAATTGAATGTTCATTGAATACCGCATTTGCTTTCTGCCCGCATTTTCAGAATTACCTACAAAAGTTTTAACTCAAAAGAGTTGCTTAAGTTGCTTGAAAAGTCGTTTACGACCCATCTAGGCTGGTAAAGTTTTGAATTAGTGTCTGTCAAGATAAATTGTTACTCAGTAGAACTATGGTATGTTCATTTCCTGTGTCGTAAATTTTTTAATATTCTAAGCTTATCCGGATACTTTTGTAAGCCATTAAAAACTCTTCCAAATTTCTTTGCTTATTTCAAAAAGTTTACTCGCAGCTCACAAGAGGTAATTCGTCAGTCCCACTAGTCAATTTTCCCATTTTGACAGCGCTTAGAAAACTTCTTACCATTATTTATGTGCTCCCCCTCTATATGTTTGCATGATTAACAAACCTAAAATTTCAAATTAATCAAAAAATGAAAAATTATCTATTATTACCATTAGTCATGGTCTTGTTAATTGCTCAATCATTTGGGCAAATAAATAATCTAACAATCGCTGATGATGGATTCTTCCCGGAAGATATTGTCATATCTAATAACATTGCCTTTGTCAGTGGTTTAGGTGATGGAACAATCAGAACTTTTGACCTAATAGAGTCCAATCCAGTAGCTGAAATATTTGCGGAAGCGGAAGCGGGATATACTCAAAGATGGGGTGTAAAAACTGATGGAACGAAATTACTAAGTTTACTTGATAATGCTGATTTTACTGGGGCACCTTCTGGTCCTTGTAAATTGGTAGAGTACGATATTGCAAGTAGAGCAAAAACAGGCGAGTGGGAATTATCAGATGGGACGATCGGTCACACGGTATCTATTGTCGATGGGAAATACTATGTCACTGATTTTGGCAATCCAAGAATTATAGAAGTTGACCCAGTATCAGGATCAGTAAACGAGAGTTGGTTTACGAGCACAGACTGGGATCCGATGATCAGTGGTATCGGCGGAACAATTTATGATAACGAAGGAGGCTTTTATGTGTCTCAGGGAAACAAGTTGTGGTACTTACCAATAAGCAACGGGACACCCGGAGCCTTGCAGGAAGTAACAGTTGATGGTCTAGACAACATAGATGCAGATGGTATCTCATGGGTCGATGACCAAAATACTTTGTACTATGCGACGAACGACACCGGTGATCCAGCGAATGTTGGTACGGTATATAAATTGGTTTTTTCAGATGTAACAACTGCAGAAGGAAGTGTCGTTGCAACTGGCTTCGATGACTCATCGGGTCTATGGTATTATGAGAATAATGGCAGCGAATATCTTTATGTACTTGAATCACAATTTGGAGGCTTATTCGGAATTAATAGCTTTGAACCGCCTTTTAATATTGTAATTATTCCTTTAGGCGAGGTTGTCTCATCGATTAATAATTTGCTCTCTTCTTCAGCTCAAATAAATCTATTTCCAAATCCATTTGGTCAAACGACGACTTTTGAAGTTGAACTTAAAGATGGCGGAGAATTTCAGTTTCAGGTTTTTGACCTAAGCGGAAAAGAGGTGAGTAATAAAATGTTATTATTAAATGAAGGAAAAAATCAATTCATTTATGATGCAACGCATTTAAATAAAGGTTTTTATAGCTATCGTTTAAGTAATCATATTGGATTTGTAAGTGGTAAAATGATGGTATTAAAATAACAGGTGATTATAAGTTTTAAGACAATTCTAGGAAGGGTAATATAATGTTGTTGCCCTTCCCTTTGTTTTAGTAGTATTTGATTCAAATAAATAAAAGTCAACGATATATTAAATTTAGAAAATGAAAAATTCTCCAAAATTATATCTTTTACTAATCCTTGCTTTTGGAAGCTTAAGTATTTCCGCACAAAAATCTGCAACCATAGCCTTTGATCCTTTAAGTATTGTAGCCCTAGGTGGTTATGAAATAGAATTGGGTTTGAATGTGAATAAAAATCGTATAACAGCATCCTATTTGAGTGGAGGTTTATCGCCTTGGTTTGGTCAAGTTTCTGATTTTAAAAGTGATTCACACAGCGTTATTGAAATTGCTTACAGCCGTTTTATTAATGAAGAACAGAAAGGATTTAATTATGGTTTGGCGTATGCCTACTATATAGATTTTACAGTAGAATATACGCAAGGGCAATCCCTTGAAAAGAATCCTTCTAGGGTTTCTTTGAAGTTAGCCTATGCTTGGTTCCCTTTTAAATCCTTTCCATTGTAATTAGAACCGAGTATGACCTTTGGATTTTTCTTGAATGATGAAGATTTGAATTTCACATCAGGTGAGGTTTTTGATAAAAAATCATTTATCGGAAATGGTCCATTGTTTAATGTTGGCTACAAGTTCAATTTTTAGGTATCGATAGGCTTAAAATTAATTACAATTTATCTTTGGATTACTTTTGTGATAACTTTAGTCGCTAGCCTTGCCGATTATTTTAGGTCAGATGCATTATTAGCAACCTGGGAAGGACTACTAGCAGCAGTTGCGCTTTCACTTGCTGGTCCATTGGCATTATTTATTTCAAGTAACATTGCAATAGCAGTAGTAACTATTTTTGGACTTTTGCAAAAAATGCTTCCACGATAATTCTTATTATCCAACTTAGATTAGAGTTAGAGATGGATTGGAACTAGTAGTTGATCTGATCACAGAAAATATGACTGTGGAAATATGGGTGGTGTCATGTGCTAGATATAAATTTTTGCTTTCGCAAAAATTGAATTTTAAGAGGTTTAATACTTGGATGAAGCGCTTGATGTGGAAATCCAGCACATAGTTTCTGAGGCGATTAATATTTATAGAGAAAAAGGATGATTAGAATAAATACGACACTTTAACCTTGCTATGAAATAATGCGTTGAAAATTTAAGTTCTCATTTTAAGTTTATCTAAATTGTTTTAGATAGGGAAACATTAGCATTTTAAAATGAAAATATTCACAATCATACTAGGCATACTATTCCTCTTGGCTTGTAGTAAGTCAGAAAACCAATCTCCTTGCTCCAGAGATTTTGGGACGATCAATAGTACTGGTGAAAAAATTTCAAGCATTGTAACTACTTACAACGGTGTAGATAGCCGAACCACAAGTTTCATTTATTCAGATGAAGATCAACTCCTAGAAATCGAAAACTATCATTCTATCGATCTAACGGTGCTTGAATATTCGGAGGAACTAGTCTCTACAATAAAATACTACTATGATACAAGCAGTATGATGTTTTATAGTGATTCCTTAAGGTATGATCCTCAACATAAACTCGTTACAAGGTTTAGATATGAAAGTGATTCGTTTGAGAGTAACAAATTGAATTATACTGAAAATTATGAATACAATTCAGATGGAGACTTGATAAAGAAAACTAAAATAGACAGTGATCCTGATTATGAATATAATAGTTTTGAAAAATATAGATGGGAAAACGGAAACCTCGTTCATAAAGAGTGTCATGATTTCAACCAGGGATTGCAATATGAATATTTTTATGAATACGATAATGAGATCAATTATAAATTGCAAATACTACATCAAGAATGGCAGGCACAAGAATTGAGTCGTAATAATTTACTCAGTCTGACGTACAAAGATTATGTGGGTAATCTTGATTTATTCTGTGGATATTGTTGTAGTAATTATACGTATAATCAAGATGGATATCCTGTCCGAGTATTATACACGAACTCTGTCACTGAAATAATTTATGAATAGAAAAATTTATGTTGAAAGCTGTGCTACACGTTGAGTCCACCAAAAACTATTATATAAAATTCCAGATCTGTAGAAGACTCCATTTTCAAAAACTAGCCTACATTGGAGAAATTGCTTGACAATATAGTTGAGTCACGTCTCCATTAATACATAAACTCATCTTTAAGAAGTGGCTGTAAGATTACGCTCTACTGGATTAGGAATATCAATACAGAACCCTTAAATTATTATTTAATAGTCTATAGATTTGAGATTTAACTCAGCTTGAGCCAATACTTCAAAACAAACGAATAATGAAGCAAATTATATTAATCTTTTATATTATTCCAATACTGGTGACTGGGCAAATTCAAGTCAGTGAGATAGAGTATCTTCTTCCAAGGGATGACTTTGCGATGAAAGGATTTATTAAAGTTGATGATGAAGAATACTTTATAGAACAAGGCATAGAAGGTACTAAGGTTTCAAAAATTAAGGATGGAGGTTTAGAATTTTTACATACGCTCAAGCACAGACCTGGCGATTCATTTTTTAGTCATTACTCATATTCATTTGAATCAAGTAACTCAGGTTTGATTTATAGAGGTTCTGTATTGTATGAACTTTATTCGGAATACATCTATGGTGTGGATATTATTAGTGGTGAATTAGTTGAAAAAATAAATCTTAAGGAGTACAACATTCAATTTGAAAAAGACTTTTATCAGGGTGAAAAATTTTACCATTTTAGAGCCATAGGAGATGGATGGAGTGGTTATGTAAGGCTTGATAAATCATCAGGAGAATTAACTGATTTAAAAGAAAATGGAATTGTTGTAGGATCAAGAAGATATTGGACATCTACAAATGGCCAATCTTTATTTTATATTGATTTAGAAACAAACCAAGTGTATGAATTTCCCCAGCAATTTAATGGAATTAATTTAATTGAAAAAAATAGATCTGATAGTTCAACACAATTAATAATTAGAGATAATTCTGGCATTTATCAATTGAAAGACGATGGATCACTTTATACTATTAGTTGTCAAATTCAAGATGATGATGATTTATTATATTTATCTGAAACCAAGTTGGGGTATACAAATGATTCAGAATTTAAATTGATAGATTTATCTGATTGTTCAGAAGTTTTTAGTTTGACTTCTGAACAAGCGTCATCTATTCAGGTATATACTAATAGGGAACTATTTAATGAATACTTTTTTTATAGAGTTCCAAATAATAATCAAGGTATAGACATAATTTATTTGTATAATTTCGAAGAGAATACATCAACTCAATTGGATTTTTCATTTAAATTACCGATTCTGAATCAAGCAATCAGATATGATACCTACTTATATTTTATTAACGAGATATTTCTTATAGGTGCGATGCCAGAGTTATATCGATTGGATTTAGATAATGGTGATGTGATAAGAATAAGTAATGAAGAAATATTTACAACTTGGGATATAGTAATTGGAGAAAAACAGAATGACGAAGAAATAAATATTTACTTTAGAATTGATACAACTGCCTCATTAAATTTATACAATGTACAGGAGGCACAGCTTTCGAAAATAAGTGATTTTGATTTATATCAAAATCATGGTATTCGAAATAGTATATATGCAGACCTTTGGGCAAAAGATAAGTACTTTTTTTCAACCACTGAGGCTATTTTTTGTACACACGAAGATAATACTTATAAGATTTTAGATATTGGACCTAATGTTCATGGAACTTCAGCATATATAAGAAAGGATGATTATGTTTATGTACTTACCGCATTGAATACTGCTCACTACGCTATTAAAATAGATATTGATGATTTATCATTTTCAAAAATTCTAATACCAGAATTAGAGTACTTATATTATAAAATAGCTACCTCTGAAAACGCAATAGTTAATTTGCATCACAGTTTCACATACATAGGTTCATATGGTTTTTTTGATGTTGATCTAGAAAAATTTATAACTATAGAAAGTCTTGGATTGCCTTTGGGCACACCAGAATTTCTTAGTGGAAATAATATATTGTATCAGACCACATCTAATGATGGTTATGAATGGTATCTCATCAATACGAAAACTCAAGAAATCGTACTGACAGATATAAAACCTGGAACATTCCCTGATCCTTATCCAGATGGTGAAGGAGGATTTTATCTAAATGGTTGGGGATTAGATGATCAAGTAAATTTTATGCATTTGAAAAGTGATGGCACCATCAAGGTTGTTTATTTTATTTTCGATCACTCAATATTTTACGGTGGTGATAGATTTCAGGGAGAGGTAAAATCTTTGGCCTTTGATGGCGAAGAAGAAATGATATTTATATCGATAATGGATGGTCAAGTAAAGCAAAAAAAGATACCAGATGACGGACTACTTTACTATCAAAATTTTTTCTGGTATGAATCTGATAATATTTCATTTGTAGAATTAGGGAATGGTTCTACATACGATACTTATATGTTTTCATTTGATACAGAACCACAAAAAATAACAACTGATGGTAGACAAGAACGACTTATAGGGGTATTAGAGGAGGAGGAATTTAGTGTTCTATTATATAAAGACGAAAGCCATAAAATAACTTTTGAAAAATATGTTTATTCGAATGGACAATCAAGCGTAATAAATGAAATTCAATCCGTAAGAAATCATTCTATTGGGTCAAGTAGTATGAAGATAGATAGTTCTTGGTACTTCTTAAGCATAGATGATAGTGTACTTGGACAAGAACCTTGGCTAATTAACACAAATAGTGGAGAACTTAAATTGTTAGAAGATGTAAGATTGGGCTTTCAATCAAGCGTTGTTAATGATTTAACTAGAGACCCTACAACCTCAGAAATTTATTTCTCGGCAATTAAAACTAAAGGCGATCGACAATTATTTAGGTTCAATAAAGGTTCTTTAAATATTGATGAAATTGAGATCGTAAATGAATTAGATCTTATTATATATCCCAATCCAACGAGTAAATTCATCACAATCGAAGGCAATTATAAAGAAGTATTAATTTTTGGAATAGACGGAGAACTAGTTTTAGATAATTCTTTCTCATCGAATGAGCGAATCCGCATAGATAATCTACCCAATGGAATATACTTTGCTCTAGGGAAAACTCACAACAATTATTGGCATAGTGGTAAATTTTGTATTCAAAAATTGTAGCAACCTAGTATTTAATAGATTGCCAAAATCTTATATCCAATCATGGTGTAAGATTATATTTGCTATCCTTCTCTCATGATACTATTCAGTTAGGTTTTAAAGTATGAATATAATTCTATCATGTATAGCAATACGTTTTCTTCTATTTATTGAGAATCGTAATGCTCAAAAAAAAGCAACTAAGTTGATTCCCTTTCAAGGGAATGGGAAGTGGAAGCCGAATAATAACAGCAGCTATACTATAAAACCAAAAGATATCATGTAAATTCATAAATACATGTTATTCTCGTCTAGAACCATATTAATATTCCTCTGTTTTTCTGTAACATCTCAAGTCGCCTTTACGCAGCTGGAAGAAAACACTTGGTTTTTTGGTGGAGGTACACAGAACACACAACCTGGAATCCAATTTGATTTTACGACCAACGAACCAAGCCAATATAATGAGGTTCGCTATCCCATGGGTTTACAAGAAAATAACATTATAGTTTCAAATCCTTCCAATGGTGATGTTCAATTCTATTCTAATGGGCAGCTCGTGATCGATGCAACTCATTCACCTATGCCGAATGGTATGGATCTCAATGGAAGTCCATCTACTATGTATGGGACTAGTGTTATGTTTGACCCATCAGGATGTAATCGTTATTTCATAGTGACAGTACAATCCGAGGACGATGCAGTTCCAAGAAGAATATATTATTCTGCCATTGATTTATCCATGCCTGGAAATGGAAACATTAACAATCCACTAGGTGATGTAGATAACACCGTAAAAAATGTTGATTTTACTCCAGCTGGGGTGGATTGTACGGAAAGCCTTTTTGCTATTCCTAAATCTGGTGCGACCAAAGATTCATGGCTTTTTTTCGGAGATCGAATCCAAAGGAATTTATATTTATATGAGGTGACTTCTGCTGGTATTACATTTTTTGATCAATTTGATTTAAGTGTTTTATTACCCACATTACCTACCATAGAATTGTTTAGTATAAAAATGGATTATTTTCCATTGAGTGAATCCACCGGAAGATTGGTAATTGCTCCTGGTAGAAATACAGATCAAGAAACATATCCCATAGGTAGTTTTATTTTTAATACAGAAACAGGATCCATCGACCAGGGTTCATATCAATTGATTGAGGATGAAACGTTTTGGACCTATGGTACGACTTTTTCTCCAGATGGTTCTAAGTTGTACATGAGCGATTACGTCCGAAAATCACTTAATCAATTTGACTATAATACTGGAAACCTTACTACGATTGGAATATCCTCTCACACGGGAAGATCTGGTGGTTTGGAGACTGGACCTGACGGAAAAGTCTATTGGGCTAATGCTTTTGTCATTAATGGTCCAGCACAACCTGTTTCCACTTTATCAATTGTCAATGAACCTAATCTAGCCGGAGCAGCATGTGACCTCGAATTTAATAGCTGGACTCTAGGTGCTGCCATAAATCCGAGAACCCTAGGTGCGCTTCCGACCTTTGGTACTTTCGCAACGCCTCCTTTTGCCCTAGAGATAAGTCCAGATAGATGTTCCTTAGGAATTGGTTCTGCGGTCATTGACCCCGCTGGCAGTTCGCCACCACTGCAATACCAATGGGACAATGGGGAGACCACGGCCTTGGCAGAAAATCTGACGGGTGGTTTGCACCAAGTAACAATTACTGATGGTCTTGGATGTGAAACTATTTTGGATGTATTTATAAATGATGATGGAGAAGATATTATTACTGAAATATTTGGAGCCTTAACTATATGCGATCAGGGAAATGTCACCACTACCTTGGAAGGGGAGAGTGGTTTTGATAATTACCTGTGGTCTAATGGTGAAGAAACCTCTGTGATAACCGTCGATATGCCGGGTGTCTATTCATTGACCGTATCTAGTGGAGGATCTTGCATTGGCAATACAAGCGTGGAAGTAACTCTTGAATCGATCAATGTAGAAATCATTGGAGATACTATTTTATGTGATGCATTTACTGATTCAATTACCCTGGAGTTAAGTGATACCTTCGATGCCTATCTTTGGTCAGATCAATCTACTGGAAATAATTTAACCGTAGCCGAGACTGGAAATTATTTAGTTACTGTTACCAATTCCCAAGGCTGCATTGCCAATAATTCAATTTCTATAAATACAATCACTGGTCCACAGATCACGGATCTGCCCTCCATTCTTGAGATTGATTTTGGTGAATCAATAACTTTATATCCTGAGATAGATGCAACGCCTCCCTATACCATTGAATGGACTCCAGCAGAAGGCTTAAGTTGTACGGATTGCCCTTCTCCCACAATAGTCGACCCTTTAGGAAATCAAACCTATCAATTGCTAGTGACGGATGAATCAGGTTGCTGGGACATAGCCAATGTTGCCATTCAAGTAAATTATTACAGAAATGTCTACAGTCCAAACGTATTCTCTCCTGACGGCGATGGAGTAAATGATTATTTCACCCTGTACGGAACTTCTTCTTTGAAAGAAATAAATTTACTTCAGATTTATGATCGCTGGGGAGAGCTTATCTTCGAAGGAAATGATTTCCCTGCCAATAATGAAAATCATGGCTGGTCAGGAAAATTTAATGGGCAAGATGTAAATCCGGCTGTTTTTACTTGGATCGCAGAATTAGAATTTTTTGATAATTCCATTACACTAGTAACTGGAGATTTGTTGCTTGTGCGATAAATTGGATAATTCAAGATTTTAGAAATATAAAAATAACTAAGCCTCTATTATTTCTGGATAGGAATCGCTACATCATGAATTTTAGCAGTTGTAAGTTTATCATCAATGTTGAGGATTGATAAATTGCTTTAGCAGTTGATCGTATTTTCTGTAATAATGTTTGTAACTGGCATTTATGGTTTTATAACATAGAATTTAATAAGGGCAGCGAAGGCTGCTTCTACTTTTTAGGACCTTTGATTATTAGTTGTCATTATTGAGAAAAAAATTTCTAATAATAATCTGGAACCAATTTATAATTAGCACTCCATCTTCGATGGCAAAAAGAATAGAAATCAAAAATTGGGAAGTTGTGTTCGTTTATATTTTTTTTTCATTTGCCTTGAGCTTCATGCTCCTTTTACTCTTTATTCTTATTTTATGATTAATTAATTATTAAAGGGCAAAGCATGAATTCAATATGATGTATATTTATCGAGAATACATTTGAATGAAATGATTAAATTTTTTCGAAGATTAAGAATGAAATCTACCAACAATGGTAGCTTTAAAAAATATGTGTTGCATGCGGTCGGAGAAATTCTTTTAGTAATGATTGGTATACTGCTGGCTCTACAGGTCAATACTTGGAATCAGAAAAGAATAGAGCAAAAGAAAGAGTCCAAAGCTCTGTCGGATCTGTACGAGGAGTTTGGGCTTAACAAGCAAAGAATTGAAGAAAAGCAAAACCTTAGGTTAGCCATAGTGCCTAAATTAGATGCCTATATAACCCTGCTGAAAAAAGGAAAGGCTAATCATGATTCCTTTCAAGAGTTTCATTCCTTGGAGTATATTATAGGTATGACCAATCCTTCCAATGGTGTTATCGATGCCCTGATTTCCTCTGGCGAACTAAGTTTAATATCTAATGATTCCTTGAAATATTTATTGGCCGACTGGAAGGATCAAGCTGGAAATCTTTATGAGAATGAACTTATCCTTTGGGATGCCACATTAGACTATAGCCATTATTTTCAGGAATTTATTGTTGACCCAAGACATGACTGGAAAGACTGGACGGCAGCTGATTTAGAGAATTCCTTCATCGCCTTACAATCAAAAATTCCCTATAGAAATAAATTGATTGCATATGAAAGCTGTAATAAGATTGTTATTGGTGAGTGCGCTTCAATTATTGAGTCCATCGATGAAATTATGGAATTACTAAAAAGAGAAGTAGAGAATTAATTTGTTTATAGGTCTATAAAATTTGCTCAAAGGATATGATTGAATTATAAAGAGAAAGAGCACAAAACAAACGCAATGTATAATTCAATCCTAAAAAATACCAGATCTCATACGTTATCTGTAGAAGTAAAAAATAAGGACTTAATATTAAAACCAAACCATACCCAAAAGACGTACTTGTAGAGGGATATGGAAAATAAATACACCTGAAACTAAAATTGAAATATGAAAGATCAATTATCTCTATCAATTAAAAACCTAATTCAAAAGCTATTGGATTGGCTTAATGCCTTCATCATTAACCTACCTAATTTAGTTTTAGCAATTTTAGTATTCATACTTGCTTACTATTTATCTAAAAAGATTAGTTCAAGAATGACAAAACTTTTATCGAAGAAGATAAGTCAAGGTTCGGTGAGGACTTTAGTAGGGAGCTCTATATCTATCATTATCATAGTCTTGGGAATTGTATTAGCTCTTGGGATTCTAAATTTAGATCAAGCCCTAAATTCTTTAATCGCAGGTGCAGGTGTTGCAGGATTGGCCATCGGTTTAGCAGTGCAAGGAACACTCTCAAATACCTTTGCTGGAATTTCATTGTCTCTTAAAGAAGATATTAATGTGGGTGATTTTGTCGAAACGAATGGATTTGGAGGAATCGTCGAGGCTATAAATCTAAGAGATACCAAGATTAGAACAATGGATAATAACTTGGTAGTCATACCTAATAATGCTATTTCTAGCAACCCTTATAAAAACTATAGCCTTACTAGAGATCTTAGAGTTGTTATTGAATGTGGTGTTGGTTATGAATCAGATTTAAAACATGTGGAGGAGGTCACGAAAAGAGTAATTACAGAAGAATTTCCTCATAGACAATCTGAAATGGATTTATTTTTTCTTGCATTTGGTGATAGTTCCATTAATTTCCAATTGAGATTTTGGATACAAGCAACGGATAGATTTTCATTAGTACGAGAAAGAAGTAAAGCAATCGTTTTAATTCAAGAAAGTTTTGCCAAAGAAAATATTAATATCCCGTTCCCAATAAGAACCATTATTAATAAATCCTAGGGTTCATTTATTGACACTTCTTGCTAGAAAATAATAATAGCAAGATAAACTGCAGAGCTAAATTTGTTCTTGGCTCTAAAAGAAATATCTTTTCATTTTAAAGTAATTATTTCAAAAATAAAAGACATTTAGCTAAGCAGAAATGACCGACGAAAAAATCAAAATAAGATCACCGCAGCTCGAAGGTGGCGAAGTAGCTTGGTTTGCACCGATCTGTAATGGTGATGATGAATTCTTGGCTCGTCATGACCTCCGTTATAAAATACATTAAAAAAGACTCGGTAAAACCATTGCCCTATTTTATAGTTTGGCTAACATTATTATGTTTGCAACCATCACGCTAGGGGCAGCTTTGTTTTGGGGTGCTTATGCGGCAGATCTGGTCTTCGACGATTATCTCAGTTTCTTAAGCCAAGATCGCATCACTCGGATTACGATCTTAATCATTGCCTTAGGAATTTTCTCCGCGATCTATACCTACCTCGGAGGACTGAACGCCGTTGTGAAAACTGACATAATACAGTTTAGTATTTTATTACTCGGTGGATTCGTTGTTTTGTTTGTCTCCATTCATCACTTGGGGGGTTGGAAACAATTATATTTAAAGACGCCGGAACACATGCACATGTACTTACCAGCGGATCACCCCAAACTTCCTTGGATTCATATGTTTGGATTATTCTTTCTGAACATCAATTATTGGTGTGCCAATCAGACGATCATGCAGCGTTCTCTAGCTGCTAAAAGTTTGCGACATGCGCAGGCTGGTTTGATGGCTGGCGGTGTGATGAAATATGTAATGGCAGTATTGATTGTGATACCTGGCATCGCTTTGTATGGTATTCTTGGGAAGCAAGGTTTGGCGGAACCTGACATGGCTTTTCCTTACCTGGTAAAAAATTATTTGCCGATCGGAGTGAAGGGCATCATTTTGTGTGCACTTTTTGCCTCTTTGATGAGCACCGTGGATTCTACTTTTAATTCCTTGGCTACACTCTGGTCCATCGATATTTATAAAGTATATATAAATAAGGAAGCCACCGACCAACAAACCATTGGTGCTGGAAAAAATGCGATAATTGTAACGCTGGTTACTGGAATTACTATGAGCTTAATTCTGCTTTATGTTAAATTTAAGAATCCAGAAGATGCATTTACACATACGCCCAATGAGTTACGATATTATATTAATTGTGGTATTGTAGTTCTGATTTGTTCCGCTGCTTTTTTGGTTATTCCCAATCGGCGAGCTACCCTTATTGCTTTTCTTTCTACTGTGCCTTTACACCTGACCATAATCTATTTCTTCCCAGAGATGAACTATTTTGTTAGAGCTTTTTGGGTGATACTTCTAGCTTTAATTTTTGTTATTTTGCTTAGCGCAAATGGAGGAATCAGAAAATGGAAAGAACTCATCCAATATGATGATCCTAAGATTTTAAAAGCGGGAGTGGTCTTGCTGACTTCCTTGGTTTTGCTCCATGTGTTGTTTTACTAAAAATAGATCTAGGATTTTCTTAGGAATAATCTGGAATCCATTTGTTCCTTATCAGTATAACTTTTAATTGATAAATTTTTATCCATTTCTAGGATAAATATAATTTTGAATTTTTGCCATCCATAAGAATAATCGATTGTCAAAGTTTCCTAAAATATTATTATCAATTGAACTGAAAATTCTTGAAGGATAATTACAACAGTTTACGTCATTTTTGTGTTATGTATTTAAAATAAATAGAAATGAGTAGTCAAAAGGAAATGAGTAGTACTAACCAAATCGGACTTGATAAAGATAAAGCAAAACATCTAGCAGAGAAACTCAATGATTTGCTTGCAAATTATTCTATATTTTATCAGAATACAAGAGGTTATCATTGGAACATCAAGGGTGCAAAGTTTTTCGAACTTCACGTAAAATTTGAAGAGTTATACAATGACTTGGTTATAAAAATTGATGAAGTGGCAGAAAGGATTTTAACCTTAGGCTATACACCGAATCATAATTACTCTGACTATAGAAATTTATCTAAAATTAAAGAAAGTGTACAGGTAAGTGACGGAGTAAAAGCAGTTGAAGACATCCTATCCTCTTTTCAAACAATAATAGTTCTTCAACGCGATCTACTGTCAATATCCGGTGATGCAGAAGACGAAGGAACCAATGCGCTCATGAGTGACTATGTGCGGGCTCAAGAAAAATTAGTTTGGATGTATTCTTCTTTTTTAGATCGATAAGCTCCTTCGGAATACAGTTTTTAATAGTTTTTTTTGAACTGCGTCGACCTTGGTCTCTATGCAATAATAAATATTTTTTGGATCTTTAATGGCAGGTCTACACTTGTCGCTTTCTCATAAACCGTTTCCTTGTAGTTAACCTTCATTTACTTCTTTTTAGAAGTGAACTATATGTCTATGCCACTTGGATGATTTTCCTAGCTTTAATTTTTGTTGTTCTGCTTAGCGCAAATGAATGATCCAGAAAGTGGAAAAAACTCATGCAATGCAATGACCCTCAACTTGTAAAAGTAAAGGCTTTTTTATTTGTGACTTTAATGATCATTCATGTACTGCATCAATAGGTTTAATACCAAATTATTAGTCCCTCGATTTATTTGCAAAAGCGAAAATTTCAAACGGTAGAAGCCAATTTTAAAATTAGTAATTTTTGAATTTAATAGATAAGTGAAAATACTAGTTCTTTTCAATTAATTGAAAACTATGAATCTTAATAGAATAGGACTTTCTTAACTATTTCTGTGGGGTAACAAATTCTTCTATTGTGTTTCTTAGTGCAAACGATTTCTATGAAAACACAATACCCAACCTTGGTCTTGGTATCAATACTTCTTTGTTTAAGCATGACCATTTTTTCTCAATCAGTCTTGTCTTCCAGTGATGGAAGCATACGTTCAGATAATTTTAATGTTGACTGGACCATTGGAGAGACAAGCATCACTACAGTCTCCGGCGAAAATTATTTTACCCAAGGATTTCATCAACCGTATACAATTTGTAATCCTTGTGATAATTTAATTCCGGAAAGCGAATTTACCATTGTCAATAAGCGAGAAGTTGATCTTAGTAATTCACTTTTTATTTACCCCAACCCAGTAATTCAAGATATGAATCTAGAACTTTTTGTTCCAGCTTCTGGTCTATGGTATCTGGCTTTTTACGATCTCACTGGATCTCTGATTCAATTAGATCAACAATTCTTAAACGCCAATCGAAAAACACAACGAGTAATCGATGTCAGCGCATTCAAAAGCGGAACCTATTACACTCGATTGTACAAAGATTATTTTTCTATCACACAAAAATTTCAAGTATATCATTAAATCAAAATAGTTCAATAACCAAATTAGTACAAAAACAAAACTAGTACAACAACACAAAATTTATAAACATGAAAATTTTCAATATAATTTTTGTCCTAGCCCTTTTCTTATCAACGAATGCGGCTATCGGACAAGAGACTTTCGACCCTATGTGTAGGTCCTACGAAGCGGTCGTCAAAGACATTTTATCAAATGAAATAGTGAAAGGAGAAGGACTGACCTTACAAGTAGGTGTCTTTGTTGATGGTCAAGTTTTTTATGTAGAACTCCACGACCTTGTAAGCAACGATGAAGGAGTTGTTTCATGGTCGATAGGCTCAGGTTCAAGCAGTCAAGATTTACAAAGTCTTACTTATCAGACTGGTCAGTCAACAGAAATAACGAACAACATTATAAGTCAAAACGCTTCAATGAGTAGATTAGCCTATGTCAGACATACTTGTGAAACTGAAGTCCCTGCTTGTTTTAATTATCAAGCGGTAGTAAGAGACTCTGTAGGTAATCCCTTACCAGATAAAACGATTGGGATGAGAATTTCTATCGTCGATCAAAACATGATAGCGATCTATTCTGAAGAACACAAAGTAGAAAGTAATGAATTTGGATTGCTTAGCACTTCTGTTGGTCAAGGTCAAAGCCTGGATGAATTTGGAGACATTGACTGGAACGTCGGCGGACCATATTCAATAAGAATTGAATTAGATGAAGAAGGAGGAACGAACTATCAAACTTCTGATGTACAAAAGCTAGCGTCAGTCGCCTACGCACTAAACGTTAATACAGTGGTTGGTCCACAAGGACCAGTTGGAGCTACTGGAGCTACTGGTGCTACGGGACCAGAAGGTCAACCAGGAATAAATGGTCAGCCCGGCCCAATCGGTTTGACAGGTTCACTCGGACCTACAGGAAATACAGGCCCGCCAGGAGCTACGGGTGCCACAGGTGCTACTGGTCCAGCTGGTGCCACAGGCCCAGCTGGAGCCACAGGAGCCACAGGACCACAAGGTCCAGCAGGAGGCCCAGCGGGACCAGCTGGTCCAGCCGGTCCAGCAGGAGCCACTGGATTAACGGGAGCCAAAGGAACCACAGGAGCAACAGGCCCGATGGGTCCAGTCGGAGCAACTGGTCCAGTCGGAGCGACCGGCGCCACAGGAGCCACCGGAGCAACCGGCCCAATCGGTCCACAAGGAAATGATGGAGCATCAGGCCCAGCAGGAGCCACAGGTGCAACAGGAGCCACAGGCCCAATAGGTCCAGCCGGTCCAACAGGTCCTGCGGGAGCAACAGGCCCAGCAGGCGCAACTGGAGCCACAGGTGCGACTGGCCCAGCCGGCGCGACTGGAGCAACCGGTGCAACAGGAGCGATGGGTTTATCAGGTCTTGATGGTGCAGATGGAGCTACCGGTCCAGCAGGAGCAACCGGTGCCACTGGAGCCACAGGCCCAATCGGACCAATTGGTCCAACAGGAGCTACAGGAGCAGCCGGAACAAACGGAGTAAACGGACTGGATGG
>ENA-ORXT01000267-ORXT01000267.1-marine-metagenome-genome-assembly--contig:-NODE-267-length-87680-cov-19.312398_pt1 | contig 87680 bp, 86 predicted proteins | sample MGYA00237868_ERZ511482 | MGnify/ENA metagenome assembly ERZ511482 | reverse complement strand
GATTTCCGCCTCTTCCCCAGATAGTAAGCTCGGGTCAATTTTGAGAGACTTCATATTTCCGCCCCCCACGAGCTGTAATGTCACCATGCCGCCTCCCGACCGTCCTTCGACTTGGAGGTCGGCCACTTTGGCTTGTGCGTCTGCCATTTTGCTTTGCATTTCCTTGGCCTGCTTCATGAGGCCCATTAAATCTTTCATGGTCTTTCCTTAGTCTTCATTTTCATCAGGGTCGAAGTGAACGGGGAGTACATTTTCATCAGCTTTCACCGCTGGTCCTGTATGGCGAATTTCGATGAGCTTGGCCGCTTTAAGCATTGGGTGTTCAAACGCTGGATGCGCACGATCTGAGGCGTGCTTCGCCGCCGCTGCATTCTTCTTCGTTTCCCAAAGCGTTTCCCCGCCGCCTGACGTTTCCGGGCTTACAATCCAAAGCTCGCCCGTCAGATCTTTAATGGTTTGAACAATTTTACCTGTTAGCGAAACTGGCGCGCCGTCGCCGGGCTGGAACGTAATCGAGCCTTGCTTAAAACGAATAGGCCGGACATATTTTTCGATGTCATATTTCAGAGCGATTTGAGAATCGGGCAGCGCGGCGATAATATCTTGGAAGCTCTCAAGTTGAATGGACGGCGCGGCTTCCATTTGAGGCGCGGGTGCTGACTTCGGCGCGGCGGCAGCGCTAGCAGAACCGGTCGAAACCGCTTGAAATGTCTCTGCAGACAGCGGCGAGCTTTTCGGCGCTGTTTGGCTGACAACAGGCGGCGTGAATGTTCCGGACTTCATTTGCTCAATAATTTGCGCGGCAAGTTCAGGCGGCGGCATTTGTCCGGCGAGGGATAATTTTAGCAAAGCCATCTCTGCTGCCGCCAGGGGCGCGGGAGCCATACGCACATCCGTATGAGATTTCATCAGCATCTGCCACAAGCGCGTGAGCTCCCCGAGAGAGAATGTGGCGCTCATGGATTTAATTCGCGCAGCTTGGTCCGGCGCGGCGTCAAAGCTGGCTTCATCTCCGAGCATCTTCGCTCGGCTTACCTCGTGGCATGTATCGAGCAGGTCGCGCATCACAACCGCAGGATCCGCTCCGTCGTCATATTGCGACCGCATCTCGCGAAGCGCCCCGGCCCCGTCGCCCGTCGCAGCAAGCTCGAATAAGTCTAGAATGCGCACACGGTCGGCGAGGCCTAACATAGTGCGCACTTGCTCGCCGGAGACAGCGTCACCGCTCTCGCCCCCCTGGACGATGGCTTGGTCCAGCAATGACAAACTATCGCGAACAGAGCCTTCCGCCGCGCGTGCAATCATAGAGAGACCTTCACTTGAAATGTTGACGCTTTCTTTGCCGCAAATGCCTTCGAGATGTGTTTTGAGTTCAGCCGCATCTACGCGCCGCAAATCAAAGCGCTGGCAACGCGAGAGAACCGTAATCGGCACTTTGCGAATTTCCGTTGTGGCAAAGATAAATTTGGCATGATCCGGCGGCTCTTCGAGAGTTTTAAGCAAGGCGTTAAACGCGCCTGTCGATAGCATGTGCACTTCATCAATCACGTAGACTTTGTAGCGGGCCGATACGGGAGCATAACGCACACCGTCGAGTAGTTCGCGCATGTTTTCAACGCCGGTCCGAGACGCTGCATCCATTTCCAAAACGTCTAAATGCGCAGAAGCCATAATCGCTTCGCAGTGAATACCGGGATTACCCAAATCAACGGAGGGTTCTTTCACCGTATCCGTTTCATAATTCAAGGCGCGCGCTAGAAGCCGCGCCGTTGTTGTCTTCCCGATACCCCGAACGCCCGTCAGCATAAACGCATGTGCCACGCGGTTGGCCTTGAACGCATTGGTCAAAGTGGTGACCATTGCTTCTTGCCCGATCATATCCTCAAAGGTCGAGGGACGGTATTTTCTGGCCAGAACCTGATAGTTCTGTGATGTCGGAGACTCGCTCATCCGCGCACTATAGGCATGGCAAGGCTTGGGCGAAAGCCTGATAGCATTAAAACATCTGGAAAATACCGTTAGTTATACTCTAATATTTTACATCTTAGCGCGGGCAACATGTGATAGACGGGATTTATGAAACGCCTATTCATTCTCATATTTGCAATCGGCTGCGGCCTTGCGGCCTCGCAGTTCCCCGAATTTGCACAGCAATACAGACAACGCCTTGGCGGGGCGGTGGATGAGCTCGCGCGTATGGTCACGCAATTTGATAAGGATGCGGCTGATGCGGGGCTTACCCGCGAAGCCGCACTGAATAGGTATGAAAATTCCGGCGATGAATTTCTTGGCCGAAGAGGCGAAACAATCAAGACGACACTTTCACGCTATGAACGCTTAAAAACCCATGCAACGCATTTGAATGAAGCCGGTAAATTTAAGCGCCTAGTCGTATTTGTGAAAGAACGAGATACCGAACTCTCGAAAGCAACTCTAGACGCATTTGAACCCGCAGTGCCCACAACGACTGAGGGCGCAGCTCATGCGGCTGGCGGGTTTGCAGGAGGCTGGATTTTACTCACCACAATACTCATGCCGTTCAGACGCCGCCGACGCGTAGCTCACGCATAATCTGATGAAAAAATATCGTAATGAGTATAGGTGGCAGGCGGCAATCCGCAAATAAAAAAAAGTGGAAGGTTAACTCTGACCCGACAAAAACTTATATTCGGCTGCTGCGTTCCCACCCTGACCGGGTTAACAAGAGTGCCGTCCAAAGCAACCTTCCGAAGGCTTTATGACGATAAAACACCTACAATTCAAGTGATGAGTGCGCATAAAAAACGCCCCGGACAAATGACCGAGGCGTCTGAATTTCAAACTGTCGTAACCTTAGAAGTTACGAACATATGATACGCCGAACACGTCGCCGTTTCCGCCGTCACCGTCAAGATATGTGTACTCAACACGAATGCCGTCACGGTCAGTGAAAAAGTATTGTGCGCCAGCGCCCAAAGCAAAGCCGTCGTCTTTAGCAGAAATATCAAATTCAGTATCACTTGCTTTTGCAAAATAATAGCCTGCGCGTCCGAAGAGCTCTACTTTTTCGCCTGCAGGGAAACGTGCAACGCCGAAAGCACCCGTAACGTAGTCAAATTTTACATCATTTTTCGATGAAATGCCAAAAGAGGCTTGCCCTTCAATACCGAAATTTTCGTTGAAGTTATACCCTACTTTACCGCCAAGGTTATAAAGATCAAATTCAAGTGTATCGATACCGACATTGATATATGTATTACTATCTTGAGCCATAGCTGAAGATGCGAAGCCGACCATAAGAATAGCAACGGCTGTAGTTTTCAAAATTTTCATTTTAAATTTCCTTGGGGTTAATTGTGGAGGCCCCGTATGCCGAATACACACAAAGGAAACAATGATAACTCGTACCCCATAATATATTTAAAATTGCAGTGATGCATTTTAGCAACACCGTGTTAAGCTTATGTAATGTATCAGCTATTTACCCTCGCTAACGCATAGAGGCCCTGCAAATATGCAAAAGTGACGAAAACTACACGTCATATTAATTTGTGTTAAGAATTCGCGAGTTTTCAGTCTCAATTAGAAATACAAATTAAGACTGAAGATGTTACACTCGTATACAGAAGACTTACTTGTAATGAAGAATAAAATGACAATTCTTGATCTCGCCCGAAAATACATGGCCGCGCTTAACGCGGGAGACGTTGCGGCAGCACGAAACTGCCTACATCCAGACGCCGAGATCTGGCATAATTATGACGGGTTGGAACAAAGCGTTGACCAGAACATGGCGACGTTGGAGTTTTTACTCTCGAAATCAAAATCTCTGTCTTACGACATTCACCGCCAAGACGTGATTGAAAGCGGTTATTTGCAACGTCACACACTCCACTTGGTATCAAACACGGGCATAGAAATGCAGACAGAAGCTATTGCTATTATATCTGTCAAAAACGGTAAAATTACTCGCATCGAAGAATTTTTGGACCCGTCTCCATTTGCCCCCCTGCGCGATTTATAGAACTGCTGGCGCAGTTCCCCCTATCCATCTAAATCCAAACCCGCTAACAGGCTGTCATGACTGATAAATTCAACATTCCTTTTTCCGGCGGTACAATGGACCACGCGGAGACACAGCGCAGTAATGAAGACATCGCTACGCATCTCGCCAACCCGAAATCCAAAGTGCTCTTGTTTCGTAATAGCGGAGTCGCTATGAAAGAAGATGGCTGGCTTTTGACGGTACACCCCGAAAAACTTATCGGACGAAACCTTTATGATCCGGGCCCGTTATTCTTAGGTCTGAAAGATGACACGCCTTATTTTGTCGCGGGTATGGAAAGCGGCGGCGACCTTGTTATTGAAGATCAGTTCATGGATATGCGCGTTGCAGCGCAGCGGCTTCACCCCGAAGAGCTGGCAATTGCTGGGCGCGGAAAATCATTACTCGAATGGCATCAAAGCCACCGCTTTTGCGCCCAGTGCGGCAAACCAAGCTCCCCAGGGCTAGGCGGCATTGTCCGCAGCTGTGAGCCCTGTCAGATTCAGCACTTTCCGCGCGTAAATCCTGTCGCTATCATGATGGTGATGCATGAAGATCACTGCCTATTAGGCCGCGCTGCCAATTGGCCTAAAGGCGCTTACTCTGCCTTAGCCGGGTTTGTCTCTCCAGGCGAGACGATTGAAGAAACCTGCATCCGCGAAGTTCATGAAGAAGTCGGCGTGAGCGTTACTAATGTAAAATATATAATGAGCCAGCCTTGGCCGTTCCCAAGTCAGCTCATGATAGGTTTAACCTGCGAAGCCACAAACCGAGCGCTTGTTATTAACAAAGCCGAGATTGAAGACGCAAAATGGTTTTCCCGAGAAACGGTTGAAGGTGTTTTCGCGAAGCAAGACGATTCATTCTTACGTCCGCCGCGCATGGCTGTCGCCCATCATCTCATCAAATATTGGCTGAATAGCTAGTCGACCAAAATTTCTGGCCAATTTGTGTCAGCCTTGTCGACGAACTTTGGGATTTTCTTATTCCAACGCTTTGCAATACGTTTGTTGAAATTGAGATAAAGCTTCCCATCTTCTATGTGCCAATGTTCAGGCGAGCCTTTGGCGAGTTTGTTGTTCGCGACAGCCCACGCGCAATAACCGCCATATTGTGGAATAAAGGCGTCTGGGTTGGTCTTAAACAGGTCTAGATTAGCTTCTGTTGAAAACTGCCAAGCAGCCCCTTTATAGTCCACCACATGATCGGACGTGCCTGCAAGCGGTGTTCCAGAATAAAAACTGACAACATCATATCCTCCGACGGCCACATTATCCTGCCAAGATGTGTAAACAGCTGGGCTGTCGGCATGAGCCGCTTGCGGGGTAAATCCAGCGAAACTGAGGGCCGCGGCTATTGCGGTATATTTGAAAATATTCTTCATTCTGTCCTATATATAGGGATCACACGGCAAAATCGCAAATTGAGCGGTCTAACCTTTGGGTGAACGGACTGTGTGAGCTGGATAAGTCCCTAACATGATTAACATATCCGTAAAAAAGGTGAGCTCTTCAAGCGCGTGCTTCATTCCGGCATCCTCCGGATGCCCTTCAACATCTGCATAGAACTGTGTTGCTGTGAAAGAGCCGCCAACCATGTAACTTTCAAGTTTGGTCATGTTCAGCCCGTTGGTCGCAAACCCGCCAAGCGCTTTGTAGAGTGCGGAGGGCACGTTTCTAACCTTAAACACAAAACTCGTGACAGTCGGCCCGCTATCCTTGACCATCACAAGGGGCTTTGGCGCGAGAATTAGAAACCGCGTCGTATTATGGTCAGCGTCCTGAATGTTTGGCGCAATATTCTCGAGACCGTATATTTCGCCTGCCAAATTTGAGGCTACCGCAGCCACGCTCTTATCGCACATCTCCGAGACGCGCCGCGCCGCGCCGGCCGTATCCACATCATTAATCGGCAATATGTCCATTTTCGCGAGGCGGTGCCGCACCTGCCCCAGCGCCATTGGGTGGGAGCGCGCTGAATTAATATCGCTAAGCTTCGTCCCTGGCAGCGCCAGCAACTGATGATGGATTGGTAGAAATTGCTCTCCGATAATATGAAGACCGCCTTCGGGCAAAAGATGATAAATATCGGACACGCGGCCCGCCAGTGTGTTCTCAACAGGAATCATGGCGAGATCAGCCTCACCGGAACTGACCGCTTTGAAAGCCGCCGCGAAACTTGGACAGGCCTTTGGTATCATATCAGGATAATAAGATTGGCACGCCAGATGCGAGTAAGCTCCCGGCTCCCCTTGATAAACAATAGCATTGCTCATGATGTAGGTCCTAAAATAGTGCGGGCGCGCTCTAGGTCGTCCGGTGTATCGACCCCGTCAGGCGCCGATTCCACGATGGCCGCATAGATCTTCAGACCCGCTTCGAGCGCCCGAAGTTGCTCCAATCTTTCTCGTTTTTCAAGCGGCGATGGCGGCAAAGCGCAAAAAACATCCAGCGCTTTGCGGCGATAGGCATAAAGCCCGACATGGTGGTAGACAGGTCCCTCACCGCTCGGGACAGCGCTACGCGAAAAATAGAGGGCTTGACCACTTCGGGCGAGAACAGTTTTTACAACATTGGGATCAGAAATTTCTCTCGGGTTTTCCGTCGCAACAACTGCGGTCGCGATATCACACTCCGGCTGCGCCGCTAAAACAGACAGAACAGCCGCTATCAAGTTTGGATTAAGGGCCGGCATATCTCCCTGCACATTAATTACAACATCATGGGTTTTCTCAGGATCAAATATATCTGCAGCTACGCGCACGCGGTCTGTCCCTGATGGTAAGCTAGGGTCCGTCAAAACCGCGTGTCCCCCGGCTTCTTCAACAGCCTCCAATATTGCACCTTCAGCGCAAGCCACAATAACCGGCCCAACCTTCGACGCTTCAGCTCGCTGCATCACATGGACAATCATGGGCTGCCCATGAATGTCGGCGAGAGGCTTGTTTGGGAGCCTGGTTGACGCTAAGCGCGCGGGTATGACAATAAGGGGCTTCATGACACATGCCCTTACTCCTTTGCGACCCTTCGCCGCAAGAGATTATCGGTTCCCAAAGCCCCTATAACTTTATAGTAAGGGCCAAGAATTATAGTATGTACATATCCGACGCGCTCAGCCGAGCGATAGACACAGGACAAGACCATGGACGAACTGGGCTTTAACAAAATTGCAGCGGCTGTTTTAGTCACCGCGCTAGGCTTTATGTTCATCCGTGAAGTTCCGCACTTACTCACACATGTGGAAACGCCTGATGTTCCGGCTTATGCACTTGAAATCCCTGAAGTCGGCGGTGACGCAGCGCCGGTTGAAGTCCCGTTCCCAAGTCCTGAATTTATTGCAGCTATGGATGTGACTGATGGGGCTAAGCAATTTAAAAAATGCGCGTCTTGCCATACTTCAGATAAAGGCGGGGCCAATGGCACGGGACCTAATCTTTATGGCATTGTTGGTAATGCCGCCGGTGAACATGCAGGCTTTGACTATTCCTCAGCCATGAGTGGTTCCGGCATCACATGGAATTATGAAGAGCTAAATGACTTCCTGACCAAGCCGTCGAAATATATGAAAGGCACGGCCATGAATTATATTGGCATCAAAAAAGAAGGCCAGCGCGCGGCCCTTATTGAATATTTACGCTTGAAGGATGATAGCCCTATGGCAGCCCCTGTCGCAGCTCTTCCTACTGAAGAGGCGGCCTTGCCTGATGAGACAGATGTTGAAGCCCCTATTCAAGAAGGCGAAATTCAACCTAACGAAGAGCAATAAAGCTTACGTTCGCAATCTTTTGATTGAGGTTATAGGGCCGCCGCCTGATTTCTCTATGCGTTTGGCGGCGCGGCGCAACGGCTCCGATTCAACACTCATGTGATACGCATTTGCATGAAGCAGCCGTCCCGAGGTCTGCATTACGCCTACATGACCTTTCCAAAACACGAGGTCTCCGCGTTTTAAGCCCATAAAGGGCTTGGTCGGTACAATGTAATCTCCGAGTGCTTTTTCCTGCATATCAGCATCACGAGGGGCATCTATCCCGATAGCGTGCAGGGCCGACATAACCAAGCCTGAGCAATCCAGCCCTGCTGTACTCACCCCGCCCCACAAATAAGGGATACCCATATGCTTTTCCACAATGTCGACAAAGTCAGTCGTCCTAGGTGGCGATGAGAGGGGGCGCACATGATTAACATGTACAAATCCTCCGGCACCGATTTGAATAAAGACATCATTCTCACCCCGGCTTAAAACCTGTCCGCCGAGTGGAATGTTTTGAATAACATGGCTCTTGATGTCAGGCTTTGAAAACATAGGCGCCATAAGAGCCGTAATCATGTGTGTCGGAGTAATTTTTGTGTCCGCCAGATGTTTTTGTGAGACATATCCTACATAATCTTTTCGGCGTGACCCTTTGACTGGGGAGCGCGCCTGCCCCCACGCCCACCGGCCATGCAAGCCATAAACGTCGAATTTCTGTCCAATAAGCAACTGTGTTTCCAGCGGACTCCTGCGGGAAGCCTCTCGGTAAAGCGGCGCTACCGGTGCGATGACGGCATGGGTTCCGATACAAGGCGTATCACTTAGAAGGGAAATGCGGCGATCTTTCACCCGGCGGAACTCATGTTAAGCTGCCTCGGATTTGGCGATGCCGAGTTTGATTTGACTACGAATATTATCAGCGAATTGACTGAGAAATTGCGACCCTTTTCCTGTGCGCTGTATTAAAGCAGAACGCTTATCATTAGGGTCTGCTTCGCGCCCAACCAACCCTATTCGCCCAAGTGTGCCTATCGCCCGCGTAATAACGGCCTTCGTAACATCAAGTCGTCTTGCTAGAGAGCTCACGGTATGCGGACCAGGCTCAAGGTAAACAGTCGTCAAAATAGCCATTTGCCGAGCTGACAAGTCCGGGGCTTCGTCTAAGACAGAATCAAGGTTTACCCTGTGCCAGAGCGATAAGGCATCAAGCCTGTTAAGTTTGAATATGCCATTTTTGTAGGGTATTTTCCGCACATTTTCCCTTCAAACAAATTTCTTTTTTCTAGATTCGCACATCCATGATTCCGCGGTCAAGCGCCAATCGTTAAGCATTTGTTAACCACAGGCTAAGTGATTCAAATTCCAGCACAAATTTTTAGGGTTTTGACGTTATATTGGGGTGGAAACAACAGAGGTGCGTAGCCTGACGGCATACTGAAAGCACGAATGACTGGAACTGATAATATTTTGCGACTCAATTTTGTACGCATTTTAATCGTCCTGGCGATAGCCTTTGGCTATGCCTCAACAATGCCTCGCGGACCGGAAGCAAGTGAATATCTAAAGCACTTTGGGTATGAACCTAGCTGGATTGGCATACAGCTTCTTTTCTTTTTCTCAGGATTCTTAGCTCTCGCGAGCCTTCAAAGACACAAATCTGCATTCAAATATCTCTTTTCTAAAGTGCTTAGGAATGGGCCATTACTTGCTTTTTTCACGCTTATTTCAGTGGGCGTAATATATCCAATTTTTGGGAAAAGCTCAGGCAACCTTATGGCAGACATGGTCAAACTAAGCCGCTATGCGATTGAAACAATTACATGTGTTAATCCGGGACAAAGACTTCCAGGGCTGTTGGACGACTCAAAATATATGTGTCTTATACAAGGGGCTATTTGGACATTCCGCTGGGGCCTTCTCGTTCATATCGGAGCTGCAATAGGGTGGAAAGTAGGTTTGCTGTCCCGCAAGAAATATATCGCCTCTTACGCAATTCTAAGTACAGTAGGGTACGGCCTCATACAATATATTTACATTATCGGAAACTTTGAAAGCCTCTACCTGCCAATGATGACGTTGCGGCTCTCCTACCCCTTTCTCATCGGAATGGCCGTATATGCGTATCGGGATCAAATACCCAAATCCCTACCCATTAAAAGCGGATTGCTTTTAAGTCTGGGCCTCATCGCAGCAATTAATGCAACATTTTTGGCATGGACACCTTTAATCGAGATCTCCCTGACAGCTTTCTGGGGCTATGCAGCCTATCTCCTTGCGTTCAGCAAAGGTTATTTATTCAAATGGACAGAGAACGTCCCGCACTTAGCACTAGGCTTTTACTTAGCCGCGTGGCCTGCTGCGCAGGTTTTACTTTTATTAAACCCGTCCCTGACGCCGCCTAGTTTAATTATGCTCTCTATTCCGTTGGCCTTATCATTCGCTATGATGGCCTGTGTCGCTGTTCATGGACCGACAACTAATCCTTTTCGTCGCAAACTAGGCGGAAAAATTACTGTTAAGCCCGCCCGCCTTTAGCCAATGATAAAGCGCGCGGAGCGCAAACATTTCGCCGCCTTTGGGATGCCCAGGCAAAGCACCGGAGTTCCAGCCATAAACATCAAAATGCATCCAGGGTTGATTAGCGTCCACAAACTTTTCCAAAAATAAAGCCGCGGTAATACATCCTGCAAAACTGCCGCCAGCATTTTTCATGTCGGCGATTGGGGAACTTAGAAAGCTCATATAAGGCCGCCAGAGCGGCATGCGCCAAAGCGGATCAAGTTGCGCAAGCCCCTGCGCTAGGATATCCGCCGTTGGACCTTCCCGGTTCGAAAAGAATGGCGGGAGAGTAGGGCCGAGCGCCACTCGCGCGGCGCCTGTTAGCGTGGCGAAATCAATAATCAAAGCTGGGCTATCTTCTCCCGCTTTTGTCAACGCATCCCCTAATACCAAACGCCCCTCAGCATCCGTGTTATCAATCTCAACTGTTAAACCTTTGCGCGACGGAAGAATATCACCAGGTCTATAGGCATCTCCGGAAATCGCATTTTCAGCAATGGCCAGTAAAACATGTAACCTGATTGGTAAATTATTGGCCATAATGATTTGTGCTAAAGCCAAGGCATGGGCCGCGCCGCCCATATCTTTTTTCATAATGCGAGCACCCGCAGCAGATTTTATATTAAGGCCGCCCGTATCAAAAGTTATGCCTTTGCCGACTAAAGCCAGACGAGGATGAGTAGGGTCACCCCACTCAAATTCGACAAGTCTGGGAGCTTGGTAAGACGCACGACCTACGGCATGAATCATCGGCAAATTATTCGTAAGAAGATCATCGCCAATAATTTCCGTAATGTCGGCTCCATATTTATTCGCCACTTTAGTTGCGGCAGCATGTAAGGCCTCGGGACCCATGTCGCCAGCTGGCGTATTAATCAAATCACGGCCAAGAGCTATCGAGGCCACAAGCGCCTCTGTCTCAGCCGGGCTTTCAGGCTCGCTCAAAATCAAAGTCGGGCATGACGCAGGTTCCAGATATTTATCAAACTTATAAGCTCCTAATCCCCAACCAATCGCGGCCAAAGGACGTGTCCAGTCTTTAGGGAGTATTTGGAAAACGTAATGTCCCTCGGGTAAAAACCCAGACAGCGTTCCCGCGCGCATAGCGCCTGTCGCGTCTGAGCTCAGCGGCCCCGCACCAAATATAACAGCATCTATGTGGCCATCCACATTTGGCAGTGTGATACGCTGGCCCGCCTCGCCGTTAAAGCTGCGGGCATCTGCAAATGTGCGCTGCGCAGCAGTAAGATGCTCTTGCACGGCGGCCCACCCGTCAGGGCGGCATACATAAATTGGAGTTACTACGACATTATTGCCTAGTTCAGACTCTGTTTTAAAATAAGCTGTCATTTTATCCTATTTTCATGCGTTTTACAGACCTGGTAACATCTCGTTAACTGGCTTTGTTTACGTTTGTTAACTAAATCTTATCGCGGCGCAACACAAGTTCACCGAGATTTCCGATTACCACATGGAGACACGCAAGAATGTCCATTCGCTTGATAAAAACTGCTATAATTTCAACGGCCTCAGTTCTTTCACTGACAGCCTGTATGACCGGCACGAGCTATACGCCCGCTGAAAAAGAGCTCTCAGACACGATGACAAGCTCTAAATACCAACCTGCCACCCGGGAAATGCGCAATAATGTTGAAACACAGGATTTATTTGCACAGGCTGCATTCTGGTCAAAAGAATATCAGATAAATCCTGGAGATCTGGAAAGCGCTATTAAATTATCAGCAGCTGTTCGCAAAATGGGCAACCCGGTAAAGGCCATTGAAATCGCGCAAACATCACGCGCCATGTTCCCACGTGACCCATATCTAGCCGCTGAATACGTTGCCGCGCTCATCGCCGCAGAACGCGCTAGCGAAGCAATGCAGCCTCTGGATACAGCCCTTAAAACATCGCCAGGCTATGCGCGTCTCTGGTCTCTTAAAGGCGCGGCTCTTGACCAATCCGAACAATATGATCTTGCCCGCAAGCACTATGCTCGTGCGCTTGAAATTACACCGCATGACCCAAATATCATGGCGAATGTCGGCCTGAGCTTTGCCTTACAAGGCGATGCTCGCACCGCTGAAGGCTGGCTCCGCCGCGCAGCCTCGATTCCGGGCGCGAGTAGTAGCGTGCATCAGAATCTTGCCCTAGTCCTACAATTGCAGGGCAAAACTGAGGAAGCTGAAAGTTATAGCGCGCAACATTTGGGTAAACCCAATATGCCGAACTTACCGAATATAAATTCTTATCAAGCTCCAAGACAGCAGATGAGACCTACGCAACAAGGTCCGCAATCTTACGCGCCTCAAGCGTCTGCGCCGCAATACACTCAACCCCAAACGCAGCAACGCTTTCAAAAACCTCAGGCGACACTTCAATCCTATGGCAGCGGAAGCGGAGCCCAGAGTGCCAGCGATGCCGCGCGCGCCGCAGCCAGCAACCCATCACGGAGTCAAAGTTCTGTTCTAGGTGCACACAATGCGGAGCAATTATCTGTATTAGACCGCATCGCTCGAAACGTCGGTCCTCAATCATCAGGAACCAATCCAAGATCTGGGCAAAATGGGCAACCCGTCATGCGCGGCGGATATGGCCAAGCCCCTGCGCTGCAGCAGCGCGCGCCTCAAGGGTATCCACAAGCCAGCCCACAACCGCAATACCAACAAAGCCCAGCGCCGCGGCGCCGCGGGGCCGCACGCCGCCGCGGATAATATAAACCTTATAAAAATGTGCATATAAAAAAGGCGTCCATTTGGACGCCTTTTTTATAATACTAAATTCAAAATTACATAGCTTCGCTAATCCGCATGCCCGCAGGCGTGAGAATAACGATGAACAAGACTGGCAAGAAGCATATAATCATTGGAACCGTAAGTTTAGCCGGTAATGAGGCCGCTTTTTTCTCTGCCAGCAAAACGCGCATTTGGCGATTTTCATTCGCCATTGTCCGAAGCGTATCCCCAAGAGGCGTACCATATCTTTCGGCTTGTACGAGCGCCGTGGCCACGGCTCTGATACCTGAATGATTATTACGCCGCGCCAGATGTTCATAAGCAAGGCGGCGGCTTTGGAGGTATGAAAGCTCGGCGGTCGTTAAAGAGAACTCTTCTGCAAGTTCAACCGACGAATCTGCCATTTCTTCAGCAACCTTGCCAAAGGCCACCTCGACCGACATCCCGGATTCAACACAAATCAATAGCAAATCAAGGGCATCAGGGAATACAGGCATAATAGAGGCTAAACGCTTTCCCGCTTTATTCTTGATATAAAATGCTGGCGCATAATAACCAAATGCCACTAAGCCCAATGTCGACGCCATGCGACGTGACACTGAAAAGTCGAACACATTCAGAGTTACAATAAATATGAGCGCAAACAGACCTAGAACTATCGGCAGAATAAGACGCGCCATGTAGAACATGTAAACGGGCCGCTGCCCCCGCAAACCTGCCTGGGCCAGTTTATCTTTCAAATCTGAAGCTTCTAGAACTTTTTCAAGACTTAAATTTTCAACGATTTTCTTTACAAAGCCTTTTGACTCCGAGCGAAGACCTACATCTTTATTAAGCTGGTCCATGCGGCTTTTACGCATGCCTTCACGGGCATCAGCGACAGATCCCATACGTTTTTTAAGTTTGTCACCCTCTAAGATTGGGCTCAAAAAATAGTATAAAGAACCTACCGTCAAGAAGGTGAAAACCAACGTTAAGAAGGTTTGTATGTGGGAGGCTGTTTGAGGATCCATAACTTGCTCTAAAACTTGAAGTTAATCATTTTACGCATGATGCCGATACCTACCATCATGAGAACTGCGGCAATCATCAAATTACGATGACCCGTTGATGTTGTGTAGAGCTCTTCCATGTAATCTGGAGCGACCAATGTAATCATTGCGCCAACACCAATCGGTAGAAATCCAATAATTATCGCAGATGTTTTAGCTTCGGCCGACAAGGCTTTAATTTTTTCCCGCAGAAGTTTACGTCCCCGCAAAACATTGGAGAGATTTCCTAAAGCTTCACCAAGGTTACCACCTGATGACCTCTGAATATTTAAAACAGTGGAAAAGAAATTTACTTCGGAAATTGGCATGCGCTCGTACATACGTTCAAGGCAAACATCGACAGGAACACCGACGCTTTCACCTTCAACAACTCTCATAAATTCAGATTTTACAGGCTCAGGAGACTCATGCGCAATGATTTTTAAGCAATCACCAAGCGGGAGACCTGTTCGAACACCCCGGACAATAATATCCATCGCATCGGCAAAGCTCTCTGTGAATTTTTTTTGTCGCCTGCTAATCGAAAACTGCAAAGCTTTCATTGGCAATCCAAAGCCAACACCAAGTCCTGCCACTAATATGATAAGAGGCTCCGGTTTGATGAGGAATGTTAACCCAGCCGCCAAGACCACAAGGACGACGCATATAATCATAAACGTTTTCGCATCTATCGACCAGTTCGCCTGTACCAGGCGCGCTTTAAGAGATTTGTTTTGCTTTTTCTTAGATTTTTGACGTTTCTCGATCTCAGAAAGAGATTCTTCAATTTGCTTTCGGCGACTACTATCGTCCTCTTTTTTCATGAAGGCCAATACACCACCACTCTCTGAGCTACCGGTGCCTGAAAGAGACCTTATTCTCTTATCAGTTTTTGACGTATCGCCGCTCATGAGCAAAAATCCGAGGCTTACGACACCAAAAGTTGCGGCTAACGCAAGAAGGGTAGCATCATCCATGTCTAGCTCCCCGCAGCATCAAGAGCTTCGGCCAATTCTTTTTCAAGATTGAAGTAGCGGGCCCGGTCCCAGAATGCAGGACGAGCAATACCTGTTGATTTGTGCTCACCTATAATTTTACCGTTCGCATCTTCACCGTCCATTTCATAGACGATGAGATCTTGGGTCACGACAACGTCGCCTTCCATCCCAAGGACTTCAGTAATTTTTGTAATTCGCCGCGAACCATCACGAAGGCGTGTTGCTTGCACAATAATATCTACGGACCCCACAATCATCTCGCGAATTGTTTTAGCCGGGAGACTAAAACCGCCCATTGTAATCATAGATTCGAGACGAGACAGAGCCTCACGAGGTGAGTTAGCATGGAGCGTACCCATTGAACCATCATGGCCCGTATTCATCGCTTGCAGAAGATCGAAAGCCTCAGGCCCCCGCACCTCACCCACGATAATGCGTTCCGGACGCATACGCAGACAGTTTTTCACGAGATCTGACATCGTGATTTTACCCTTACCTTCAAGATTAGGCGGACGGGTTTCAAGACGGACAACATGTGGCTGTTGAAGTTGAAGCTCGGCCGCATCTTCGCATGTAATGATCCGCTCATCGGGATGGATAAAACCGGTCAGGGCGTTAAGAAGTGTCGTTTTCCCGGAACCTGTACCGCCCGAGATAACAATGTTACATTGGCAAGCTCCGATGATTTGCAGAATTTTTGCGCCAGCAGGCGAAATAGATCCGAAGTTAACAAGGTCTGCAAGGCGAAGCTTGTCTTTCTTAAACTTCCGAATTGTTAAGCAAGGCCCATCAATTGAAAGCGGAGGCGCAATTACGTTAACACGAGAGCCATCGAGCAAACGCGCATCACAAATCGGACTGGCTTCATCGACACGGCGGCCCACTTGGGACACAATCCGTTGGCAGATATTCATGAGCTGCTGATTATCGCGAAAACGAATATTCGTTTTTTCCATCCTACCTTCGGTTTCGATGAAAACATGCTTCGCGCCATTGACCATGATATCAGCGATATCGTCACGAGCTAGAAGAGGTTCGAGCGGTCCATATCCAAGAATATCATCACAGATTTCTGTAATCAGCTGATTTTGCTCGGCAACAGAGAGGCGAACATTTCTGATAGCGATAATTTCATCAACAATCGTCCGGATTTCTTCGCGCGCCTTATCCGGTTGCATCCCTGCAAGTGCAGACACATCAATTGTCTCAAACAAGGCATTGAAAATCGTGGCCTTGGTTTCGTAATATTCTTCAGTCGGCGCATTGCGGCCAGATGATGGTGACTGCCGGCCTTGAACAGGAGCGGCCTTAGCTTCAGGCTTAGGTGACGCGACCTCTTTTTCTTCTACCGGAGACTTTAATGCCGCACTTGTTTCGGATCGTTTACCAAACATTGACGCTTACTTTCTCTTTTTAAGTTTAGAAAAAAGCGATTTACTTTCGCCGGCGTCTAGTGACCCGAGACCTTTGTCAGACTTCGACAATAAGCCTTTCTTGCTGCCACGTCCTGAGATTGGAACTGGAAACGAACCTGTCTTCAAGCGGTGAGCTAGATGATTAAATCCAGTCACGTGCCCGGCACCCGCTTTAATTTCAGTCATCATTTTACCATCATTCGAGGCCTCAGTGAAGCTATCCGGATCAAAGGCGAATGTAACCGCCGGGTCGAGCCCTACTGTGGCGGCAAAGTCTTTAATTTCAATATCGTTAGCTTTTGACATACCGATCTTGTTCAATATCAGAATAGGGTCCGCATCATTCGGTCGTTCTGCCTTTAAGAAGTCTACAATGTTCTTTGTGTTTCGTAGATTTGCCAAATTTGGCGTGGCCGTAATGACGACATCATCTGAACTCGTAATAACTTTACTCGTCCAATCCACCCAGAGATGCGGTAAATCAAGAATAGAAAGCGGGCTAATCCCCCTTACACCGTTGACGACGGCTTCGTAAGCTTCACTCATCATAACAGGCTTATGTAACGCGCCCGCCGTGGGCAGTATTGAGAGTTTTTTCGTGTGCCGGATCATAATCCGGTCAAGTAACGTTTCATCCAAACGGTCAGGCTCTGCAAGTGCTTCTTCTAGGCCCTGACTTGCATCATACGCAAAGTCCAAACCTGTTGTCCCCCAAGAGGCATCCAAGTCAACCAATGCTGTTTCTTGGCCCAGCTGCTCAGCTAGGCACCAGGCAATATTATGAGCCAATGTTGAAGATCCGACGCCGCCTTTGGCTCCGAAAAACGAAACAGTGCGCCCGACAAATGGTTTTTCAGGATCAGAGTATAATTCTGAAACCGAGCGAATAAGACCCAACGGATGAAACGGAGGAACGAGATAATCACTCACGCCTTGATCCATCAATTGGCGGTACAGTTTAATGTCATTCGTTGCGCCGATAACAATAACTTTTGTGCCTTCATCGCAAACGGATGCAAGTTGCTCAAGTTGTGCAAAAAGCTCACCCTCACGCATGCCTGTCTCAATCATGATGAGCTTAGGTGTGCTTTCTTTACGATAAAATTCTACAGCCGCCGACAAGCCGCCCATAAAAATTTTCACATTTGTTCGTTTCATGCGCCAATCGCGCGTGGCGTCATTAATAACGCCAGCCGTTTCATTGCGATCACAAAACGCATGTATGGAAATAGCTGGTAAAGCTTTTTCTCCGCCTTCTCGTGGGGCTTCGGGTTCAACTGCGCCTATTGGAGATACCATCGCAGACGTCATGTTAGGAACTTGCGGCATTACAGTAGGGGCTGGCATCGCAGCGGGAATGCCCGCCGCAGGTACAGGCGCTGGAGCAACAGGCACTTGACCCGGCATTGGCATGGGAGCCGGTTGGCCTAATGACGGCGTAGCCGGCATAGGCGGTATAGCCGCTTGCGGCATAGCTTGTGGCGCTGGTATCGAAGGCGTCATACTAGCTGTTGGTGCCGGCATCGGTGAAGCCGTTGGAGCGCTAATGGGTTGTCTTTGTTGTGTCATATAATTATCCGAATTCTTGCCCTAATTCTTAAACTTACTCTTCAGATGAAATCTGTTGGCGATCAGGTTGTGTTGAAGCTGGGTTTTCACCTTTTATGTATTTATCATATACTGTCATGCGGCGCGTAGAGTTTGGCGCTCCCATTGCATAAGGTTCCAAAAATTGACGAGGGTCGCTCACCATGGCGGCAAGGTTTGAAGACTGAAAACATCCAAAACTATTGTGAGGTTGATTATTCGACGTTATCGTCAAAGAATCCATGTAACGACAATCCTGTGGCATCGCTTTGAGACGTCTATACGAGACCACCACAGGCGCCGGAGCTCCTGGTGCAGACTGGTATTGACCGGATTGAACTTGCGCTCCCCCGAGACCAAGGTTTGACAAATCTTGACGAATAAGTCGGTTTGTCTGGCTAATTCCGGCACTTGAGACAGCGTTACTAGGTGAATTTATGTAAAGGGGGCCGTCGCCATGCTGGCCGTAATTTTGTAGGAAGCCAGCGACCGCGTCGCGATCTCTTGCTGACAGTGATAACCCGTCTTGCCGAGCGTAAAGTTCAAGCCGTTCAATCGACTCAGAAATTTGCATCGGATTACGCTCCGCCGTGGGCGGATAGGATTGTATATTAGTTGTACACGCTCCGAGAGCCAACAGACTGAAAGTGCTCGCGCACGTCAATGTTGCTTTTAAGGATATTTTTGAGAATTGGTTTTTCATGTGCCTTCCTCTAATCAACGACGTGACCGAATGGACCACTAAGGGCCTCACGCTTCACTTCATTGCCTGTACCGTTATAAACTTTATTCAGACGCCCCAGAATGGTAGATTCATGGTCATTTGCCTGTACGAAACCATCCAGCGGTGTCTGCAGCTTATCTGGATGTGTTGGGTCCACGAGATATGGCGTAACAATAACGACAAGTTCTGTTTGCGAACTCACATCATCGCGGTTCCTAAATGCGGCGCCAACGCCGGGTATATCTTTCAAGCCCGGCACACCATCCGTCGCTTGACGGCTTTCTTCTCTGATAAGGCCAGCTATAACAAGGCTGCCGCCTGCTGGCATTTCAACCACTGTATTCGCCCGGCGTACACGCAAACCCAAAATATCTGAGGAAATACCACCCGTCTCAAAAGAACCTTCTGTGGTCGGTTCGGAGACTTCTGTTGAAATATTTAAAGAAATACGGCCTTCGCTCAGGACAACCGGTGTAAAGCCAAGGGAAACCCCGTAAGGCTTAAACTCAAACTGACGAATAATGTTACCATTTTCATCAAAAGAGATATTGGTAAGAATGGGGAACTCACCGCCAGAGAGGAAATTCGCTGTCTCTCCAGAAATGGCCGTCAATGTCGGTTCGGCCAATGTGCGAATGAGGCCCACGCGTTCTAACGCCGCCAATGCGCCGCCGAGACTCCGTAAACTTCCGGCGCCGCTATTGGCCCAACCAAAGCTACCCGCGAAACCTGCGCCTGTTGATAAATTATTATTTGAAAACAAGGATATAGTTGAATCACCAATGCTACCAATAGCATTTAGATCGACGCCCATTTGTTTAGTAACTGTCCGCTGCATCTCAACAATACGAACTTTCAGGAGAACCTGATCTTTACCCTCAACGGACATTAGATTAACAATTTCACCAGCTTCTCCGCCGCCTGTGATTTCATCGAGCCACATATTAGCGATCGATTCAATACGGTTCGCCATAGCCGCATTTTTTACTGGCCCTGTAAGCAAAAGGTTATTGTTTACGGCTTGGATCTCAACACTTGCGCCCGGCACGTGTTGGTTCATTAATGACTTTAAACCACTAATATCCCGCTCAACTCTAATTTCCAAACTCAGGAGCTCGTTACCGTCATGACCATAAAAATAAGCATTCGTCTGGCCAGGTTGTTTACCGATGAGCACTGTCCGGTGCGCGGTATGAACAACGGCTTCAACAATATCAGGATTTGACACGATGACATCCATCATCGGGCTAGGTAGCTCTACGACTGTTGACTTGGAATATGGCAGGACAACAGACTGGGACTTCCCGCTCTGGCCCGGACTTTGTATCGTCGCTCCCGAATATGCTCCGCTCGACTGCACTTGGCTGTAGGACCGCGTTCCCGCGTCCGCTTCGCCGCTAAACATGCTGCCCATGGTCAACGCTAAGGCCGAGCTGAGTGCAAGTGTAAATAAATTTCTGCCCATCGTACTACTTTCCTGTGATCGCCACTTGTTGCGGCTTACCACCGCGGTAAACTGTCAAGGTTGAGACTTCGCCTGAATTTCGATTAACCCGTGCTGCGCTGGGCGCATAGCTACGGCGGTTTTCGATCCCGCGAAGTGTTAGAGAAATATCACCTTCCGCTGTGATCTGCTGCAGTAACTCGGCATCGGACTGGGATAATTCAAATGTTGCAGTTGACCCCAAAACGGCTGCGCCGCCTTCAGGACTTGATGTATAAGTTTGGTCAATGGCGAGAACATGTACGTTATCGAACACAGTCTGTGCCACATAACTTGTTTTTCTAGAGCCATTGGCACCCGCAGCTTGGGGGGCATCTGTCGTCAGGATAATATCAACACGGTCACCGGGCTGAATAAAACCACCTGCAGCTGTATCGACTGAAATGCGCGTCGTAACAGCGCGCATGCCTGGTTTTATCAGAGCCGCCATCAAACCCTTGTCGCCTGGACGCACAAGTTTTTTTACAGATACAGGCTCATCCGTGTACATTGGAGCCCTAGCTACGTTGCCTACAATTCTTTCAATAGCCTCTTGAGCCTCGGTATCACCCGATGGTTTCATAATGAAACCTTGGCTAGGGGCGTCAGCAGGCCACTGATCCCAATCCACCTGTTCAGCTTTCACGCGTGAACCAAAGGCAATATCCTGTTTTGCGAAGAGAACTTCGACATAATTTACAACTGCAACAGCCGGAGCCGCTTGTACGATTTGCGCAGGTGGAGGCGTAGCCATTTTTCTCACTTGCGTGAAGACCAGGAGCGCAGCTACCGCTAAGCAGCCCGCAAATATCATTTTTTTTGTGTTCATATCCCCTCACACATCTTTCGAATCCAGCACAAGCTAGGCGATGATTTGATAAAGCATGGTTAATTTTTAGGCACTTCTAGAAAAGAAAGTGTTAATTTTACAATGTTCCTACAGCCATTTTAAATATTTCGCTCTGTGGCAGCGTTGCGAGAGCCCCAAAAGCGAGCGCTAGGCCATAAGGCATATGCGTTTGCTCTTTGATGAGGTATCTTAGTTTTTCACCCGGGAGCATGTAGGCAGGAATCATAACACGGCCGAAGAAAATCAGTAAGGCCATTGCCCCTCCCGCTAAAGACGTGTAAAAAACGTACAACACTAAATCCGCTGGCATCCACCAGAATGAGGTGGCTGCCAAGAGTTTAGCGTCGCCGCCGCCAAGCCACCCTAGAGCGAACAGAATAAACCCAAAGACGAACGCTCCAAACCCAATCAATAAATGAATGCCGAATTCACTGAGACCTGGCCAAACAAATGGAATGCTTAAGAAGAACCCGCCCAAGACTACAAGACTTACCCAATTTGGAATTGTCATGGTCGTCGCATCTTTATAAGCGGTGGTCAGCATGGTCGCTGCAAATAACATGACAATAATAAAAGCGAGAAACATGACAACCTCCATAAAACTGAAGGCTTCGGTAAACCAATAGGGTTAATAGCCAGTTTCAAAGACTGAGTATTTCCCATAAAAAAAGACCGCTCCGTTAGGAGCGGCCTTCCAGTAAAGTGTCTTAAAAGTAAACTGTTTAAGTTTACTCTTCAGTCTTTAGCCTGTTGGAGCATTGTTCATTGCATCAGAGGCATCTTTAAACTTATCGTTCAAAGACTCACCAAGGAATGAAGCACCACCAACGATACCGACACCGATCAAAGCGGCGATTAGGCCGTATTCGATAGCAGTCGCACCAGATTCATCTTTAATAAAACGAGACATCAAATTTTGCATAACTAACTCCCACGTATGCATTCATTATGAGGACAATTCCTCTTCAAGGGGTTTCCCTCGATGTGCTTCTTATAGGGCCGCCAGATTACCATCCGTTTAAGAGACGTGGTAAATTTAATGTAAAATTTTCGAGCGGATTTCGGTCCATATTTATAACTGACATTATATATATAGGCGTTTATTGATGCAATTCGGGTGCTTTAGGCGTATTTTGTAAACCCTTCGTTCACCACATCGCGCTATGGCATGTATAAATTCGAAAGGTAATTCCATGCGCTTACAGTCCATGAAAATCATTCTTACAGCCGCAACGGCCGTCTTTACGCTTGCTAGTATCGCACCCAGCGCGTCTGCGAACATGCACCAAAGCATTTATCAGGTTGACCTTAATAAAACCCGCATTGTTCACCTGTCCCAACCTGCAGGCGCGATCGTCGTTGGCAATCCTGAGATTGCGGATGTCTCTGTTCACTCCAGTGACACACTCTTTCTTGTGGGCCGCGGATATGGGCAAACTAACATTCTCATTCTTAATAGTGCCGGCGAAACGGTTATGGATGCCGACATCCAAGTCACTAATACGCTTCCAAAAAATGGCGTGCGTTTATACAAAGGCGGCAATCAACGGCAAACCTATAGCTGCGCCCCCTATTGTCAGCCCGCCCCGGTTCTCGGTGATGATAATAGATTTGTAGGCAATAATACTAAAGGTGCTGAAAGTATTGATAACCAGATCGCTACGTCTGCATTTGGCCTTAGCGCAAATGGTCAACAAGTCAGCATGGCACCGAACCAATAGATTCGGCCCATTCGCATTAAGCTCTTGTTAACGCTAAAGTTTACAAGAGTATTAATCGTTTTACGGTAGGTTTTTCCAACATTTATATAATGGTGGAAACAATGCTGATTAGACATGCAAAATTACCTAGGCGGCTTCGCCGATATTTAAAAAACCGCGAAGGTGCGACGGCTCTAGAATTTGCTTTGTTGATTCTACCATTCTCAGCACTTGTATTTGGTATTATTGAACTTTCGATTCTATTTTTCTTCAACTCTACGCTCAACCACGCGACCGCTGAGGTCTCCCGTCAAATCCGTACAGGACAATTCCAAGCGAATTGCGCGAATGGCGAAGCTGAGTTTAAAGCCGCCGTTTGTGAATATATGAATGGCCTAGGCGACTGCGAAGGACGCTTGCGCATAGAAGTAAAAGACGGCTCAGGCTCCTTTGTAGGCTTAGCAGATGATCCTGACGACAAACCGGAAATTGACCCGGATACGGGTGAACCCATTATTCCGCCAAACGAGTATGACAATACAGGCCCAAGAGACGTCGTCATTGTACGCGCGCAGTATTATCATAGTTTAGCAATACCTAGCCAAATCACACACTTGGCCAACCAGCCCGGTAATGTGCACCGGATTGAATCTGCGTCTGCATTTCGCAATGAGCCCTTCCCCAGCCCAAGTTGCTCTTAGGATATGATTATGCCAACTCTTAAAAAATCACTTTTGAAAAGTTCTGCTTTAAAAAGTGGATCTCTATTAAAAAAATTCCGCAAAGATAAAGACGGTATAGCCGCTATTGAGTTTGCCTTGATCGCGCCAATTCTTATTTTTATGTATCTTGGTCTCTTAGAAATTTCTATGGGAATTATGGCTGATCGTGATGTGTCTCATGCGGCCAATGTCGCTGGAGATCTCGCCACTCAAGTTGAAGAACTTGATAAGGCTGAACTTGATAATATTTTGACAGCTGCGGTAACTGTCATGGCTCCGCGCCGCGGTAGTGTGGGTAATATCCGGATGCACCTTGAAAGCTGGGATATTGACTCTAGCAACAATGCATCTCGATCCCTTGGTAAAGCCACAATGGGCGCGGCCATTACAAAAGGCGCCCCGGATATTGAAAAGCTACGTACTCTGAACTTATTAACCGAAAACTCAGGCGTTGTTGTCGCAACAATCAATTACGATTACAAACCTGTTGGAACAACTTACTTGAAAGAAACAATTACGTTGTATGAAACTTTTGTTTTAAAACCTCGCCGCTCTGAGTCTATTCAAATGAAAGACGCAAGCGGAAATCAAAAGAACTTCACGTGTTCTGTTGATGAGACTTGGGAAGTCAAATGTAGTTAAATCGGCTCACGATACAGACGTATATGCTTGAACGAGCGCTGTGCGCTCGTTTTTTGTTATTTTCAAGGCCTCTGAAATATAAGCATCCATATCACCAATCGTATTTAACGCAGATAGCAGATACTCTTTCTCTACACCAAACATAGGCCTGAGGCTCTCAGCCTCATAGGGACGCCCGTAGCGCTCTTCCATAAACTTAGACGCGGGTTCCAACATGGCGTCTATATCGACAACATCCATTGTCATCATAAAGTCATCCAGAATAGTCTTCTGATCCACGCCAAGCACGCTCAAGATAATGGCGGCTAATGTACCCGTCCGATCTTTACCCGCCGCACAATGAATGAGTATGGGATCCCCTGTACTCGCCATGTGCTTTAAAGTTTTAGAAAAAATGTTTCGAAACCCCTGGTCGTCGGGCCGGGCTGTATATGACTTCATCATGTAATCACGGGCGTCAGCCGCAACAGATAGGTCATTTTGCACAAAAGCTTCATGCGGCGCGATCTTTGGCTCGTCGCCCTCGCTCCCATTCGCAAATTCCAAAACAACCGGCGCCTGGCTATCAGGCCATCTGTTTGGCTGCCTCTCGCGTTCGGGCTTGTAGCGTAAATCTACAATAAGCTTGATATTAAGTTTTTCTACGTCTCTTAAATCTTCTTCAGACGCATTAAATAAATGCGCAGATCTGAAGAGTTTCAACGGATCTACTTTGCGTCCGTTCTGCGTTGGATATCGCCCAAAATCACGAAAGTTATAAATGCTCTTAAAGGGATAATGTCGGGTCATGAGGACTCATAGAGGACATGACCCGACTTCGCAATCTTGTGAAGCGGCATTGTCTAGTTTAACGCCACGGCAGCATCGCGGCGTTTTTTCGCGTCCTCAAACTGCGACCACACACCTTCTGCGCCGTGCCACTGCCCTTGCGTCGCGCCTTTGGAGTATTCTGTAGACCGAGCTTCAAAGAAATTCGCATGCTCAACGCCGTTTGTGATTTCAGTTAGCCAAGGTAGAGGGTGGTTTTCAATGCCGTATACTTTTGGCAAGCCAAGCTGTGAAAGACGCCAATCCGCGATATAACGAATATACCTTTTTATATCTTCGGATGTCATGCCTTCGACTGGCCCCATGTCAAAAGCAAGGTCGATAAACTTGTCTTCCAGCTTCACAACCGTTTTGCAGCAATCAATAATATTGTCGGCAACGTCTGGTGTTAGCGCGCCGGTTTCTTGGGCGAATGTATGGAACAGTCTTATCATGCCTTCGCAGTGCAGGCTCTCGTCCCGGATCGACCAAGTCACAATCTGGCCCATGCCCTTCATCTTATTGAGGCGCGGGAAATTCATCAACATGGCAAAGCTGGCAAAGAGCTGCAGACCTTCGGTAAAGCCCCCGAATACAGCCATAGATGTTAGAATATCTTTTTCTGATTCAACGCCGAACTGGCCCAAGTAATCATGTTTAGCAGCCATTTCCTCGTATTCCATAAAGGCTGAAAATTCGGAATCCGGCATGCCAATTGTTTCGAGCAACAAGGCATAAGCCGCGATATGAATTGTTTCCATATTGGAAAACGAGGCCAGCATCATCCGGACTTCGACCGGCTTGAAGAGCGGCATGTAATTTTCCATATAATTTGCGCCAACCTCAACATCAGACTGCGTGAAGAAGCGAAAAATTTGTGTGAGCAAATTCTTCTCGGGCTCTGTTAGGTTTGCGGCCCAATCTTTGCAGTCTTCCCCGAGCGGCACTTCTTCGGGCATCCAATGAACTTGCTGTTGTTTCTGCCAGTAATCGTACGCCCAAGGATAGCGAAATGGCTTATAACTCTGAGACGGAACTAAAAGTCCGGATGTCGAACGTTCAAAATTATCTAACTTACCCATGATGTTCCTCTGCCCTTGGCCTGTACGCGTGCATTTTGTTTTCAAAGCGAATCAAATGGCACAAATTGATGATAATCGCATTATTCTCACCATATATTGGTTACTAAATACGAAACAACACCATATGTAGTGGGCGGTGAAATTCAATAGCAAAGTACCATTTCTGTAAAAAATTTTTAGGATAAAACAATCTGACACGTAAAATTGCCTCGCAGCACAGCTCCGCCTAGAAAATTACCGATGTCAAAGAAGTCTATCGACGCCAGGTGAAGGACAAGGCTGCCGCATTTTCGCTGAGTGTGAAATCATCAGCAGGGTCATGTGAGCTGAAAGACGACACTTCACGCCGGAAATAGCCCAGTGAAAGATCCGCGTCACCTATTCTGTATCCAATACCCGCCTGCGCATCACCCACGATTATACGATCTTGGAGGTGAAAATTTCCACTTGTCATGCGGCTAAGACTATTGGGGGAATATGTAACAGCTTCGGCGTCCGCGCCCGCAAAGAAATACCATGTATTTGCTTTGAGGTCTGACCCTTCGCGCAAATCATCCCCAATACGCACTAGCGCGCCGACGACAGCGCTCGACGTCTCATCATCAAAACTGACCGAAGCTTTGGGGGTGAGTTGTAAATCCAAGCCTTTCACAGATATACCTTTAAAAGGCTTGTTATAAGCCAAGCCGAGAGTTTCATCGCGGCGTACACAGCTTGCTGAACCTGACAGACAATCTTGTCTGCTGAGATCAAGTTTAAAAAGGCCGGAACCTATTGCATCTGCGGGCAGTTCTATCATGGCGCCGCTTAGCGAAGGACTCAGTCCGACAAAACTTGAAGCCGTCGATTCAGTATTCAACGCTATGGCAGGACGGGGCTTAGAGGCTTCAGTATCAGATTGTGCTAAAGCAAGTGTAGGAACAACAGAAACGGCAAGAAATGTTGTGAGCGCAAGTGCAAACTTACCAAGGCTCTTGTGAGCCATATCAAGGCGATATTTATGCCTCAAAAACCGTTTCATTGTCTCTACTTTCATGGTCATGTCGCCCCGACGCCATATATTTAGTCTTATCAATTGTTAGTATGGCATATTATTGACAGAATATAAAGATATAAACATGACTACAAGCTTAACAAACATACTATATCGTTAATTTTTTGGTAACCTTTCCATACGCTTAGGGCAAGACGCTGTATTCACAGAGGAATACAGTGCCCTGCCCTTGAGAATAAGGTCGAAGACTTAGGCATAAAGCCCCATTATTGACACGCTAAGCACTCATCATAGTCTTTAGGGGCGGCTTTCTGCATTGCTTTTTCCATATCCGTGAGCCCAACTTTATCTTCAGACCCCGCGAACCCAGCACGCTGGACCGATTTTGAACGGCAATAGTAAAGAGACTTCACGCCCTTTTCCCATGCTGTCCAATGCAACATGTGCAAGTCCCACTTATCGACATCACCCGGAATAAAGATGTTGAGCGATTGCGCTTGGCAAATATGAGGCGCGCGGTCTGCCGCATGCTCAATGACCCACCGTTGATCAATTTCAAAAGCCGTTTTGAAAGTCGCCTTCTCGTGATCACTCAACTCGTCCATGAACTGCACAGACCCTTCATTTTCCAAAATCGAATTCCAAACTTGCTCCGTATTTAACCCCTTTGCCGCCAGAACACCTTCAAGAATAGAGTTTCTGACAGTGAAAGAGCCCGAAAGAGTCTTATGGGTGTAGATATTCGCTGGAATAGGCTCGATTCCTGCGGACGTCCCGCCGCAAATGATGGAAATCGACGCCGTTGGAGCAACTGCCATTTTATGGCTGAACCGCGCACGGTGACCAATATCTGCTGCGTCCGGACATGCGCCGCGCTCGTCAGCAAGTTTCACAGAGGCGGCATCCGCGCCGCGCCGAATATGTTTAAACATGCGCATATTGAACGATTTTGCCTGCGCGCTTTCGAACGGAATATTTTTGGACTGCAGCATAGAATGGAACCCCATCAAGCCGAGACCTACAGAACGCTCCCGCGCGGCAGAATATTTCGCATCAGCCATTTCTTGAGGTGCGCGCTGGATGAAATCTTCCAAAACATTGTCGAGGAAACGCATGATGTCTTCAATAAAGCCCTCTTCGTCTTTCCACTCATCCCACTTCTCCGCATTTACAGAGGACAGACAACATACGGCCGTACGCTGCTTGCCATATTTGTCCTTACCCGTGGCGAGCATAATTTCAGCGCAAAGATTTGACTGCTGAACTCTCAGACCCTGAGCTTTTTGGTGCTGCGCGAGTGCTTTGTTCACAGTGTCAGAGAAGACCATATAAGGCTCACCCGTTTGCAGGCGCATTTCCAGAATTTTCTGCCAAAGAGCGCGCGCATCAACCGTTTTAAGAACTTCGTCCGTGTGCGGAGAGCGCAAAGCAAACTCACGGCCTTCTTGTACAGCGAGCATAAATTCATCAGTAATGTTCAAACCATGATGCAAATTCAAAGACTTACGGTTAAAGTCACCGGATGGCTTCCGAATTTCAAGAAACTCTTCGATTTCCGGATGATGGATATCCAGATAAACTGCAGCAGATCCGCGGCGCAGCGAACCTTGAGAAATGGCGAGTGTCAGACTGTCCATAACCCGGATAAACGGGATAATACCGGAGGTCTTACCCGCACGGCCAATTTTCTCACCAATGGAGCGTACCTTGCCCCAGTATGTTCCGATGCCGCCGCCATTTGAGGCGAGCCATACATTTTCATTCCATGCATTTACTATGCTGCCAAGGCTATCGTCGACAGCGTTCAAAAAACAGGAAATTGGCAAGCCGCGCTTTGCGCCGCCATTTGAGAGCACAGGTGTTGCCGGCATGAACCATAGCTGTGACATGTAATCATAAAGTCGCTGTGCGTGCTCTGTATCGTCGCCATAAGCTTCCGCAACGCGGGCAAACATGTCTTGATAGCTCTCGTCTGGAAGCAAATAGCGATCAACAAGCGTCTTTTTGCCAAAGTCTGTCAAAAGGGCGTCACGAGAACGATCCTGCCGAACTTTACCCATAACACGGTTCAAATGTGCACCAGGTGCCTTTGGCTTACCCCGATGAACCGGTTTACGCGCTACGGGACGGTCCAGAACCACCTCTTCTTCTACAAAATTCGTCGCGAGTGCACTTTTTGAGTCTTCAGACATATCTTCCCCTTGTAACGCCTTCCTCGGCGTAAAATGATGTTTCAACAAGCAATTCTTACCCAGCGCGCGTCAACACGCTAAAGAACGACTCAATCTGTTTGGAAACACGGCCCCGCCGCTTTCTTCACTATATATAGTGTTGATTTGCCATCCTTCGTCAATACCTAGTGTGTCGAAAAAAGAAAATTTTTAGTTAACGCTGTGTAAATTTCTTCTAAAGGCTTGGGAAATCACGATTTTTTATTTTTATTTTTTTCACATTCACTGGGCCGCAAAAACGAAGACCCATACGAATGAGACTCTGTCCCTATATATAGGGGAACCAACACCCCAAATTCGACTGAGTTTCATGGCTTGTCACAGACAATTCACTTGGAATCAGAATTTTCGCACGGCAAACTAGCCTTAAATATCACAAAATGGGAAATCACCGAGTATATGAATATCCTTTTGGTCACAGATGCGTGGGAGCCACAGATGAACGGCGTTGTCCGCACGTTATCCGAAACTGTGACTGCACTTCGCGGGATGGGCCATGTCGTTGAAGTCATTGCCCCGTCAGATGGCTATTGGACAATGCCGCTCCCGACATATCCGGATATACGCCTTGCACCTTTTGCGAGAAATGATGTTAAACGCCGGATTGTTGCCTTTGGCCCGGAGGCCGTACATATCGCAACAGAGGGACCGCTCGGGCAAGCCGCTCGAAGCTTATGCCTTCGGTGGGGCATGCCGTTTACTACGAGCTATCACACGAAGTTTCCTGAATATGTAAAAGCAAGGTTTCCCTGCCTCCCCATTTCGATCGCTTATAATTATGTACGAAAATTCCATAATAGCGGCGGGCGTACAATGGTCACAACCCCGTCTATGGTGACGTTCTTGGAGAGGCAGGGGTTTACCAACCTCGCGGCATGGGCGCGAGGCGTGGACACGTCTCTCTTTCATCCAGCCAAGCGCTTTTCACCTAGCGACGTCTACAAAGACCTCCCGCGTCCTGTATTTGTCAATGTCGGACGGGTGGCCGTTGAGAAGAACATAGAGGCATTTCTGGATCTTGACCTGCCGGGCAGCAAAGTTGTCATAGGTGACGGGCCGCATATGAGCATATTAAAGCGGAAATATCCCAGCGCGCACTTTCTAGGCGCAAAATTCGGTGAAGAGCTCGCGCGGCACTTCGCAGATGCAGATGTGTTTGTCTTTCCAAGTAAAACCGACACGTTCGGATTAGTCATCATCGAAGCTATGGCAACAGGTACGCCTGTCGCGGCTTATCCCGTGACGGGGCCCATCGATATTATCCCAGGCAGTCAAGCGGGCGTACTAGACACCGACTTACAAAAGGCGGCCCTGGCCTGCCTAAAGCTTGACCGTAAAGACGCCGTTATCCATGCTAACAAATACTCGTGGGCGCAGGTATCAAATGCATTCTTTGATTATTTAACCCCGGAATATGAGCCCATCGCCCGTAAACGGTGGCGACGATTGCGGCGCCTCGCACTGATTGCCAGTAGCCCCTATCACATCGTGAAAAAAAGTTTGCGGAAAATTTGGCGGTTTATACGTGGAAAATCGTTTTAACGACGCCGCCGACGGAACCTTGAGTGCCTCTCAGTCAATGGTACAATTTTTGCTTCTGTTTGTTTTTCAGTTTTAGACTTAACTTCAATGCCTATCTCTCTATCTAACGCCTTATCTATCTCTGTAGCTGGGGTTAACACGAGCGGGTCTTTGATTTCTAAAGTGGGCTTGTTTTCTGGCACTAGAGGTTGGCTAACAACCAAACTCATTGGCGGTAGCGTCTCTCTCCGTTCACGAGGCGCCATAACGCGATCCGGAAAAGCGCCGCTTTTAAACCCAGCATCCGACCGAGCTGCACGCTTGGGACGCTTAGACACAGCCGCAGGTTCGGGCGGGGAAGCTTCCACTTCGTGCGCGTCAATATCATTTTCAATAAGGTCAACAGGTTCATCTTCTTGGGGCACATCTACTGAAATGAGCTTGATGGGTTTTCGCGGCGAAAGCTCACGCTTTACGACTGAGGCTTGCCACGAATCAAAAACAATACCTTTGTTAAGCTCTTTACCGATTTGGCCCCATTCAGTATTCGTTTCAGTGAATTTTAAATTATCACCGTCGGAAATACCGCGGGCTGTCTCCATCATAGCGCGGGCCGGGCGCATCAAACGCGAAGCTATCCATAATGCCAAAAGAAGCAGAAAGGGCAAGAAAATCGCTGCGGCAATAGCAATCCGTTCTGTAAATGCCTTGAACGGAGCGTAGACGCTGGCCTCACTACGTTCAGCCAGAATAACCCAGTCATTCTGACCGATATTAATCGGCGCATAAGCGGAGATAACAGGGGCTCCAAGATAGTTCTGCGTTTGCATAACACCAGACTCGCCATTAAGCGCCGCGCTTACGGCATCGGTCTCAACGGTTTGCGCCAGTATCGTAGAACGCCCGAGTTTAATTCGCTTCGCAGTATCCTCCAAGCCGCCCGCATCTTTGAACATGCGGACATATGCGTTGAGGTTCGTCTGAGCCATGGGCACATTAGAGCGCATTAAGTAATCACTCCCCGTTAGATAAATGTCCCGGTCACCACGCTCTTTTAATCCAAACGCGGACAGGGCGCTAACCTGCTCCGCTTTGAGCCGCGCAGCCATAATCGCTATTGGGATGTTTTGGTCATAAACTGGGACGGCAACGAAGACGGACGCTTCGCTACGAGCAGGTACATAAAGCTCAATATCCGAAATCTGAAGATCTGATGTGTTTTTCACAGCCTCTACAATCTGCCCAAGGGCCGACTTCGCGAAAGGACCATTATAGACATTCGTGCCGAAATCTATGCCTTTGTTAACGGAATAAATAACGTCGCCTTCGTTCGTATCGATTAATAAAATGTCAGCGAACCCATTAACTGCGGCCATGGACTTTAACTTGTCGTCGTACAAACTGTGTAAAGCCTCGTAGCTTTTTGCGCGGGGTGCTTTGGACGATTTCGGCGGAGCATTAAAAACATTCTGTAAATGCCGCGCGGCACGAGTTTTAGGGCCATATATATCGTAAGACGCATTAGGCACGCCTAATGATTTTGCGATAGGCGGAAGTGCGCGGCGTTCGTAATAATCACGCACATTTGAAGACGTGTCTGCCAAAACTGTTTCGCCGCCTTGATTTACATTCCGATATGCAGTTTGCAAATCCGTCACGGCTGTCGCCACAACAACATCGCGGGACAGACGACTAACAGCCTTAGTTTTCTTGTCGAAAAATTCTACTATCTGAGTTGATTTCGCATCGCGTAGCGCCTCAATGTCCGTAAAAGCCGCTTGACTAACGGCTTGCCGCGATTGGTAATATGAGAGACCTCCAAACGCCGCGCCGCTGACAATAGCAGTCAGTATAATGGTGACGGTGATTTTAGATTTAGTCTTCATGTTAGGCCTGATTATAAGACGCTCAGCGCCAATGTCTCGAAGGATTACATGTAAATCATTATGGTAACTAAAGTCTTATCTACACCGGGTTAAATGTTATCTTCAGTCATTTTAATTATCTGAATGAATTTAAAGCCCTTAAACATGTATCACTCAGGATAATTATTAAACCACTTAGGCTCTAAGGACGTGGGAAATCGATCTATTGAGCTGCCTCACATTCCCTTAACGTCTCGCCCTCGCAAATGTTTTTTAATGATATCTTTCTGTAAACGTAAGGTCAAAATTTTTCGGGTCTCAACACAGTCACATCTGACAAGGTTAGCAAACCAATATGCGAGCCGATGAGGTTTTCCAAAGCATCGATGACTTTCTCCACACAGTCATTATCCATTACCGAGAGAATCATGAGCATATCTTGACTCGCCGACAGATCCGTACCGCGTTGCCAGCGCATGCCGCCCCCGTAACCTGCCGTCGCTGGAAACGCTGTATACCCCTTAACCCCAGCCTCTTCTAGAATGCGGCAGGCCCGTTTAAAGGCAGGCTTCTCAATGATAAGTTCCAAGCGTTTTTTTGCGAACATTATTGTCTCCTAAGCTCCGGCCCATTGGGCGAGGACGATGTACAGGGGTATGCCCAAAGTCAGATTAAACGGGAATGTTACGCCAAGCGATAGGGTTAAATAAATTGAGGGCTGAGCTTTAGGGAGCGCTAGGCGCATGGCGGCGGGCACGGCAATGTAAGAGGCGGACGCCGCTAGCGTAATCAGCAATGCAGCATCACCGACAGATAGCCCCATGCCCCAGCATATTAAGGTGGTCATCGCAGCCCCGATGAGTGGCATAGTAATACCAAAGGACAAAGCCCCAGCATCAAGTTGTCTCCAGCCTTGGCGCAAGCCACGCCCCGCATTTAAACCCATGTCGAGCAAAAAGAGACACAGCACGCCTTGGAACGGCGTCACAAAGAACGGCGATATTTTTTCCATCCCAGCTTCACCTGTTATCCACCCGATAGCGAGCGCACCAACGAGGACAACAACAGAAGCGTTGAGGAAGACTTCGCGAAACAGTTCGCCTTTTTCCGACCCCGCGACTTCGCCGCTCTTCTTCATGCCGCGCCTGGCCAGCATGAGCGCCGACATAATTGCTGGCACCTCCATGAGCGCCGCCATCGCTACCATATAGCCCGACACCGCAATACCGGCCAGTTCGAGCGCCTGCGTGGCCGCCACGAATGTCACGATAGAAATAGACCCGTAATGTCCGGCCGTCGCGGCAGCGTCTATTCGGCTCATTTTACTCGTCACCCTCAGCAACATGTATGCGAGGAACGGCATGCCAAAGGATAGAATTAAAGCCACCGCCGCGATGCCGAAAATTTCCGGCGATAGCGCAGTCTTAGACATTTCTACGCCGCCTTTTAGGCCAATCGCCATCATGAGATAAATGGCGAGGCCTTTAGCAAAGCTTTCCGGAACGCTCATTTGCGAACGCATCAACGCGGCGCCGAGTCCTAAAACAAAGAACAGAACTATCGGGGATAATAACGTCGAGAGTATGAGGTCGGCGGACATAAATTATTATCCCATCACAGCAATCGGTGTTTTGCGTAAGTTTTGCAGGTCCGCAGGCTCGCCGATAATTGCGACCTCGTCAGTCTCGCGCAAATCCGTCTCAGGCGTCGCGACGATAATTTTACCGTCTCGTTCAATCATGGCGATGAGGCAGGAGGCCGGTAGCGAGACTTCGGCAATTTTACGGCCCGCTTGCTCAAGCAGTTTCGGGAAGTCTTTGACCGGGCCGTGCAGGAAATGATCATCTCGCATGAGCACTTCATTCATGTCGCGCTCGGACGTCAAGGCGAGCCAACGCTGTTCGAAATGCTCGCTTTGCACAACTTCGGCCAAATGCCCAGCCAGTCGCAAATCAAGCCCGACGGGTTTGGTTGGGACAAGTAAGAACATAAGCGTATGCGCCTCACTTGCCATGGGGACGTTGACTTTGGCTTGGGGGCCAAAACGAAAGACGAACAGTTCAGGCTCCACAACATCCGGGTGCGTTTTGTAAGCAATATTTACTCGCGGACTAATCGGGTGAAGATAAAGCGCATCTTCAGCCAAGGCCTCTTCGATAATTTCAGGCTTAAGATCAAATCGCTCAAGGCCTTTTGCCTTCATGATGTCCCCAATATGTGAGAGGTTATAAATCCCGTAGCGGAAGTCCATCATGACCGAGCGCGCAATAAGGCCCTCATATGAAAGATTCTCGTCTTGTGTGCGGTCATGAATGATTGTCATCAATTCACGCTCCAAGCCCTCATAACGCTGCTGCCCCAAACGTTGATGGATGTGAAAAATCGCGCCCCGGCGTTCGAGATTACCCGACGCATAAAAGTGATACCAGAGCACACATCCAATAACGACCATGCCGGTGAAGGCAATCGCGAGAACACCCATTTCAATAATGAGCCAGAATGAAATCAGGATACCCATGATCTGGAGCCACGGATAGAACGGCGCTTTATAACCAGGTTTATAAGTTGGGATTTGCGCCTCTCGCATGACGATAACTGCGACACACACAAGGCCAAATAATAATAGCTGGAATGCACTAGCGAGCTTAGCGACCGAGGCGACATCAAAGAGCAATAGCACAGAAATCATTGCAATGACCGTCACAATAATTGCAACAGTCGGTGTCCCGTATTTACCGATTTTGCTCAGGCGCTGCGGTACAAGCTTATCTTTCGCCATCGCGTAAGGGTAGCGGGAGGCAGACATAATCCCGGCATTACCCGTAGAGGCAAAGGCAGCAATCGCTGCGACCACAATCAGAATTACGCCAAGATCATAAGGCATCCAGCCTAGGAACTCTCGGCCCGCATCTGCGATAGGCGTTAAGCTGCCGTAGAGGGCTTCGGGATCCAGAACTTTGATTAGAACCATGGTCCCTAGCGTGTAGATAATTGTCGCCGTAATCAGCGAAAGCGTCATGCCGAGTGGGATATTTCTATCCGGGTTTTGCACCTCTTCCGCCACGCTCGCGACTTTTGTCAGACCTGCGTAAGAGACGAAAACCAAGCCGATTGTTGAAACAAACCCGACAAGGCCGGACTTAAAGAACGCCCCATGTCCAGCTTCGGGGGTAAGGATAGTTGCCAGACCAGTTTCACGGAGGCCGGCAATTACAAAAGCGATAAGAATCACAACAAGTGTTGTCACCAGTATACGCTGTAATAGCGTTGTTTCCTTGGCCCCGAAAATATTGATAAGTCCGAACGCTATCGTTAGCAAAATAGCGGTTATGGTGAAAGGCAAATCGAGATAGATGCCCAAATAAGCCCCCATACCCACAAGCGCGAAGGAGCTTTTAAAGACCACAGCAATCCAGGATCCCAGCCCGCCAATTGTGCCCATGAGCGGACCCATGGCGCGGTCTAGGAAGTAATAGGTCCCTCCAGCCTTTGGCATAGCCGTGGATAATTCCGCCATACAATACATAGCGGGCAATATAAGGAACCCCGCGAGCAGATACGCAAGCCACACAGAATTACCCGTATAAGACGCTGCAATCCCCGGAAGCAGGAATAAGCCGGAGCTGAACATAGCCCCTGTCGACATCGCATAGACGTCGAACAGGGTTAAGTTCTTTTTGAGTGTTTTAGCCTCAGACATATCAGTCCCTTTAGTCTCAGCTTACGCTGTGCGAATCTTTAAGGCGATTCTATCGCAGGTTTTGCCTCAGCGGTAGTAACTTCTGGCGCTTTGCAGAAGATACGTAGGACCACAAAGCCGACAACACCGGAGGCAATAGACCCCATCAGGACCCCAAGACGGACCGCGTTGAGGGTCTCGTCGCCGTCAAAAGCCAGCGTTCCTATAAAGAGACTCATTGTGAAGCCGACACCTGTGAGACAGGCGATGCCGTAGAGTTGCCCCCAATTTGCATCGCTTGGCAATTTTGCGAGGCCAATTTTTACTGCAATCCAAGAGAATGAAAACACACCGACCTGCTTACCTACGAAGAGGCCAAGTGCAATGCCTAATGGTAGAGGCGCTAAGACATCGCTGAAGGTAATGCCAGCAAGTGAAACACCCGCATTTGCGAACGCAAAGAGCGGCAATATGAGGAACGCCACCCAAATATGAAGGCCATGTTCGGCGCGGTGCAGCGGTGAGCTTTTGTTTGGATCTTTTGCGTGAAGCGGAATGGCGAGGGCTGTGATCACGCCCGCCAGTGTAGCGTGGACACCTGATTTAAGAACACACGCCCAAACAAAAACGCCGATAAGCGCGTATGGCGTAATGCGTGTGATATGCATACGGTTAAGCGCAATCAGGCCTGCTACGCCGACTGCGCCCCACCCAAGCGCCACGAGAGATAAATCTTGCGTGTAGAACAAAGCAATAATGATGATGGCCACGAGGTCATCAATAATAGCGACGGCGAGTAAAAGAATTTTCATGGACACAGGTACGCGCGACCCGACAAGCGCGAGGATGCCGAGGGCAAAGGCGATATCCGTCGCGGCAGGAATGGCCCAACCTTTTGCCATGACCGGGTCAGACGCATTGAAATACAAAAAGACCAAAGCCGGAATGATGACGCCGCCAATGGCTGCAAATATTGGCAGGGAGGCTTTATCAAAACTAGAAAGCTCACCCTCTAAAACCTCGCGCTTAATTTCGAGGCCGACAAGGAAGAAGAAAATCGCCATTAGGCCGTCATTAATCCACAAGAGGAGAGGCTTGGCAATTTCAAAGGCGCCGAATTGAACCTCGACGGGCGTGGACAAGAAGCTGGAATAAAATCCACTAAGCGGCGAATTATTGGCGACGAGCGCCATGAGCGCAATAAACATCAATACGAAACCCGCAGAGGTTTCGTATTTGAGAAAGTCCTGAATTTTATTCACAATACGAGGCATGTCTTATCCAATATAAATTAGCCGGCTCGCGTTTGTGCGAGTCGGCATTTCTCTTAAAATTTTAGATGTATTTAGGCGGCGGGATTACGGTTTGTTATACTGCGGCTGTTCCGAGGAAGATCATAAGGCCAACAAGCGCTAGCTCCGCCTTCATTTTCCCAATCTGCGATTTCGCGTTTCGTGCAAAAGTCATGTGTTGTCTCCTTTGACGGGGTTCGTTCTCGGCCTAAAACCATGACGAACGAATAGTTCCAGCGGTCGCAAGAACTGGCCTACGGCGAGAGCGGCGACGGCGCGGTATCGTGTTGACAGGGCCGGCTAATGCTAGAGTTTTGTATGATGGACATGCGGTGTCTACTAACGCTGCGATCGTACTTGGTAATGTCTTCTTATTGAGTGAGCGTAACATTTTTATCTCCTTTTCTGTTCGCAAGAGAAGTAGTAGGCGAAAGATTGACATAGTTAAAATATAAATATACTTTCTTTTATAAAGTTTTTTCCTATGAATACATTGTCTTGAAAGCCAATCTTTATGAAACCCACCTTGAGACAAATGCAATACCTCATTGCTGTGGCGGATACCGGAACATTTGGGGAGGCTGCCAAGCGCACATTTGTCAGCCAACCGAGCCTTTCTGCTCAAATTAAAACGATGGAAGACCATATTGGCGTGCCTCTGCTTGAACGCGGACGGCACGGGGCCATGCTCACCCCTGTTGGCGTAGACATGGTGGCCCGGGCGCGCATCGTATTAAGGCAGGTCGAAGAAATGAAAGTGCTGGGCCGCGAAGCCGGGGGCACATTAGCCGGGCGGCTTAAACTGGGCGTACTGCCAACTGTCGGCCCCTACCTTCTCCCGCAAGCCACCCGTAAGCTCCACAAAACCTATCCCGATTTACGGTTATTTGTCCGCGAGGAACGAACATTAGATTTACAAGACCACCTGTCCTCGGGGCAGTTTGATGTCATTATCTCCACGCCCGAAGACCACCCGGACACTAAAAACATTCCGATAGTCAAAGAGAACATTTATATCTGTATTGCACCGGATGATCCGTTAGCAAACACACGTGACCCCGTAAATTTGCGTGAATTAAAAGGTCGTGAGTTCCTGACTTTGGGACATGGTCATAAATTTGCTACAGTCGTCAAGAATCTCGCCGCTAAAGCTGGCGCGACGACGAACGGAGAGTATGAAGGCACAAGCCTCGATGCCATCCGCCAAATGGCCTCCATGGGCGGTAATGTTGCGGTACTCCCGAGTCTTTATGCAATTTCAGAAGCCAAGCGTGATTCACAGCTTATTGTCAGGCCCATCAATCACCCTTTAGCCCAAAGACAAATCAGCTTAGTTTGGAGGTATTCATCGCCCCTTGCAACTAAGTTTGAAAAAATTGGTAAGGTCTTCTTCAATATCGCGAATGAAATCATGGATTAATCGCAGGTAGGTTTTCCATTGATGAGCATGGCCTTAGTTCGTCTGCCCGAGTGAGGACAGTATTCAAATTAGGATAACCTTATTTTTCGAAAAAGGCCTTCACGGTTGACCCGTTGGCAATGCCATTGACAAGTTTCCTCCCTTTCAATGGGCGAGCCCTCGAGCTCGTTAACCTTTCATTTGGCGCTTTCAAAATGGCATGGCCAATTTGCCAGACTAGGCTTGCCCGTTCGCGCGCAGAGGTATAAAGGCGGCCCCATGTTTGACTTAGAACTCTTTTTCTCCGCCTTTGCGGTTTTGTTTGTGATTATCGACCCGCCAGGATGCGCGCCGATTTTTGCAACGCTGACCAATGGCACGTCCCGCGCTCATCAAAAGAGAATGGCATTTAAGTCCGTGACCATCGCCTCAATTATTCTGCTGCTCTTTGCTTATGGCGGAGATTTTGTATTCGGCAAGCTTGGGATTAGCCTCGATGCTCTGCGCATTGCGGGCGGCATTATGCTGTTCATGATAGGCCTTAATATGGTGTTTGAGAAACGCACCGAAACCCGCGAAGAGCGCGCGGAAGAAATGCTGGATGAGACCGAAAATCCCGAAGATATTTCGGTCTTTCCTATGGGCATTCCGATGATTGCCGGCCCCGGAACAATGGCATCATTATTGATTATGATGTCCGAGGCACCGGCCTTAGCTCAACAGATTTCTATTTTAGCCGCCCTAATTGTAACGCTGCTCATCACCCTAGTGACCTTCTTGATCGCAGGACCGATTATGAAACTTCTCGGAAAAAGCGTCACCGATGTGATGACACGGGTCTTCGGGGTCTTGCTCGCAACGCTGGCGGCACAGTTCTTAATTGACGGTGTGCGCGGGGCGCTGTTTTAATCTAGCGCTACCAATGTAAACCGGACGCACTTGGACGCGGCCGGCGTAGGAAAACAATCTGAGCCAATTTTTTGGGCTTAGCCGAACGTGCCGCAAGCGCAGCACCAATTTTTAAACTTCGTTCGCCCTTACGAGTTTTTTGAATGGAAACATTTTTAGCCATAACAGCTTCTCCCAGTTCTAATTATTTTAACGGAGTAAATACCCCAAACTGAACCCAAGATTAATGCACTTTTTAGAGGTGCTCTAGCGGGATTGGCGGGACGAGGCTTTAGGCTGGAATGCCTTCAACCCGTTAAGGCCTGATACATCTTTCAAAATAGCTAACAACGACACGGATTGTTCGAGCTCAACTTGCTCGCGCTGGTTCCATTCGGCAAAGAAATTACGGGGGGGTTTCTGTTTGTTGAGATCATGGGTCATGTGCTTCTCCTATAAGTGTTACTTAGCGCTGTTATGTAACACGCCGATGGCATTTCCATGATATCATGGTCATTTACAGGTAAGCGTCATAAAAAAAGGCGCCCCGAAGGACGCCTTGCACAATTTTTGTAAGGCCTAACGAGAGGCTAGATAGCTGCTAACTTGCTCTCTTGCTGGGCAAGAAGATAATAGAACGTCACGCGATTTTTCATGTGGTCATTCGCCATTGTCTCGCAAACCGCCATAACTTTGGCATCAAGTTCAGCTATTTCACCATTAACGCCAAGGTGCTTTGTCAGCCATGAATCGCGAACTGTGTTGCGCTCTGTCTCGTCAGAGCAGGCCACAAATTTCCCGTCTTGGCTTCTCAAAGCGATACCGCAGTGATCTACAATTTTCTTGACGATGACAGGGTCGGCAAACTTGTCATAGGCGCGAACACCGACAACGTAAGCTTCGTAACGATCATCTTTTTGAATAGCCGTCGCCGACATAGCTGATGCGATGGTTGGTTTAGAGACAGACGGGGATTTCACTTTCTGCGTTGTTACAGTTGCCTTAGCGACAGGTGTATCAACGACAACTTTTGTGACTGCCGCAGCCTTGGGCGTTGTTTTTGTAGTCACAGTTTTTTTGGAAATGGGCTTTTTTGCCGCTTTTTTCTTAACAACAGTTTTTTTAGCTGTTCTCTTTTTTGATGTAGTCTTCTTGGCCGCAGGTTTCGTCTTTGTTTTTGTCGTCTTAACTTTGATATCGACAACATTGCTTGGACGGATAGCATCGCGGACTTTGGACGCGCTTTCATTGACCTTTGATTGAGCGTCTTCGAAAAGGTCGCCCGCTTGGGCTTCGATTTCTTCGCCCTTTTGAACAAGGCGATCGAACCATTCGTCCGAGTTTCCGCGGATAGAATTAAGGCGCGCTTGGGCTTCTTCATAAGCTACGCCGTACATGCCGAGATAGGCGAGCGCCGCGCGGCGAACCATAGAGCCTGTTTTGTGAGCAGCGTCTTCCACGGCGTCCACAGTTTCATTGATATTCTTTTTTGCAGTCTTTGCAGTTTTCGATGCCATGAGGGGCCTCCTAATTAAATTCTTATGAGTTAACCATAGCCTTGAATTTTAGAAATCGCCTCCTAACATAAAACCAAAGCACAAAAAAAGAGACGCAAGCTCTATGCTTACGTCTCTTAAATTTTGCTCGGTGTGACCCGAGAGGATTTGAAGAAAATTACTCTTCGGCAGGCTTCTCTTCTGCAGCCGCGTCAGCCGCTGGGGCTTCCTCAGCAGCAGCTTCCGGAGCTGCGTCTTCTGCAGGGGCGTCTTCTGCAGGAGCTTCTTTTGCAGCAGCTTCAGCTTCTTTCGCCGCTTCGTCAGCCGCCTTTTTAGCTTCTTTCGCCGCTTCCTTAGCTTCAGCTTCAGCGATCTTACGCGCCTCTTCTTTTTCTTTTTTATCGATGATTAGCTGCTCAGCTTTCGCGCCGGGCTTGCCTTTGTTCGGGTTGTTACCCGCTTTCCATTCCCAGAGACCCGCAGCGCCGAGGAAACGTGCAACGCGCTCTGTAGGGCGTGCGCCTTTGCCGAGCCATTCTTTGACTTTTTCTTCGTCAAAGGTCACGCGGTTTGGATCGTCTTTGGCGAGCAAAGGATTGTAAGAACCAATCCGTTCGATGTAACGGCCATCACGCGGGGAGCGCACATCGGCAATTACGATACGGTAGAAGGGACGTTTTTTGGCGCCGTGACGGGCCAATCTGATTTTAATAGCCATGAGTTTTTCCTTTTAGATGTCTATTGGTTGAATTTCGTTATTTCTTTTTCTTTGGGCCGCCCAAACCTGGTAGCCCTCCTAGTCCAGGCAGTCTTCCGCCGCCTAAGCCCGGCAAGCCTCTCGGCATTTTACCACCGCTCATTTGTTTCTGCATATCTTCGAGCATCTTCGGATCCATACCGCCCATGTCCGGCATTCCACCGCCGCCCATGCCACCCGGCATTTTTGGCATACCCGGCATGCCGCCCATAGATTTCATAAGTCCGGCCATGCCGCCCTTTCCCATCTTTTTCATCATGTCCGACATCTGGCGGTGCATTTTGATGAGCTTATTCACCTCTTGCACGCTCATGCCAGAGCCAGCGGCTATGCGTTTCTTACGGGATGCTTTGAGAATACCCGGGTTCTTACGTTCTTCGGCGGTCATAGAATAGATGATGGCCTGTTGCTGCTTGAGAAGGTGGTCATCAATACCCCCCGAAGCATCGAGCTGTTTTTTCATTTTGCCCATGCCCGGCATCATTTTCATTAGGCCACCCATGCCGCCCATTTTTTGCATTTGCCCAAGTTGTTTGGCGAGGTCGTCAAGATCGAAGACGCCCTTCTCCATTTTCTTGGCCATTTTCTCGGCTTCTTTGGCGTCGATAACTTCGGTTGCCCGCTCCACCAAGGAGACAATATCGCCCTGACCCAGGATCCGTCCCGCAAGACGTTCCGGGTCAAAGGCTTCGAGGGCGTCAAGCTTTTCGCCTGTACCGAGGAACTTAATCGGAAGACCTGTAACCGCGCGCATAGATAAAGCCGCGCCGCCGCGTCCGTCGCCGTCAATCCGCGTCAGGACGAGGCCCGTCAGCGGGAGTTGAGCATTAAACCGCTCAGCCGTCGCCACGGCGTCTTGCCCGGTGAGCGCGTCAGCCACGAGAAGCGTTTCCGTTGGCTCTGTGATGCGAGCAATTTCTGCGACTTCCGCCATCAGCTCTTCGTCAATCGTTGTCCGGCCAGCTGTATCAAGGAAGACAACATCATAGCCGCCTTTTTTGGCTTCACTCATGGCGCGCTTGGCAATTTTTACGGCGCTCTCGCCTCTAACAATCGGGAGGAAGCCTACGCCGACTTGATCCGCCAAAATACCGAGTTGGTCCATCGCCGCAGGGCGGTTCGTATCGAGCGAGGCGAGGAGAACTTTTTTCTTCAGGCGGTCTTTAAGATATTTCGCGACCTTTCCTGTTGTCGTCGTTTTACCTGAGCCCTGCAAACCGGCCATCAAGATAGCAATTGGCGGGCGGGCTTTTAGGTTAAGGTCAGATGTCCGCGCGTTCGCTTCTTGCGCTTCGTCGCTTTCGTCCAATGTGCCGCCCAGCATTTCAACAAGACCGTCATGAACGATTTTGACAATCTGCTGTCCAGGTTTAATCGACTTAATGACTTTCTCGCCAACCGCCTCGACTTTAATCTTTTCAATGAAGGATTTAACGACCGGCAAGGCGACATCAGCCTCAAGCAAGGCGACACGGATTTCCCGCATAGCTGTGGCCACGTCTTTCTCGGACAACGCACCTTTGCCGGTTATGCTGTCGAAGACATTGCCAAGTCTATCGCCTAAGGCTTCAAACATTCTCGTTCCTCAAAAACACAATACATAACAAGCCCCGGTGGATGTTCACATCGACCGGAGGACCCCGTCTGCATCGTCCTTAAAAGGTGTCGCACAGATCAGAGCGCACATTGAGATTGCGCGGATTTGGGGGCTTTTAGCGGGGCGGCATCAGAGTGTCAACGCCAGATAAAAGATCTATTTTTCTGGATAAGCCTTAATCGCCGCCTGTAAAATAATGTCCGCTTCTTCCTTATCGCCATAACCGAGTGCCTTCATCTCGCCGCTACCCTTATAGCTTTCAAACCATTTTTGAATAATTGCAGTGATGCCAACAAATTCTTTGTCCAACTGGCTCACAGACTCTAGCGTGTAAAAAGGCGTGTCTTTGAGAACTGCGACCAATTTATCATCCTGTTCGCCGCCATCGAGTAATTTCAAAACGCCAATGAGTTTCGCCTGAACCACTGCGCCCCGCTCAACGGGCGGGCCAAGAACAATAACGTCCAAAGGATCACCATCACCGCCCTCGTCTTTCGGCAAAAGTGTCCGGGGTATCATCCCGTAATTCCCCGGATACCCCAAATACTGTACCACACGAGGTTTACCGTTCTTAAGTTCCCAATGCAGTAGACCGTCTGATTTATTGACTTCCCATTTAGCCGTTGTGCCTGTGGGGATTTCGATGACCACTTGAATGTCGCCGCCAACAACAGGTTCGAAACCGCTGACATAATGATGCTTGCCCGTTACAGGCTGCGAACTCTCTTCACTGGCAGCCGAACTGTGAACTGATCTTTGTATGTCAGACTGGCACGCCATTAAAAACGACGTCATTATGACAAGACCATACGCCCTGAGAGAATTGTACATGATACTGAAACTCGACTATTAAAACCAAAACCCACGTAATAGATTCTGACTGCGAATCATATAGGTGTCATGAATATTTCACAAAGCAACCCACGCGTTTACGTTTGACCGCGCCTTAAAACTTCAAGAGTTTCATGCAAAGTTGAAAGAAACCGAGATCTGTCTTTTGCTTGAAACGGCGGCGGACCGCCTACTGTAGGCATTTCGGCCCCCGCGCGAAGGTCAGCCATAATTGCCCGTGTTGCGACTGCTGACCCAATAGAGTTTTCCGTAAAGGGCTTTCCGTTTGGCCCAATGACCTTGGCCCCGGCCTTCAAGCAACGGTCCGCCAGTAAAATATCCGCTGTGATAACAACTGTATGCTGGCTTGCGCGCTCCGCGATATAATCATCCGCCGCATCAAATCCGTCGCTCACAGTAACAAGTGTAAACATCTCATGCCGCGGCACGCGTAAGAAACTATTGGCTACGATGATGACAGGCACCCCGTGACGTTCGGCCACCCGGTACGTTTCATCCCTCACGGGGCATGCATCTGCATCTATAAATATTTGCAAGCTCATAAATCCCGCTTGCCCAAAAAAAACGCCCCCGTCCAATATTATTTGGACAGGAGCGCCTCAGAGGTGACTCGTTATTCTGTTATAATTATGTTTTAACGGGGTAACATCCCTTACCAATTTTTTTACACAAGCTCTGTGTGGCCTGTTTTGTAAAAGGTCCCGCTTGCAGCAGGTATAGTGTTTTATCGCCTTTGCGTTTTGGCTTGGCGAGGGCGCTATAGTCGGTTAGATCCCCCGGGACATTTGTTGTCGACTGCCACCAAGCTTTTTTGGCATTCTCGATGGAAGAAAACGCGCCGATCTGAGCGTAATACCCATTTTCAGTATCCGTCTGTCCGTAAGTCGCGATGGCAACTGTGCCGGCCTCAAGTGTCGGCCGTATGTCGCTTTTCAACGCCTTCGCAGATTTCGGAGCCGGAGCGGCCACTGTCATCGCGATTGGCAATTCTTGATCTGCACTTACAAATGAGCGTTTAGATTCCGGCGCTGCAGGTTTAACAGCAGCGACTTTAGGCTCGGCGGTCTTCGCAGCAGGCGCAGCAGCTCCCCCTAGAGTGAAGGCCCGCGTTCTATCAGCCCGTTCATCTGTTTCCGGCATGCTTGCAACTTTTGGTTCTGGTAATTGTCCGCGCGAAGCTTGCAAAGCGATGTTTCTAGCCGAATCTTGGTCCTGCATGCTGCCGAAAGCTCCAGCGCGCATCATCTGCAATTCCATTTTGAGGCGGTTAATTTCCAAATCATAAAGCTTCGAACAATCGACGCGCTTTGGACGCTTACCTAAAGGAACTGTTACGCGTCCGTAAAAAGATGTAGACTCACGGTCAAAGATATCCTGAGACCCTATCACGCCCATATCTAGCGAAGGACCGCCAGATCCAATCGCGGACTGGCAACTAATGCCGCCTGAACCGCGAACGATATCTTGGCCGTGCGTTGACGGCGCTGTTGGCAACGAAAATCCCTGCTGATTATACGAACTTGAACTGTTCGGCAGAATAAGGGGTTGCCCGGCGCCATTTCCATTTTGGAGGCCCGTCTGCGCAAAGGCAGCCGTTCCTAATAAACCAAAACTCGTAACACTAAGAGCCGTTCCTAGGACAAGCGTCTTGCTATATATTTTCCACATACTTCACCTCTATAAGCCGATCCCTTACCATTTACGCGGGGCGTAATGGAATGACAGAGATAAACTTGTTTAAATTTTTCACCTTTGAACGGCACCATGGCTGTCACAACGAGTTCCTGCCCGGCGCCTAAGAAAGCCGATTTATGCGTGGTATAACCACCTTCCACCGGGTTCCAATCCATATCGAATAATTCGATATGACTTATTTGGCCTTGATCATAAGTATTTTTGATGTGCACTTGAAACATGAAACTCTCCGCAAAGGAGGTAATTTCTTTTTTCATAGGCGCGACGCTCTGCGCAAATGCCGAAGCACTTGCGCAAAGCGTAACCATTAATCCTGTAACAAGACGTTTCATAATTATTGTGCCACGCAACGAAGCGTCGCAACGAGTTCATACTGACCACCGGAATAAGCGCCTGCGCCCTTATCAGCTGTCGCATTAATCACAAGTTCAGATGGACCAAAGCCCAAACCTGTTTGGACAGTCCCGTCCACTTCACCTGAAGTCACAAGACCAACCGGAATGGAATAGCTTGTTGTAAATGTCGTATCGTTCCCGGCGTTTAACGGTTTTTGTGTCCACGCCACTGGCGCGATAACCTCAACAACACTTGCATCGCTGTTCGTCACTATAGTTGCTGTACCAGGTATGCCGCCTGCATTTTTACTTGAGAGTTGTGACGTCTCAGCATTTGCTGCCAATACGCCATCTGTTGCAACAACGATTGTACAAGAGTCGAGGATAAGACCTGTAAAGCTGATATCATCGTCAACCGCAAATGCAGAGCTAGATGTCATTGCTACGAGTAATGCACCTGCTCCTACTGTTTTTAGAATTTTCATAATGTTTTCCCTAATTTGTTAGTCGTAACCCCAAGTTACAATTAGGAATGTACGCAATCCTCATTTCAATATGGCTAAGCCTTAAGGTTAACCCCTGATTAAAATCGGTAAAATATGCAATTATATCCTTGAAATTTCAACCAGTCCTTGCGCGTGCAATTAACTATTTGAAATCTCAATTAATTCCGAAGTCCATACCGGCACTAGCTCTCCAGCACGGCCATACCGGTTTTCGTCAAACCAGTGTGACCCTGCTGAAGGTTCTAGATTTATCTCCAAAGTTCGCGTCCCCATAGTCTTCGCCATTTGCACAAATCCTGCCGCCGGATACACAGCGCCGCTCGTTCCGATGGATACAAAAAGATCACAGTCTCTGAGCGCGGCTTCGATGCGGTCCATCTCATAAGGCATTTCGCCGAACCAGACGATGTCAGGCCGTGGTGCGCTTCGAGTCTTACAAGCCGGGCAGACTGTTTCAACGCTAGACTCGCCCTCGAAATCCCAACGCCAACCACACGCGCCGCAAAGCATAGATGTCAAAATACCGTGCATGTGCAGCACAGTCTTCGCCCCGCCGCGTTCATGCAAATCATCTACATTTTGGGTCACAATCAATAAGGACCCCTCGTTTTCTGACAGATGTGCTTCCAACCTTGCCAGGGCTTTATGTGCCGGATTAGGCTCAACTGTCTTGAGTGCGGCACGGCGGAGATTGTAGAAATGATGCACTAAAGCAGGATCAGCCGCGAACCCTTCCGGCGTCGCAACTTGCTGGACAGGGTATTGCTCCCAAAGTCCGCCTTTTGCCCGAAATGTATCTATCCCGCTTTCTGCGGATATCCCTGCGCCCGTCAACGCAACTATGTTTTTGCTATTCATGGTTTCCCCTCGTATTCATTATATTATGTCTTATAAATCTGTTCTATTCGTTTGCCTTGGCAATATTTGCCGTTCTCCTACAGCTGAAGCTGTGTTCCGTAAGCGCGCGGCGGAGGCGGGGCTCGACATTAAAATTGACAGCGCTGGCACGGGCGCGTGGCATGCGGGGGAAACGCCGGACGCGCGCGCCATGGAAGCGGGCGAGCGCAGGGGATACAGTTTTGCAGGTCAGGCGGCCCGCAAGGTGAGTCCTAGCGATTTTGCCGAGTTCGATTACATTCTAGCCATGGATGATGAGAACTTGCAGCACCTTCAAAGCCTACGCCCTGCAACATATTCCGGAACATTGACCCTTTTTTTGGACTTCGCCCCCCGCATATCCAGCTCCGAAGTTCCGGACCCCTATTACGGCGGTACCGACGGTTTCGAAAATGTCATCGACCTGATCGAGGCCGCGAGCGATGGATTGATAAAGACGCTGTGCTAAAATCTATTTCCCCAATATATCGTCAATCCGGCGCTGAGCGATCGGATGGTAACCTGGGCGCGCAGCCTCATAAAGATCAGCCGTCCACATTTTTATATCCTCATTCTCAATGCCGTTGAGCGCGCCGTAAAGACGGTAGATGAACTTCCCGCGGCCGACGGTCATAAGGAACTCTTCCAGGTCAGGATAGGCCGGCTCGTAACCACGCTTGATAGCTTGCATATACCACGCGAAAGCTGTCTCCGCATTCTGCGTACCTGTTAAAGAAAACGCATCATCTAATTCGGCAAACTGCGCACCTGTGACAGTCTCGGGAAGATTGTTGATGAAATGTAGCCATTCATGGGTCGACCATTTATCGGCTACGTTTTTCAAGCCTTTAATATCCTGTGTCCCGGAGAGCCAAGCGTCCGTTGTCGCTTCGACCTTCGCAAAAGCATCTGACACAGGCTTCCGCGCCGTCTCAGGGATGCCCGGCCCGTAAACCCAGGCGTCAATTTCTGCCCGCGTTAGGGCGTCAGGATTATCTTTATGCAAATTTTCGTGCAGATACGCGATGAACTCTTCTGTCGTGACACTTTGAAAAGCGTGATCATTAAACCAAGCTTTTAGGAATGGATCAAATTTCTCACGGCCAAAACGATCTTCGAGGAAAAATAGAAAATTTGCACCTTTAATATAGGAGACAAGCGTGAAAGCGTCATCGGGGTGTTCCAAATTTTCCGGCAGTTTAAGATGCGTCAGCTCTGGACTTTTCGCCTCAGCAACAGCGCGCTTTAGCCCTTCCATGTCCAGCACCTGCTCCATGACGGCGCGGCCTTCCCCGTATAGATCTTCCATGACGCGGTTTTCAACATAGGACGTGAAGCCCTCATTCAGCCATGCATCGCGCCAGCTTGAATTCGTCACCAAGTTTCCGGACCAAGAATGCGCCAATTCATGGGCAACAACATTGGTCAGGCTCTTATCGCCAGCAATCAATGTCGGCGTCATAAATGACAGGCGCGGATTTTCCATTCCGCCAAAAGGAAAGCTCGGCGGGAGGACGATGAGGTCATAGCGCCCCCAACGATACGGCCCGTAAAGCCGCGTATTGGCCTCTTCCATCAGCGGCGTTTCCTCGAACTCTTCAGCAGACGCATCGAGAATATATTGCTCGGCATAGACGCCGATATGATCGTTGATCGCTTTGAACTTGATATCACCAACAGCAATCGCAATCAGATAAGACGGAATCGGCTGAGGCATATTAAACGTATAATCTCCGTTCTCGTTCTGGCCATCTTGCGACGCGCTCATCAGCGGGAGCAGACCGTCCGGCACACGCAGAGTTGCAGAATAAGTATGGCGGACGGCAGGCGTATCCTGGACAGGCGTAATCGTCCGAGCATTTAAAGCTTGCGCCTGAGAGAACAGATAAGGTTTCTTTTTCCCCGCGGTCTGCTCCGGCGATAACCACTGCAACCCTTCTGCTTCGGGGGACGTGCGATAAGAGACACGCACGTGTTTGTCAGTCTCACCAATATTGACTGTTAGCTTGGAGCCCATGATTGTATCAGCATCGCCCAGCGTATACTCCGCAGGCGTCCAATCTTCATCAGACCCCGAGGTTGCGACAGCTTTGATGAGCAAGTCTTTGGTGTCGAGGACGATAGTCTTGGAATTAGGTTTCAGGCGCTTAAAGCTAATCGTCGCCATGCCGTCCAAAACCTTGGCATCAAATTTGACATCCAAGTCCAAATCCAAATGAGTAATCTGCACCTCGTCATAATTCGCGTAAGTGAATTTATCCTCTCTAGTAATGACGCGTGCATCAGTAACAGATGTCTCTGTTTTTGCCTTTTCCGCAGCAGGAGAAATTGTTTCTGATTTGCAGGCGGCCAATGGCATAAGCGTAATGGCGGCCCAGACGAGTGCAGGTTTAAAGAAGGTCATGAGTGTCTCCATAATGTTGCCCGGACACTACCCAAAAGGCCCGCGCACGGCAAGCGAGCTCTACGTTTCTGCAGAAACAGCATTCGGGATTGTACCTTTATTTTATGCAACAAAGTGCATAATGAGAAACCATGACACATTATGCGCAGCTTACAAAAAACCTGACCCCCAAAGACGGGAAGGTAATCGGCTCTATACCGGACGGATGGCGACAAGGCCGCACCGCTTATGGCGGCGTGACCAGCGCTTTGTCTTACGAGGCTGCAAAACACGATTTTCCAGAGACGCCGCAACTTCGTTCGGCTATGATAAACTTCATCGGCCCGGTTTACGGCGACCCCGTGTTTAGCTCCAAGCTTTTGCGGCGCGGTAAAAATGTCACGTCTGTACAAACGGATGCGAACGTTGACGAGGGCTGCGTTGCGACCAGCACCTTTATCTTTGCCGCTAAACGGGAGAGTGTGTTGCAAGCGGGCTTCCCTGCCCCTGAAGCGCCAACGCCCGCAAACTCTCAGGATTTTGCTCCAAAAGAATTCCAAAAATTCTTGCCGGCCTTTATCCAAAATTTCGATGTGAAATTTATCGCCGGTAGCCGTCCGGCTATGGGCGCAGATGAAGGCTATATGCGAGTCTGGGCCCGTCACAGTGATCCCGCCTCCCAAACAGGTATGGCAAGTCTTCTCTGCATCGGTGATATATTGCCCCCGGCGGCCGCGGCTCGCATGAAACAAATGGGCCCCATAAGCTCGGTCAATTGGATGATGAATGTCCTCGCCGAGCCTGTCACTAAAGACGGGTGGTGGCATATCGAATCCCGGGAGACGGCCACATCAGGCGGGTACTCCTCCCAAGTGATGAGATTTTGGAATACGGACGGTGTTCTCGTCGCCGAGGGCATGCAAGCCGTCGCGATATTTGTGTAAAGCGGACTAAAAAAAGAAAAAGTCTCGCGCAACGCTGCGGGATGCAGCGGCGAGGTGTTAAGGGCATCATTTTGAAGTCTGCGGGTTTTCGAGCCGTTCAGAACCATTTGTAAAATCCAAAAGCACTCTTGTAGGCCCGATAGAGTACAATTTATTTCAAAATTACGTAATTTCGCGCAAAGAAAATAATTTCATCTTCTATTAATGAAATTACGCCTTTCCTACTCTCAATTTTTGAAGAAACCTTTGAAGGGGTATACCTCAGTTCTAAGTTCATAATCCGGTCTTTATCAGGATTTATAAACTTTGAGTTCTTTAGTTCATCGTCAAGAGAATGCTGAATAGCATCAAACATTGTCATATCGGTAGGAAGTTTTACTCGAGGCCAATGTGCAAATATTCTAACATCATCATGACCTCCCCACTCGTCTTCTTCATTATCTTGATGGAAGTGACGCAAAAAATGCTCAACTTGTTTATAAGGTGTTTTTGCTGTTTTAGGTAAATCATGACGTGTGGAAAACTGTAAAGTTCTACGGTCAATGTCCAAGCATACGGACAATAAATATTTGTGACCGTCTATCTTAAACTCTGCTTTCAAGTCGCCTCTGGTTTTTACGATGTCTGTAGCATGCTCACGTCTTCGTTCTGATGTGTCATCGGAAAAAACCTCTTCAACTTCAGTTTCCAAATCGCTGGACAATATCAAAGCAAGCTCTGACGATTCTTGAAACCAACTACTCACGACTTCCTCGCACAGCGCTTGATCCGGAGTCCCGCGATCTCTCAATTTGGAAACGAAATTTTTCCAGTCTTTATGCATCGAATGAAAACCCGTCACTCCGGATTTTTCATGCTCTAAAAATGATACGAATTGCGCCAATACCGAGCGCTCTAATTCGCTAATAGCCGTCTCAGAGCCCAACAAAACACGCGCTCTATGGAGTATGAACCGCCATGACCAATGATAATGCGGGATTTTTCGATAATTTTTGTTAGAGCTCTTTAACCGAAGCGGCGGCATGTCAGGTTGCGTACAAAGCTCGTTGGAAATTGTAATTAAAGCTGATAATTTATTTTGATGCACGCGTTTTAAATAATTATCTAGCTGAACTGCCGTCAAGTCCTGCCCTTTGATTTTTACCTCTACAAGAGCGGACCAAATTTCTTTTTGATCGAGGCTAATTATACCGTCAGGTATGTCTTTCTTTGAGTATTTACCGCCAAAAGAAGGATGCAAAGAGGCTGTGAAATCATTACCGCTTTTATATGCGGTCTTTCCTATCGTTTTAAGAAGGTCGTCTCGAAACGGCTGAATTAAATTTAGAATAGAGAATAAAATTGAAGTGGCTTTATCCTCATCGGAACTCGTCATCGGGAACAGTGTGGCGTCAAACCCATACTTAAAGCGCTCTACCATGACTTGCCTCCTTATAATTTACCATCTTAGTTAAAGCTATTTGCTTTCGCTATCAAGACTGGTTTCTTTACGAACCCAAACATCTGTCATTCCGGCCCGAAATTAGTTTTATCAAACGCCCGGCTGAACGTGAGTGTCTAAAAGTGTGCGATGTGCATTAAAAAACCCAGCCCCAGAATTTAATCTGAGACCGGGTTTCTTATTTTTATTGAGCCTTTAGTGACTCGACGCAGTCAGACAATATTTTACTTTATAAAATGATGCCCTACCGGGTTACGGGAGTGCTAATCTTCTTTCTTACGGCGTGGACGGCGGCCGCGAGGTTTGTCTCCGCTGTCGTCTCCGCCTTTATCGTCGGAAGAGCCTTCTTCGCGTTCGATCTCTTTGCCTGTTTCCTGATCTACGAATTTCATAGACAGGCGAACTTTACCGCGGTCATCGAAGCCCATGAGTTTGACGTAGACTTCCTGATTTTCGGAGAGGAAATCTGACGGGTGGTTGACGCGTTCCTGTTTAATTTGGGACACATGAACAAGACCGTCTTTCGGGCCAAAGAAATTCACGAATGCGCCGAAATCGACAACCTTCACGACTTTACCTTTGTAGATCATGCCGACTTCTGGATCAGCGGTCAGGCCGTGGATCCATTCGCGGGCCGCGTCGATTGACTTCTGGTCGTTCGAAGCGATTTTGATCGTGCCGTCGTCTTCGACAGAGACGCGAGCGCCTGTTGTATCAACGATTTCGCGGATGACTTTACCGCCGGTGCCAATCACGTCACGGATTTTGTCCACTTTAATTTTCATGGTTTCGATACGCGGTGCAAATTCACCGACATCATCACGAGCGCCTTCGAGGGCTTTGTTCATTTCGCCAAGGATATGAAGACGGCCTTTGTGAGCCTGCTCGAGAGCTGTCGTCATAATCTCTTCCGAAATACCTGCGATTTTGATGTCCATTTGCAAAGACGTAATGCCTTCGGATGTACCCGCAACTTTGAAATCCATGTCACCGAGGTGATCTTCGTCGCCGAGGATGTCGGAGAGAACCGCAATACCGTCGTCGTCTTTAATCAAGCCCATTGCGATACCGGAGACCGGGCGCTTAATCGGCACACCAGCATCCATCATCGCGAGGGAACAGCCACACACAGTCGCCATTGAAGACGAGCCGTTTGATTCCATAATCTCGGAAACAAGACGGATTGTGTAAGGGAAGTCTTCATTGGACGGGAGAACCGCCTGAAGTGCGCGCCATGCCAGTTTACCATGACCATGTTCACGGCGAGATGTGCCGCCCATGCGTCCGACTTCGCCGACAGAATATGGCGGGAAGTTATAGTGAAGCATGAACTTGTTCTTCAGCGTACCTGTCAACTGATCCACGAATTGCTCGTCGTCAGATGTGCCCAGCGTAGCAACGCATAAAGCTTGTGTTTCGCCGCGTGTGAACAAAGCGGAGCCATGTGTGCGCGGGAGCGTGCCGGCTTCGGCAACAATCTGGCGAACTTCGTCAGTCTTACGGCCATCAATACGCTTGCCTGTCTTGATGACAGATGAGCGAACTGTTTTAGACTCGATGGCTTTGAACGCATCGCCAAAGACGCCTGAGTTCATGCCTTCCGGGTTTTCATCAGACTCGCCGACGGCTTCCCAAGCTGCATCGCGAGCTTCGCTAAGGAGCGCTTGACGTTCCATTTTGTCGGTTTTCTTATAAGCCGCTTTGATGCCTTTTTCAGCCGCTTTAGCGACGAGTTTCTTTTCAGCTTCGATGTCAGGCGACGTAAATTCGCGAGGCGGTTTTGCACATTTCTCGGCCAGCTCGATGATGGCATCGATTACAGGCTGGAACCCTTCGTGGCAAAACATAACCGCTGCGAGCATTTGCTCTTCGGTCAATTCTTTCGCTTGAGACTCGACCATCATTACGGCGTCTTGAGTACCTGCAACAACAAGGTCAAGTTCGGACTCGGCCAGCTCGTCCAGTGTTGGGTTCAAAACAAAGTCACCATCAATCAAGCCAACGCGCGCGGCGCCAATCGGGCCCATGAACGGAAGACCGGAAATGCAAAGCGCAGCAGACGCGCCGACCATGGCGAGAATATCAGGCTCTGTTTCCATATCGTGCTGTAAAACTGTAAGAACGATTTGTGTTTCGTGCTTATACCCTTTTGGGAACAATGGGCGGATCGGACGATCTGTCAGACGGGAAATCAGTGTCTCGCGCTCTGTTGGACGGCCTTCGCGTTTAAAGTAACCACCTGGCACTTTACCAGCAGCATAGAATTTTTCCATGTAGTTCACGGTCAGCGGGAAGAAGTTCAGGCCGGGTTTCGGCTTGGACGCGCCGCAAACAGTCGCGAGCAATTTAGTTTCGCCGTAGGTCACCATAACAGCGCCGTCAGCTTGCCGGGCCATGCCGCCGGATTCGAGTGTGAGTGGACGTCCTGCCCAATCGATTTCTACTGTGTGTTTATCAAACATATTTTATGTTCTTTCTTTCATCGTACATACAAGCACACGACTAATCTTTTCTGAGGTGTGCAGTGTTCGGCGTTTCATTACGCCTTACGCAAATGCGCAAAAGGCCGCCCCCATGGCGACCTCCTATATTCAGACTGCAACCGCTTAGCGGCGCAGACCTAATTTTTTGAGGATGTCCTGGTAACGGGCATCATCTTTCTTTTTAAGGTAGTCCAAAAGACGACGACGTTGTGTCACCATGGCAAGAAGGCCGCGGCGAGAGTGGTTGTCTTTTTTGTTAGTCTTAAAGTGTTCCGTCAAGTTTTTGATCCGTTCGGTCAAAATCGAGATTTGGACTTCCGGCGAACCGGTATCACCCGCAGCGCGGGCGTGTTCTTTGATCAGCGCAGCTTTGCGCTCTGGTGTAATCGACATCGTGGTCTCCTATCATAAATTAAATACGCGTTTCGGCGAGACCATCCCGCCGGATACGTGACAGAGAGCGACTGCTTTTTCGCCGTACATAGCTAGCGCCCAGTGCAAATCGTCAGCATCGGGGATAGTTATAAAATTTGGCGGAGCGGCAATAGCTCGTCCGTGTTTCATGTGCTCTGCATCATTTTCTGTTAGGGCCAGAACCGGGATGTCGTCCAGTACGGTCTCAACAGGGCGCAGCGCCCTTGAAACGCCGTCCGTGTCGCATAAATTCTCCAGCGCGTCTAGGGTAAAAGCGGTGTCCGGGGTGAACGGCCCGACCCGTGTTCGGCGTAGCATAGTGACATGCCCGCAGGCCCCTAGCGTATTGGCAAGGTCCCGCGCTATAGAGCGAATATAAGTCCCCTTCCCGCAACCCACTGCAAGCGTAACGCTCTCCGCCGTACAGTTGATAATCTCAACGCTATCCACTCGAACCTGGCGGGATTTCATCTCAACGACTTCACCCGAACGAGCTAAATCATAGGCGCGCTTGCCGTCTATTTTAATCGCGGAGTATCGCGGCGGGGTCTGGGTGATGACGCCGACAAAATTTGGAAGCGCGGACTCTATCGCAGCTCTCTCAGGCCTAACATCCGATTTTTCGGTAATATCGCCCTCAGCATCCAACGTATCCGTGTTTTCGCCCCATGTGAGCGTGAATTCATACGCCTTCACCGCGTCAACCATAAACGGTACCGTCTTGGTCGCGTCTCCCAAAGCAATCGGCAGTATCCCTGTCGCGAGCGGATCAAGCGTTCCCGCATGCCCGGCCTTCTGCGCGCTATACAGCCAGCGCACCTTTCCCACCGCCTGGGTGGATGTCATCCCCAGCGGCTTATCAAAATTCACCCACCCATGAATGAGATTGCCTTTGCGTTTTCGTGCCATAGGGCATCCTCATAAAGTCTAAAATCGCACTTGCAATAGGCCCTTTTATTGTTATCAAGGGGCCTACAAGCTATACTTGCATATTCACTTAAGGAACTTTCGATGAAAATCAAACTTATTGGCATAACCTTGCTTGCCATCAACGTGAGCGCTTGCTCGACAATCGTAAACGGCAGCAATCAAACCGTCGCTTTCAATACAGCTGAGGTCACGGGCGCGTCTTGCGAGTTAACAGGCGGCAGCGACTTTAAGGTCAACGAAAAATTTACTACCCCGGCTGAAGTCGAGGTCCCGCGAAGTAAAAAGGCTCTTCAGCTTGGCTGCTCCAAACCCGGATACCAAACTGCGTCTAAAACTGTAAATTCCAGAGTCGAAGGCACAACAGGCGGGAACTTACTCTTCGGCGGCTTTATTGGCGCAGGCGTTGATGCGGCCACAGGCGCACTCTATAAATATCCTGAAACAGTTGTTTTGAATATGGAGCCAGTTGGCGGCATGATCAGTTCAGAGCCAATCGCAGAATAACGAAAGACATATTTCAGCTATCACCTTTACAAACCGCCAGTTCGCTTGGCGGTTTTTTATGCTTAATCCAAATCCCGTTTCACATCGGGTTGATTGAACAAGTTCTGCATATCGGTGGCGTAATCAAACGTCGTATCGGCCATGAACTTAAGCGCAGGCGTGGATTTCATTTCCATTTCCTTGCCGAGTTTGCCTCGCAGAAACCGTGAACATTTATTGAGCGCCGCGATAACCAAATCTATATCCCCGCCGCCCAGAGGCGCCGCGAAGACAATCGCATGTTTAAGGTCAGGCGAGGCCCGGACTTCGGATATAGTGACAGACACGCCTTTTAGGGCAGGCTCTCGCAAATGCTCTTTAGCGATTATTTCGGCCAAAGCTCGGCGAATGAGTTCACCGGCTTTAAGCTGCCTTTGTGAGGGCGCGCGGTTCTTGGACATTAGTCCAGCTTACGGTCGAGCATTTCAACCGTAAAGCACTCGATTTGGTCACCTTTGCGCAGGTCGTGATATTTCTCGAAGCCCATACCGCATTCCATGCCGGCATTGACCTTCGCAACTTCGTCCTTGAAGCGCTTGAGCGTTGAAAGCTCGCCTTCGTGGATAACAACGTCATCACGCAGGAGACGCACGCCTGATCCGCGCTCGACCTTACCTTCGGTAACTTTACAACCGGCAATTTTGCCAAGCTTGGAAATATCGAAGACCTGAAGAACTTCGGCGTAACCGATAAAGGTTTCGCGGCGTTCGGGCGAGAGCATGCCTTCCAGCACGCCTTTCACATCATCCAGTAGTTCATAGATAATCGAGTAATAGCGGATTTCGACGCCTTCTTTTTCCGCCAAAGCTTTGGCCTGACGATTGGCACGCACATTAAAGGCCAGAATAGGCGCTTGGGAGGCTATCGCGAGCTGTATGTCGCTCTCATTAATACCGCCAACACCGCCGCCTATGACGCGGGCTTTTACCTCCTCATTACCAAGGCTTTCGGCAGAAGATTTTATTGCCTCAAAAGACCCTTGAACATCGGATTTAACAAGAATGGCCATTTCGCTGGTCGAGTTGTCCTGCAGCTTTGCCATCATCTGCTCCATGGAGGCCATGGCAGACGGGGTCGCAAGAGATGCATCGCGAACTTTGCGCGCGCGATATTCTGTAATTTCGCGTGCGCGCTGTTCCGTCTCGACAACGGCGAACTGCTCACCTGGATTTGGCGCGCCGTCGAGGCCCATGACTTCGACGGGCGTCGAAGGCCCAGCTAATTTCAGCTGAGCATTACGCTCATCCATCATGGCTTTAACTTTACCCCAATACTCACCCGCAACGATAATGTCGCCGCGTTTAAGCGATCCACGCTTCACAAGCATTGTGGCAACAGGGCCGCGGCCCTTTTCGATTTTGGATTCGATAACGAGACCGTCAGCATTGCGTTCCGGATTGGATTTCAATTCCATCAATTCGGCTTGATTAACAATCGCCTCAGCAAGTTCTTTCAGACCAGTTTTCTTAAGGGCTGAAACTTGAATCGCCTGCGTTTCGCCGGACATGCTTTCCGTGATGATGTTGTGCTGCAAAAGATCTGTTTCGACTTTTTGCGGGTTGGCCTCATAGGCATCCATTTTATTAATCGCTACAATGATCGGCGTTTCAGCCGCCTGCGCGTATTTAATGGACTCGATGGTTTGCGGCATGACGCCGTCATCGGCCGCTACAACGAGGACAACAATATCGACAGCTTTTGCGCCGCGCGTTCTCATGTCAGAGAACGCCGCGTGTCCGGGCGTATCAAGTACAGTAATTTTCTCGCCTGATTTTAGCTTGAGCTGATAGGCGCCGATGTGCTGCGTAATACCGCCCGCTTCGCCGGAGGCTACATCTGCGGAGCGTAAAGCGTCGAGCAAAGATGTTTTACCGTGATCAACGTGGCCCATAATCGCAATGACAGGCGCGCGGGGTTTACGTTTGCTCTCGTCGCTTGGCTGGTCGTCTTTGATAAAATCAAATTCAACATCAGAGTCCGCAACACGTTTCACAACGTGGCCGAAATCTTCAACAATGACCTGCGCAGTGTCCGCATCCAGAACATCGTTCATCTGCGCCATAGTGCCTTGGTTCATCAAATATTTGACAACGTCAGCAGCCCGTTCCGACATCCGGTTCGCGAGGTCGCCAACTGTAATCGCTTCAGGGACAATCACTTCGCGCGTGACTTTATCTTGACCATTGCCGCCGCCTTGCTGGCGTTGCTTTTCACGTTCACGAGCGCGGCGCATTTGGGATAAAGAGCGCTGACGTTCGTCATCACCCGCAAGGGCGCTAACGATAGTTAACTTGCCTCTACGGCGTTGTTGTGTGCTCTTATTATTAGACCGAGAGGGTTTGGTTGGTTGTTGACGCGCTTTTTTAACACGGCCGCCGGCTTGCTCCAGCGCAGTACGCTCGTCTTTAATTTCCTGAACCGCAGGGGCGCGGCGATTAGAGCTTTCTTTTGCCGCTTCGCGTGCGGCAGCCGCCTCTTCTTCTTCCATACGTCGAAGTTCGGCTTCTTCTTCTTCTTTTTTCTTTGCATCAAGAGCCGCTTGCTCTTCGGCCATGCGAGCTTTGCGCTCAGCCTCTTCGGCTTTACGCTGCTCTTCTTTTTCGTCCTTAATGGCGACAGCAGACTTTACCGCTTTCTGGCGTTTTAAGTATTCGGCTTTGGAGAGGCCTAACTTACGGGCTGCTTCTGCCGCCACGTCAATTTTAGGTTCGGCCTTAACCGTCTCAGCGCCCGCAGTTGGGGCAGGCTTGCCCGGGCCGCCGATGACGCGCCGCTTTTTCTTTTCCACCACAACAGATTTGGAGCGGCCACCCGAAAAGCTCTGGCGAACCGTACCGGATCCAGATTTATTTAGTGTCAGAGGCCGGCGTGCCGGTTTTTTATCATTTGTATCAGTCATTCGTTCTCACTTTGGCGCTTTTCGTTAGGGGACGGATCATAACTCCCGCTGCCTAACAGCGCTTTTACGTCAAGGGCCGCAACTTAACGGCCTTTGACAAGGTTTCAACACTCAATCCCGGTGTTGGTGGGCTTTATTTTTAGTCGTTTCATGCGCTTTATCCGGCCAATTATCCGGAATTAAATTCCGGAAACCAGCAAGGCGCGCCATTTCTCCGGAAAATGTTTTGGCTAATTTTCCATGTTTCAACGCGGCATGTACCATGGTCTCACGGCCAAACGCCTGACCTAAGTCTTCCGATGTGAAACACCCAGCAACAGGGGCCATTGGTAATTCAAGCTCATGGCTCATCGCTTTTGACAAGACGCGAATTTTACCACGTCCATCTTCTGACCCGTCGGACGCTTCAATCCGCCACGCCAGAACATCCGACCTTGCGCCGGAGCGAACTTGGTCAAATCCCATAAGGATTTGCCCGCCTCGCAGCGCCATTGTCAAAAGCCCCAACGCGCGGCGCGCTAGTAAGGTTTCAACTTGAACCGAAAGCTCATCAGGAATAATCGCTTTACCCTTAAACCCGCGTGCAAAGGCTTTGTTCTTTATGGCCTTGTCTAAAGACCAAGCATCCGCGCTGACCCAAACACCGCGCCCGGGGAGCTTCCCCAGAATATCCGGCGTCACAACATTATCGGGCGAGAGTACAAATCTTACCATCTCGCCAATATCAGTGATTTCACCGCTGGCCACGCACTTACGCTCACGGCCTTTATGGCCGCGTTTATCCGCGTCAAACGTGTCGTCTAATAACGCCTCGCCTGATTCAGATGTAGGTATGGTGGTGGCTGCGTTCAACGTTTAGGCCTCTACAGTTTCTTCAGCGACGATCGGGTTGCCCTCTTCGTCAAGCTCAACTTCAACCTCGGGCTCGAGAGCAGAAGCTTCAATCCAGCCCGCTTTAACGCGCGCTTGCATAATCAGCATGGTTGCAGCGTCCTGCGACAGACCAAAGGTTTCAAGAATGCCGTCTTCATGGACTTTCTCGCCGTCTTTCATCTCGTTGTAACCGCGAAGATCATCCGGGATAAGACCCGCAACATCGTCAACGGATTTGATGTCGTGCTTACCAAACTCAACGGCCATCGGCATCGTAACGCCTTCAATCTCAAGAACCGCGTCTTCAACACCGGCTGCTTTACGCGTTTCGTCTTGCTCAGCCGCTTGTTTCTCAAGGAACTCACGAGCGCGAGTTTGCAGCTCCGCCGCTGTTTCTTCGTCGAAACCGTCAATAGAGGAGAGTTCATCTTGCGCGACATAACCAACTTCTTCGAGTGTTTGAAATCCTTCAGAAACAAGAAGCTGCGCAATCATTTCATCAATATCAAGTGCATTGAGGAACAAGGCTGAACGCTCTTGGAATTCTTTCTGACGGCGTTCTGATTCTTGCTCTTCAGTCAAAATATCAATTGCCCAACCGGACAGCTGCGAGGCAAGGCGCACATTTTGACCACGGCGACCAATGGCGAGCGAGAGCTGCTCATCCGGCACGACAACTTCGATACGGTTTTCGTCTTCATCCAAGACAACCTTGGCTACTTCGGCAGGCTGCAATGCATTGACGATAAATGTAGCGGCGTCTTCGGTGAACGGGATAATATCAATACGCTCGCCTTGGAGCTCGTTGACAACCGCTTGTACGCGGGAGCCGCGCATACCGACACAAGCGCCAACCGGATCAATTGAGCTATCATTCGAATAGACAGCAATCTTCGCCCGGCTACCCGGGTCGCGGGCAACAGAGACAATTTGGATAATTCCGTCGTAAACTTCCGGTACTTCTTGAGAGAAGAGCTGCGCCATGAATTGCGGATGAGCGCGGGAGAGGAAGATTTGCGACCCACGAGGCTCTTCGCGCACGTCCATGATATAGGCACGAATACGGTCACCGTTTTTTACGTTCTCACGCGGCAAGGCTTGCTCGCGGCGGATAACGCCTTCAGCGCGGCCAAGGTCCACAATAATGTGGCCGTATTCAACGCGCTTGACGATGCCGTTGATGATCTCGCCGATACGGTCTTTAAATTCTTCGTACTGACGGGCACGTTCCGCGTCGCGAATTTTGCCCATAATTATTTGCTTGGACATTTGCGCTTGTACGCGGCCAAATTCTAACGCCGGAAGTTCAGTGTTAATCTCATAACCGATTTCAGCATCAGGATGATCAAGCTTAGCCGTTGCGAGGTTTATCTGTGCAGACTCATTCTCAATCTCTTCATCTTCAGTCACCGTTATAACGCGGCGCAAGGACTGCTCGCCTGTGACAGGGTCAAGACGGGCGCGAATGTCCAGCTCGCTACCATAACGCAAACGGGCAGCTTTTTGGATCGCTTCTTCGATCGCTTCAAGCACGATGTTTTTATCGATTGATTTTTCTTGCGCGACCGCACTTGCAATTTGTAGCAATTCGAGCTTGTTGGCGCTAATACCAGCTGTGGACATAAGAGTTTCTCCGAGTTCAGTTCTGTAAGGTCTAATCTTTGGTGGTTGTTTTATCTTCTGCAGTTTCCGACACAGCCTTGCGGGCCTCTTGTCCGGCTTTGATGAGTTCGTCTGTCACAAGCAGCTTGGCGTCGACAACCCAGTCAAAAGGAATTTGCGCCGTCTCGCTCTCGCCGTCGAGGTCAATATCAATGTTCTCACCGTCAACGCCCGCCAAGACGCCACGAAACCTTTTACGGCCCTCGACTAAGCGGTCCACTTCGACTCGCGCGAGATAGCCTGCGTACGTTTCAAAATCTTTGAGCGCTGTTAAAGGACGCTCCAAACCCGGTGAGCTTACTTCTAAAACGTAAGCATCATGCAACGGGTCTTCGACTTCGAATATAGATGACAGCTCACGAGATAAATCCGCACAATCGGAAACTTCCATTTGGCCATCCGTCTTACGCTCAGCCATAATTTGCACCGTGCTACGATTACCGCCCATGACACGAACCCGCACAATATCATACCCTAGATCGTTTGCGACGGGCTCGGCGATAGCAAGAATGCGCGTATCCATATCTGTTTTGGTCTTCATATTTATTCCTTAAGGCCTCTGACAATATTGGTCGTTTTAGCCAATAAAAAAGGCGACCCCTTGGGGTCACCCTGCTGGCATCCTGTGCCAGAGGTCGTCTTATTGCGAGGTTTATAGGCGGATGTTTCTCAAATGTCACTAGGGAAGATGAATTTATTTTTCAGCTATAAATTCGAAGAAATGACAGACGCGGCCCTCGCGAATACCTTTCGCCTCAAACCGCGTGCCCGGCCAATCATCTGGCCGCACGGTCCAGTCACTATGGTTCTCCGCAGGCCAGCGAAAACCGCCATGATTAAAAATCCGCGTTAGGCTCCAATCAACATAGTCATTAATATCACTCGCAAACCTAAGTTGCCCGCCCGGTTTCAAAAACCCATGCAGCGCCGCGACAAGTTCATCCGTTATAATACGGCGCTTATTATGGCGCGCTTTTGGCCACGGGTCCGGGAACAAGATATATATCCGGTCCAGTGAGTTCGGCGTAAGATTTTTTAGAATCTCGCGGACATCGCCGTGGTGCAATCGCATGTTTTTAAGATCATGCTCAACAGCCCCGACGACAGCTTTAGCCACACCGTTAAGATAGGGCTCAGCCCCAAGCACGGCGATGTTGGGATTTTCTTTTGCCTGCCAGACCAAATGGTCTGCTGCACCGAAGCCTATCTCGAGCCATACTTTTTCATAACCTTCAAGCCCGGCTAGCGGGTCCGCACCAATTTCCATTTCCGGAAACCGGGTATCCATTAGGTCCTGTTGCGCAGGACTTAAAGGACGGCCTTTGGCACGGCCATATAATCTGTGAGACGGGTGAGAGAGCTTTTTCATAGCGGCGTCATAAAGAACGCCGCCGTGAAACGCTAGACTGTTTTAAATTTAGTCTTCGTCTTCTTGCGCGGCAAGAGAACGGGCAAGCTCAAGAATTTGACGACGCACAGCCTTGCTTTTGATTTGAGAAACAGCTGTCGCCAATGACACGCCATCAGAGCTGTTGATAAAATCGTAGACAATCGGCAATTGATCGTCTTCGGCAAACTCACCATTCGGCATAGCCTGAGTCAGGCCTTCAAAAAAGAAAGCGACCGGAACATCCAAGACTTGTGACATGCGGAACAGCCGCGATGCACCAACGCGGTTCGCGCCGCGCTCATATTTTTGCACTTGCTGGAATGTAACGCCGAGCTGATCGCCAAGTTTTTCTTGGCTCATCTTCATAACCTGGCGGCGCAATCGTACGCGCGTCCCCACATGAATATCTACAGGATTTGGTGAGCGTGGTGCATGTTTAGAAATCATGGCTTTTTCCTTCAGTCTTAGGTCCATGTCTTAGGCGCCCCGTGCCGACTACTGAACATCAAAAAATTTAATCTGGTTTTTTATAACAAGTTAACATCGTATATATGATGCACGGCAATAAATTTAGCAAGAGAAGAAACCAGTTAAAGTTAGCAAAGAACACAGTTTCTTTAATCGAAACGGGGAGTCGAACATCCAGGCTGCGTGTTTCTTGAATTTCCACTTTCTCAAGAAACCTTCCGTACGGATCGATGGACCCCGATATACCATTCGAAGCAGACCGAATAACGGGCACGCCTTCTTCGATGGCACGGTATTGCGCAATATTGGCGTGCTGCCGTGGCCCCAATGAATTCCCGTACCACGCATCATTAGATTGATTTAATATCCAGTCCGGACGGGGCGACTGCGGAGTTAATCCTGAAAAAATAATTTCGTAACAAATTTGAGGACTTACACGGGGCAATCCTTTAATCGTTGATGTTAGTTTCTCAAGACCAGGTGTCATAGAGAACAAAGATGTAGATAAAGACTTTGGCCCAAATGATTTTAGCATATCTTCTCCGGGAATAAATTCACCAAAGGGAACAAGTCGGACCTTATCATTATAACCAATTATGGTCGCGACCCCCGTAGTATCAAATTCAATCGCCGCTAATGTATTGTAATAAATATCCTGCGGCTCGCCATTATTGTTTGGTTTAATTTCGTGACGCAAAGAATTTAAAAGCCAAATGGGAGGAGTTGCTGTATCCCGTGACATTAATTCTCCCATCACGCGAATTAACTCTGTGTTCTCAACGGCGAGGCCGCCCACAGCCCCTTCAGGCCAGATGATGTGCGTGACGTTCTCTAGACCGGGCGCAATACTCTGGGTCAGGAATTGATTGATGATGTCCATGGATTTATCTGGATTGAATTGATCCTTCTGATCAAATTGAACCTTCACGATGCGTAGCAACGGCCCCTCCACGTATTTTATGTTAGCACCAGATAATCGCCACGCCCCAAACCCCCATAATGAGGCCATAATTAAACCCGCACCTGCATATGAGAGCACAGGCTTTCGCGTCCCACTCGCGCCAGCAATTAATCCTACGACGAGCAAGACCGCAAAACTTAATCCGTAGACCCCGCCGACTGAGGCGAATTGCGAAAACGCCCCGCCCGCTTTAAAAATATATCCCGGGAGGTTCCACGGGAAGCCGCCAAAGACATGCCCTCTCGCAAACTCAGCTAAAAAAACGAGGCTGACGAAAAATAAACTCCGCACAATTCCTTTCGGTTTAACCCGCGTGAAAAGACCGCCGGCCACTCCCCAAAAGAATGCCATGAGCGTAGCCAGCCCAAAGACCATAGGCGGGGCGAGCCAAATAAATTCAGGTCCCCGCGCGACAAAAGCCGACATTATCCAATATGTGCTGGCCGCAAAATAACCGAGCGCAAACCAGAACCCTCGCCCAAAGCCCGGCTTAGTTATCCCGGCAGGCATGCGGTCAAGTCGCAAGAATAAATAAATAAAACAGCCGAGCGTTACAGGCCAAATATGAAACGGGGCGTGACCTAATATTGCAAGCGCGCCAACAAGGACATCAAGTCCGCGCGCGCGCCAACCGCGTAGTGCCAGAAACGCGAATTTATTATCCACTTGGCGAAGACGGAGTTTGCTTTTGAACCGTAGCCCGAATGCGCAAGCGTTTCACGCGGCGCGCATCGGCATCAATGACTTCAAATTCCAATCCGTCGGGATGTTTAATAACCTCTCCGCGCTCCGGCACACGCCCCGCCAAGGTAAACACAAGTCCGCCAAGCGTATCCACATCGTCCTCTTCGTCAGGCGTAGCAAAGTCCCGGCCAAAGGCCTCTTCGAAGTCATCGATTAAAACGCGGGCATCCGCTTCCCAGATTTTCTGCCCCGTCGGCGCGGCGATAACAACGACTTCCGGATCGCCCTCGTCATGCTCGTCTTCGATGTCGCCAACAATCGGTTCCAGCAAATCTTCCAGCGTGACAATTCCGTCCGTTCCGCCATATTCGTCAACAACAATGGCCATATGAATACGCCTGGCTTGCATGCGCCGCAGGAGGTCTTGGGCGAGCATAGACGGCGGAACAAACAAAACTGGGCGGCGGATATATTGAATAATTTTTCTGTCTTTATATGTCTTTCCGTTTCGCCCCTTGGCATCAAACATTAAATAAGGCAGCAAATCTTTAATGTGCACCATGCCCAGCGGTTCATCGAGCGTCTCTTTGTAAACAGGCAGGCGCGAATGGCCGGCCTCTTTAAACATCACGGCAATCTCTTGCAGGCCCGCACTACTGTCAACGGCAATGATATCGGCGCGAGGCACCATAACATCTTCGACGCTGAGCAAATGAAATTGCTCAGCCGCACTCATCAAGCGTTTTTTAGAGACGGACTCCATCTCTTCAATTTCGGTGCGGCCCAAAAGTTTACCAAGCCATCCCTTTGTGGTTGAGGGGGGCGTAGGCGCAGGTGATGCGGGAGTATCTATCATGAGTTTAAGTGCTCTTTAATTTGGTACGGATTGTCAATGCCCAAGCTGGCGAGGGCCGCGATTTCTAAGGTTTCCATAATTAGCGCATCGGCGTCATTATCGTGCACAAAACCTTGTAGATGAAAGAAGCTATGAACGAGCAAATGCGTCACGTGATCTAAAACGTCGAGATTTCTTTCGGTGGCTTCGCGCTGCAAGGTTTCCCGTGCCAGCACGATATCCCCCAGCAGAGGCGCAGGGCCATCATTTGGGAAAGAGAGTACATTCGTCGGCTTGTCTTTGCCGCGATGTTCACGATTCAATCTTTGAATAGACGCATCGTTGACAAGGGCAATACTGAGTTCACCATGACGGGACGTGTCCAAAACAGATAACGCGGCCTTTATTGCCTTCGAGCAAATATGCTCAGGCTCACTCATAACCTCAGACCACCCAGTATCTTCTATCGCAATGTCAATATTAAAAGGCAGGCCTAAACTATCGCCCTCCAGTGCAGGGGTCATTGCTTTCCGCCTGAGGGCTTTGTATCTTTTTCATAAGCCTGCACAATTTTACCGACCAAGGGGTGGCGAACCACATCACTTGCAAGAAACTCAATCGCGTCAATATCTTTTATACCGCGTAGAATTTCTAGTGCATGTGCCAGGCCGGACGTAACTCCGCGAGGCAGATCAGATTGTGTGGGGTCACCCGTCACAGCGTATTTTGCTTTTTCGCCCAGGCGTGTCAGCACCATTTTCATTTGCGGAATGGTCGCATTCTGCGCTTCGTCGATAACAACAAAAGCATTCGATAACGTCCTTCCGCGCATAAATGCGAGCGGCGCGACTTCGATATCTCCGGCTGCGCGGCGGCGGTCTACCTCGTCCCGGCCCAGCACCATATGCAACGCATCCCAGATGGGCTGCATGTAAGGGTCAACTTTTTCGTTTAAATCACCGGGTAGAAATCCAAGACGCTCGCCGGCTTCAACAGCGGGACGGCACGCGATGAATTTCGTAATTTCGCCGCGCGCAAGCAATGACGCGCCGTAAGCAGTGGCCAAAAAAGTCTTACCTGTCCCCGCAGGGCCAACCCCAAAGATAATGGTGTTATCCCGCATAGAATGAATAAATTTTTCTTGGCGCGGAGTTTTCGGGACGATTGGCGAACGGCGCGGGAACGGAATAATCGCGTCCAGCTTGGCGGCTTTGACCTTGCCCTTACCCATAGCGCGGATGAGCGCGCGAATATCGCTTGGTCCGCATGGCCAACCGCGCTCAAGGCGTGAATAAATCTCGCGCACAATCTCTGACGCCCGCGCCCTTGCCGGCGTATCGCCGTTAATATGCACGCTCGATCCCGGCGCTTCGACATAGACGTCAAAGGCTTCTTCTATCAGCGCCAAATTCGCATGGTTTGGCCCGCACAATTTACGCACCAAATCAGGATCTTGAAACTCGAGAATATCTGTCTGTTTGCTCATGGTTTATAAATAAGGGCTTTTCTCTAGAATTGCGAGCCTAGATTTGTCATGCTTATGTAAAAATAGGGACATAGAATATGGCAAAAACACCGGAAGATATTGTCTTTGATGATTTGTCCGAACCCAAACTAACACGCCTTCAGAAAATTGCCATAAATTCTGCCAAGAAAGGCACAACGGAATTCACGCAAGACGCCGTGCTGTCTGCCGCAAGTAAAGTGACAGGCCTCTCTGATTTCGGGCCGCGCCCTTTCCGTAAAGCGCTGCAGGTCTTACTGGATTGTTACGCGAATGATCCTTTGCTCTCAGGCGTCGGCGAACAGCAGGCGTTTAAAGATTTGGTGCGATGCGCGTCTAATCATCTGATTATCCATGACCGCATCAAAAACACGCCTGAGCTAACAACGACTGAAATCGTAAAACCGCTATCTGTGTCAGGCCTCCCGCGTTCTGGCACAACGCATTTGGTAAACTTGCTGGCTGCAGATTCCCGCTTTCATTCTCTGCCGCTCTGGGTCGCGCAAGAACCGTTCCATGCCCCCGGCAAAGACGCTGCCAGTTTCACAGAAAAGTTCGGCGCGAAGATTCTCACCCGATTTCTCAAAAGCGGCGACTCGCTCACCAATAACGATCCGCGTTATTTACGCTGCTCCGCACGGTGGTCAGGGATGCAGATTATGGGGCCTGACCTCGCGGCCATGCACCCCATGAACCCGGATCATATCCACGAAGAATTAGAGCTGATGACATTTGATTTTGGCTGCAATCAATTTGAGTGGACGAACATGGTGCCGAGCTATCGGGACTATTATCTCAAGACCGACCAGACGCCGCATTACGATTATCTCAAAACGGTTTTGAAACTTCTGCAGTTGGAGAAAGGCGGAGATAAATCATGGGTTCTCAAATGCGTCCAAAACCCGGAACAATTACCAGTCCTCAAAAAAACATTCCCTGACGCCACAGCAATAATCACCCACAGAGACCCGGTCGCCGTCATCCAATCCACCGCGACGATGATCGCCTATGGACACCGCATCCTACGCACCAAAGTTGACCCCAAAGAGGTTCTCGATTACTGGACAGACCGCATCGAGAAACTCCTGCGCGCCTGCGTCCGCGACCGCAAAGTCTGGCCCAAGAGCAAAAGCCTAGACGTCATGTTTCACGAATTCATGGCGGACGACATGGCGACGGTCGAAAAAATTTACGAATTACATGATTTAGAATTAACGCCCAAGGCACGCCAAGAAATGGACGACTTCATCAAATCACATCCGAGAGGAAAATACGGGCGCGTGCGGTATCATCTTGAGGAGCACTTCGGAACAAGACCGGAAGAGATACGCGAGAAGTTCCAGTTCTATTATGATGCGTTTCCAGTGCGGGTGGAGGTTTGATTTCCTCAAACTTAATAAATGATTGAAATCGCATCAAATGATGCTATATATGGTGCATGAGAACCACAGTCACATTAGATAAACAACGCTTAGAACGCGCATTAGCCTTAACAGGAATTGAGAACCGGACGGAGCTTTTGAACGCCGCACTAGACTCGTTAATAGCACGTGAAGCTTCCAAACGGCTTGCGCTTTTGGGCGGGACGGAGCCTGAGGCAAGCGCCGCTCCACGCCGTCGGCCTGCATGATTTTAGCAGACACGTCTGTCTGGATTGATCATTTACGTTTAGCTGATTCTACTTTTTCAAATAAACTCAACAATAACGAAGTCCTGATGCACCCATTCATCATGGGCGAAATTCTTCTGGGATATTTAGCAAATCGAGCCGACATTGAAACAGCCTTAAGTGAAATGCCGCAAGCTTTGAAAGCTAATGATCGAGAAGTTATGTTCTTCATTCGCTCTGCAAAAATTTTTGGAAGGGGTATTGGCTGGGTCGACACCCACCTCCTTGTGTCCGCAAGATTGACAGGGGCCCAATTAATAACCCGCGATAAGAAGTTAGCAGGCGTGGCGCGAGAGTTAGGGTTGGCTTAAGCCAACTCCCCCGTCAAAGAATTCCGTCCTGCTCCCGTAATCTTCACAGGAACAATCTGCCCAACTAGCTCTTCACTGGCGAAGAAGTGCGTGCCTTGGAGATAGGGGCTGCGGCCAAACAATTGCCCATTATCGCGGCCTCCGTTTTCGACGAGGACATCTAATGTCCGTCCGATAAGGCTTTCGTTGAACGCGAGTTGTTGGGTGTAAAGCAAATCCTGCAAGCGTTTCAAACGCTCGCTTTTGACGTCTTCAGGGACTTGGCGCGGAAGGGCTGCGCCGGGCGTGCCGGGACGAATAGAGTATTTAAATGAGAACGAACTTGCATAGCCGATCTCTTCCACGCATTTCATGGTTTGTTCGAAATCCGCCTCCGTTTCGCCGGGGAAGCCCACGATGAAATCCCCTGACAAGGCTATATCCGGACGCGCCGCGCGGATTTTCGCGATGAGGGTTTTGTAATCTTCGAAAGTATGACCACGGTTCATGGCGTGGAGAACTTTGTTGCTTCCCGCTTGAATCGGAAGGTGTAGGTACGGCATTAATTTCTTTTCCGCGCCCAGCGTGGCAATTAATCCGTCGTCCATGTCGCGGGGGTGGGAGGTGGTGAAACGCAATCGGTCTATCCCGCCAATGAGGGCCACGTGACGAATTAACTCGCCCAAGCCCCACTGCGACCCATCCGGTCCTTCAGCATGATAGGCGTCTACATTTTGCCCGATAAGCGTAATCTCGCGCACGCCTTGACTGGCTAATGATCTGGCCTCCGCCACAATTTGTGATACGGGCCGCGAGACTTCCGCGCCGCGCGTATAGGGCACAACGCAGAACGTACAAAATTTATCGCAGCCCTCTTGAATGGTCAGAAACGCGGAGAAGCCTTTCGCTTGCCGCGTCTCGGGGAGCGTATCAAATTTCTCAAGCGTATCAAACTCTGTTTCCAATACATTGCCCGTCCCCCGGTAAACCTTAGCAATCATTTCCGGGAGCTTGTGGTAGGTCTGCGGGCCGAGCACCATGTCGACGACAGGGGCGCGGCGCATGATCTCTTCGCCTTCGGCTTGCGCGACGCAGCCCGCGACAGCGACCTTCATATCAGGTTTATTCTTTTCTTTCATTTTGCGAATACGGCCAAGCTCTGAATAGACTTTCTCCGCCGCCTTCTCGCGAATGTGACAAGTATTGAGAATAACCAAGTCCGCATCGTCCGGCGTGTCTACAGGGGCGTAGCCAATCGGCGTCAACACATCAGCCATGCGCTCGCTATCATAGACATTCATCTGGCACCCATAGGTCTTGATGAAGACTTTTTTGGAATTGGCTTTCAAAGTAACATTGCCGTCCGTCTTCGCTTTGGGCGTACCCTTAGCAACATGCGGAGCGTCAACGTTACGGGACGCGTTTTCATCGCGTGGTAACAGGACGGTCATTATGTATCTCACTTTGTTTGGTGAGCGGGATATAGACGTGTCATCTCAATTAGGCAAGAACCGGATCACGTCAACCGTTTGCAGACTTGTACTGTATATGACCACTTCGTATCTGCATGAATTGGCAAAGTGTGGGTAATTTCAGACGCGCAATTTACAGCCTTCAAATCCAGTGAGAGACTCTGAGACTCGCGAATAATCATAAAATTTGACGGCGCGGTCGCCGCAAAGACCTGTTTTGTCTTTATGCTGTAAATCTTTACAGTCGGGTTTTGACGCTTCAAAGTTGCCACAAGATTATCGTCATATGCAATAAATGTTGTGGCATTCGGATAATTTGCGCGGACATCTTTTGACATCTTTGCCACAGGCCATGTGTCAAGCTCAACGGCTCCGCTGCGCGCTTTAATCCCGGGTTCTACCGCCGCGTATAAGCCCAAGACAGAGATAATCGCGCTAAAAGCAATAGCGGCGCGCCGGCCAGCCCTGTCTGAAAATCGTAAGAACGCGTGTGCAAATAAAGGTCCCCATAACATCAAAGCCGGCGCCAACCATCTATCCCGCACAACAGCAATATCGCCAGCAATGATAAATGGAATAAAACACAGCAGAATGAGCGCGCTCGTCAACCATAAGAAACGTAGCTGTGTATTAAGCGGTTTTTCTACGGCGTCCAAATTACTACGACGGCGTTTTAAACACATACATATCGCAATAATGATAGCGCCGATAATAAATAGCGCGCCCTCTCCTAAAATAGATTCAGGCAAATCTATAAGGCCGCGGCGAAAGCCTTCCGTGCGAAAGAATTCTTGCAGCCCGCTCGCGACCGATTGTTTGCCTGCAATCAGCAGTCCATAAAATGGCGCGGCACCTACAAGGGTCAGCGCGAGGGTTTTGATGAAGGCTATGACCACATGCCGAGATGGTCTGTAGACCCAAGCGAAAGCCACGCACTGGGCGGCGATAACAAAGACCATTGTATGCTTCGCCAGGAGTCCCAAGGTCCAAAACGCTGCCAGAGCTAAAAAGAGCCGAGGTTTTAATTCACCTGAAGATCGGCGGACAAACCACGCCGTGCTCAGCCCTGTCGCCGCCAAAAGCGCAGCCGTATGCGTCACCTCTGACAACATATCCACATGGAATGTAGGCAGAAAAAATACGCTCAACCCACTAATCACGCCGAGGTAAGCCTGCCCGGTGAGATTGCGCCCAATATCGTACAGGGCGCTAACGGCCAGGCCCAAACACAGATACTTATAAATATCCGGCCATAAAATAAAATAATTCGTGGCCTTAAAAAGGCCTGTCATTATCCATGTTAAAACCGGAATTTGCTCATCATAAAGCGGCTGTAATGTTTGTGAAAAAACAACAAGTTCAGCTTGATCTCTGAGAAACTCCCCAAAGACCAAACGGCTAACGCACCCCGCAATGCAGATGATGACAAGCGGAACAGCAAGTGACTTCCATTCCCTTGATAGCATTTTTTAGGAGTCTATCTTTTTTCCGTAAAGCTCAAGCCGGTGATCGACGAGTTTGTAGCCAAGTTTCGCCGCGATTTTTTCTTGAAGAGCTTCAATTTCCTCGTCTACGAATTCGATAACATCACCTGTGGTAACGTCGATGAGGTGATCGTGATGATCGTGATCAGCAGACTCGTAACGCGCGCGGCCATCACCGAAATCATGGGTTTCGATGATATTGGCATCAGCGAAGAGGCGCACTGTGCGGTAAACCGTGGCGAGCGAAATGTTCGGGTCAATCGCAGCGGCGCGTTTGTAAAGCTCCTCTGCATCAGGGTGGTCATCCGCATCTGATAAAACTTTGGCAATTACGCGGCGCTGCTCGGTCATACGCAGACCACGTTCAGCACATTTTTTTTCAATCCAGCTCATAGCGTCTCTATAGAACGAAGCGCACGGGGCGACAAGCGTAGGCTTACAGTTTTTTCTGGAAAAGCCGCGCGGCCACACGTCCCTTTGCCCGTTTGTAATAGGCAGGACGACGCCCAAAACCCTGATACCCTTGGCTCTGATAAAGGGCTATCCCTGCTAGATTATCTTCGGCGACCTCAAGGAAAATGATATCCCCGTCTTCTTGGCCCACCGCCGTTTCGCCCGCGGAAAGTAGTTTAGCCCCAATACCTTTGCGCAAGTGAGACGGGGATACAGCTATTGTGAGAATCTCACTTTGTTCGAAACTTAGCCTAATCAAAATAAATCCAGCGAGCCCATCGTCTTGAATAAACCCCAGCGCCATATCATTTTCAATATGTTCCGCCATATCCGCCTCGGGCCATCCCGTTTCAAAACTAACGGCATGTATAGCAGCCATATCTTCCGAATCCGTTGCCCGTAGCTTTCGGATCATGGATCAATGCCGCCCGGAAGTTTTGCGTCCGGACCGCGGCTGTAGAGCGGAACTGCGGGATAGTCGTCGGGGGATTTATCTTTCCCTAGCCAAGCCAGCGTCGTACCTGAGACCACAGTAATTTGCGAAGGCTCTGCGATGAGATGCGCACCATCTCCCGCAAGCCTGTCATAACCTGCCTTCAGTATCGCAGCTTTAGCGATCTCGACCTTTTGCGTGAGAGGCGTTTGAATACAGTCTCGTTTATCAAAGACCGCCCAGCAAACTTCACCCCGCCGCACATCCATAACCGAGACAACTTTGTTTTTTTCATGCGGATCAATTTGCGCGGCCATAACGTCGAGGGCGGAAATCCCCACGACAGGCAGTTTCCTAGGCAGCGCAAACCCTTTAGCAAAGGCGAGTGCAACGCGAAGCCCCGTAAAACTTCCAGGTCCTGTACAGACGACAAGTTTGGTCACGTCATTGGCCGTAAGACCTGCCTCGGCCAGAACCTCCTGCACCATAGGCGCAAGGCGTTCGGCATGGCCCCGACCTATATCCTCCGATTTATGAGCCAGAATTTCAGCCCCATTGACTAGCGCAGCGGAGCAGTGGCCGCCTGTCGTATCGAGACCCAGAGTAATCATAATTTAAACGGTTTGTTCAACCCGCGTCACTTCGGGGACATAATGCTTGAGCATGTTTTCGATCCCGGACTTAAGCGTCAGCGTCGAAGACGGGCATCCCGAACACGCACCACGCATTTGCAGGAACACAGTCCCGTCTTTATCGTCGAAGTGTTTAAACACAATATCTCCGCCATCTTGGGCCACCGCAGGACGCACCCGAAGCTCAATCAGTTCTTTGATTTGTTCAACGATTTCCGCCGTCTCGCCCTCATATGACATCTCGTCTTCGGGCTCGGCCGGGCCGTCGCCCGTGAGAGCTTCGCCGCCAGCGACGTAAAAATCCATAATCGCGCCAAGAATAGCAGGCTTCAGGTGCTTCCAATGGGCGTTCTCACCAATGGAGACAGAAATGTAATCCGAGCCGAAAAACACACGGCTGACATCCGGTATCATAAAGAGCATTTCCGCGAGCGGCGCATCGGACACATTCGCGCCGCGTTCAAAATCACGCGGCGGCTTACCCTCGCCCGTAACATCACGTCCGGGTAAAAATTTTAGGGTCGCCGGATTGGGGGTGTCTTCAGTCTGAATAAACATGTTGAGCTCCTCTGGCCCGCGCAGCAGGCATTGTCTAATGCCTACATGGCGATTTTATCTGAGATGTTCAAGATGTGATAATGAATGGCTGGCCAAATAGCTGGGGTGCGGGATTGACCAGACACCCCGGACTTTGCATCATAGGGTATGAAGTATGGCTTTATAATTGCGGGACTATTGCTGAGCGGCTGCGCGAGCGTAGATACGCGTATGCCTGAAATTACGCCATCAATGGAAGCTGCTGAGCGGACCGAGCAGGAAACGCTAGCTTTTTCCGAAGTCCGCCGCTTGCGCAATCATCTCAGCCAAGTCTCCGCCCCGATTTTAGCGGCGAATACGGCGCTTTGTCCGAAAATTCGTTACGACATCGGCGCACGTACACACAAATTATCAAATTACCCGAAAGCCATACGCAAAGGCGCGGCCCGGGAGATGGGCGCGAAAGAGTACCCAACACTCTCCTACATTCTGATGAATAGCCCGGCCTCGAAGGCAGGCTTAAAACCCGGGGATGAGCTGCTGGGCGACGGCGAGACCTCACTCGATGTCACGAGTAAGGCGTTTCAAAATGTTCTCGCCTCTGGCGGCCCGCTTCGTATTCGCCGCGACGGAAGCGTCATGGACGTGGATATCGTACCAGAGCAAAAATGCGGCTATGATATCAAGCTCGCCGTAACCTCAGATATTAATGCCTATGCCACGGGAAAGACAATCACAGTCACGTCCGGTATGATGAATTTCGTCAAATCGGACGAAGAGCTCGCTCTTATTATCGGACATGAACTTGCGCACAATACGATGTCCCATATTCGAAAATCCATTACGAATTATATCCTGTCGGGGATGGCCACGCGATATACGCGGCCCTTTGAGAGCGAAGCCGATTATGTCGGCATGTACTACATGGTGCGGGCGGGTTACAATCCAAACAATGTTGAGGATGTGTGGCGGCGCTTGGCCTTGGTGAATCTAAAAGCTGTGGCCCGGGCTAAAACCCATCCAACTTATCCCAACCGCTATCTCAGCCTTGCGGCTACAAGAGACGAAATTGAGGACAAGCAAGCCTCTGGCGCGCCTATCATACCCAATTTCAAATCTAGCGAACCGAAGTCATGAGGCGCGCACTCTCGTGTGTTTTGCTCTTGGCAGCTATCGTCTACGCCCCCTCAGCAGCGACAGAAGACAAGACTTATCCGGCCGAGATGGAGCGCGAAGCGGTCTTTTTCAGTGATGTTCTGGCAGAGTATCAAGATTTGAACACGCGGCTAGAAAACGTCGCCGCGCCTTTACTCCAAGCCAATGCAGACCTCTGCCCACGGACGTCCCGCGACATTGGAATTACAGCGCATACGGTTTCAGATTACCCGGTTGAATTACAGGGCGTGGCCCGTAGCCTTCTCGGCGTCACGCACGCACTCTCCGTACGCACCGTACGAGATGGCTCCATAGCCGCCACAGCCGGCATCGAACCCGGTGACGAGATTATACAAATGGGACAACGTGATCTGCAATCACGTGCGAGCTCACAGCTCTATTACACTGCGATCAGCCAAATGGCGTTTAAAGACGAGCAGACTGAAATTGATGTTCGCAGGGATGGCAACATCATGACCTTTGACGTAACGCCCGAGACGATCTGCGGGTATCCGGTCATTGTGTTTTACAATGAAAATATGAACGGGCACACGGACGGGAAGGAGATCCTCGTCACGTCCGAGCTTTTGCGCCGTGTTCCTGACGACGTTAATCTTGCCCTTATCATCGCCCATGAATTGGCACATGCCATTGCCGGTCATGTCGGACAAACACCGACACGCGAATTAGAATTAGAAGCGGATAGAATGGCCCTATCACTCATGGCACGGGCCGGGTTTGATATTGAACTCGCCGTTGAGTATTGGAAAAATGCGCCCCACCCTCACACCGATGCTTCGGGTATGCACCCCAGCACACGCGAGCGGTACAACAATTTTATGCGCGCCAAAACCCGCATAGAAGCGAAACAAAAAATCGGAATCCCTCTGACGCTTCTGCCTTAGAGTTTAGTGACCGGAGTGGTCTTCCGCTTTGCCTCTACCCTCAATCGGCGCAATCACTGTCACAGATTCACCATTCGCATATGTCAATGTGAGCGCCACATCTTCGAGCGTTTCAGGGACATCTGCTTTGAACATCATAATGTGATAGCTACCGGGTTTAAACGCCACCGTTGCGCCGGATGCGACATCGACGCCGTCAACACGGCGCATTTTCATAATACCATTTTCCTCGATGTGATTATGAATTTCCACAGCCTCGCTGATGGGGCTTGCGACAGAGACCAGACGATTATCTTTCCCCATATTCTTGAGCTCAAAATAAGCTGCCGCCGTATCTTTGCCCGGAAATGGCGGCATGACGCGAGCGTTTGAGATCATAACCTGCGTCTCTGATTGCGACATATTTATATCATGGCCGTCATGGCTTGAGCCATCCGGCGAGCAGGCAGCCAACGTAGCCGCGCAAACTAATGTCATCCAAAGTTTCATATTAAGCTCCTGAAAATCCAATAACGCGGCGAACATCCGCCACAATAGGGTCAGCAATCGCCGCAGCTTTATCTGCGCCTGCCGCTAAAATACGGTCCAGTTCATCTGTGTCTGCGAGGTAACGGTTCATCAAATCTGTAATCGGCCGAAGTTTTTCGACCGCCAGGTCCGCCAGCGCGGGTTTAAACACACCGAAGCCCTGCCCGGCATATTCGCCCAAAACCTGTTCCGTCGTCATTTCGGCCAAGGACGCATATATGCCGACGAGATTTGCGACTTCAGGGCGGCCTTCTAATTCTTTGGCCGTCGCCGGAATCTCTCCGGCATCTGTCTTCGCTTTGCGAATTTTCTTGGAAATCGTATCGGCGTCATCCGTCAGATTAATCCGTGAATTATCTGACGGGTCAGATTTTGACATCTTAGCACTACCATCGCGCAAAGACATAATCCGCGCGCCCGGGCCCTTAATTAAAGGTTCCGGGAGTGGAAAAAAATTCGGGGCAGAGAAATCATTATTGAACTTCCCGGCTATATCACGGGAGAGCTCAAGATGTTGTTTCTGGTCTTCGCCGACGGGAACATGTGTCGCTTTAAACGCTAGAATATCTGCCGCCTGCAAAACCGGATAAGTGTACAGACCGACAGAGGCCCGCTCCGCGTTCTTACCGGCTTTATCTTTGAATTGAGTCATGCGGTTCACCCAACCTGTCCGGGCCACACAATTGAAGTACCATGCCAACTCTGTATGAGCTTTCACCCGCGCTTGATTATAGACAATCGCTTTTGTCGGATCGACGCCAGCGGCCAAATAAGCTGCCGCTATTTCGCGAGTTTGTCCCGCCAGTAATTTTGGATCCTGCCAGACTGTGATCGCATGTAAATCGACAATACAATACAAGCAGTCATAATCCTCTTGCAGCGCCACAAATTTCTTGAGCGCGCCGAGATAGTTCCCAAGGTGCAAAGCCCCTGAGGGCTGCACGCCGGAGAAAACCCGTTTCGGGCCTTGATATCCCCCTACTTCTTTAGCGTCCGTATCTGTCATTGCATTCCCTTATATATGGCGGCGCTTGTACCAGCCATATGTCTCTTGGCAAGACTTATGCTTTGCGGCCAAGTGCGTCTTTAATGTCCGACATGCCGTAAGCTCGTAGTAAAATCGCGGCTAGGACATAGAGCCCAAGGCCCGCCCCGGACACAGCCAAAAGCAGGAGATAGTCCGTTAAAATTTTACCTGCCAGTAAAGGCTGCGCATACGGGACGATAAACCAAAGCCCCGCGCCCATCACCATTGCAGCCATCGCAATTTTAGGCACACGGGCTATCAGGCGAGCATCGGCGACGAAATTCCCGTTTCGGGATAAAACAATGGCAAGGCATGTTGCATTCGCCCAGGCCGCAACGCTCGTCGCCAAAGCTAATCCGTAGAACCCAACCGTGTAAAAAAGATACGCGCCAAGCGTTACATTTATAAGCGCGGACATGCCCGCATATATCATCGGTGTTTTTGTATCTTCTCTTGCAAAAAACGCCGGCGCTAAAACTTTCAGCATAACGAACGCCGGAAGCCCTAAAGCAAACATGCGCAAAGCTTTCGCGGCTTCGGCGGTATCATTAGCCTCAAACTCACCGCGCTCAAACAGGCCGCCGATCAGGAAGTCCGGCATGATAGCCAAAGCGACCGTCGCAGGTAATGTCAGAAAGGCTGCGATTTCCATCGCCCGGTTCATAGTTAGCATGGCGCCCTTGTCATTGCCGGCCCGCAGGCGCCGTGATAGCGCAGGCAGTAAAGCAATGCCCATAGCAATTCCGATAATACCAAGAGGCAGCTGATAAAGTCTGTCTGCATAATAAAGCCAGCTCGCCGCGCTATCCATTGTCGTCGCGATCAAATGACTGACCGTCAGATTAATGTGCGTAATTCCAGCAGAAATCATACCCGGGACCCCGAGTACAAGAAGTCTTTTCACACCCCGCGTCATACGCGGACGCAAAATAGGCAGGCGGATATGAGAATTTCGGCAGCCCCATATCAAAAGACCTGCTTGCAGAACACCAGATGCTGTCCACGCCGCACTGACCCAAAGCGCCAGGCTCGGAATATCCCAGTCCCCGCGCGTCGTCGTCAGGAAGACTGTAATGACAACGAGGTTGAGCAATATGGGTGCAAAGGCGGCCGCTACAAAATAACCGCGCGTGTTTAAAACGCCCGAGAAGAGCGCGGCAAGCGACATCAGCAACAGATACGGCATGGTGATACGGGCATAAAGTACCGCTAGATCATAAGGCACAACACCGCCCGGCGTTGCCGCGACTTTATCAAGGCCCGCGCCAACAATGTTCAACGACCACGGCATGGTAATTTGAAAGGCGATAACGATGATAGCGACGAGTAAGAACAAAGCTGACATGGCCTCGCCCGCAAATGTCGCCGCGCCCTCATCACCGTCTTCTTCTATGCGCCGCGCATAGAGCGGGACGAAAGCTGAATTAAAAGCCCCTTCCGCAAACATGCGCCGAAATAAATTCGGGAGTTTTATCGCTGTAAATAAAGCATCGCTAACAACGCCTGCTCCCAAAAACCGTGCCATGAGAATATCACGTACTAACCCCAGGACCCGGCTGACCATTGTCAACGAGCCGATAATGGCCGTAGACTTTATTAGTCTCACGCGGCACTCGCTTTGGACTGCGGATTTAACGCGGCCTCCATTTCAGACTTGATATGCTTTCGGAGTTCAGAGTTAAGATTGCCATCACCTGCACGGGATTTCACATAAAACGCGTCAATCGCTTTAATTCCAACCACCTCCACATGGGCCGAAAGCACATCAATATTTTGCTCATGAAGACCATTCGCAATCGCCCACAATAAGCCGGGTCTGTCTCGACCTTCGATTTCTAGAATTGTGATGCCGTCAGCAGAATGATCCAAAAACCTCACGCGCGGTTTGACCGGTATAGCGTCGGCCCTACGAGACGGGTTGGCATCGGCGATCGTCATCCCTTTAGTGTCCCCAACTGCCGCCTTCCTTGTACGCCGTCTAACGATTTCAAGGGCCCGGTCGTTCCGCCGCCCAAAAGCCAAACCTTCTGCGTTTTGCAGATAAAAGACATTCATCACGCGGTCATTTTGACCTGTATGCAATCGCGCCCCGATAATCGACGCCCCTGAGGACGAAATAGCACGGGACAAATCGGCAAATAACCCGGTACGGTCACGGGTCAGAACCCATAATTCGGTTACGTCACGGCCCCGATCACGTTTGGTTTGAACATTTGTATCGTTCTTGACCTCTATAGTATCGTCAAAAAAACTGGCATGGCGTACCAAGTCAATCATCTCAAAATTATTCCAATAGGCCGGGCCAAGTTCACTCAGGATAGGAGTGATACGCTCTCCCATATTACCCGGCAGCCGCTCTTTTAACTGCTCCTTGGCTGCTGATGCTTTCGCCAAGGGTTCCAATTCTTCCTTGCCTTCTAAATAATTAGCAGCCGCTCTATATAAATCGCGCAGGAGTACGCCCTTCCAGTCATTCCAGATGCCCGGCCCGACAGCTCGGATATCAATAATGGTTAGCACATAAAGCAGTTGCAGGCGTTCCAGTGACCCCATGAGCACGCCAAATTCTTCGATCGTCGCCGGGTCAGAGATATCGCGGCGCTGCGCCGTTTCTGACAAATCCAAGTGCCGACGCACCAACCAAGAAATTGTATTCGTTTCGGGAACAGAAATCCCAAGCCGCCGGCAAGCCCGACGTGCAAGCCGCGCGCCCTCAATACACTGATCCCCTTGCCCCTTACCCGTATCGTGCAAAAGGCAGGTCAGATAAATGACAAGGCGTTGGCTTTGCGTGAAACCCGCCACGATTTTTGTGGCTAGTGGGTTTTCTTTTTCGAGCAATCCTGTTTCCATATCATGAAAAAACCGGACTAACCCTAAGGTATGTTCATCCACCGTGTAGGCGTGGTGCATGTTGAATTGAGTCCGGGCAACAATACCACCAAATTCTAGAAGGTAACGCCCAAGAACCCCTGACTCGTTCATAGCTTTTAAAGTTGCGCCCGGCGCTTTGGATCGCAAAGGAATATCTTGAAATATTTTTGATATTTCCGGGTCACGCCGGAAATTATTATCAATTAAATTTCGCCTGAAATTAATCGCTGAAAACGCATCCGGATGAATATCCACATTTCGGCGACCTGCAATCTCAAAAAGTTGCATAATTAATTTTGGATCTTCTTTGAGCTTTAATGGGTCTGCAAAATTCAGACGCGCATGTTCCATCACAAAGCCAGGATTCTTTAATCCTTTTCGCGTGTTTGGTAATAATGTTACAAGCCCTTTGGGAAGCCGTAATGCATTATCCGCTTCCAGCTTAGCACAGGCAATTCGCGTCAGAGCCCCCACCTCTCGCGCATTAGTAAAATACTCTCGCATAAACTTTTCAACGGCTTCTTCAATAGGCCCGGACGCATAACCCATTTTGCGGCAAATCTGAGTTTGTTTATCAAAGCTCAGTGTCTCATCCGGTCGTCCGGCAATTAAATGTAGATGGATGCGCGCGCGCCATAAAAAATCTGCCGCGCGAAAAAACCGGGTCGCGGCCGCATCATCGAACAGACCCATTTCCACATATTCATCCGGACGTTGGGGGTCGTTTATTTTATCTTTCTTGTCAAGAAACCGCGCTATCCAATACAGAACGTGCAGGTCACGAAGGCCGCCTTTGCCTTCTTTGATATTGGGCTCAATAACATAGCGGGAATTACCCTCGCGCGTGTGACGGTCATCGCGCTCATTTAATTTTTCCGCGATATAGCTCCGGCCTTTGCCGCGGCCCGTTTCTTTTTTGAACTTCAGATACAGCATACGGGATAAATCTTCGTCGCCGTTTATGTGTCGTAAATCCAACAAAGCCGTCAAAATTGTTTGGTCAGATTTCGCGAGCTGCAAACATTGATCAATTGTGCGAACCGCATGCCCAACCTTGTAGCCCATATCCCAGAGCATATAGAGGATATATTCTGTCACCGTTTTTATATGCGGAGATATTTTTTTGTCCGCCTGTAAAAACAATAAATCCAAATCAGACCATGGGGCCATCTCCCCTCGGCCATATCCCCCGACCGCACACAAGACGAGCCGTTCTGTTTTACTCGGATCAGGCAAAGGCGATACATGGGTCACTGCAAAGTCGAACAGCGCTATAACAATTTCATCATTAAGCGCCGCAATTAATCGCGCCATTTCAAGCCCGCCGAGCCGTCCCATTTCAAATTGCTTTTCGGCGAGGTCCATGGCCACCTCGCGTGTCTCTTTTAGGATATTAAATACGTTTGTCCTGACATCGCCTCCAGACTTTGCAGCGAGAGTCAATTTTTGCCTCAAATCTGTATCGTCAATCCCGCTTTCGGGCGCTTCATCACGCTCGGGAATATCTGCTTTGGCTTTACGTCTTATGAAAGGTCCAATAGCCATTAGCGCGCAATCTTCGTAGCTTTTGATTTTAGCTCATACAGCAAATCAAGTGCCTCACGCGGGGACAGATCATCTACGTCCAATGCCGAAAGTGCGATATCCGTCTCGGAAGGCTTTACTGCCGCAGGCGCTACAGTCGCCGTAAATAACGGCAGGGCCCCGAGCCTATCTTGCGCCCCGTCATGATCAGCCTCAAGCTGTGTTAGGACTGCACGGGCGCGTTCAACAGCAGCCGGAGGTAACCCTGCTAGCTTCGCCACCTGAACCCCGTAAGATTTATCCGCTGGACCTGGTTTTACATCATGTAAAAACACTAAATTACCGTCCCATTCTTTAGCGCGCAACGAGGCGTTAGAGGCATGCGTGAGGTTTTCAGCCAAATCAGTCAACTCATGATAGTGCGTTGCAAATAAGGCGCGGCTTTGATTTATTTCGTGCAGATGCTCCGCTGTCGCCCAGGCAATGGAAAGACCATCAAAGGTCGCGGTGCCGCGTCCAATTTCATCAAGAATGATAAACGCCTTAGGTCCGGCTTGGTTGAGAATAGCCGCGGTCTCAATCATCTCAATCATGAAGGTTGAGCGTCCTTTGGACAGATCATCCGACGCTCCTACGCGCGAGAACAAACTGTCAGCAACACCGATATGCGCGGACAAGGCTGGGACAAAACTCCCCGCCTGCGCCAAGACAAACATCAACGCGTTTTGACGAAGATAAGTCGATTTACCCGCCATATTAGGCCCGGTTAGCATGGTCAATCTCGGGGCCGTTTCGCCGCTTGCATCAAGCGCGCAATCATTTGCCGTAAAACCGGACGCCCCAGCTGTTTTTAACGCGCTCTCAACAACAGGATGCCGCCCGCCTTTCACATTAAAGGCTTGGCTGTCATCAACAATAGGCCGAACGGCATTTGACTCTTCCGCCCATTCTGCCAGGGCCGTCTGAACATCTAATTGAGCTAAGCTCTCTGCCGACGCCCGAATAGTGTCAGCTAAGAGTGAGGCGCGCGAGACAAATTCACCGAATATATCAAGTTCCACAGCCAAAGCCTTGTCACCAGCTCCAGATATTTTGGCGTCCAGGTCTGCAAGCTCTGTCGTTGTAAACCGCACACCGCTAACAAGAGTCTGGCGATGAATGAAGGGACTGTCCGCGCCTTTATTCAGCATCACATCCGCATGCTTGGGCGTCACTTCAATGAAATAACCAAGTACGTTATTATGTTTAATTTTAAGCGTCGAGACGCCCGCCGTTTTAGCATAGTCCGCTTGCAAGCTGGCAACTACTTTACGGCTCGTGTCACGGAGCCCTCGAAGCTCGTCCAATTCCGGTCGCCACCCCTCAGCCACAAAACTACCGTCCCGCGCGAGCATCGGGACATCAGGTTTGAACGCTTTTCCAATATCACGCGTAAACGCAGCTAAATTAGGATGATCGGTGAGACTCAACTGCGAGAGTGCAGCGTGAGTATTTGCAGGCGGCAAAACGTGCGGGTGACTCGCGAATAAGGCGCAGAGTTTTTCACCCGCTTTTAACCCGCTGCCAATAACCAGCATATCCCGCGGCCCGCCGCGGCCCAGCGCAATACGGCTAACCGCCCTTGCCATATCGCCTGTCGCTCGAAGTTGCGCCCTTATATCAGCGCGTAGTATTTGCGAGCCTACGAAAAACTCTACCGCGTCATGGCGGGTTTTAATGGCAGGCACATTCACTAAGGGCCGCGCAAGGCGGTCCGACAAAAGCCGCGCCCCCGGCCCTGTGACGGCCCGGTCAATCACCGACAGAAGCGATCCTTTACGCGTACCTTTCTGGGTGCGTTCAATTTCAAGACTGGCGCGCGTGGCCGGATCAATCGCCATGAACCCGCTAGCTTGGCGGCGCATAGGCGGAGATAATTGCACAGGGCTCCCTGCTTGGGTTAGTTCAAGATAATCTAGCAAGGCGCCTGCAGCAGAAATTTCAGCTTTCGAGAATGCGCCAAAACCATCAAGGCTTTGAACGTCAAAGCGCTCCGTCAAGCGCCGCTCCGCCGCTCTGGTATCAAATTTCGTGCTGGGTAGGGGCGTCAGGGCGGCATTACCGATTGGCAAAGTCTCTAACGCCTCTGGGTCATGGTAAATCGCTTCCGGCAGTATAATTTCACGCGGCGATAAGGAAGAAAGTTCACTCCCGAGCCGTTCACGCGGGACATCGCAAACATAAAATCCGCCTTGTGAAATATCCGCCCAAGCCAAGGCCGTATCTCCCGCTCTTGTTTGCGCAAGACTAAGAATATAATTCGAACCGCGCGCATCCAGCAGCGTATCTTCGGTAAGCGTTCCGGGCGTCACAATGCGAACAATCTCGCGATTTACAACGGATTTATAGCCGCGCTTTTTCGCCTCTGCGGGGCTTTCCGTTTGCTCACAAACAGCCACGCGAAAGCCTTTTTTGATGAGGCGCTGCAGATAAGTTTCGGAGGCATGCACGGGGACGCCGCACATAGGAATATCCACCCCGTCATGTTTTCCCCGTTTTGTGAGCGCAATATCTAGCGCTGCAGACGCGCGCACAGCATCATTAAAAAACAACTCGTAAAAATCACCCATACGGTAGAAAAGCAAAGCTTCCTCGCCGGCTTCCGCCTTGATTCCCAAAAACTGGGCCATCATAGGCGTCACTTTACCAGCGGGTTTAGGGGATTTGAGCGGGGCGTTCATGAGGCACAAATTCGCGCATTCAGCGACAAGGCGCAAGCCTAGAATCTTATTTAGATTCTTTGCATCCTGATCTGACACCTTTTGCAGCATCAGGGCCAAAAACAAGCAAAATTACAGCAATGATGATGGCAGGTATTCCTAGCGCTGCAGAAAATAGAAAGAATGTTTCAAAACCCATTTTGTCTGCCATGATACCTGTAAACCCAGATAAACTTTTACCCACAAAATTAAACATCGCCGAAAGAAAAGCATATTGCGTCGCTGCAAATTTCAAATTGCATAGTGACGAAAGATAAGCGATAAAAATAGTTGCAGCAAAGCCTGCTGCAAGATTATCTGCACCTACAGTAACAAATAGGTATGCGGTCTTTGGGTCAGAGACAGTCGACAACCATGCGAAAGCTCCATTTGTCACGACCATCAAAAAAGATCCTGCAAGTAAGCACCGCATAAGACCAAAACGAATAGATATGGCTCCCGCAACAAACCCACCAAAAATGACGGGCCATGGCCCAAAAAAACTGGAAACCAAGCCGACCTGTATTTCTGTGTAACCAACAGATTGATACATAGGCTTCGCCATCGGGCCCATAGTTTTGTCGCTAATCAAATAAGTCGCGACAAGTAAAAACACCAGCGGAGTCCATGGCCCTAGCCGTGTCACAAAACTGAAAAATGGCTTAATAACGTACTCAGCCATAGATTCGCCAATACTCGTCATTTTACGGCGCAGCTCTCTTGGTGGTTCTTTAATAAAAAACACAATCAACCCATTAATCAACATCACGCAAGCCATAAAAAAATATGCGAAATTCCAGTTTGTAAGCCCTGCCACGATATAAGAGAGACCAGCGCCAATGATAGCCAAGCGGTACCCCAAAACATATGTAGCGGCCATATTAGTTTGCTCATCGCCCGGCGCCGCTTCAATTCGCCATGCGTCTATAGATATATCAAGCGTGGCCCCGGAAGTTGCTAAAATCACTGCGCCTAAAGCAAGCTGTCTTACGGATGTTCCCGGGTCCGAAGCAGCGATAACCAACATCCCGAACACTGTACCAAGAATGGCGAGCAACATCCAAGATCTACGATGGCCAAAGGTCTTTGTCAGATAAGGGATTTTTAAATTATCAACGAGCGGGGCCCAAAAGACTTTTGCCGTGTAAGCCAGACCTATCCATGCAAAAAAACCAATGACGCCCAAGTCGACACCTTCTTTGCGCATCCAATAGGCAAGTTCAGAATAAATCAACATATACGGCAAGCCAGATGCAAAACCGAGAGACATCATACCGAGCATTTTGGGCTGAAAATAAGCACGAATGGCTGCGATCCATGAACGTCTAGGCGTTAAGATATTTTCTTCCAAGAGACCGCATCCGATTTGCATAAAAAAAACACCGTGCCCTGATTGGGGTACGGTGTCTATATTTGAATGCTGTAGGGCAGTTTAGCTCGCTATACGTTG